>Ga0256404_1006402_pt1 | contig 19542 bp, 18 predicted proteins | sample RumenRJG_01DNA_FD_185990 | JGI IMG/M metagenome (GOLD analysis project Ga0256404, IMG submission 185990) | Bovine rumen microbial communities from Lethbridge, Alberta, Canada - RJG_01 | ecosystem: Host-associated > Mammals > Digestive system > Stomach > Rumen | place: Canada: Alberta | collected...
ATTCTTGAAATCAGGAGATATGAACAAAGAATCTTCAGGAAAAACAGAGCAATGCATACAATTACTTCAAAGTATTTTAGAAAATGGTGAAAAATCATTGATATTTACTCAGTATAAAGAAATGGGTGATATTTTAACTCATATTATAGAAGAAGAATGTAATACAACACCACTGTTCTTTCATGGTTCGTTGAATGTAAATCAACGTGAGGAAATGATTAATAAATTCCAAACAGATAAAGATACTAAGATAATGATACTTTCATTAAAAGCAGGCGGTACCGGTTTGAACTTAACAAGTGCAACAAACGTTATACATTATGACTTGTGGTGGAATCCTGCTGTTGAAGACCAAGCTACAGACCGTACTTATCGTATAGGACAAGATAAAAATGTTATGGTACACCGTCTTATAACATTAGGTACATTTGAAGAAAAAATTGACGAAATGCTAAAATCTAAAAAAGAACTTGCAGATATGGCAGTTTACGAAGGGGAAAAGGTTATTACAGAACTTTCAGACGAAGAAATATACGAAATATTTACTTTATCGGCTTAATAATAAAATTTGCAATAGGTTTAATTTTACTTATGTAAAATTTACTAGGATAACAAAATTTTCTTTATGTATAAGTTAAAATAATAAACCTGTTTAAGTATAATTAAAAACTTAAATTCCTAAAGACATTCTGTTTAACATAGATATCATATCTTGTCCTGCATACATTGATGAACTAGCCATTTCTATTTCTTGAAATCTTGTTTTTATATCTTGAAGCTTGAAATTCAAATCTTCAGGAGTAGCATTAACTTTTTGTGTTGAACTTAAATCTGTTTTCGAAGCATTTTGTTTTGCAGTAATTTCTTTAATTTTAGTTTCTATCTTTTCTATTGAAACTTTCAAAGAATCATTTTGTGAAATCGTAACACCAATTTTACCTGCCAAGTCTTTTATATCAAGAGTAAGTTTTGCTTCTTTTTCACGTATAGATTGCATTTGATAATCGTAAGAACCCATTTGTGAAACTTGATGATTAGAAGAAGCAGCTTGTGCTTTTTGTTGTTCTTCAGCTTGTCTTATTAATTCTTCTGCTTGTTGTTTACTTTGAACTTTTGATGGATCTATGCCTAAAGCTTTTAATTTTCTAATAGTTGCTTCATCAAGATGAGCTCCTGATGAAATGCTTGAAACTGCAGATATTGAATAATTTATTGCTGAAAAATTTATTGACATACACACATCCTTTATTACCTTACAAAATACATATCGACATATACTTTGAAAGCTTTAGGATTTGTTAACAAATTTTTACAATTAAAATAAAAATTTAAATATTAAATATAATTCAGCAAGCTAATGTCCATAGTTTGCGACATCATAGAGTAAGATGCCTGCATAGATTGATAAACCGAATACCAATCAGATATGGCTGATGGTAAATCAGTATCCTGTAAATTTGATTTCAATTGCGTCAAATTAAGAACATCATTATCGTATGCAGTATTCATATCCTCAAAACTACTTCCAAGAACACCTACTTTTGTTCTTGATGCAGTAATTTTATTATCCATACCATTTTTTAAACTTCCCATAACTTCTTTGATTGAATCATAATTTACATTTGATGTATCTTGCATAGCTTCTTTCATTTTATACAATGAAGCAAAAATGCCTGAACTTGCAGCACTATCTACTGTAATATATCCTGTTTCATCATCTTTAGTATAAAGAGCTTTTCCAAAAACATCTTCTCCAATCAAATTAATTTGCTCAGATTTATTATCAGCAATTAACGCATTTCTTGCACCTGAATCACCACCGTATGCAAGACCTGTAGAATCCTCTACATAAGGAGGTGTAGTAGTTCTTGTACCGGAAAATAAATATATATCTCCATACTGTGTATTTGCTAATCTTTTAACATTATCAATCAAAGAATCAAGTTCTTGTTTATATGCTTCTATTTGTGTTGCACCGGCAGTACCGTTTGACACTGTCATTGCAAGGTCATAAACCTTCTGTAATTGATCATTTACACTTGCTAACGTAGAATCAGTTTGAGAAAGTTCTATTCCTGCAGATGATAAATTTGATTTGTATGTTGCAATATCAGCCAATTCATTATCAGTTTTAATAATACTTTTTGCAGCAACAGCATCATCCTTCATAGATGAAACTTTTACACCAGAAGTTATTTGTGCAGTCAACTTATTAAATTTGTCCTGCGTTTTACTAAGCTGACTTGATAACATTTTATTTAATTGTGCCGGAGAAATACTTAATGCTGCCATTTATTTTACCCTCATATCTTATGTTCCAAGTGCTAAAAGTGTATCGAATATTTCCACACAAGTAGAAAATACTCTTGCAGAAGCATTATATGCTTGTCTGTACATTATCATATTAGATAGTTCTTCATCAAGATTGACAGACGTTTCTGACAGTATTTGATTATATACACTTTGAGCAATTGCATTTTGATTATCAGCAGCTGCTTGAGCACTATTTGATTCTAATGCAGCTTTTGTTGATACGCCTAAAATGTAATCTTGCATTGTTAAACCGCCTAAACCGGAAATATTTGTTGCTGTTTTTGCGTTATAAAACTCTAGTGCATTATCACTGTTACCAACAGCCCTATAATTATCCGGATCGGATGTATCTATTCTTGCTGCGGCAATTAAATCCGGATTATTATACACATTTGAATTTACTTGTATATTTGCTGCAGTAAATGTTGCACTACCATCTGATGTTGTAAAAAGCGGCTCCGATGAATCAACAAGAATATCATTTTCTCTATCATAAGATGCAGCTTTTATATCACCATTTACATAAGTTTGTATATCATTCATATAATCTGCAAAACCTGAAGCCAATGTATTAATACTACTAATTGTTCTATCAACGGTAGCAAGTCCTTTAAATATACCTCCAACTTTACCACCTGTAAAATCAGATGTTATATCTTTTTCATTATTATCTTTATCTACAGCACTTATAGTAGCATCTTGATTTAATTTTAAAGAATTAACAACAGCATTGTTGCTAACTAAATCAGTATCTCCAATCTTAACATTTGCTGCACCTGATGATTCCAAAACTACTGTAACACCGGCTAAACTTGATATATTTTTTAAAATAGCATCTCTCTCAGTTTCAAGACTTGCATCTCCTGAACCTGAACTTAATCGTTTGTTTATATCAGCTAAAGAGGTTAAACTTTGGTTTAATTCATTTACATAAGCTCCTAATTCTGAATTTGATGCAGAAGACAACGATATACCATTTCCAACAATAGATGTACGATAGCTTTCTAAATTAGAATAAACTGTATTAAACTTACTTGCAGCTTGTTTTGCCTTTCCTGCAAAATTTACTCTCAAACTATAATTAGTAGGATCTTGATTTAAACTGTTAGCCGCATTTAAAAAATCTGTTATTGAATCACCTAAACCTGTACCTGTAAGTTCGTCGGTTAAATCGGCAATTTGTCCTGCAATATCAGCTTCTTTTTGTAATCCGTCTGCTTTTGCTAATTGATTTCTGTAATAGTTATTAAGACTATTGTTAGAAGATGAAGTAATACCTGCAATTTTAACACCTGAAAGAGAGCCAATATAAGCAGACACCGTATTATCTGTTACAGGAACTCTTGACTCCGAAAAGCTAACACGCTGCTTAGCATAACCTTCAGTATTCATATTCGCAATATTATGCGAAACAACATTTAAGGCCGCTTGATTTGCTTTCAAACCCGTAAGGGAAATATTCATTGATTTGTTTATGGTCATACTTAACTCCTTTTAAGCATCTTCCACTATTGAACTAATTCCGCCCATATCCGTGTTTCTGCCGTGCTTGTCGTAATTGTCCGTTTGCGTTGCACTCACGATTATATCGAGCATTTTATCTGACATTTTCAGACTATGTTCTATTAATTCCACATTTGTATTATTTACTAACGCAATTTCATTTGCAAGTTCATTTATCTTAATCTTTTGTGCTTCAAATTTTTCTTGCATTTCAGGATAATTTTGTATTGACATATCTATCAAAGCACTTAATTTAACAGAGTTTAAGTCATATTTTTTGCAGAATATTTCTCTGGATTTATTTATATTTTGTAAAACCTTAACATGTTCCATAATTTTTTCATCAACAAATGTAAGCATATCTTTATCGGCTTTAATAAGAGCTTGCTTTTTTTCTTTATAAAGTTCTAACAAATCACCGTATCCTGTTATAGCTTCATTTATCATGTTTGATATTGTTACGAAAAAACTTTCATTTACTTCCATTTATAATTCCTTATATTAAATAGTCAGCGATAACACTTCTACCATAAGTAAGACCATATTTTATATCTTCATCCGTTAAGTTGTCATCACCTGCATTTTTAGCTATACTACGAATTTCTTCAACATTTTGTCTGCTGAAAATTTGATTATTGTCATTTAAATCAACTCCACTAGGAGTTTCCTCCTGTAATTTTTGATTTTTTGTTTTTTCAAAAGAATTTTGGTTAGCTTTAAAAGCATTCACTGCCGAAAATGACTGAATTGGAGTTGATGAACCTGTAAAAATTCCGTTTAACATATCTCTTTATCCCTTATATAATTAATCCGATACATATTTTTCCATTTGTTTGTATATAGCACTTGCAAGTCCAATTGATGTGTGAGGATTTGATGCCCATTGTCTGCTTACTTCACCATAAACATACCCCTTGAAAGTATCTACATATTTACTTTCTTCTCCAAATATACCGCCTTTTTTATCAATTGTTTTTTCTGCTTGTTCCAGCATTTTTGTAATAAATACAGTTTCAAACTCTTGTCCAACTTTTTTTAACTGAGTTTTTTGAGAACCTGACTCTTTAATGCTGTTAAAAATTTGTTGTTCGTTGTTAACAATATTATTGTTTAATAAATTTGACGAAACATTACTTATTCCCATTTATATCACCACTTATTTCACTACTACACAATTATAATTTACTTCATTTGGTTGATATTCACATCATCCTTTTGATGTAAATTTTGAAATATTAATATAAGCATATAAATTTGCATAATTGTTATTTTTGCAATAAACTTTAATAAGTTAAAATTAGGAGATAAAAAATGGCAATTGAAAGACAAAAACAACATGAACAAGAACCAAATATAAGAAAAACAAATTTTGATGCAGTAGAAAGCAATTTTACGGATGAACAAGCACATCTTGAATCCGAAAGATGTTTAAATTGTAAAAATCCAAAATGTGTATCTGGCTGTCCTGTAAACATAAACATTCCTGCATTTATTCACGAAGTAAAAGAAAACAATATAGAAAAAGCAGGAGAAATAATTAGAGAATCAAGTATGCTTCCATCCGTATGCGGTAGAGTTTGCCCGCAAGAAAGACAATGTGAAGGTAAATGTGTTTTAGGTATAAAAGGAGAGCCGGTTGCTATTGGAGCATTAGAAAGATATGTCGGAGATAAAACAAAAGCACAAGATATAGAAATAAAGCCATCAGGTAAAAAAGTTGCTATTGTCGGCTCAGGTTGTGCAGGTATTACAGCAGCTGCAGATTTAAGAAAAGCAGGACATGATGTTACTGTATTTGAAGCATTACATGAACTTGGAGGAGTTTTAAGATATGGTATACCGCCATTCCGTCTTCCAAGAACAGTTCTTGACAGGGAACTTGAAACATTAAAAAGCATAGGTGTTAAATTTAATAAAAATGTTGTTGTAGGAAAATCTATAACATTAAAACAATTGGAAGATGACGGATATGATGCAATATTTATCTGCTCCGGAGCCGGCTTACCAAAAATGCTTGGTATAGAAGGTGAAAATTTGAATGGAGTATATTCTGCAAATGAATTTTTAACAAGAGTAAATCTTATGCATGCAAATGATGAAAAACACCCTACACCATTGAGAGTCGGCAAAAAAGTTGCAGTAATTGGCGGAGGCAATGTTGCAATGGATGCTGCAAGAACATCATTAAGAGTAGGTTTTGAACAAGTAATAATCACATACAGAAGAACTGAAGCAGAACTTCCTGCAAGAAAAGAAGAAGTAAGACATGCAAAAGAAGAAGGAGTTGTATTTAATTTATTGCGTTCACCTGTAGAAATTTTGGGTGAAGAAGGTTATGTAAAAGGTTTAAAACTTGAAATAATGGAACTTGGTGAGCCGGATGCAAGCGGAAGAAGAAAGCCAATAGGTACAGGTAAATTTGAAACACTTGATGTAGATAGCGTAATAGTTGCACTTGGAACAGGCCCTAACCCTATTATTCAACGCTCTGCTCAAACAGAGGGACTTAATATTGATGTGAATTCTAAAGGATATATTGTAGTAAACGAAACTACAGGAGAAACATCTATTCCTAAAATATACGCAGGAGGAGATGTTGCACCAATAGGAGAATCTACTGCAATAAATGCAATGGGTGCAGGTAAAAGAGCAGCTAAGGCAATCAATGAACTTCTTAAGTAAATTTTTAACAACTGTATTAATAGCAGGCATAACGATAATGCCTGCTTTTGCGTTGTTTGAAATTGATACATCAGTTGATGATGAAATAAGAAAAAAATATGATACTGATAAAATTGAACGTGATTACGGACTTCCACCATTGCCTGAAAATCTCAAGCAGGAAATTAATGATAAATCTAAAACAAATTCAAACAATACTAATAACACTAAACCAATCATAAAAACTGAAGAATTACCTAAAAAGCAGTATGCAACTGTAACAGAAAAGAAAAAGATTTCACAACCAATAAACTTAAAAAGCGGAATGAAATTTAATGTACGTTCTATATCAGTTATTACAGACAAATTACACATCGGTGCAAGAGTTTATTTCAAGCTTTCCGAACCTATTAAGACAAAGTATTATTCTCTACCTGAAAATACAAAGTTTTCAGGTGTAGTTGTAAATTCTCACACTCCGCAAATAACAGGTAACGGCGGACTTGTAGAAATTGTTATAGATGACATTATTGTTGAAGGTAATTGGAAAACAATAAATGCAAAAATTACAAAAGTAAATTACAAAAATATTTATCTGAATATAATAAAAGGGAAACGCCAATACTTAGCTAATGTCGCTAATACAGTATCAAAAGGCGGCAAATTCTACGACAAAATGTATTCTCATACAAGACATCTGGCAAATAACGGAATAACTGTTATTTTAAGTCCTATACCATATATTGCAGGTGTAGCAACATTTGCAGGTTATTTTATACTATCACCTGTATGTTCATTCTTCTCAAAAGGAAAATCTATAAATATACCATCAAACACTATGTTTGTGATAAAATTATCACAAAATGTAACTATACAATAAATAAGGAGTTTTAAAATGATACTTGAACTATTAGCTTCTGCAGTTATCAATCCTAATCTTGAAAAATTAGAATTAATACCATACGGACAAAATACGGTACAACAAAATCAAGAAAAAATAATTGAACAAAGAAAAGTAATACCCCCTTATGAAAAAACATTTTTTATTCCTGAAAAAATAAATAAAGACTTTAAATCAATTTCTAATGAATATAAAACTGTTTCATCAAAAGTAATTAAAGATTTTAATTTACGAAAATCAGATACAAAACAATTTTTAAAATGGGTTAATTTACCTGAAGAACAACTAAAAATACATGGCAGAAAATCTCATCTTGATGAAATATATGCACAAGCAGATTATTTCAGAATGAAAACAAAATACCCAAGACCACTTGTAGTTTTAGGAATAGGCGGTTCAAAACATACAGCTGAATTTTTACTAAATATGAATGGTTTAGGCAATAAAGGCAGAGTTTATTTCTATTCCGATATAGATCCAGTAAGCTTTTTTAATTTTATAAAAGAAATAGATACACCAATAAATGAAATCAATTTTTTAGTAGTTTCAAAATCAGGAACAACATTTGAAACAAAAGACTCTTTTGACAGATTTGAAAGGATGCTTTATGAATATTACAGAAATAACGGTTTCAACGATAAAGATGCACGAAAAGCAGCACAAAGTCATTTTGCAATATGCACCGATAAACATGCAACCTCAAAAAATTTAAGAGGTAAAATCGGTTCTAAAAATGGTATAGGTAACGCATATACAAAAGAATTATATATTCATGACGGTGTAGGCGGTCGCTTCAGCATGTTTGATGATGCAGGAATTTTTGTATCTGCTTATGCAGGAGTGCCTAAATCAAGAATGGTAAGAATTTTAAAATCGGCAAAAGCAATCACTAATTTCTGTTTATCTGATGATATAGAAAAAAATCCAGCTATGATGAGTGCAATCTTTAACAATTTTTCCGATAAAAACGGATATACATTAACACAACAACAATATTTCGGAAGAATATTTGAAAATGGCGGAGAAAATTGGATAAAACAACTTTATCTTGAATCGTTAAAAAGCTTTGAATTCAACGCATCAAAAGCACCTGATAGTATGCATTATGCAGCAGAGAGTCTATTCTACCCTGATAATACAAACAAATATAAAGTTGTTATGACAGTTATGCCTCCATTTATATCTCAAAATTATAACAAATACGTATCAGCAATACTTGAATCCTATGCAGAAAGAGTTCCTGTAGAGTTTGAAGTTTTACTTACAGAAGCTGATACAATAAGTCCTGAGGCAATAGGAAGTTATGTACAATGCAAACACTTTGAAGTTTTATATACAGGAATGCTTAATAGAGTAGTAAAAAATATGACACAGCCGGAAAAACTTCCTGAAGTCTTACAACCGAATGTTGAAGTTTACAAAAACAAGTTTAAACCAAATAGTAAATATGAACTTAAGCCGGGTATGTAGATTGTTCAAATTTACACCCTGTAAAGATTTTCAGATAAATTAGTTTATACATTATGTTTGATATATAATGTATATAGATAGAAAATTTTTGGGGGTAAGTAATGGAAGAAACACAATTAACAACGGCAGTCGCTCATAATGAGGGATATGACGCAAGTAATATACGTGTCTTAGAGGGCTTAGAAGCAGTAAGACTTCGTCCCGGAATGTATATCGGCTCAACATCTCAAAGGGGTTTACATCACTGCATATACGAAATTGTTGATAATTCTATTGATGAATCTTTAGCGGGTTATTGTACAGAAATACATGTTACAATAAATACTGACAACAGTATCACCGTACAAGATAACGGCAGGGGCATACCTGTTGATATAAAACCGGAAAGCGGAAAATCCGCATTAGAAATTGTACACACAGTTCTACATGCAGGCGGAAAATTCGGTGATGGCGGATACAAAGTATCTGGCGGACTTCATGGTGTTGGAGCTTCTGTTGTAAATGCTTTATCAGAAAAAATGGTAGTTGAAGTATCTCGTGATGGCGGAGTATATAGACAAGAATACTTTAGAGGTGAACCTTCTGCACCTGTTGAAAGAATTAGAGATACAGACCAAACAGGAACAAAATCACGTTTTTGGCCTGATCCGGAAATTTTCCATGAAACAACTGAAGTTGATAAAGATGTCGTTGCTAGCCGATTAAGAGAAATGGCATTTTTAAACAAAGGTTTAAAAATAATTTTTTTAGACAAAAAAACAAATGAAGAAGAAACTTTCCACTATGAAGGTGGTATTGCAGAGTATGTTTTATTTTTAAACCAAAACAAAACACCTTTATTTGAAGAACCTGTTTATATAGATAAAATGGTTGGAGATATAAGAGTAGAAGTTGCAATGCAATATACAGATGCATACAGTGAAAGTATCTTATCTTTTGCAAACAATATCAATACACATAGTGGAGGTACACACTTAACTGGTTTTAGAAACGGTATAACTCGTGTACTAAACGACTATGCACGTAAAAATAATATATTAAAAGATTCAGACCAAAATCTTACAGGAGATGACGTTAGAGAGGGTTTAACCGCTATTGTCAGTGTAAAACTTCCTGAGCCGGAATTTGAAGGTCAAACAAAAGAAAAATTAGGCAGTCAGGAAGCAATGGGAGCAGTTCAAGATTCCATCAGAGATAAATTCCAAGAATGGCTTGAATTTAATCCTAAAATCGCAAAAACAATTATTGAAAAAACACTTCAGGCACAACGTGCAAGAGAAGCTGCAAGAAAGGCAAGAGAATTAACAAGACGTAAAACTGTTCTTGAAAATTCAACATTACCTGGTAAACTTGCAGATTGTTCTAACAGAGAGCCGGAAAAATGTGAAATATTTTTGGTCGAAGGAGATTCAGCAGGCGGTTCTGCTAAACAAGGCAGAAACAGAATGTTTCAAGCAATTCTGCCATTGAGAGGTAAAATACTAAACGTAGAAAAGGCAAGATTGGATAAAATTTATGCAAATAACGAAATTCAATCAATGGTTCAAGCATTTGGTGTAACAATAAGCAGAAATCCGGAAGAAGTAAGCATTGAAAAATTAAGATACCACAAAATCATTATAATGACAGATGCCGATGTTGACGGAGCACATATCAGAACTCTTATGTTAACCTTCTTCTTCAGATATTGCAGACCTTTAATAGAACAAGGTTATGTTTATATTGCTCAACCGCCTTTATATAAGATTACAGTCGGTAAAAACAGTGAATATTTATTTGATGAAAAAGCTTTGGATAAAATGCTTAAGGAAAGAGGTATAAAATCTGTAAGCTTATATGATAAGAGTAAAACCAAAGTTGTTCAAGGAGAAGAATTGGCAACACTTGTATCTAATATGTCATCTTATTATAATTCATTTAATAATCCTATTTTAGGAAGAATACCTGCAGTAATGCTTAGAGGTATGGTTAGATGTGATATACAAGCAGATGATTTTAAAGATCAGTCAACAATGAATGAACATCTTGAATATTTAAAACACTACTTGAAAGACCACGCAGAAAATTATAACATTACAGAAGCTAAAAATTATGAACTTGAATTAAAATATAGTGCTGAAACATCTATGTATGCAATAAAATTACAATTGCCTGATGATGATTTTGTACTTGTAACATCAGGTATAGTAAAAAGTAATGAATACAAAAGATTAAAAGCTGCATATCCGCTAATAAGAGAATTTTTGATAGAAGAAGAAGAAAAGCTTATTCTTGAAACTGATACGGAAAATCATGAAATAACCGAATTTGCTCAACTACACAAAATTCTTGATGACAGGGGTTCAAAAGGAATGCAGATACAAAGATTTAAAGGTTTGGGAGAAATGATGCCTCAACAATTATGGGAAACAACAATGGATCCTGAAACAAGAACTCTTTTAAAGGTAAACATGGAAGATGCAATGCTTTGCGACCAGCTATTTGATGTACTAATGGGCGACAAAGTTGAGCAAAGACGTGATTTTATACAAGCACATGCTGTATATGCAACAAATATTGATACATAGTTAATAAAAATAGTAAAAGGACAAACAAAATGAAAAAAGAACTTATTTTTTTAGGACCTCCTGCATGCGGAAAAGGTACACAGACAAGTAAATTATCAGAATATTTAAAATTTCCTCATGTTGATACAGGTTCACTTTTAAGAGAAGCAGTAAAAAATAAAACTCCTGAAGGAATTAAGGCAGAAAGTTTTATGTCAAAAGGTCAATTAGTACCTGTTGAAGTTGTTGCTGCAATTATAAAACGCAGATTAGCAGAGCCGGATTGCGAAAACGGATATGTATTGGATGGTTTTCCAAGAAGTGTTGAACAGGCACAAATGCTAGAGGATATTAATAAATCAATCGACAAAGATGATGCGGAATTTAGAGCTGTTTATTTTGATATAGATACCGAACTATTAGTTGAAAGAATAATAAACAGAAAATCTTGTCCAAAATGTGGTGAAATTTACAATATGAAATTTAAAGCACCAAAAGACGGTAAAAATTGCGATAATTGCGGTACTGAATTAACTCAAAGAAAAGATGATACAGAAGAAATTGCAAGAGCAAGATTTGACACTTATAACAAAGAAACAGCACCTTTAACTGATTATTATGAAAAAAAAGGTATACTTAGAAAAATTAATGCAAACGGTACAATAGATGAAGTTTGGGAAAGATTATTGAAGGCAGTAAATGATTAAGAAAAAATCAAGAGATGAAATAAAACACATGCGCCATGCCGGACATATCGTTGCATTAGTACACAAAGCAATGAAAGAAAACCTGCATGCAGGAATGTCAACGAAAGATTTAGATGACATCGCAATGGATGTTATAAAATCTAATAGAGCAATACCGACATTTTTGGGCTACAACGGATTTCCGGCATGTATATGCACATCAATAAACGAAAATGTAGTACACGGTATTCCGTCAAAAGATGAAATCCTTCAAGAAGGCGATATAATAGCAATAGATGTAGGTGCAACTTATGGCGGAATGGTAGGAGATAGTGCTTGGAGTTATGCTGTTGGAGAAATATCTGAAGAAAAGCAAAGACTAATGAGAGTAACAGAAGAATCTCTTTTTGCAGGTATCAAGCAAATGAGAGCAGGAAATACTCTTGATGATATTTCAAAAGCCATAGAAGCCGTTGCAGTTCGTGAAAAAATGGGTATTGTAAGACAATATGGCGGACATGGAGTAGGACATACAATGCATGAAGAACCATTCCTGTATAATTACAGCGTTGGCAACCATACTCCGATTAAAGCAGGATATGTTATTGCTATTGAACCAATGTTAAATTTGGGTGGAGATGATGTAGAAGTTCTTTCAAATGACTGGACTGTAAGAACTGTTGACAGAAAACCTTCTGCTCATTTTGAACACACGGTTTTAGCAACTGACGGTGAACCTGAACTTATGACAACAATTCACGAAGAATTTCTATAAAATAAATACTTAAACATATTTATTAACAAGCAAAAATAAAAATATAGGGCTCTTGCTTTATATTTTTATTTTTGCATAACTTGGTAAGATATTCCGCCTAAAAGATATGATTTTGTTTTAACTTTATTGAAAAGATGTTTTTCAAATAAGCTTATCAACTGTGTTTCATCAAAAAATAACTTTTTTGATTTTACTAAATAGTCATAAGGAACAAGATTTTTATAAAATATTGAAACTAACTTTGGAACAATAAAATTATAAATAATATTAGCAATGGGATTTTTTTTACCAAAATCTAAATGTATAAATTTTCCGTTTGGTTTTAAGACTCTATATATTTCATCAAGTGCTTTATCATAATTTTCAATATTTCTAAGTCCAAAACTAATTGTAACAAAATCAAAACTTTCATTTGCGAATGGTAAATTCGTACAATCTCCCTCTATAAAATCTATATGAGCATATCTGTTTTTTGCTATTTTCAACATTTCAATTGAAAAATCAAGACCTATAACATTACATTTATAATTGTTTGAAATTAAGCCGGCAATATCACCTGTTCCGGTACACAAATCTAATACGTTACCACTAAAATCAATACTTTTAACAACTTTTTTCTTTACTAATTTATGCAATCCAAAAGATATTACCATATTGTTAAAATCATAAGAAGAAGCAATATCATTAAACATTTTTTTTATATTATCAGGTGATTTATCCATAAAAAAATTATATGTAAATAAAAAATAAAGTGCAATTCTATATATAAAGAAACTATATATTGAAATTTTTAACATAAAAACATAAATATTAGTTTTATGTTAAAATAAATCAAAAGGAGTTTTTTATGAATAATATTTTAAATAACATATATCTTTTAAACAATATAAATAGTATGAATATTACATATTTTTTTGTTGGTTTTTTATTTGGTTCATTACTAATTTTATTAATTTCTCTTATTATACACAAGAACTTTTCTAAATCCACTAAAAAAGCTTTAGATCAAATGGAAATATATTATGAAAATATAGCAAATAAGTTGTTTGAAGAAAACTCTCAAAAAATGACAAATACAAATAAAGAGAAGCTTGAAGATTTTTTCTCAAAATTTAAAGAAAAAATAGAAGACTTTGAAAAACAGACAGATGAAAAAATACGAACATCAAATGAAAATTCTCAAAAATTATCCGATACAAATAAAGAACGTATGGAAGAATTTTATTCTAAATTTAAAAGCAAAATAGAAGATTTTGAAAAACAAACAAACGAAAAATTTCAATCAGAAAATGAAAACTTCCTTAAATTTGATGAAAATATAAAACAATTCATAGAAGCAGGCAATAAAATCTCACAAGATACAAACACTCTTAAAAAAGTAATGAAATCTGATAACAGAAAACAAGGTCAGTGGGGAGAAATTGTACTTGCAAAAGTATTGGAAGCATCGGGCTTACGTCTTGATGAAGAATATTTTTTACAAGATACCAAAACTTCAAATGAAGGCAGACCTGATGCTGTCATAAAACTTCCTGAAAACAGAAGCGTCATAATTGATGCAAAAACATCATTAGCTTCATTTTCTGCATACGTAGAAAGTGAAAATGAAGAAGAAAAAGAGAATTATTTAAAAGAATTTAAAAATTCCGTTAAAACTCATATTACAGGACTTGCCGGTAAAGATTATTCCTCAGAAATCACAACAACTCCTGAATATGTCTTAATGTTTATACCTATAGAAAGCTGCTATTCTTTAATCTTTTGTGATGATAGCCAATTATGGGATTATGCTTGGAAAAACGGCATAATGCCTGTATCACCGTCAACATTACTTGCAAGCTTAAAAATTATTAATTCGTTTTTAACAGTTAATAAACAAAATAATAATGCTAAAGAAATTTCAAGACTTGCAACAAAAATGCTGGATAAGTTTGCAGATATGGTTAAAAATATTAGAGCAGCTCGTGAAAAAATAGACACCGGCTTAAGACAACTTTACGGAAAAGACAGTATAATTGTTAATGCTCAAAAAATGACCGATTTAGGGGTAATTATGAATAAAGCCATGCCGGAAGATGAAAGTATAGAAATGAATTCATCAACTAATTTATAATTTTATTCAGAAATATTTTTGTTAATTTTAGAGCTTAATCTTCCAAAATCAAATGACATTATTTTTTCAAAAACACCGGATTTTTGCTGTTGAACAAATAAAACAAGTGTTTCTAAAAGCTTACGCATAGTTTCAAGAGTAATTAAGCCGTTTCTATAGTCATAAACAACCTCTAATAAATATGTATACGTTTCTACAGCTTCCATATTATTAATCTGTTCTATTAAAGATTTTATTTTTTCATCTTCAAAATTTGCATTTATAATATCTAAATAGTATTCTGCAAATTGCTTAAGCACACCCAAAACTTCCTCTGAAGACTGTTTTTGACTCATTTTTATAAAATATCTTTTAAAACAAGTATAAAGCTCATTTAGCGCCGGTTTAATACCCTGTCTTTGAATTGTTAAGAAATCTTGTAAAAACAATATTAACTTACCATCCAATTCTTTTTCTCTAAACAAATCTATTAAAGAATACCAAATATCAACGTTTTCTTTGGAATTTTCTTCTAAAAAGTCAGTAATGAGCTGTAATTCGTCAATATCATTATTATAATTTAAGCACTGGTATAAATCTCGTTTGTCGGTATTTTCATCACAAAAACATACCATTACTTTTACTCTTTTTATTTCATTATACAAGGCAACCGGAGAAAATTTTCCGGCAGTTATCTTTACCCAATTATCATGCAGTGCTTCAAATATAGGATGACCTTTCTCCTCTAAAGTCATTCTCTCGTAACCTAATAACTTTTCGTAAACTTCTTTATCACGATTTCTTAGTTGTATTTTAAAACCCTTACTGCCTAAAAGGTATCTTTTTTTTATTAGTGAGATTGCATAATCATTTTTTTTGTTTGTATTCTTATAACTTTCACATATTGAATACAACAATAAACTAAATGCTACTAAACGTTTTAAGCCATCTACTACAACATATTCTTTATCTTTTATTTTTTGCAAAAATATAATACCGCTTTCAGGCGGATTTTCTATTCCGTAACTTTCCAAAAGAAGTCCCAGCATATCCACAGGAGTGTGATAGCATCCACTGTAATTGGATGAATATAGAACATCAGATTTTTTCAATATATCTAGTAGTTTTACTGTTTTTATTTCCATAATTATACAATTATCTTATAACTATTATAATGATAGCATAAATCCACCGGTACTTGCATTTTTAAGCTTATCACCGTCAATTTTTGCACGAAGATTTTTAATGTATTTATATACATAATCTCTAGGTAAATCAAGCAGTTTTGCTAAATCCTTAGCAAATACAATTTGGTTTTTATTTTTAAGGAAATAGTCAAATACTAACTGTTCTCTATCTGTTAATGCCTTATTAAACACAATTTTAACATCTTCATCATTTAATGATGAAACAGATGTAGTTTCTTCCTTAATAACAGATTCACTTTTTTTAGATTGCTTTTTAGGTTTATCTGCTGTTTTTTGTACACTTTTTTCTGATACTGCTTTTGCCGTTTTCTTTACTTCCTTAGTATCTTTTTTTACTTCCTTAGTATCTTTTTTTACTTCCTTTACATCTTTTGTTTCTTTTACAATTTTGTCTTCTTTTTCTTTTTTATTAGTATTAGAAACTTTCTCATCAACTTTCTTTTTTTCATCTTTATTATTAACATTAGCAGATGTTTTGGAAGTTTTTAAAGATTCTACAGGTGTGTCAACAGACACAATTTCTTTTTCTCTTTCTAATGTATGTTCTGATATTGATGTTATCTTTTCAGTATGATGTATAACCTGTATATCATCATGTACACTATAAGATTGATTTTTCATAACAATATCAACAAGGTCATTTGTAGGTTTGCTTTCTTCTATCTTTTTACCTAATCTTGCCGCATATTCTTCTAACGTGATTTTTTCTAATGAACTGCGCCATTGCTTAATTTCTTCCTTTGTCAAATATTCTGACATAACTTCTCCTAATTTAAATATGATTTGTTAGCTACTCTTAGTACATACTAATTTATCATGAAAAATATTATAAAACTCAAAATATTGCATAACGTAAACTTTTATTTTTATATATATTTTCATTGATATTCTAAATTGTAAAAATAACACTAAAAGTATTATAAATAGTGAATTTTACACTATTAAGTTTTGTAAAACATTGATTATTATTAGCATTCAGACACTTGAGAAACATGTAAAAATATGTTACAATTATAGTAGAGCGAAGCTTAAAAGATATAATATTTACCCCACGTATGAAACGCTCTGAAGTGTTACTCCCCATGCATTAATAAAATAGCACCACTTCTAGAAAAAAAAGGTATTCAGTTTCAACATCCCAAGAGTTTTCTTTTGAAAACCCTTTACAAATCATGTTTGGTGGAATTATGAATACAAATACTTTGGAACTTACCCCATTCAAAATTTTTACGGCGGCAATTAATATGTCTGCAGCATTAATACTGGTGTTAATTGTCAGCGGAACGATTAAGAGTCCTCCTATTACAGCACAAGAACTAATAGCACAAGGAACGGTTACATCCCCAATACTTCAAGATAATTTTATAGAAAGTGCTAATGAAATATTATCAACAGAAGGACAAGAAAAAGAATTTAATCAAAGTGTACGGCAAAGATACAGAACAGGATACATATACGATATAACACCCGGAGTAAAGCATATAAAATTAACATATAATTGTCATGGAAGACCTGTAAGAATAAATGTAGTTGAAATAAATCAACGTATAAATCCAAACATTAAAATTGCCCCACAACTATCATCCACAAAACTATCATCAAAATCAACAATTACAACAATCGCAAAAAAACAAAATTCAATAGCAGCAATTAACGGTACATATTTTAAGCCACAAACAGGCGTTCCGCTAGGAACTTTAATGATTAACAAGAAAATGTACACAGGACCTATCTACAACAGAGTAGCATTAGGTATTTTTGAAGATGGATTTGATATGGCAAGAATAGAGTTAAATGCTAATATCAATTATTTTGGCGGAAGTATTCAAGTTGATAACATAAACCAGCCAAGAATGCTTTCAACTGACGTAATAGTTTATACTCCTGAATGGGGGAATTTCTCTCCTGCAACACCAAAATTAGGAATACAGATTTTAGTAGCAAACGGTAAAATAGAATCTATTTCAACACAATCACTACCTATTCCTAATGACGGATATGTAATTATCGGGCCTGAATCAAAATTAAAATCATTATTCAAAATAAAACATGCAAATTTAGATATAAAAACAATACCTAATTGGGATAACGTAAATCATATAATAAGCGGTGGGCCGTATCTTGTTAAAAACGGAAGAATGTTTGTCGATATTAATGAACAAAAATTAGGTGCAATAAGCGGTAAAAATCCTCGAACAGCAGTAGGTTACACAAAAGAAGGTAATTTTATAATGGTAGCTGTTGACGGACGAGAAGGTGCATCTGTAGGTATGACACTATGGGAACTTGCATCATTTATGCAATCTATAGGATGTATAAACGCAATGAATTTAGATGGAGGTGGTTCTACCGTTATGTATGTAAAAGACCATGTTGTTAATATGCCAAAAGTAAAAGGCGGAATTGCAATTTCCAACGCTTTAACCATAAGCATAAAATCATAATTCAAATTTTATTAAAATTATTTAGTTTTTGGTTTAATATAAAAAGTTAAATTAAGATTTGCATTCAAGGTAGTAACACCGGCTTCTATCGGAGTTGAAGCACCGTCAGCAGACTCAGCAGAAGCACTCAAAAGAGCTTTATTTGTTCTGAAATACGTTCTTGGAGAAGATGCAGAACATGCGGTATTTATAGTTTTCACAGTCAATATCTGCATATTCAATGGAGATAAAATTTTATTTGCTCTTTTTTGAGCTTTTAAAGATAAATCCGCTAATAAAGCATCACATTCACTTTCATACCCTGAGGACTTAAATGATAAATTATCTATTTGCGTTATACCATGTTCCGATGCTTTATCAATAAATTTTGATACAACATTAATATCCTTAACATATACAATAACAGAATTATTAACAGTATAACCCTTCAATGTAGATTTACCTTTTGAATTATATTCATAATTAGGTACAACACTGTAGTTTGTAGTTTTAATATAATCACCTCTGGAAGAATTTATCATAGTTTTTAATGCATTGTATAATGACTCAGAAGAAATTCTATTTTCATTCATAGCTTTTTTTGCATCTGTATTTTTTGTTTCAACAACAAACTTTAATTCAAAAGCATTAGGTGCAATTTCCTTAGTACCCTGCAAATCAACATTAATAGTTCCATTATCCAATGCAAATGCAAGATTTGATAAAATCATAATTAAAAAAACTACAAATGTATTTAATAATATTTTTTTCATTTTTTAACTCCTTATTATTATTAAAATATTTTATATGATAAAAATATAAACGCAAATTATACAAAAATAAAAAAGCCGATTTTGATAATCGGCTTAAAAATTTGTGTATAAGTAAGGAAATAAGGAAATTTGTTTTTATAAATATTATTATATATCTCAAGGATTATGAGAATATGTTGAATGATTTTTCA
>Ga0256404_1006404_pt1 | contig 19540 bp, 17 predicted proteins | sample RumenRJG_01DNA_FD_185990 | JGI IMG/M metagenome (GOLD analysis project Ga0256404, IMG submission 185990) | Bovine rumen microbial communities from Lethbridge, Alberta, Canada - RJG_01 | ecosystem: Host-associated > Mammals > Digestive system > Stomach > Rumen | place: Canada: Alberta | collected...
TTGGCTTGTAGATGCTGCCCACTGGTCGTTCTTCGACCCCAGCAGCGTAGAGGTGGTACTCAATCCTAACGTATTCCCCGAGGATCAGATAGAGTGGATGCAGGTGGACGCAGTAGCCGGCTTGCGCAAGTCTTTGACAACGCAGGAAGTGGACTCGTTCAGAACTACGATGGGCATGGAGCCTCTTGCTACAAAGAACTTCGCAGATGACCAGGTGCGCTGGACAAAATCTTACGGAAGTGAAGTAGACGACTATGTATTCAACTTCTTAGCCGCAGAGGGTTCCCCAGAACAGACATTGGAAAAGCTAACTTACCCGAAACCCATCTTAAATGGCCAAACCGGCTATAGTATTGAAACGTTAATGACATATTATGATAATTTCGGGGCCTGGAACGATCGAAAGGAGACTATAAATCAAGCACTGATAACTTTCGGTCCCGCAACGGAAGACGAATATATTATCGAGCCGCAGATGGTGTTCTGGAGAGATGGTCTTGGGTATAACTTCTATGAACCTGGGGGTGGGATAAGTTATGTATTTCGCAGAATTGCAAGACTTAACAGAGCAGATACCAGAAATGGTAAATCCGGTTATGATTATGACTATATCATGGAGCAAAACAAATTTGATCCAAATTCAGATGATAATGGAAGTAGTGGCTATGTCGTTGGCTATGATGATGATGGTAAGCATGGGTATCCCACGACTTCTACTCCTATAATAGACATTAAGCACATCCCTGTTCGTTTCCCTGCAGCTGAAGTCAACGTGACGCTGACCATCAAGATGAAGAATATGGCTGACCCCATCGTCTATAACCGTATCTATCTTCCTGAATACGAATATGTGAGGGTGGTAGGCGACGAGCAGGCATCACTGGCAATACTCGACCGCATACTGGCGAAGAAGAACCTCAGCCCGAAGACCGCTGGCCACACCCAGAGCTACGACTTCCAGACAGCTCGCATCAACAAGTGCTTCAAGCTGCTCTTCGGCTACTCCAGATAAATCGTGAATGTGAGAATTACGCAAAACGCATCGATGCCTGCTCCCCTTACCTTTACCCGCATAGGGGAGCAGAAAAATGCGGTAGTCATGGGGGCACCTGGGTATGGGTGCCAGTTCCCCAAAGATGAGAATAGAGAAACGGAAGTCAGCGGCTTCCGTTTCTTTTCGTCTGGGTGGTGTTTTTGTGAGAAAATAATCGGGGAAACGTTTGCTATTTCGAATATTATTTGTACCTTTGTCGTCATAAGAACAGATATAAAAAGTATGACAACAGAGCATTTGTATTTCATTACATTCTGCGTAGGCAGCCTTTCTGAGGCTCTTCATAAGAGTGCAGCGCAAGTGTATAGTGCATTGCGCTCATCGGGCGTGCTGAACGAATATATCATACCATGCTACGATGTATTGCATACATTCAGCAAGGAGTATATCGTTCAGGATCTTACAGAAGTATTAAAGGAGAAAGGAGCGCTGGCATGACACTTTATCACGCATCTACACTCTGCATTGACAAGCCCGACGTACTCCATTCGAGAGATAATCTGGACTTTGGCAAAGGTTTTTATCTGACAAGTCTATACGAACAGGCGATACGTTACTCAGAGCGATTCACGCGCAGAGGTAAAGAGGCATTTATCAACGTATACGAACTGGACGAAGAAACACCAGGGTTTACCATCAAGACATTTGAAAGCTATAACGAGGAGTGGCTTGATTATGTAACTCTATGTCGTAAGGGCAATCCTGCTGCACCAAAATACGATGCAGTTTCAGGGGGTGTAGCTAACGATAGAGTGTTTAATACCGTCGATCTGTATTTCGCTGGTCTCATTTCGAAGGAAGAGGCATTGGGTCGCCTGAAATTCGAGAAGCCCAACCATCAATTGTGTATCCTGAATGGCGAGATGCTCAGTCGTCATCTTCATTTCATTAAAGCAGAAAGGGTATAATCATGGAGGCGAATAAGACTGTTCTACAAATGAAATATGCAAGGATTGTAAGCCTCTTTTCCAAGGAGACAGGTATGTCATTGGAAGATGCGCTTTCATTCTTTTATAACTCCACTACATACGAGTTTATCAGCGAGGGTGTTGCCGATATGCATTGCCGCAGCGACGAGTATCTGGTTGATGAATTAAAAATGGAATACGAAGAATCCAAAAACAAAGAATAATCCAAGGACACAAAAGGGACGGGAGCCAGAGCTAGTAAACATCATTATTAACAACTGAATAGGATCAAGGAGAACAGACCCCGTGATTCTCAATCGACAGTTGCGTTCTTGTGAGCAAGTGTACTGTCGGAATAGTTCATGTTACATACTGGAAATAAAATGAGACGTGCAGAAAAGTGCGTCTCATTAAATTTTTGTACTTTTGCAGCAGCAAACCTGTAAACAATAAACCAAAAACAGATAAGATGAAGAAAACAATGCTGATCGTGCTGGCTCTGCTTGGCTTGATGGTGCAGGGAATGTCGGCACAACCCCGTTCGCGTATCGTTGAGGAAGGCGGCACGGGTGCCTATAAGGCAGTGATGAAAGAAGTGGCTACACTGCCTGCTCATACAGTGTTTGTACCCCAAGACCTCACGGCGTTCAGTCAGAAACACCCGCTTCCCGTATTGGTATGGGGCAACGGTGCCTGTAGCAACTCTCCATGGGAGCACTACAAATTTCTCAATGAGATAGCTTCTCATGGCTATCTCGTCTTGGCAACGGGTTATATCCCCATGGATGACGAGCCCTACAAGGGTCCTATGTCAACAACGCAACAGCAGATAGAGAGCATTGACTGGGCTGTAGCACAGAATGCAGACCCACAGTCGCCTTATTTTGAGAAGATTGACACGAAGCATATCTGCGTGGCTGGCATGTCGTGTGGTGGCTTGCAGTCGCTGTTCAACTGTGCCGATCCGCGCATCACCGCCTTGATGATATGCAATAGCGGACTCTTCAAGGTGGAGAATGCTGCCCAGGCGGTGGGTGGAATGCCCATGCCTCAGAAGTCGAAGCTGAAGGACATCCATACCCCTGTATTCTACATCTTAGGAGGTAAGGAGGACATAGCCTATGAGAATGGCATGGACGACTACCGCCTTATCCAACATGTGTCTGCCTATGTGGCCAACTATCCCGTAGGCCATGGCGGTACTTACCGTGAGGCTCATGGCGGTGAATTCACCATTCCGGCACTGGCATGGCTTGACTGGCAGTTGAAGGGAGACGGTGAGGCTGCCAAGATGCTGACGGGCAAACACCCTGGACTCTTGCAACGTAAGGGTTGGACGTTGGAGTATAACAAGAAATAAAATATGAACATATGATGAAGAAATTAATGATGATGGCTCTGGCACTGTTGTGCCTGACCACTGTAACCCAAGCACAAACCATTCAGAGTCCTGACGGTAAGATACTGGTCTTTCTGGAACTGAAGGATGGTGGCAAGCCTTTTTATCGCGTTAATTACCAGGGTCAGGAGGTGGTAAAACCCTCTGCTCTCGGGTTGGTGACAAACATCGGAGACTTTACCCAAGGGCTGGCACTGAAGGGTGTCGAAAGCCGCGAGGTCGCAGAGACCTATGAGTTGCGTAACATCAAACAGCGCCATGTTGACTACCGTGCCAACGAGGCGGTGGCTACCTATATGCAAAAGGGTGAGCCCGTCATGGATGTCATCTTCCGTGTCAGCAACCGCGACGTGGCCTTCTGTTATCGTCTGCACGACAAGAAACCCGATCCGATGGGCAACACCCGTCGTGTGTGTGTCGTTGAAAGTGAGGCCAGTAGCTTCACCCTGCCCGACGGTACCACGACCTTCCTTTGTCCGCAGTCGCAGGCGATGGTAGGCTTTGCCCGTACCATGCCCAGCTACGAGACATCCTATACGTTGGACGAACCCATGGGCAAGAACGGATGGGGCAATGGCTATACCTTCCCTTGCCTGTTTAAGGAACAGGACTGCTGGGTGCTCATCAGCGAGACGGGTACCGACGGCGGATATGTAGGTTGCCGACTGCTGAACGAGGGCGGTGGTAACTATCGCATTGGATTCCCCATGCCTGGCGAACTGAACGGACAAGGTTCCACAACACCTGCCCTTGGACTGCCTGCCCAGACACCGTGGCGCACCATCACCATCGGTTCGTTGGCCAATATTGTGGAGACCACGGTGCCTTTCGACCTCGTACAGCCTAAGTACAAGGCTTCCAAGGAATACGTCTACGGCAAGGGCTCCTGGTCGTGGATTATCCGCATGGACTCCAGTTGCAACTTCGACGAGCAGAAGGAGTATATCGACTTCTCGGCAGCCATGGGTTGGCAGTCGGTACTCGTCGATGCCCATTGGGACAAGCAGATAGGCTATGAGCGTGTGGCTGAACTGGCCCGCTATGCCAAGACGAAGGGTGTGGCCCTCTTCTTGTGGTATAACTCCAACGGTGCATGGAATGACGCACCCCAGACACCTATCGGTAAGATGAACAACAGCCGCATCCGTCGTCAGGAGATGAAATGGATGCAGGAGACTGGTATCCGTGGCATCAAGGTAGACTTCTTCGGTGGTGACAAGCAGCCTATGATGCAGCTCTACGAGGACATCCTCAGCGATGCCAACGACTTTGGACTGCTCTGTATCTTCCATGGCTGTACGTTGCCCCGCGGTTGGGAGCGTATGTATCCTAACTACGTGGCTTCTGAGGCTGTGCTGGCTTCCGAGAACCTGCACTTCGGCCAGGGTGCCTGCGATGCTGAGGCCCGCAATGCCTGTATCCATCCCTTCGTGCGTAACACGGTAGGTTCGATGGACTTTGGCGGTTCTGCACTTAATAAGTTCTATAGCACTGACAACCAGCATGGCACCATCCGCCGCACCAGTGATGTCTATGCATTAGCCGCTGCCGTTCTTTTCCAGAGTGCCGTACAGCACTTTGCCCTGGCACCCAACAATCTGACCGATGCTCCTGCGTGGGCTATCGACTTCATGAAAAAGGTGCCGACGACATGGGATGAGGTGCGCTTCATCGACGGCTATCCCGGAAAGTACATCATCCTGGCCCGTCGCAGTGGCAGCCAGTGGTTTGTTGTCGGTATCAATGCTGAGCAGCAAGCTGTTAAGAAAACGCTGACATTGCCTATGTTCGAGAAAGGAACAGCGCTCTCCGTCTATGCTGACGATGCCCAGTTGCAGGGCAGCATGAAGGCTCAGCGCATGAATAAGAAGCAGCAAATGACGGTTACCATTCCGCAGAATGGAGGTGTGGTCATCACTAATAACTAAACAGATGAGAATACTCTTGTCCCTATTGGCGGTGGCGACGCTGTCGGTATCTGCACAGAATCCCATTGTCAGGAATCAGTTTACCGCCGATCCGACGGCACGCGTCTTCAACGGCCGTGTCTATCTCTATCCGTCGCACGACATTCCTGCACCGTCTTCCGTGTCGAAGATTGCAGGTCATCAGGCTTCGGAGTGGTTCTGTATGGCTGACTACCACGTCTTTTCGTCAGACAACCTGACTGACTGGCAGGACCATGGTGTCATCGTGTCGCAGGAACAGGTGCCTTGGGGCAAGCCTGATGCCTACTCCATGTGGGCTCCTGACTGTGTGGAGAAGGGTGGGAAGTATTACTTCTACTTCCCCAATGCTCCGAAGAGCGGACGAGGCTTTGCCATTGGCGTGGCTACTGCCGACTCCCCCACAGGTCCCTTCCGGATAGCTGCAGAGCCCATCCGTGGCGTCATGGGTATAGACCCTTGTGTGCTTGTCGACAACGACGGCACCGCTTATCTCTATTGGAGTGGCATGGGCATCCGCGGTGCCAGGCTGAAGGATAACATGACGGAACTGGATGGCGAGCTGGAGACGGTCACCTTTCCGCAGGGTGGCACGATGCAGGTGGGTGGACAGCAGATGCAAGGGCTGCCTGACGGCTTCAAGGAAGGTCCCTTTGCCTTCCGCCGTGGCGACTGGTATTATCTGACCTTCCCCTGGGTGCGCAAGGAAAAGGGTACGGAGACGCTGGCCTATGCCATGTCACGCTCTCCGCTGGGACCCTGGTACTTCAAGGGTGTCTTCATGGCGGAGCATGCCGATAGTTGCTGGACCAACCACCACAGTTTCGTGGAGTATCAGGGACAGTGGTATCTCTTCTACCATCATAACGATTATTCTCCATTGGTGGACAAACGTCGTTCGGCATGTGTCGAACGAGTCACGTTCCGTAAGGACGGTACTATCCAAGAGGTAAAGCCCACCTTGCGCGGCGTCGGAACGACGAAAGCTACCGCTCGCATGGAGGTAGACCGCTACAGTGCAGCCAGTGAGGGCACTGCCATTGCCGCTCTCGACACGCTGAACCGCTTCAAGGGATGGTTTGTCACCCTGCCGCACAAAGGCAGTCAGGTGCGCTATGACGATGTAGACTACGCGCCGCTTCGTGCCGGTGCCTATGCTGTCGTGCAGGTGAGGGCGAAGGCTAACTCCAGCCTGATGTTGTCGGCAGGTAAGAAGCAGATAGCCTGCATTCCCGTGACGGTGATTACGGAGCGTGGCGGTTTCCGCAGAGACCAGAGCAACCAGTGGCTGACGCTGACGGCACCGTTGACAGCCCTTCCCAAGGGCATTGCCGATATCACGGTGACTTGTGACGGCGAGGCGGTGGATGTCGACTGGGTGCAGTTGCGCAACCGTCCGGAATACTACAGCGACGTGCCTGCCGGTGCTGCGCCTTTGGCTCCTGATGCCGAGGGCTTTATCCGCCGCTGGACGTTGTTGGAGCCTGTTCACTATGAGGTGCGCTCCAATATCATGCTGACGGAGAGCTACCTGAACGACATGGTGGCGAAGGAGTGGCCTAAGGTGAATTGGAAAAAGGGGAAATGGCATACCATAGACAGCCGGACCTACAACGTCCGTGCATTCCGCTTTGCCGAACTGACAGGCAATGAGCCCTATCACTCGCTGTTCTGGGGAACGACGGTTATCGACTGTCCACAGGAGTTGCAGAACGTGCGACTGGCTGTAGGCAGCAATGGCGCTTCCTGCTGGTGGCTCGACAACCAGCCCGTGCTGACGCTAGACGGAGACCGCCGCATGGTGCAGGACGATGGTGTGTCACCGCGCCTGACACTCAAGCCTGGGCGCAACGTGCTCCGCTTCTGTCTGGTCAACGGTCCTGGACTGAGCGACTTCTGTGTCCGCTTCATTGATGAAAAAGGAAATCCGGTACTTCACTATACTATAATCCGATAAGATGATGAAACGAACTGTTCTATTTCTGATAGCGCTCTGCCTGTATGTCCTCTCTTCCAATGCGCAAGTCGGGAATCCTTATATCCACGACCCCTCGACCATCGCCGCCTGCGAAGGCAAATACTACACCTTCGGAACGGGTGGGGGAGGACTCATCTCCGAAGATGGCTGGTCGTGGCATAGTGGGGCAGAGCGTCCTGGTGGCGGTGCTGCTCCTGATGTGCTGAAGATAGGCGACCGCTACCTGATTATATACGGTGCCACGGGAGGTGGTCTCTTCGGTGGTCATAACGGACGCATCCTGACCATGTGGAACAAGACACTCGACCCGAAATCGCCTGACTTCCACTTTACTACTCCCATAGAGGTCGCATCCAGCGACGGCATGGAGGATTGCGATGCCATTGACCCCAGTCTGTTGCTTGATCCCACCACGGGACGCCTGTGGGCTACCTATGGCACCTACTTCGGCAGCATCCGCCTGATAGAACTCGACCCCACGACGGGTGAGCGCGTGAAGGGTAATGTGGAGAAGGACATCGCCATCGACTGCGAGGCTTCCGACCTCATCTACAGGGATGGCTGGTATTATCTGTTGGGCACCCACGGCACCTGCTGCGACGGTGTGAACTCCACCTATAACATCGTGGTGGGACGCTCGCGCACGGTGGAAGGTCCCTATATAGACAACGTAGGACGTGACATGCGCAATGGCGGAGGCAGGATAGTGATTGCCGCAGGCGACCGCGTCTGCGGACCAGGTCATTTCGGACGGACGGTTATCGACGAGGGTGTGGAGGTGATGTCGTGCCACTATGAAGCCGACTTCGATCGCAGCGGACGCAGTGTGCTGGGCATCCGTCCCTTGCTATGGCGCAACGGCTGGCCTGTTGCCGGACGGCGCTTCCAGGGTGGTACGCTGGCCATCCTGTCGGAGCGTCGCGGCTATTCACTTGAACTGGCTGTCGACTTTGTACGCATCCCTCAGGAACGTGAGCGCTTCTGGCAGATGGATCTGACGAAACCGGTGAAGTCCATTCCCAACCAGTCGCTGGCTGACGTGGTGGGTACGTGGCCCCAGGGTGATATCCCCGTGCGTTGCAGCGACTATATGTTCCGTCCGCATCAGCTATGGACCATCAAGCCGGTCGCTGAGGGCGGTGGTTATCTGGGTGGTCCTTACTATCAGATTGTCATTGCCGGAACAAACCGCACGCTGGCGGCTACTGCTGACAAGGAACTGGTCACGCTGCCTGCGTTCACCGGCACCGACGAACAGCTTTGGCGTATCGAACAACTTGTCGACGGCACCTATCGTATCATGCCCAAGCGTCTGCCTGGTGATGAGCATCTGAACACGCGTTATGTGTTGTATGCTGCTGCTGATTCCACCCCGACACTGGCGGAATATGATGCAAAAAGTGACAATTCCAAGTGGAATTTCGTACAATAATAGGAAAAAATAAACGCATGATACAAATAACAAAATTCATGAAACATATGATGATGGCTGATTCAAATAGAATGTCTACCTTTGCAACATCGAAAGGAAAAAAGTTTTTTTCAGAGTTTAATAGATTTGTTTTAGTAGTAATATCATTAGTAGTTTGTTTTGTTACTTCAGAGGCTGCTGGAAAGCGTTCCAGTGGCCCTGATGGTTTTTATACCCCCAATCCCATGCTGTGGGCTGATGTGCCCGACCCTGACGTCATACGCGTAGGCGATACGTATTATATGGTAAGTACCACGATGCATCTCATGCCGGGTGCGCCCATCATGCGCTCGCGTGACTTGAAGAATTGGGAGACCGTCAGCTATGTCTTCGACCGCCTGACCGACTCGCCTAAGTACGACTTGCGTGAGGGAACAGCCTACGGACGCGGACAGTGGGCCACGTCGCTGAAGTATCATAACGGACGTTTCTATGCCCTTCTGGCACCTAACGAGGCGGGTCCGATGGGTAATACCTATATCTATACGGCTGAGCGCGCTGAGGGTCCGTGGACGCTGCTGTCGCGCATGCGCCACTTCCACGACTGCTCTTTGTTCTTCGACGATGATGACCGGGTATATGTGGTCTATGGTACGGGTGAGATGATGGAACTGAAACAAGACCTCTCCGACGTCATCGAGGGCTCCCACCACCAGCTGTTCCAGCGTGAGGCTGACGAAACGGGCATTCTGGAGGGCAGTCGTATGCTGAAATACAAGGGGCGCTACTACCTGTTGATGATCTCGCAGGTATGGGGTGTCCCAGGTCGTCACCGCCGTGAGGTCTGCTACCGTTCCGACAACATCCGTGGACCGTATGAGAAGCACGTCATCCTGGAATCCGACTTTGGCGGTTTTCCTTATGTCGGACAAGGCACCATTGTTGACAGTGAGTATGGCGACTGGTATGCCATTATCTTCCAGGACCGTGGCGGTGTGGGCCGTGTTCCCACGCTGATGCCCTGCCGTTGGATTGACGGATGGCCCCTGCTGGGCGATGAGGAAGGCCGTGTTCCCGACCGTATGCGTGTGGTGAAGACGGGAGAGCCCGAGCGTCATATTGTCTGCAGTGACGACTTCTCCGAAGCTAAGCTGGGCTTGCACTGGCAGTGGAACCATAATCCGGTGGATGCTGCCTGGAGTCTCACCGAGCGTCCGGGCTGGCTGCGCTTGAAGACCAGTAGGGTGGTGGGCAACCTTTTCCTGGCTCCCAATACGCTGACACAGCGCATGGAGGGTCCCCAGTGCTGTGGTGTTGTGAAGATGGACCTGTCGAAGATGAAGGATGGCGACTGTGCCGGTTTCTCTGCTTTCAACAGCGACGCTGGTGTGTTGTGTGTCAAGAAGGAAGGGCGCCGATGGGTGCTCTCGTTCAGCGAGCAGTCCGTCAAATTGACCCAACGCGAAAAGGCTGTCGAGCGTGTCGACGAGCATGTCGTCAGACAGGTTGCGCTCAACAGCCCTATGGTATGGCTCCGTATCGATGCCGACTTCAACGTAGGGCGCGATATCGCCTCGTTCCACTACAGTCTTGACGGTGAGTCCTGGGTGCAGTTAGGTTCCGACTACAAGTTGCGCTTCGACTGGCAGCGTTTCTTCATGGGCTCCAAGTTTGCCCTGTTCAATTACGCCACCAAGCGCCTCGGCGGTTCCGTCGACTTTGATTTCTTTGAATACCGTCCCGCGCTCTCCGTCCGCTACACACCCAAGAAGCCTGAGAAGTAAGAGCCTTCAAATATTTTGCTGTTCTATCCATTTCACGACTCTTATGCTGACTTCATAGAGCAGATAGAGTGGGATAGTAACGTCCGTAAACGATACTAATTCTAAATTCTTTTGGAAATCAACGTGTTACCCATAAGACAAGCAGAAACAGGTAACACTTTGAAAACGAGAGGACTTACATATTCCTATACGTTTTACACAAATCCAAAGAACGCTCTTACAGGATGCAAAGGTATTAAAGAATCCCCAAATGCCCAAACTTTCTTTGGACTATTTGCATCTCTTTACATTTTTTGTTTGCCTTCCCACCAAACATAAGTGCCATAATCGATAAAATTTCCCCTCTCAGTTACATGCGGGTTACATATCAGTTACATACTATTCGCAACTAAAAATCCCCTTATTTATCGGCACTGTCAAAAGACGCTCATCCATAAAAACAGGCCTCCAGTTACATACCAGTTACATACCCTAAGCCCAAAATGGCACATACCCTTTATTGTTCCGGCTTTGGTTCTCCGTCTTCTCCTCCTTGATCTTTCCTGCAATCAAAGTGTCCTTTATAATACGTGATGCCATCGGATAGTTCTGTTTGTCTATTCCAAGACGTTCCCTAAGTGTGAGGTTGGTCATCTTGTCATTAGTGACATACTTCAGACAAGCATGCTGATAGCAAGCATATATACGCTCTTGTCTGTCAAGGTCTGCATACTTACGATAAGCAAACAAGGTAACAGTAGTTCGGGCCTCTTGAACTGTAAAACGAAGCGGTGGAAGTTGGAACAACTCAATAGCCGCTACAGCTTTGTCAAGACCACTACCTAATTCTTCGCAAATGCCCAACCGACGCATGAGGTCTGCTAATGATGAGTTGCGTGAATTGTATTCGTCAATAAACCTTTCTACACTGATAATAGGCTGTCCTGGGTTGGATACATCTATTCGGTCAGTATATATTTCTACCATGGGGAACCCTTTCTCGCTAAAATCCTGATGAACCAGCATGTTTGCCACAATCTCTCTGACAGCAATCTCTGGATACATAGTGACGGTAGAACGGAGTGCCTGACCAATCTCTTCATTGGCAGGGAGTTGGCTGTTAATCCACTCAACCATCGTCTTGAAACTAATAGCATAGCCGGCATCAAAGGATTGCTCACGAACTATGTCAAGTTTGCTTTTCCCCTTATACACAATAACCCGTACCATCTTCCTCCGTAAGTCGTCAAAATCAGACAGGCGCTTTGCAAACAACAGGGCCCCAAGTTCAGTGATGCTGTATCCCACCTCGTCTTGAATCACGATCTTTTCCGCAAGCATACGGTCAATAATGCCAAGAGAGTCTGAAGGCAGAGGCAGTCTCATCATGTCGAAGTATGTTTCTGCACTCAGTAATGACAGCACTTGTGCAACTGTCAGTTTCTCCTTGACCACTATTTTCTCTAATGCCTTCTGTCCACCCTTCCATATTTTCGCCTCCTTTTGCGGGAAGTCCCTTAACTTCCTCGTTGTAGAACCAACCCTGACATATTCCTCATGAAGAAAAGAAACAGGCTGATTCGTGGCTGCAGGAATCCTGAATACGCAGACATGCCCTTTGTCCTCATAATCGAAATCATCGATAATCTCAAAGTCAATACGAGGATTAAGGCGAGTTGACAGCCATGACTCCAGTTCTTCATTACCAACCTTCTTCCGTGTTGCGTAGAAGTCCGTCCCAACAACCTTTAGCGTATCGTCATTTATGCCGAAAACCATATAGCCGTATGGCATGTTGCAAAGGAAAGCACTATTGGAAAGGGCTGAAATCCGCTCCCCAATTTCTTCCTTGGAATGGAAGTTCTCCTTGAACTCTATCCACTCCGTTTCTTTATTCTTAACCAACAGGCTATCTATGATCCTTTTGAAATCTGTATATTCCATCTTGTACATTTGTTAATCCGACTTTATATATAACGATTGTTGCTAGGAAATTATGATAGAGTCCAAACCTTTGTTAATCATAGGAATAAGAGCACCAAATAATATATGCATTTGTTAGTTGAATAATTTGCGCCCTATACGTCATTATAGTTATGAATACATTTTTCAACCAAAAGTGTTGATTGCATAAGTGTGAGTATATCTTGCTTCCTCTTAGCTAAATTAATAATGCGTAATCTTTCAAAAACTAAATATTCGTTTTCAATATAATCGGAATGATAAAACTTACCTACATTGGGATTTATAAGAGAGTAAGGTATAAAGAGCGTTTTTTGTGGTTTCGTCCTGTAAAACTCATAATAGTGCTCATATCTTCGTATGTCATGTTGCTTAGATTCGTATTTCTTTCCACATGCACATTGACACAAAAAGACAATTTTGTTTTGGCATTTGTCCTCAAAAGGTAGCCATGAAACAATATCTAGACCTCTTTCTTGAACATTTCTTTCGCCAATACAACCTATCTCGTACTCATCAATTGGCAAATCTAATTCTTCAGCAAGTTCTTTTATCTTTTCCTTTGCTGTTCCTTTATACTCTGACATCTTGCCAAAATGTTTTACTTTTGCATTTGGTAAGAACAACTTAAAAGCTTCACACGACAGGACCTCAAAGTCTGTTGTGATTTCCGAGTTGAAAGACTTGAAAATATCAAGAGAGGAAGAAAACAATAGGAAAAGATAAAGCTTTTGTGACAAAGTTAACGAATCTTTTAATGTAAGAATCCGCCCTGCCCCAATCTCAAAAGGATACAAATCCCTGAACAAAGATACGCGCTCCTTTATTAAGGTAAAAATACCGTCTATAAATGCCTCACAAGCATCGTTCCGCTCTGTGGAATTGTTTTCGTCTGGCTCACCAAAGAATCGATCCTGAATGTCTCCATAAGCGATACCGTCACCTTTTGAGAATACAACTAATAACTCCACAAAATCAGCATAGAGGTTTATGTCATCTCTGGAGCAATCTGGCTTGTCTATATTATCCAGATTACGAATGCATTGGGTGAATTTGTTTTCAAAACTCATCGCCATTTTGTTCCCTCCTCGTTCTGAAGTCATTAATTATTGCAGCAATCTGGCGTACACTCTTTAGGTCATCATAAAGGTCGGTATAAAACGACTTGACCTTATTAGATAATCCGTCAGCCTGTTCCATCGCTCGTAACGATTCCTTTACCTTACGCTCAAACTGCAAGTCTATATCGTTGGTCAGTTCGTATGCCGTATCAATGTTTACGCCCCTCTTAAATGCTGCTAATGCCATTTCATTACCCAGCACCTCGTTCAGTTTCTTCATTCCGTCGCTGTCGCCAAGGACACGCGACACGCCCTCATTTTTCTTAAACCACCATATAACCAGTTCTTTAAGATGCTCTTTGTCTAGGTTTGCCAATGGCTCTTCGGCATCCAGATCAACATTCATGTATTTCCTAATATTCTCTTTCTGCAAACCATCCGAGAAATAGTTGAGAAAGAATGTAGAATCTGACAATCCTTCAATCTGATAGAATTTCTCGTCTTCAATAATGGTATAAAGCTGGTAGCTTGTAAGCATCTTCTTTACATAGGGAGATGGCGTTCCTACAATCTTTGCAATCCTTTCACATGCATCAACGAAGGATAACGTCTTAAACTTTTCAGAGCTTCTTAAATCGTACAAATATCGGGATTTTTCCAACATTCGCCATGATTTTTTACCCGTAATGTGAACAAAGCCAATATACTTTTGGATTTCTTCTCTATTATTAAAGACAAGACATGGCAATGTGGATGGCTTAAATTTTGCAGAATCAAATATTTCCTTCGTTGCTGCCTTCTTTACTTTCGCCAATTCCGGTCTGTTAAGTAATAGAACTGCTGTCAATCGCCTGTTACCCTCTATCACTATATATTTATCTCTTTCTTCCTCGTTGGGAATAACCAACAACATTTCACCAACAAAGAAGTCATTCTCCCCAATGGATTCCATTAGTTCCAAAGTGGCAGCTTCAAGAAGCAGATATTCAATAACTATGCCCTCATCTTTCCCTTGTTTTGATTTGGGAAGACGAGGATTGTATACATCCAGTTGAAGAGTATCGATTTTTATTTGTCTAAACTGCTTTTTCATACAATGAATTACTGAGTATTCTGAAAGAGAATGGCTTTCCATTCTTGCAAGTCGGCCTTTATTCCTTATTAATTTCTGATATATCAGATTTTACTAGCGTTAATGATTACTTTTGTCGTCCTCACCTCCTTTCTCTTTAGGTTTCTTTGTCTTCGTTGAATAGCTTTGCTTGTTCGGAATTACGCCACGAACTCCACCTTTGGGATTTGGTACGTCACCCTTATATCTCGGAATAACGTGCATGTGACAATGAAATACCGATTGACCCGCAGCCTCGCCAATATTGATTCCAACATTGTAGCCGTCGGGGTGAAAACGCTCGTCTATCTTCTTCATTACATACTCCTGTACCACGTTCATTGCCTCCTTTTCGTGGTTTGTCAAATCGCGATAGGATGCCACGTGTCGTTTGGGAATAATCAGTGCGTGACCTGGCGAGACGGGGTATCCGTCATAAAAAGCAACGCATGTAGCCGTCTCGCAGATAATTTCAACACGACGCGACAGTTTGCAGAAAGGACAGGTCTCGCCCTCCTTGCGCGGTAGCTTGTTGAAGTGATTGTACTGATAAAGCTCATAGCTCTTGTTGGCGACGAGACTCTTGTATGGGAGCCGCACATTGCACTGGTACGTGTACTGCTTGTGGATGGCATGGAGCCTAAAACCTTCTTCCTCCAAGTCGCGGCGCACGGCGAAGTAGGCAGTCCCCTTGGGCGAAAGCAAGTTCGTGACGTTCATCAGCACCTCGGCCTGTGCGTATGGCTCCAGCACATTCAGCACGTAGTTACAGATGATGGTATCAAACTTCCCCTCAGGATAGTCGGGGCGATAATAATAGTCATAGCCCACGATGTCGTAGCCCTGCTTCTTCAGCTCGTCAGTATCGAAGCCGTAGCCGCAGCCGAAGTCAAGTATTTTTCCCTTCAGCAGCTTGTGATGTATCAGGTATCGCGTCGGCACGGAGAAATCCGTCCGCTTGATAGCCGTGAGGTAGGGGTGATTTATTATTGGTTCCATAGGCTTCAGTATTTCCAAGTCTCGAAGCCCATGTTGAGGGCAATCTGATTGATGGGGTTAAACGTTCTTTCGTATACTTCACGAAAGCGGTCGCTACTCATATCAGCCAAATCTTTTGCCGAAAAACCAAGCGATGTGTAATCTTCCAACATTTTGTTCTTTGGGTCGGCTTTGAGTATTAATTGTAGCGAACGATGTTGCATCGCTGCCAACTTTGGCAAATAGAAATCCAAATCGGGTAACTTGTTACTCTTTGAAGAGTTGATGCTACCGTCAGAGGGAATCAGATTCCAAAGCAAATCATGAGAGACAAAACTCCACGGGATAAAATGGTCGAGGTCGTAGTCATTTGGATGAAGTTCTTTATTGGTGTAGATACAGCAGATTGGCCCGCCAATCTCCATCACCTTATCCCAGTAGTTGTGCTGTTTAGTTAGCGAGTTCCTAACATCCGAGCGGATTAACTTGTTTGGAATAGCAGGGACATTTGGATTTCTTACTTGTAGAAACAGCGTCAAATTCCAGTAGGCAAAGTCCATCAGAATATTGTAGTGAGCGTGCAGATATGTGTCCCATGCCGAATTCAGAATGATATAGAAATCTGCTCCATTCTTGTAGAGCGAATACAAACATCCGTTCTCCAACATCTGCGAGCGACTGATTACGTCCTCGTCCCATGTGTATTTTACCCAAGGCGAAAGAAAACGATAAGGAACGTTCTGCGTCAGGGTGTTTAATTGCCCACGAATCCGTCTTTCCTCTATTCTATTGGTCAGTCCATTGATAATCGTTTCGGCATTTGCATCAATGGGAATCTGCGTTATCTGCTGTAGCTTCATCACAATGTCAAACAGAGAATCATTCTTGCCAAACGACAAACGGAAGTAATGGATAGGATACCAAGCATTTGCCACCATGCGAATGACAATATCCCACACACTGATTCGTGGGTTGTCGCTCTTGGCATGAATCTGCATGATTGACACGAACCAAAAGAACTTGTACGTCGCCGCCGTGCTTGTGAAGATCTTTCCAAGTCGGTTAGTTGTCAATATGTCGGATTGCGGTATCTGCATCGTTTTCAAGTCAAGCTGCTAATCGTACTAATGGAATCCTGTTCTCTATCACATTTCGTTCGGAGTCCAATTCTATACGGAAATCGTAGAGGGGCTGCATCCACTCTCGTCCATTTTTAATAAGAGAGCGCATTGATTTATCGTCTTTAACCACGGTACATACCCAGCAACCAAAACGGCTCTGTCCACAAGTTCCATGACTATTGTCTGTGACAACTGTTGGGCATTCATAGTCATCAGCACTGGCATCTAAATAGATGTTGAACAGAATTTTGTTATCAAATCCCCATGGGCATGGGATGGCATTGATAATATACCATACTTCTTCTAGCATCAATTCCTTTATAGGAGCATATACATAGGTGTTATGCATTGTTGGATGATGGGTAAGGCGTTGACCATGTTTCTCGTGTTTTCTAATTGACCTTGCTCTTGTCACGCTCTCAGCCTTTCTTGTCCCTATCAAGATAACTACCTCTCCATATTCGTCGATTTGTTCGTTAATAATACGTGCAGTAGGTTTTATCTTCATCCTATCTGTACACCACCTAAAAGCCATATTGGGAACTGGGTAGCCTTTTCCTATGACATTTACCCAGAAAGAATCTTCCAATCTGGGAACAGTTTTTCTGACATAAATAGGCAGGCCTTCATCCAATGCCTTTTTTTCTATCTGTGTCAGTACGTCATCAACGTATGATGAAATAATGGGGTTTTCCACCATCGTGTCATTGCATACCACATAAATAGGCCTTCTTAATTGAAATGGCATGACCTGTTCTTTTACTTTTCTAAGAGCCAACCATACCAATGTTAGCAATACAGTAGAGTCCTTTCCGCCACTGAATCCAATAATCCAAGGACGGAAAGTTGAGTCAGCATACATATACTGATCAAGAATCTCGTCAATTATATATTCTATTCGTCTATTCATTTGCTTCCTTTGCCAATGTACTGACAAACTTCTTGTTCAATAACTCATTAATTTCCACATTGAGAACACTTGCTATTTTGATATATGTCTCCATCGGAGGCTGGCATGCATTGGTAACCCACTTAGAAACTGTAGTAGGAGCACAACCTAGTTGCTCTGCCAACCATTTGTTTGTTTTCTTCTTTTCTGCCAAGACCACTTTTAGGCGGTTAATATCTTTCTCCATTCTTGGGATTTATTTATAATTTGGTTACAAAGTTAATTATTTCTTTTGAGAAAACACACAATATGACGCTTTATTTAAGTTTATTATTCATTTTGTTGCCATTTTCTTCACTATTTCGCATATTTTACTAGATATTCATCTGTCAATTCTGTCACTTTGCTCATTATCTGCACTAACAGCATCATGTATTTCTCCAACTTACACACAAGTGCCATTGTTCTTCGTTCTGAGAAATGACTTTTCAATTCTTTCAATGTTTGGTTATAGTTATTACCTAACATACGGAACTGAGCATGGAAGTCGCTCAACTTGGTATAATACTCATGCAGACTCTTGTCGAAAGTTACCACATGAAAAGGCTCTCCAAAGATTCGCGCCTTGATGAATGCGGACTTGCTTGTCATGCCAGAGCGGTCAAACATCTTTAGAAAGCGCATATCCTCTTCACTACTGAAGTTCACTGAATAGCGTTTTGTTGCCGGGTCTAACTTGGGATATTTCCTCGTTGAGTTTGACATAAAACCGCAATCTGTGATAAGGAACTCGTAGTAGTCGGAAATGAACTGATTGGTCAGTTGCCCGAAAGCAACATCTTTCGTCTTGAACTTGGCTTCTACGAACTTGCCGAGAGTTGTCCGTGCTTGTTTGTAATGCACGAGTGACCCTTCCCCCCTGTCTATACCAACACGCTTCTCCATATCCGCATAAAGTTTGTCCATCATATCCATCAATGTTACTTGGCACTCAACACTGCCTTGCATCAGTTCTTTGATGCTTTGGGCGGTGAAGTTCACATTACGCTTCAACAGATTATCATAGGTAGAGTTAATGTTGAGAAGCAGTTTGTCAATCTTGGCATTGACCTCCACAGCCTCACGGCTCTTTCCATCCAATCTGCCCGAACGGGGATTCTACAGATTAGGGGTACACGATAACTTACAGGAGAACTGCGCCATCGAATTCTTGCTCTGACAAGCGAACAAGTTCGAGCGGTTGAGGGTGATGCGCCCCATAATGGGTGCTTTTCCTCGCTTGTCTGTGCTGCCTTTCTTCAAGTACAGCAGCACCTTGAATTTCTGAATTTTCATCATGCTCTGAATTTGGGTTGCAAAATTAAACAATCTCAGAGTATTCCCTGTCGTGCAAAATATGTCAGAACATGTATATTATTCCGATCCACTAAGAATCTTGTACAGATTACCCAAATCTACACATATTACCCAAACAATCGCAGGTAACACTTTGGTAACGGAACTGCCTCAATATTCGTCCGAGTTAGTAAATAAAAGAAAAACGCAAATTAGCGCAAATGGACTAATTTATAACGACTTACACGGAAATCGATGTGATAACTTCCACATTCCTAACTTCCTTGATTTCCTGTGGAATAGTAACGTCCGAAAACGTCCTTTCCCTTCGACTGCCCTTACAAACGGTGTTCTCAGCCTCTGGATTCCATCGATGTTTGTTTTGACCCGCCCAGCCCTCATCGTCATCAGCCATTCTTGCGTCCCTTTCGGTAGCAAACGAGTAAACTCGATCGGATGGCTTCCGACAGCTTGAAACTGGCTTGGTCGTCGGCAAGGTTATACATTTTTTCTTAAACTACCCTCAATTTGGCAAAAAAAGTGCTAAAATTTGTGTATTTGTGGAAGAAAATTATTGTAGGTGGATGGGAGTATTGTTTTTTTTGCATATATTTGTCATAAGAA
>Ga0256404_1006405_pt1 | contig 19538 bp, 17 predicted proteins | sample RumenRJG_01DNA_FD_185990 | JGI IMG/M metagenome (GOLD analysis project Ga0256404, IMG submission 185990) | Bovine rumen microbial communities from Lethbridge, Alberta, Canada - RJG_01 | ecosystem: Host-associated > Mammals > Digestive system > Stomach > Rumen | place: Canada: Alberta | collected...
AAAGACCCGCCGGCGGAGAATTTCGTACCTTCTGCCGACGCGCCAAAGCGAATACATGGACTCGATAGGAGGACATTCCAATATGAAGCGTTCCGTCTACAAGCTTAAGAGCAAGTCCCTCGGCCAGGAGGCCAACCTGATCGTCTACGGCGAGGGCGGCTACCCCGTCGTCGCGTTCCAGACCCAGGACCAGAAGGCGAGCGAGCTCGAGGACGAGGGCATGGTGGATGCGCTTGCCGAGTTCATCGACGGCAAGCAGATCCAGCTCTTCTCGGTTGATAACTTTGCCGAGCAGAGCTGGTCGCTCCTGAACGGCGACAACGAGGCCCGCGCCGCCCGCCAGGAGGACTACTTCCGCTTCGTGACGGACGAGCTCATCCCCCGCGTGCACGAGCTGAACGCCTCCAACCTGCGCCCGATCGCGTTTGGCTGCTCCATGGGCGCCGTGCACGCGGCCATCGCGCTGTTCCGTCGCCCGGACCTCTTCCAGGGCTGCATGGCGCTTTCCGGCGTCTACCACTCCGGCTACTTCTTTGGCGACTGGATGAACTCCACGCTGTACGACAACGACGTCCTGGCGTTCCTGCCCAACATGCCGCTTGACCACCCGTACGTGAGCCTGTACCGCAACCGCTCGCTTCTGTTCTGCTGCGGCCAGGGCGAGGACGCGCAGTTTGCCAACGACGAGCGCCGCATGGACGCCGAGCTCAACCGCCTGGGCGTGGACCACTGGTGCGACTACTGGGGAGCGGACGTCACGCACGACTGGTACTGGTGGAAGAAGCAGATGTCCTACTTCCTGCCCTTCGTGCTGGAGGACGTTGCCAAGGAGGTAGAGAAGGAGCCCGTGGCGCCGTGGGTCGCGAAGGCGCAGGAGCCCCTGAAGCCCGCTGCCAAGCCGGCTGCGAAGAAGGCCACCAAGCCCGCCGCGAAGAAGGCTGCCGCGAAGCCCGCGGCAAAGGCCGCCGCGCCGAAGGCCGAGGCGAAGCCGACCGCGACAAAGGCTGCTGCCAAGCCCGCAGCCAAGGCGGAGCCCAAGACCGCGGCAAAGGCTGCCGAGAAGACCGTGGCCAAGCCTGCCGCAAAGGCAGAGCCCAAGGCAGCCGCAAAGCCGTCTGCACCCAAGCCCGCCGTCAAGCCTGCCGCGAAGGCAGAGCCCAAGCCTGCCGCCAAGCCGGCCGCAAAGGCTGCCGCCCCCAAGGCTCCCGTGACCGCCGCCGCAAAGCCTGCCGCAAAGAAGGCCGCCGCCAAGGCTGAGCCCAAGGCAGAGCCCAAGCCTGCCGCCAAGCCTGCCGCCAAGCCTGCCGCCAAGCCTGCCGCAAAGAAGGCAGAGCCCAAGGTTGAGGCCAAGCCTGCCGCGAAGCCCGCAGCCAAGACCACCGCAAAGGCGACTCCTGCCAAGGCTTCCGCGAAGTCCGCGGCGACCAAGCCCGCCGCGAAGAAGGCCGCGACCAAGGCCGCTGCCGCTGCGAAGACCGAGGCCAAGCCGGCCGTGAAGGCCGAGCCCAAGGCCGCTGCTAAGCCGGCCGTGAAGGCCGAGCCCAAGGCCACCGCTAAGCCGGCCGCAAAGCCTGCCGCTTCCGCCGCTAAGCCGGCCGCAACCACAAAGGCAGCCGCAAAGCCTGCGACCAAGAGGGCTGCCACCACCAGGACGGCTCGCAAGAAGCGCTAGTCGCCGCAAGCAAGACAGCCTCGAAGGCCCCACGCCCCTCAAACCACGGAGCGCGGGGTCTTCTCGTTAGCACCGCACTTCTCCCCCCGCCTTGCGCAGGGCGCGTCGCGCTTCACACGCACGCAATCTTGCGTTGGTATCATCGCAGGCACGCGCCACGCACGGCGCCGGACCCTCCGGATTGGAGCACCTTGAACTTCGTCTTCGTATCGCCGCAGTTTCCCCACACGTACTGGCAGTTTTGCGACCGGCTGCGCCGGCGCGGCGTCAACGTGCTCGGCATCGGCGACACCCCGTACGACCAGCTCGACGGCCGCCTGAAGGACGCGCTCACGGAGTACTACTGGGTCCAGAGCCTCCAAGACTACCCCAGCGTGTTCAAGGCGGTCGCGTTCTTCTCGTACAAGTACGGCAAGATCGACTGGATAGAGTCGAACAACGAGTACTGGCTCGCGCAGGACGCGGCGCTGCGCACGGACTTCAACGTCACGACCGGCCCCAGCGCGCGGCAGATCCGCTCGCTCCAGAGCAAGGCGGATATGAAGCTTGGCTACCACCGCGCCGGCGTCGCGACCGCGCGGCAGATACGCCTGACCACGCTGGAGGCGGCGCTCGACTTTGTGGAGGGCGAGGGCGGCATAGGCTGGCCGGCGTTCGCAAAGCCGGAGCGCGGCGTGGGCGCGGGCGGCGTCGCCAGGATCGACGGCCGCGCGGACCTGGAGTGCCTGCTGGGCGAGAAGGGCCAGACGCCGTACGTGCTGGAAGAGTACGTGGAGGGCCAGATCTTTAGCTACGACGCCATCCTGGACTCGCGCTGCCAGCCGCTGTTCGAGAACATGGAGGAGTTCCCACCCTCGATGGCCAGGGTCGCGACGGAGGGACTCGACCTCTGGTACTGCTCGCTTCCCGCGGTCGACCCCATCCTGCGGCAGCTGGGCCGCGCCACCGCCTGGAGCCTTGGCCTTGGGCGCCGCTTCGTCCACATGGAGTTTTTCAGGCTCGCCCACGACAAGCCGGGCCTTGGCCAGCAGGGCGACTACGTGGGCCTCGAGGTCAACGTGCGCCCGCCCGGCGGCTACTCCCCCGACATGATGAACTTCGCCCACTCCACGGACGTGTACCAGATCTGGGCGGACATGGTGACGCTTGACCGCAGCACGCTGCCGCCCTCGCGCGACAACCACATCTGCGTGTACGCGGGCAGGCGCGACGCGCACGCGTACGTCCACTCCCACGAGGACGTGATCGCGCGCTACGGCGACTCCATCGTCATGTGCGAGCGCATGCCGGACGCGCTCTCCAACGACATGGGCAACCAGATGTACACCGCCCGCCTGGACAGCATGCAGGAGCGTGACGATTTCATTCGCTACGTGCAGGAGCGCGCGGACTGAGGGCCATCCGCACGCAGCAGGTTGATGGCACGGTAGGCGGCGCAGCGCGCGCGGTTGTCGCCGCGCAGACAGACGCAACGCAGGCGCAAGAAGCGCAGGATAGGAGAAGAGCATGGACATCAGGCGCGCAACGGACGCAGACATCCCGCAGGTTCTGGACCTGCTCGTCCAGGTGTGCAACGTGCATGCGAACGGGCGGCCAGACCTCTTCGTGCGGGACACCACCAAGTACACCGCAGACGAGCTGAGCCAGATCTTCCGCGACGACAGTGCCCCCGTCTTCGTGGCGGTGGAGCCGGCAGATGCGAACGACCCGGACGCACGCGAGCGCGTGCTGGGCTACGCGTTCTGCATATACCAGGACTGGAACGGCAACAACGCCACCGGCGTCCGCACGCTTTACGTGGACGACATCTGCGTGGACGCGGCCGCCCGCGGCAAGCATGTGGGCACGTCCCTGTACAACCACGTGATCGACTTCGCGCGCGGCGAGGGCTTCCACAACGTGACGCTCAACGTGTGGTCGTGCAACCCCGGCGCCCTCAAGTTCTACGAGGCCATGGGCATGAAGCCGCAGAAGATCGGCATGGAGACCATACTCTAGCGCCGCTAGACCGAGGTGTCCCGCCTACTTCGGGCGCCTCGACTTCGACGATGCGTCCAGGATCGTCTCGAGGGCGTCACGCACGTTCGGCGCCAGCCGCGCGTAAATCTCCGCATAGCGCTCCTCGTAGGCGCGCACCCGCACCACGCGGGCGTCTCCATCGTATCCCAGCAGGTCGTTGGGGGTGCAGCCCAGCCAGTTCGACAGCGCCAGCAAGTGGTCGGCCTTCATCTCGACGCGACCGGTCTCCCACGCGCTCACGGACTTCTCGCTCACGCCCATGATGGCCGCAAGCTGCCGCTGGCTCTTGCCGGCGGCCTCCCTGCAGGCCCTCAGGTTGTTCCGATGCCGCACGTCCGACTTCCTGGCGCCCATGGGCGCAAACGCCTCCCCCCGATCGCTCCGGTTCCGCGCAACGCAAGCGATTCTTCCCGCTTGGCGCGGACCAACGCAAGCAAAAGCGATTCAGATACAAAGAATGACCTTCTCTATTCATAGGAGAGTTCCCGCGCGGCATGTCTAGCGTCGCTAGGCAGTCGCGCCAAAACGCCGTAGAATCTAGTCTTACTAGACAGATGGTTAGCCGGACGAGAAACACGTGCGTCCGTACCCCACGCGCATTCGGAGGACACCCCATGAGCGACGCCGCACCCGATCGCCACGACTTCGTCGAGCCCAGACCCACGGACAAGTTCCTCTTGCAGACCACGGGCGAGGTCGTGACGTACCAGAAGCTGCTCGAGATGTACGGCGAGGCGCCGCAAACGGAAGGCGAGCTCGAGGCCATCCTCGAGGAGTACGCTGCCGCCGCCATCGTGACGAAGCTGTAGCCCAAGGCAAGCGCCCTGGCGGCACGGTGCGTCCTTCTCGCACGCTAAGCCCTTCTTGCACGGCGCGTTGCGCGCATCGGCCTTCACGTGGTATAGCTTTACTGCATAGCAGACCAATGCGGGAGGCCCCATATGCAGCTGCAGCAGCTCCGTTACGTTATCGCCATAGCCCAGAGCGGCTCCATGAACTCCGTGGCGCGCAAGCTCTTCATATCGCAGTCCAGCCTCTCCGTCGCCGTGAAGGAGCTGGAGTCAGAGCTTGGCATCAGGATCTTCAACCGCTCGAGCAAGGGCATCAGCCTCACGAGCGACGGCGTGGAGTTTCTGGGCTACGCGCGCCAGGTGGTCGAGCAGGCGGACCTCCTGACCGACCACTACACCAGGCGCGGCACCTCCCAGGGACGCATGTCCGTGAGCACGCAGCACTACGCGTTCGCCGTGCGCGCGTTCATAAACTTTCTGCAGGTGCACGGCGGCTCGTCGTGCGACTTCAGCCTGCGCGAGACGCGCACGAGCGAGATCATCGACGACGTGCGCACGTTCAGGAGCGACATCGGCATCCTCTTCCTGAGCCACTACAACGAGACCGTGATCCGCAGGCGCCTTGATGAGGGCTCGCTCGTGTTCACGTCGCTCTTCCACGCGCGACCGCACGTCTTCGTGCGAGAAGGGCATCCCCTCGCGTCGAGGCGCACGGTCACGGCCGAGGACCTTGCGCCGTTCGAGCGCTACGACTTCGAGCAGGGCGCGGAGGCCTCGCTCTACCTTTCCGAGGAGCCGCTGGGCGACCTGCCGCACGCGCGCCACATCACCGTGAGCGACCGCGCCACCATGACGGGGATCCTCAGCCACTGCGACGGCTACCTGATATCCACGGGCGTGCGCTCCGACGAGATGTTCAACGGCATCGCGTCCATCCCCATCAAGACGGACGAAGTTATGAACGTGGGCTACATCACCCACAGCCAGCGCCGCCTGAGCGGCTTTGCCCGCGACTACATCCGCGAGCTCGAGCGGCTCATCGTGAGCTTTGACCAGCCGGAGGAGATCGTGCCCTCGAAGGCGGCGCTTAAGAGCGTCGCCACACCGGGTGCGGGCAACGCGGGGACACAGGCATGACGCCGTTCGACCCCGTGCGGGTGGGGCGCGTGCAGCTGCGCTGCCGTGTGGTGATGGCGCCCATGGCAAGCGGTCGCGCGAACCCAGACGGAAGCATCAGCCAGCGGCTGCTGGTACACTACCGCGAGCGCGCGGAGGGCGGGCTGCTTGGCCTTGTTGAGTGCGGCCACCACTTTGTGACGGCGGACGGCCAGGCCACGCCCCGGCAGGCGTCCATCAGCCGCGACGACGACCTCTGCGGCCTGAGGCTTGAGGCCCGCGTGCTCCACGAGTGCGACACCCCGGTATTTGTGCAGCTCAGCCATGCCGGGAGCGCGGCACGGCCCCAGGTGATACGCCAGGTGGCGCTCTCGCCCAGCGGCGTGAACTGCCCGGGCGCGAAGGTGGGCCAGCCGCAGCCGCGCATCATGACCCATGCGGACATAGCGCGCGTGGTGGATGCGTTTGGCCGTGCCACGCGGCGCGCGCGGCTTGCGGGCTTCGACGGCGTGGAGCTGCACGCGGCGCACGGCTACCTTCTGGACCAGTTCCTCTCTCCCCTCACGAACCTGCGCCAGGACGAGTATGGCGGCTCGCTGGAGGGGCGCCTGCGCATCACGCTCGAGGCGCTTGACGCCGCGCGCGCGGAGGCAGGGGGCATGGCGGTCTCGGTGCGGCTGGGCGGCTGCGACTACATGCCCGGCGGCACCACCGTCAAGGACGCGTGCGAGGCGGCGGTCCTCCTGGCCCGGCACGGCGCGGACATGATATCCATATCGGGCGGGATGAACTACTACACGCGCCGCGACACGCTGGAACCCGGTTGGTTCAAGGGCGTGTCCGGCCCCGTGCGCGAGGCCCCCGCCGCGACGGGGCGTCCCGTGCCCGTGATGCTTACCGGCGGCATCCGCAGCATGCGTGACGCGCAGGCGCTTCTGGACGAGGGCGCGTGCGACCTGGTGGGCATAGGACGGCCGATCCTTAACAACGAGCGCTGGGCGGCAAAGCACCTCTTGCGCGCATAGCGCGTAGGAAAGCTGCTGCCAAACCGCTACTATTGAGAAGTTCGAGGGGCGGCACGCGGAATGCCGCAAGACGGCTGCGACGCGGCCGCATACAGAAGGCAAGCACATGCAGCAGGATGCAGCATTGGAAAAGACGGCCGCCAACGAGGACGCCGTGGTGGACGAGGGGCCAAACGGCCAGGGCTCGCTGGGCAGGCTCGTGCCGTGGCCCGACGACGAGACGTTCGCGAACATCGACCCCGAGGAGGCGCTCGACCTCTTTTTGGGATGGGTCGAGTCGCGCGGCATCGAGCTGTGGGACCACCAAGAGGAGGCGCTCCTGGACATCGCGTCCGGCGACCACGTGATCCTGGGCACGCCCACCGGCTCCGGCAAGTCCATGGTGGCGCTGGGCATGTGCTTCATCGCCATCTGCACCGACCGGCGCGCGTACTACACGGCTCCCATCAAGGCGCTGGTGAGCGAGAAGTTCTTCGACCTTGTGGAGCTCTTCGGCCGCGAGAACGTGGGCATGATCACCGGCGACGTCACGCTTAACCCGGACGCACCCATAATCTGCTGCACGGCGGAGATCCTGGCGAACCAGGCGCTGCGCGAGGGCGAGGCCGCCGACGTGGGCTGCGTCGCCATGGACGAGTTCCACTACTATGGCGACCGCGACCGCGGCTGGGCGTGGCAGGTGCCCCTGCTCACGCTGCCGCACACGCAGTTCCTGCTCATGAGCGCCACGTTGGGCGACACGTCCGACATCGCGGCGTCGCTGGAGCTGATGACGGAGCGCTCTGTGGACACCGTCGCGGACGCGCCGCGCCCCGTGCCGCTGGAGTACAAGTTCGTGGATACCGCACTGGAGCAGACCGTGAAGATGGCGCTGGACGCGGGCGACGCGCCGCTCTACATAGTGCACTTCTCGCAGGAGGCGGCCGTCAAGAGCGCGTCCGGCCTCGCGAGCTTTGGCGTCTCGACGAAGGAGCAGCGCACCCAGATCAAGGAGGCCATTGCAGGCACCCGCTTCACCACCACGTTTGGCAAGACGCTCAGGCGCTTGCTTTTAACGGGCGTGGGCGTGCACCACGCCGGCATGCTGCCGCGCTACCGCCTGCTGGTAGAGAGGCTGGCCCAGCAGGGTCTGCTTCCCGTCATCTGCGGCACGGACACGCTGGGCGTGGGCATCAACGTGCCCATACACACCGTGCTGCTGACGGCGCTCTCCAAGTTCGACGGGCGCCGCATGCGCCACCTGAACGCGCGCGAGTTCCACCAGATCGCCGGGCGCGCGGGGCGCGCGGGCTTCGACACCGAGGGCATGGTGATCGCGGAGGCCACGGAGTACGACATCGAGAACGCGCGCGCCCTGGCGAAGGCCGGCGGCGACCCGAAGAAGGCGCGCAAGATAAAGACGAAGCAGCCGCCGAAGGGGTTCGTGGGCTGGAAGGAGGCCACGTTCCAGAAGCTCATCGCCGCGGAGCCCGAGAAGCTGAGGCCGCGCATGCGCGTGAGCCACTCCATGGTGCTGGCCGAGGTGGAGCAGGGCGGGGACGCCTTCGCGCGCGTGCACCGGCTCATAGCGGACTCCGCACAGCCGGACGACGAGAAGCTCCGCCTTAACATGCGCGCGGACGAGATCTTCGCGACCTTGATAGACGCGGGCGTGGTGGAGCGCCACGAGGAGGAGGACGGGTCCTTCTCGTATGTGACGACCGTCGACCTTCCGGAGGACTTCGCGCTCGACCAGCCGCTCTCGCCCTTCCTGCTTGCGGCGCTTGAGCTGCTCGACCCCCAGAGCGACACCTACGCGCTCGACCTGATATCGATGGTGGAGTCCACGCTGGAGGACCCGCCGCAGATTCTGCGCGCGCTGGAGCGCCAGGCGCGCGACCAGGCGATGGCCCAGATGAAGGCCGACGGCGTCGAGTACGACGAGAGGATCGAGCGCATCCAGGAGGTCACGTACCCCAAGCCCCTGGAGGAGCTTCTGGACGCGGCGTTCGAGCGCTACTGCGAGAAGGTGCCGTGGGCGCGCGACTTCAGCCTGAGCCCGAAGTCCATCCTGCGCGACATGGTGGAGACGGCGTCGGACTTCAAGGGCTACGTGCAGCGCTGCGGCATCGCGCGCTCCGAGGGGTCACTGCTGCGCTACCTTTCCGACGCGTACCGCGTGCTCGCGCGCACCGTGCCCGAGGACAAGCTGGACGACCGCCTGCGCGACATCGTGGCGTGGCTGGGCCTTGTGGTGAGGACCGTCGACTCGAGCCTGGTGGACGAGTGGTCTGCCGCAGGCACCGCCGCGCCGGAGGCGGGCGCCGCCCCCACGGACGCCCACGAGGTCGTGCACGACCGCCGCGGACTCACGCTCCTGGTGCGAAACGCCCTGTTCGCGCGCGTGCGCCTTGCCGCCGTGGGCAACACGGAGCGCCTGGGCGCGCTCGATGCGGACTGGGGCTGGCGCCAGCCGCGCTGGGCGCAGGCGCTGGACGCGTACCGCGAGTCCCACGACGACATCCTGCTGGACGCGGACGCCCGCTCTGCCGCCTACCTTGCGATAGACGAGTCGGACGAGAAGGGCGACGGCGCTGGTCGCCACGTCTGGCACGTGCGGCAGATGTTCCGCGACCCAGACGACGACCGCGACTTTGGCATATCGGGCGACGTCGACCTCGACGCGACGCAGGACGAGGGCGAGGTCGTGTTCTGCCGGTACCAGGTGGGCTTCGTGGAGGACCTGCTGGAAAGCGAGCATCGGGCGTAGCGAGCCCGCGCTCGCCCACGCAAAAGGCGGGCGCCCCACGGACGCCCGCCTCCAAGTCTCAATCGCATGCAGCCGCGCCGCCGCGCGCCGCACCTAGTGCACGATGCCAACCGTTCGCAGCAGCTCCCACACAACGGCGGCTCCCACGATCAGGAGCACGGGCAGCGTAAACAGCCCCAGCCAGATAAGGCCCAGCACCAGCGCGATCCGCAGCAGCCAGCCAAGGACGCGAAAGCCCAGCGCCACCAGCTTGAACGCCAGCCACAAGAACCCGATCGTGGCGATGCCACTCATCAGCCCAATCATGAATGCACTCTCCAAAAGCACAGTCGAGCGGCCCCATGCCACCCGATGAATACCTGATACCCAAACATATCAGAGACCAATCCCTCTCAACCGTGGCACACGACGAATCCGCCACATCGCCAAGTCCCCCATCTCGCATCGGTCTCGCGCCCCGGCCTCCGCCTCACCGCGCTTGCGCTAGCATGGTGCAAACCACAACGCTCGGAGGACCAATGGACCAGAACGACCAGGCACTCGTAGACAAGCTCAAGGGAGAGCTCGCCCAACAGGGCATGAAGACCGCCTTCGCGGAAGACGCACCCGCCGCGGGCGAGAAGAACGAGGATTCCGAGGTGGACTTCCTCTCGGCCATGAACGCCTTCCGCAAGGCGAAGGCCTCGGGCGACAAGGACGCCATCGCCGCCGCCGAGCGCCACCTGCAAGAGGTCGTCCGCCAGGAGATGCGCGACTTCGAGGGCTGCGACACGAAGTAGCGCCGCGCCTCCGAAACCGACGCTCGCCCAGCCCTAACCCAGCTCGCGGTAGTGGAAGCTCTTCTCGCCTGAGGCGTACGGCGCCACGATGTCGCCGTGGCCCACCAGGCGGTACTTGTACGTCACCAGGCCGTCCAGGCCAACCGGGCCGCGCGCGTGCAGCTTGCCCGTGCTGATGCCCACCTCGGCGCCAAAGCCGTAGCGGAAGCCGTCCGCAAAGCGGGTGGAGCAGTTGCGGTACACGCCGGCGGAGTCCACCATCTGCATGAAGTACTCCGCCGCATCGTCGCTCGCCGTCACGATGGCGTCCGTGTGGTGCGAGCCGTATCGGTTGATGTGGTCCACGGCCTCGCGCACACCGTCCACCACCTTGCAGCTCATCACGTAGTCGCCGTACTCCGTACTAAACTCGTCGTCTGCCATAAGCTCCACGGCGGGAATGCCCTCCGCGTTGGCGAGAAGATCCACGACCTCGGCCGTGCCGCGCAGCCGGGCGCCGCGCTCGGCCAGGCCACGCGCCGCCTTCGGCAGAAACTCCGCCGCAATGGCACGGTCCACCAGAAGCGTCTCCGCGGCGTTGCACACGGCGGGGTACTGCGTCTTCGCGTCCACCAGCACGCGCACGGCCATGTCCTGGTCCGCGTCGCGGTCCACGAACACGTGACACACGCCGGCAGAATGCCCCATCACGGGAATCTTCGTGTGATCCATGATGTAGCGCACGAACTTGTTCGATCCGCGCGGAATCAGCAGGTCCACGTCCTCGTCGCAGCGCAGCAGCTCGTCGATCTCGCTGTGGAGCTCCGCCTGCAAGAGGCAGCCCGCGGGAAGCCCCGCCCTAACCACGACCGCGTGTATCACGTCAAACAGCACGCGGTTGGTGTTGGCGGTCTCGCGCCCGCCCTTCAGCACGGCGCAGTTGCCGCTCTTGATGCACAGCGAGCTAATCTGCACCAGCGCGTCCGGCCGCGCCTCGAAGATCACGCCTATCACGCCAATGGGGCACGTCACGCGCCTGAGCTCCAGCCCCTGGTCAAGCTCTCGGTCGAGAAAGACCCTGCCCACCGGGTCGGGAAGCTCCTGCAGCTGCCGAAGGCCCTCGACGCCGTCGCGAAGCTTCGCCTCGTCGTAGCGCAGCCGCTTCTGGACGGTCTGTGCCACGCCGGCCTCGGCCGCGGACGCCATGTCCTTCTCGTTTGCCGCGAAGATCCTCTGGGCGTTTGCCTCCAGCGCCCGCACAATGAGCTCGAGCGCGCGGTTGCGCTGTTCCAGCGGGGACGCCGCCATCGCGGGCGCCTCGAGCTTCATCCGGTGGATGCTTTCCCTCATGTCCATGTGGCCTCCTCGTGCGGGGCGGGACGTGCCGCCGCGGTGCCGCGGTCCTGCGGAGTCGTACTGCAGAGTGTACCCCGTCTGCCTGCGTGCGCCGCGCGCGTTAACAACATGGTGCCACTCGGGCGCGACGCGGGCGCTGCGGCGTGGCGCAGCCGCACTTGTGGGGGCTTTCTGACGCAGGCGCAACCTCGGGTAGAATCTACGCAGCACAAGGCGGCAACGGGCGTGCGCGGGCAAGGCCGCGGCACGCGTCTGGCGGCGGGCAAGGCCCGCACGGAGGAGGAACCATGGGCAGGCTCAAGTACGAGACGGCGCGCTTCGAGGCGTCGTACGGAACCATCGCGCAGCTGCCCGAGCCCACCACGCCGGAGGTCTCGTTCGTCGGCCGTTCAAACGTGGGCAAGTCGTCGCTTCTGAACAAGCTCATAGGCCGCAAGTCGCTCGCGAAGGTGTCCAGCCAGCCAGGCAAGACCGCAAACGTCAACTTCTTCGACGTGGACGGCGTGCGCTTCGTCGACCTGCCGGGCTACGGCTTCGCAAAGGTCTCGCAGGCAGAAAAGCAGCGCTGGGCAAACCTCATCAGCGGCTACTTCGAGCAGGAGCGCAGCTTCAACCTCGTCGTCTCTCTCGTGGACATCCGCCACGACGCGCAGCAGCTCGACCGCGACATGCTGGGCTACCTCGAGCAGGAGGGGCTGCCGTTCGTCGTGGCGCTCACGAAGGCGGACAAGCTCGGCCGCAGCAAGCAGGCGCAGCAGCGCCAGGCGCTTGCCAGGCAGTTTGGGCTCGACGCGTCGCGCATGCTCGTGACGTCGTCCCAGACGGGCCAGGGCATCCAGGAACTCCGCACCATGATCGAGGACGCCTGCCTCTAGCAGGCCCGCCTGCGACCTAGCCCCCCACCACGTCCTTCAGGCGCAGCACCAGCACGCGGTCCACCCGTGCGCAGTCCTGCCAGCGGTAGGCCTCGGCGCCAGACTCGAAGCACAGGTACAGCCTGCCGCCGGAGACCTCGGTCTCCTCCATCATCGGCGGCAGTATGAACGTGGCCCAGGCCTGGGCGTTTCTCAAATCGTTGTTCCAGGCGCCGCCGTCCCACGCCATCACCCTCAGCCTGCTGTCACGCAGGCCGTACGACTGCGACAGCAGGCACAGGTCGCGCACGAGCGCCATCCCCTGCGCCTGGCCGTTGATGAGCGCACCGTCCACGGGCACGGGCATGTCCCCGTGCGAGCGCGCCGCGTCCTTCACCACGTGCCTCATCACCCGGGTGTTGCGCACGTCCACGGTGTCGTCCTCAGGCTCCAGCCCCTCCTCGCTCTCAAGGTAGCCGTCGCTTCGCACCTTCTGGAGGTCCGCCATCGTCTCGTCGCGGTTCGCCTGCCTGAGCGTGCCGCCCTTCTCGATGTCGAACGCCTGGATCGTCGTGCGCGACCTCCGCGTGTCGCTGAAGTCGCCCACGTACAGCCTGTCGCCCTTCACCGTCAGAAACGACGCGTGCGCGAGCGTCGGAATGTAGTACGTGCGCTCCACCGCACACGGGCCGTCCGCGCGCGACGCGTCGTAGTACTCCCACGCGCTCGCCTTCAGCGAGCTCACGGTGGCGCCACCGTTCTTTCCCTCGCGATAGCCGCACATCCACACGCGGTCGTGCCTCGCGTCGTACGCAAGGCCGCCCACGTGCGGCGTGCCGTCCAGCACGATCACGCCCTCCAGCCGGTGGCTCTTCAGCCCAATGCGATATAACACGGAGTCGTGCACGCGGTCGTGGCAGTACGCGGACACCAGCAGATACCTTCCCGCAACGCACACGCCCTGCGGCGTCATCGTCGTGCACGTGCTCAGGTTTCCGTCCGCGTCCAGCGTGCGCGTCATCTTCAACCCCGGTATCACGTAGGAGTCGCGCATGACGCGGTCGACGTCGCAGTACGTGCCCATGCCGTAGTCGCGCAGCACGCGCCTCACGTCCGCGTCGGAAAACACGGGGTCCGCGTTCGTCCCGTCCGCGCTGGACGGCCGGCCAGCGCTCCGCGGGGCCACAAGCCCATACGCGCCAAGGCACAGGGTCGCCACCAGAAGCGCCCCCGCCGCGTGCAGCACCGTTCGTCTGGCCCGCATGTCACCTCCCGCCCCCGACCGTCCGCAGAGCATCTGGCTACGGTAGCACTTGCCGCGCCGGCACGCACGCGGCCGCACGGCGTGTCAGCGCACGTCCACGCATTTGTAACGCAACCGTCAGCTTGCCGCAGGCTTCGGTAAGCCCCAGCTCACAAGGGCGATGCCGGCTTGCGCGCGTGGAATGTTACCAATAGAAGAAAAGTCTCCAGAGGTTGGGAGCCCATCATGTCGTCCACTACTTTTAACCGCCAGACCGAGGGTTTCCTCCGCGGGTTCGGCATGGTCGCCGCCGTGGAGGTCGCGGGAATCATCGTCGCAGCGCTCACGATCCTGCTCCTTACGGGCATCACCCAGCTGTTCTAGCAAGACCGACAACGCCCGCCGACCGCGTCCGACCGGTCGCGCGGCACCGCACCCCGCTCCCCCGGATGACTATCTCCGGGGGAGCGCCTTTCTGCGCTTCGGGTCTATTATCGAATACGAACACATAAATCATTCCACCAACGCAAAGGAGCCCCATGACCCAAGGCCCGCAGCAACAAGCGCAGGACGCCACCCCGGACACCGTATCCCAGCTCAGGTACCTGCGCCTGCTGTCGCAGCGCTTCCCCAGCCGGCGCGCCGCCATGAGCGAGATCATCAACCTCCGCGCCATCCTCACGCTGCCGCGCGGCACGGACCACTTCATCAGCGACATCCACGGCGAGTACGAGGCCTTCGAGCACATCCTCAACAACTGCTCCGGCGTCATCCGCGAGCAGATCCGCGTGATCTTCTCGCCGGAGCTGGACGCGCACGAGCAGGCGGAGCTGCGCACCCTCGTGTACTACCCGCGCGAGAAGATCGACCGCCTTCGCGGCGAGGGCCTCGTGGACGAGGCCTGGTACCTGCAGAACCTCTATAGGATGGTGCGCCTTGCGCGCTGGGTTGCCGGCAAGTACACGCGCTCGAAGGTGCGCAAGTCCATGCCGCCGGAGTACGCCTACATCATGGACGAGCTCTTGCATGCCACGCGCGACGAGGAGAAGGTCCGCCACGCCTACCACCGCTCCATTCTGGAGTCCGTGGTGGCCGCCGGCGCCGCGGACGACTTCATCGTGGCGCTCGCCGGCCTTATCAAGCGCCTGGCCGTCGACCGCCTGCACGTGGTGGGCGACGTGTTCGACCGTGGCGATCACGCGGACAAGGTCATGCACGTGATCGAGCACCACCCCTCCGTCGACGTGCAGTGGGGCAACCACGACATCGCGTGGATGGGCGCGGCATGCGGGTCCGCGGCGTGCATCTGCTCCGTCGTGCGCACGTGCGTGCGCTACGGCACGCTGTCCTCGATCGAGAGCGGATATGGCATAAGCCTGCGCGAACTTGCGCTGTTCGCCAACCGCACCTACCGCGCCGGCGACGTCATCTCGCCGTTCCAGAAGGCCATAGACGTGATGCTCTTCAAGGTGGAGGGCCAGACGTACCGGCGCCACCCGGACTGGCGACGCGCGAGCGAGCGCCTGCTGCTTGACAAGCTGGACCTCGCGCGCGGCACCGTGCGCATAGGCGATCGCGACTGGCCGCTCAAGACCTGCGACTTCCCCACCATCGACCCAGAGGACCCCTACCGCCTCTCGCCGGGCGAGAAGGACGTGCTCCGGGGGCTCCAGGCGGCGTTTCGCGATGCGGACCGCCTGCGCCGCCACGTCGCGTTCCTGTACGAGAGCGGCTCCATCTACCGCGTGTGCGATGGCAACCTGCTGTTCCACGGGTGCATCCCGCTTGCGTCCGACGGCTCGTTCTGCAGCGTCAGCTGCGAGGGCACGTGGAGGCGCGGCCGCGACTACCTGGACTTCTGCGACTCCGTGGCGCGCCGCGCGTGGACGCGGGGCGACCAGTCCGCGCTGGACTGGATGTACTACCTGTGGTGCGGCGCCCACTCCCCGCTCTCGGGCCGCGTGGTGAAGACGTTCGAGCGCGCGTTCGTGAGCGACAGGGCGGCGTGGGAGGAGCCGCGCGACCCGTACTACGACCTGACGGACCGCGAGGACGTCTGCGTGCGCATACTTGAGGAGTTTGGCCTGCACGGCCTGGAGTGCCGCATCATAAACGGCCACACGCCCGTGCGCACCGTGCGCGGGGAAAGCCCCGTGCGCGCGAACGGCCGCAAGCTCGTGATCGACGGCGGGTTCTGCCGCGCCTACCACGACAAGACGGGCATCGCGGGCTACACCTTGGTCTCCGGCTCGCATGACCTGCGCATCAAGGCGCACCGGCCGTTCTTGGGAATCGACGCCGCCCTGGACGACAACGCGGACATCATGAGCGAGAGCGACGTGCTGCGCCGCTACGACCACCAGGTCCTGGTGCGCGAGACGGACCGCGGCGCGGAGCTGCGCGCCCAGATACATGACCTGGACGCGCTCGTCCGCGCCTATCAGGACGGCACCATCCCAGAGCGCGCCTAGCGGATGCCGACCACCTTGTACCCGGCGTCCTCCACGGCCTTCGAGAGCTTCTTGTCGCTCACGAGCGGGCCCGCGTCCAGGGTGGCGTTCTTCTCGTCCAGCGAGACGTGGACGTTCCTCACGCCGCGCACGCCCTCGAGCGCCTGCGTCACGTGCGCCACGCAGTGCTCGCACATCATGCCTTCGATATCAAGTGTCTTGCTTGCCATGGGGGCACTTCCCTCCTCGTCTGCCCCGGCAACATCCGCCGGGGACGCTTCCTTGCCAACCTTCACGCTGTCTTTCGCGGGAGCCGCGGCGGCACGTCCGCTCGGCTTCCACGCAAAGAGCCTGAGCGCGTTCGACACCACGAACACGGAGCTGAAGCCCATCGCGGCGGCGCCCACCATGGGGTTGAGCGTGATACCCACGGGCGTGAGCGCACCCATCGCCACGGGGATGCACACGGCGTTGTAGAACAGGGCCCAGAACAGGTTCTGCCTGATGTCGCGCATGGTGGCGCGGCTGAGCTCTATGGCCGTGGCGACGTCCGCCGGGTCCGAGCGCATGAGCACCACGTCCGCCGAGCCAATGGCCACGTCCGTGCCGGCGCCGATAGCGATGCCCACGTCGGCGCGGGCGAGCGCCGGGGCGTCGTTGATGCCGTCGCCCACCATCGCGACCTTGTGGCCGTCGCGCTGCAGGTCGTGCACGCGGCGCTCCTTCTGGTCGGGCAGGACGCCGGCGATGACCTCGTCCACCCCCACCTGGGACGCCACTGCGCGGGCCGTGGCCTCCTGGTCGCCCGTGAGCATCACGGTGCGCACGCCCATGGCGCGCAGGCGCGCCACCGCGGCGGCGGAGGTGGGCTTCACCACGTCCGCCACGGCGACCATGCCCAGAGCCTGCCCGTCCGCCGCGAAGAAGAGCGGCGTCTTCGCCGCGGCCGCAAGCTCCTGCGCCTGCGCCGCGAGGTCTCCTACGTCCACGCCCTCCGCAGCCATGAGGCGGGCGTTTCCCGCAAGCGCGCGCCTGCCGTCGACCGTGGCCTTGATGCCGCCGCCGGCCACCTGCGCAAAGCCCTCCACGCGCGCCTGGGCGTCCGCGTCCGGCGCTACCTCGTCCACGTAGTCGCACACGGCCTGGGCCAGCGGGTGCTCGCTCTTGCGCTCCAGCGCCGCGGCCAGGCGAAGGAGGTCCTTCTCGCCCGCCGGCGCCACGCTCGCAACGTCCGTCACCTTGGGGGCGCCCTCCGTCACGGTGCCGGTCTTGTCCAGCACCACGGTGTCGAGCGAGCCCGCGACCTCGAGCGCCTCCGCGCTCTTGATGAGGACGCCCTCCTTCGCGCCGCGCTCCGTGCCGACCATGATGGCCGTGGGCGTGGCCAGGCCAAGCGCGCACGGGCAGCTGATCACCAGCACGGACACCGCGTGGTTGAACGCGACGGCGAAGTCGCCCGGGGCGAGAAACGCGAGCCACCCCACCAGCGTCACGGCCGCGACCGCGATGACCACGGGCACGAACACGCCGGCGATGCGGTCCGCCTGGCGCTCGATGGGCGCCTTGGAGCTGGTGGCCTCGTCCACGAGGCGGATGATGTTCGCGAGCGTCGTGTCCGCGCCGACGGCCGTGGCCTCCATCGTGAACCAGCCGCGCCGCGACACCGTGGCGCCCGTCACGTGGTCGCCCACGCCCTTCTCGGCGGGAACGGGCTCGCCCGTGATCGCGGACTCGTCCACGGAGGCAGAGCCCTCGCGCACCACGCCGTCCACCGGCACGGACTCGCCGGCACGCACCACCAGCACGTCGCCCACGCGCACGTCGTCGGTGGGGACGCTCTGCTCGCGGCCGTCGCGCAGCACCGTCGCCGTCTTCGGGGCAAGGTTCATGAGCGCGGAGATGGAGCTCGTGGTCTTGCCCTTCGCGCGCGCCTCGAAGTACTTGCCCAGCGTGATGAGCACCAGGATCGTGCCCGCGGAGTCAAAGTACAGGCTGCCCATCATGGCGTGGTGCGCCGCGGCCATGTCCATGCGGCCAAGCGCGAGCGCCATCTGGTACACGCCCACGACGCTGTAGCCAAAGCTCGCGGCCGAGCCTATGGCGATGAGCGAGTCCATGTTGGGCGAGAGGTGCGCCAGCGTCTGGAACCCGCGCACGAAGTAGCTGCGGTTCACGAACATGACGCACATGGCCAGCATGAGCTGCGTCACCGCGGACGCCATCATGCCGCGCATGCCCGCGAGCGCCGGCACCTCGGGCCAGCCGAGCATGGGGCCCATGGCCAGGTAGAAGAGCGGCACCCCAAACGCGAGCGACCACAAGAGCTGCCGCCGCTTCGCCTCGATCGCCTTCCTGGCGCTTACCTGCGGGTCCACAAACGCGGGGGCCTTGCCTCCCGCCGCAACGCGGCTTCGGGGCTCTGCGCCGTAGCCGGCCTTCCTCACGGCCGCGACCACGGCGTCCAGCGTCTGCGGCCGCCCGTCGTACGCGATCTCCATCGAGTTCTTCAGCAGGTTGACGCTCGCCTCGCTCACGCCCCTCACGCCTGCCGCCGACCTCTGCACGCGCGCCTCGCACGCGGCGCACGTCATGCCCGTGACGTCAAACGTCTCGCGGGCCTCGCTACGTGCCATCTTGCACCTCCCTGGGCGCCGGCGCAGGAGCGCCTACGCGCCAAACTTCCTCAGCAGGTCCATTACCTCGTCCACGACCTCCGTGTCGCCCTGCTGGATCCTCTCGACCACGCAGGTCTTCAGGTGGTCTTGCATGACCATGCGGCTCACGGCCCTGACGGCGCTTTCCGCCGCCGCCAGCTGCGTCAGCACGTCGCCGCAGTACCTATCGTCCTCGATCATGGCCTTGACCCCGTTGAGCTGGCCGATCGCGCGGTTCAGCCTGCAGGTCACGCTCTTCTTCAGCTCGTCCGAGCGCGGCGTGTGCTTGTGGGCCGGCGTCGCGGCGCCAGACGCGGCGCAGCCGCACGGCGCGGCCTCGGCCGTGGCGGAGGCGTTCTTCTCGCCCTGCACGGCGGCGCCCCGCACGGCCCTCTTTCCCTGTGCCATGGCGGCCTCCCCTCCTTGCTCCCCTGTGGCGTATACCCCCAGGGGGTTCTTTTCACCGTGTCGAGACTATACCCCCAAGGGGTACCTGCCAACGGGCGAGAAGGTCGCGGGCCCCCTGCCCACACACGCCGCACACATCGACCGCGCGCCGTCGCCCGGGGCCCGCCGCGCCGAACCGTATAATCGTTTGCAGCGGCCTGCCGCACGGCGGACCGCCGCGGCCCGCGCACACGCACCGGCAACAGCACGCACCAGCACGCAAAAGGAGCGACGCATGAGCTTTCTTCCCGTCAACAAGCAGGACATGGCCGAGCGCGGCTGGGACCAGTGCGACTTCGTGTACGTGTGCGGCGACGCCTACGTGGACCACTCGTCGTTTGGCATGGCCATCATCACGCGCACGCTGGAGGCGCACGGCTACAAGGTGGGCGTCATCTGCCAGC
>Ga0256404_1006406_pt1 | contig 19537 bp, 10 predicted proteins | sample RumenRJG_01DNA_FD_185990 | JGI IMG/M metagenome (GOLD analysis project Ga0256404, IMG submission 185990) | Bovine rumen microbial communities from Lethbridge, Alberta, Canada - RJG_01 | ecosystem: Host-associated > Mammals > Digestive system > Stomach > Rumen | place: Canada: Alberta | collected...
CGCAATCAACGTCGCCAATACTAGAGAGACCGCACCGCAATCTCTTGCTCAAAGTGGCACCAAAGTGATTCAAGGGACAAGTGCCGGAAGCAAATACGTTGCACCTAGCGCGACCAGCAAAACATATGTTGAAGCGGAAGTTGGTGAAGATTATGCGCCTATTACAGCATTGAATGATGTAGTTGGCGCAACCGATGTTAAAACGATTGCAGCTCAAAAAATTGTTACCATTCCTTCCAATAAGACCCAATATCTTACCGTTTCTGTTTGGCTCGAAGGCACCGCTAAGACAGCGCAAGATTCCGCTATCGGTGGCGTTGTTAACATTCAACTTAACTTCGCCGCTGTCACCGTTGCTGACTAATCCTCTACCCTAATTCGTAACGAACGCTCCCCCGCGGGAGCGTTTTTTTCATGCCCAATCATCAAAAAAGACGGGTTGCCCCGTCAAAAATACAAAAATGAATCGATATTATTCCATGGTTCTCGTAAGGCCTACGAAGTCCATGGTTTTAGAAAGCTGACGATACGATTCTTTGGCTTTCTTGAGATCTTTGGTTAAGGCAAAGCAGCATGATCCACTTCCTGACATCCCCACAATCGAGAAGTTCATTGAATGTAAGGTATCTAAGATGTCTTTGATCGCAGGAACAATCTCCATGGCTGGCGCTTCTAGGTCATTGCCTCGTGCCGAAGAGATGAGATGGTCATCCCCTTGCACTAAGCCTTGAATGACTTTGTCGTTGTCGATAGATAGACGGGAGAATCGGTCACAGATTTGATAACATTCTTTCGTGGATACGCCTTCTTTGGGTTTTACAAGCAAGCAGTAATAAGAAGGATGGCAGTCTAGGGGTTGAATGATATCGCCGATGCCTTGTAAACGGGCAGGACGATTAATAAAGAAATAAGGAACATCCGCTCCGATGGTTAAGGCAATTTGCCGTAATGTATCGGCATCGGCGTTTAAGTGTAATAACTCATTCACTGCCGAAAGAACGGCTGCGGCATTGCTGCTGCCACCTCCTAAGCCAGCCGCAAAGGGGATTTCTTTATGGATATGGATATTAAAGTTATCGGAGAATTGATAACGATCCCGTAACGCTTGAACGGCTTGGCCACAAAGGTTGTGGCGCATGGCATTAAGCAAGGGATCATCCGCGGTGATGTAGGTATCTTGTGCGCCTGGCATTAAATTCACTTCGACAATGTCATGAAGCTCTAACGGCAAATTGACCATGTCTAAAAGATGGTAGCCGTCAGGACGTGTTCCGACGATTTTCAAAGACAAATTCAGTTTTGCGTAGGATTTTATGACTAAGGAATGTTTCCGAAAAAGCATAGCAGCCTTTAAGAATTCTAGTCGTTCATGAAGGGCAATACAATCGGTTTTCGCGGGGTATCGCGGTTTTAAGACGACTTTGGTTCCGTTCCGATTTGACCCATGAAACGTAATGTGATGGAACGGATATAAATAGGATCAGGCGATGAAGCATAAAGTTTGAAGTATCCTGGGTCTTGATCGTAGAAGTCAAAGGATACACCGCTAGAAAGAGGGATGGCTTCTTGCGAGTAATCCTCGCTCCAACCATACGACAACCATAAGGATTCGCCAGGAACGGCGTCATATTCCACAACAATATTCTTGATACCAGGAAAGGCATTATGGGTGCCATAGTTTTGATGGGGGTTATAAAGGCAACCCTGACTTTTGATGGCCAGGAATCCATCGTCATAACGACCGATGTTTTGATAGGCTAAGAACCATTCTTCCGAAGTGACACGCGGTAAAGGAAGATAATGCACCTCGGAAGCATCGTAAACGAGAGTTGTTTTCGAAAAGGAGGAGTCGAGTTGCAATAACCGTGCATTCTCGGGAGGAAGAGAGATGTTGGTATCAATAGAGAAAGATGAAGATGATTCATGAGAAGACGAAGAAGGAACCTCACTCGCGCAAGAAAAGAGGAATAAGGGTAATAAACACCATAAGCATTTCTTTTTCATGATCGTTATGCCCTCCTACTTCACTGCGCTATCCATGCTTGTGCCTTGCAAAATCTGCTTCTGGAACACCAGATAGAGAATCACCATTAAGGCGGTTGTCATGAAGAAACCCGCAAAGACGGTGCCGTATTCTCCATAAGTCGCCCCTTGCACTTGCATTTGTTGAAGACCAATAGACAAGGTATAGGTTGCGGGATCTTGCAAGAATAACAAGGCGACCGTGTATTCGTTAAAGTTACCCATAAAAGACGTTAAAGCGATGAAAGTAAGAATCGGCTTAATCGTCGGCATGATGATGCGAAAGAAAATTTTAAATTCGTTGGCGCCATCTAGCCGCGCCGCTTCTAGGAGCACGTCATCGATTTTATTGACGAATCGCGTCAGCAAAAAGACCTGCACAGGCAAGGATTGGTTGGCGTAAATAATGGCAACAACAATCAAATTATTTCGAAAATAAGGGCTAATAGAAATCAACTGAGTATACAAAGGAACAATCAAAAGGATAGAAGGAATAACCATTGCCATCATCAAGAATCCCTTGAAGAAGTTTCTGCCAGGAAAGGAATATTTGGAAAGAATGAAGGAAATGGCGGCAGACATGATGACTAAAAGACCTGAACCCAATAAAGAGGTAAAGAGAGTGTTAGCTAATAATTTGAGGATTCCAACATCATTCCCATTCCAATCCCGCAGGATAGAGGATTGAATGGCGTTAACATAATTTTCGGGATGCCAAGAAGGAGGAAGATTCCAACGACTTCGCATGTAATCGCCGCTCGATTTGAAAGAGTTGTAGAAATACCAGACCAACGGAAACAAAACGGTGATCAAGCAAGCGACAATCAAAAGACGGGTCACAAGGCGCAAGGCAAAAGGCCCGGCGCGGAATCTGCCATTTTGGCGTGTTAATTCCAATTCCTTTTGCTTCATGATTGCTCTTCTCCTCTTGTTAAAGCTTGATTGAGTGAATAACACACAACAAAGGAAATCACCATCAAAATGACAGCTGCCGCGTTTGAATAACCCAATTCATTATAATCGTTCGCATAATGATAAATATAAGTGCCCATCACCATGTTGTTTTCGTTTCGATTGGCGAAGAAAGGAAGCGTTAAGTTCATATTTCCCGCAAACGAACCAGAAATAATGGAAACGATCATATAGACAATTTGATTTCTAACTTCTGGCAGGGTGATGCGGAACAATTGCTGCACTTGATTGGCACCATCTAGTCGCGCCGCTTCATATACGGATTGAGGTATGCCGTTAATGGACGAAATCAAAACGATCACAAAATAGCCGATGCCTGCCCAACTGGCAATAAACGTGATGATGGCAATAGGATGCGTCGAAATCAAATTGTTGCTTTGCCCACTGAGTAAGGCAAAGAAACCATAATTTCCATCGAAGAACGATTGCCAAAAATAGGTAATTACCACGACTGAAAGGATGGCCGGTAAATAACAAAGGAAACGATAAATTCCAGACTCGACTCGATTCAAACCGAATTTTGTGAAGGACACGGCAAAGAAAACAGAAACGATGCTGATCAATACTACCTTTCCTAAAATAATCAGCAAATCGTTACGAAAACTCATCCAAAATTCACGGTCGTGAAAGATGGCGCCATAGTTGGCATATCCAACGAATTTGCCTCCTGCGATATCCCCTGTAGAAACATCAAAGAAACCATAACCAATAGAGGTAATTACTGGGGCAACACAAATAAAAAGGTAGACCAGAAAGATAACGAGGCCGAACGTCAAAATAAAAGAATACTTCCCATCAAAAGAGAAACGCCGATGGGGTCTTGTGAGATTGATTTGTTTATTGTTTTTTTGCTTCATTGATGATTCTCTCAATTCCTGCATCGATGCTTAAACTTCCATCGACAATGCCGTTGATGACGGTGTTAAAAATATCGCCAACCGTTCCCCAGTCGTAACGGTGATAAACCAGATTCTTTGCTGAACGAATCGTTTCAAAGGACTGTCTGGCGCACGAAGTCAAATCGCACTCCGAATAGTCAAAGCCTCTTAAAGAAGACAAGTATCCATAAGCTTCCGTCAATCGGGCTTGATTATCTTCTCGCAATAAATAAGCGGCAAATTTCAACGCGTTTTCCTGGTGTTTTCCATAACGAGCAATCGCGATCGTGTTGCCATCCATAACAGCAGTAGACGGTTGTGACGCTAGATGCAACGGTGAAAGGGTGTAATACATGAGAAAATCGGGATTGCTTTGAAGAGAAGAGGCAATTTCGCCTTCTAACCACATGCCGTTGGCAATGGCGGCCGCTTTATGATTAAACCAAGCCGCTTGCGATTGAGAGTGCGAATAATTCACCGTGTCGTTTAACAAATAATTGGCATCAACCATAGTCTTGAAACGTTCCAAAACTGCTTTGAAACGCTTATCGCGATATATTTCGGGGTCTTTGGCAGAACAGATAGCGTTAAAGAAATCGTTGTCTTCATAAGCCGCGTAAGCCGGCATCAAATAAGACCAAAGCAAATAAGACGCATATTGTCCTGGATAAGTTAAGGGAGCAACGCCTTGCTCGAGCATTTTCTTTCCTTCTTCCATTGTTTCTTCGTAATTGGAAGGGATAGAGAAGTTGCTTGCGGTCATGAAATTCTTGTCATAAAAGACGCCACCAGCATGGCTCATGATGGGGAGCGTATACATCTTTCCGTCCGCGAATTGGGCAATGAGATTCTTATCGACGATAACAGAAAGTTTATCTTCACCCCCATAAACCGTTGCGTCTTCAAACCATTCATCGAGCGCTAAAAATTTCCCGTCTTTCACCATGGCGGCATCGCTAAGACCACTGCCATCCACGAAAAGAAAATCGGGTGGCGTGTTGGCGTCCCATTGCGCTTTGAGCTGTGTATTGACGTTAACGCCGGTATAGGTCTTTACATCAATATTTGTTTCATCCATGAAGTTCGAGATGATGGTGGTCCAAACGCGCTCCACCTTCGGGGCGCCGTTGGTGTGAATTTGAACCGTCAAATTCAAATCTTCTCCGCCACTATTGTTGCTTTGATTACGATTGTCTGCGCCAGTAGAAATGATGGTGGCATTCATGGCGATAAAAGGAATGAGGATAACAGCAGCCGTGCTGGCGATGATGATGTTTTTCTTTTTCATCACGGAATCCTCCTTTTTTCTTGATAGCGTTTCTTAAGACGCGTGAAAGAGAACTTGCCAAAGGCCAATAAGCCGATGCCAGCAAAGATGGCGAAGGTAATGCCGATAAACTGCCCCATATTCACTCCGTCGGTTGCATTTTGATTTGGATCGACAGGCGGATTCGGGTGGGGCACTCCTCCTACCGGTTCAAGGCGGAAAATCTTAGTATCGCCCGCTTCATGATGGTAAGAGAAGTGATCACAATCTAACGAGATATATTCCTCTGCGAATTCATCATAAACGGCATAGTGTCCTTTGAGATAGATTGTTTTATCTTCTTCGTAAGCGGAATGAAGCGCAATATATTGTGAATTCGAATAAATGACATCGTTGTTGTTTTTGGAATATTGATGCGTATTCGATGCGTCTAGGATGTTGCGCAGTAAATTAACCGGAAGAGCGGGCGCGGCTGAATAAATGGAAGTATAGCGATGGATCGTCTTCACCCCTAATCCCGCTTCGCCGCCGTGGTTTAATCTCCCTAATTTTTCGCAAGAGTCACTGTCTTTGATGTAGATCTGCGGAGAAATGGTTCCACTCCCGCCGTGTGTGCCATAACGTTTGTTGGCTAAACCTTTCACGAGAGGATTGCTTGAGGCATTAGAAATCTGCACTTCTAAAGAGGAACGCTTGTTGTTGATGCCGAGCTCAAATCCCGTAACGGCAAGTAAGTTTCCTTCTGGATTTGCATTCGTTGTCCCGTCACTTATTCCGGAAGCGTAAATCCAAACGGCATAAGCGTTGTCCATCTGGTTTAAATAAGATTGAATGGCATGATTGTCTTCCGCAGTGATTTCAAAAGGCGAAAGGAAGATATTCACCTTGTGCGGTTTGACAAACCCATTGGTCAATGATGATAGAGCGTATACATCGTATCCTGTGCCCATCCGATTGAGGTACTCTCTTTGTTCCAAAAACAAAGCATTCAATAAAGTGTAGCTGGAATTGTATTCCGTGTCGGCGGCGATGTAAGAATAAGTGGAATCGCCGACGAACACCGCGACATCGTTCGTGTAATCAATCGATTCGAAGGAATAGGAGTGATCGTAAATTCGCTTTTCAGCAGCCATGAACTGATAAATTTGATCATCGTCTAGCCAGCCGCCATACATGTCATAATGCCAATAGCCTGAACCATTGACAAAATTGTTCGCAAAATCGCGCTTGAAATTATAAATAGTCCCGTTGATGCTATGTTGTTCGCCAACGGAATCATCCCAACTAGCATCCCAATTCACCCCAGAATAACCATCAGAATTAAAGGTGCGGTTGTCTTGTTCGAGCAAATAAAGTTTGCCATAAGATTGCACGGTTTCTAAGGCCGACATGAACGTGGATGACATGCCAAGAATTCGTTCATTATAGTTAATGGGAGATGCGATGAAATCAATGTCAGGAGAAGAAAGCACCTTTTCAAGATTCCCATGGAATTTTGCTGTCCCATCATAGGAGCCAAACGTCCAAAGATATCCGTAATAGGCACCGACAACACGCGTACGATTCGTCTTCTCTTTGCAGGTTTTGGCCCAAGTGAGCAAAGCGTTGCCAGATTCTTCGCTTAAAAAACGGTTATAATCGATTTTCCATGCTTGACTACGAATATCATATATCGTCACGAAGTCGCCACCATACGTACGTTCTTGCATCGAAGGAATTCGAATGGATTCAAATGTCACCGTTTCATCTTTCCACGCTTCTCGTAAAGCCGTTACCGTTTGATATTTCTCTTTTGCCCACGCTTTGAAACGCGCCAAGGCAACGGGGCTATAATCCGGAAGATAATCGCCACCCGCTCCAACGTTCATAAATTCATACGTTTGTCCGGCAGTCAATCGCAATCCAAAAATACGAGAATAATATTTTTGTCCTTTCATATGGTCAATCAATTTGCCAAGCAGTTCATTCGAAGTTTGGCGCCACTCTAAAGAAGAAAAAGAAACGTCGGTTGCGTTCGCGACATAATTGCTTCCCTTATTGGGATCCGGAATCACCCCACCCTGGGTGTCATAAGAATAAACCAGGTCATCCAAATGATTGGCTTTCCACCAATTGGGGGCGAACATGCCAAAATTCACCATCACATAGCCATTTCCTGACGCGTTTACCATGGAAATGATGGCATCATCAAATGCTTCATAATCCAAAGTGCCATCTTGACGATAAAGAATATCTTGCCCATTTTTTCCTAAGCAGCCTTGATAAGTCACATACAGTTCATATGTTGAATTAGAGATTCGATCTTCGGCATCGGTTTGGCGATACACGTTCAGGTCCGGTCGTAAATAAAGAACGGGGCTATAGGGTTTTCCGTTGATCATCAAGGTGGGAGCGCCGTTATAGTTAGAAACAGAGGCAGTAAGATCCTCGTTCTCTTTTGTGCTTTCCAATACTTTAAAAGATAGGAAACGATTGTCCGCTAAATCCGCGTTGGTAAAAGAAACAACCGACGATTCCAGCCGCAAGTCGTATCGCCCTGTATCTAACAACGAAGATAAGGGGAGTTCAAAACGAACGACGATGTCTTCATTTACCGGCCAAGAAGTTTCGTCCGCATTATCAGAAATGATTTTGAGATTAGACTTCTGCACGCTTTTGGTGGATGCGGAAGTTGCGCTTTTCACCAAACCAACGGTGAAATCAAAAATGTTTGTCAACGGTTCTTCGATTCGAAAGGTCACTTCAAAATCGATGGTCGTTCCAGCTTCCACCGTTTTTTGCGCATGGACCGAAACCACTTCTACCTTGTTATCTACATATAAAGAGGCATCATAGAAAACTGGCCCCCACGGAGAAACAGGTGGCATCCCGTATTCTTTGCAGTTTTCCCATGTGGAATCGTCATAGTCGGGCTTTGCCCAAAGCGGCACTTCGGTTGAACCTTCTACAAAATCGCCTTCACCAGTAATTGAAACTTTCACATCACGAGAAGATACACACGAAAACTCCTTTCCGTTCGCCAATGTGAATTTTCCATCGAATAACAAACCTGCATCCGAAACCAAGTTATAACATTTAAAAGCGAAAACGTTTTTCCCTTTCACCAAATAATCTTGCAAGAAATATTTCATGATATTGGCCCATGAATCGCTTCCTGCATCCCAGTTGTAATCAATGAAGATACCGTTCACATAAAAGGCGTATTTATCATCCACCGAAAGCTGAAGAGGGGCGTAAGTAGCCACATCTTCTAATTCAAAGGTGTAACGGAAATAACGATACTGCTCTGGATTCTTAGAAGGATTTTCATTCAGCCAAACCCATTTGCCACTCCACGAGCCTTTCGAACTTGGTTGCTTTGTTTGCTCAATCAAAACCGAATTGGCGTGAAGTGTGCCTTCCCCATTCAATCCGAGAGATATGATGGCATAAGTCGCGCTAGGAGCGAAAAAGGAAGTGTCGACAGGGTTGCTATCTACCGATAAAGGAACTTCCACCGAATAACCGGTGCGTAGTTTTTTGGCGCTGTCGTAAAAATCAATGCGAAGATAGCCGTCAGCAGAGGCATTATAGGAAAAACGAAGACGATAATAATAATTAGAAATAAAACAGTCAAGTTTACGATAAACGGCGTTTTCACCGCATGCAACCGCAATCAATTCCGCTCCTTCTTGCCCCGCAACCCACATGGCCTTGCGATCATCCTTTAAACGCCACTCGTCCACGACCCCATCGGAATCGTTATGGTCAAACGCGCTATGAAAGACAATTTTCGCATCTTCAAGTTCCGCTGCTTCTACTTTCTTAAGCCTTAAGTCATCAAACCACATTTCAGCATGGCCGCTTGTCACTTCAATATGATAGGAAACATAACGGGCAATGCTGGGAATCGCGGAACGGGTATACATCCTTGTCCAGGAAGAAACACCGGAAGAGCAGGAAGCAACATAAGTTTCTCCTTGGAGATAGAGCTTGTCCCCATATTCGTTATAAATGTTCCCGCCATCTTCGTCATAATAGGTCAAACAAAGTCTTGTCTTGACGGTCGGATCACAATTTCGTGACGAGAAATAGCCTTCGAATTCATAGATGTCGCCAGGAGTGACCGGTATTCTAGCAGAAGAATCAAGGATGGACTTTTCAATCATGGTATCGTTTTCAAGATACAAAGAGCGGCGGCCAGAATGAAAATAATTATCGTCGCTAGTAAGAATTGTGTCGTGACTCCTTGAACTAGAAAGGGTCCAGTTTATCGGTTTGCGATACGAATCAATATATTCAAAATCGGAATTGGGATCGACTTGAGCCCAAGCTTTTAGGCTAGAATCCGCATCTTTTTTTCGTTTTGCCTCGATTAAAGTAGCTTCATCGAAATAAGCGACACATGCACCGCTTGCCACAATAAAGCGACACTTCAAGTAATGCGTATCCTTGCCAGTTGTAAATGACCAAGCGACTCGTCGCCAAGCAGAATCACCATAAATATGGTAGTTCCAGGTTGGGTTGATGAATTCTGTTCCATGATCCGAGCCATTTCCAGTGCTTCGATAATAGTTCTTTGCGTTGCTCGCATTAAAAGAAGGAGAATACGCCACGGCGGAGCAAGCTTCATCTTGGTATTGAATAAACATCGAATAAGAGTCGGCAAGATAATCCCCCTCCAACCGACAATCATACGAAAATTCGTAAGTTGTATCGGGATTCACCGGAATGGCCGTTGAAGTGATGTAACTGCTTGCATTCGCATCGGGATTCACGATTTTGGCCGCATAAGAACCTTCGTGCTTTTCAGGCAGCACGTCACTTTGGCTTTCAAACGTTCCTTGCCCAGAAAAAGACCAGTTGATCGGTGTGCCTTCATATTGGCTTTCAAAGCTTAAGTTGGGCCCGATTCCTGCGGCAGACATGACTTTGACCAAAGAGATATTGTCTAAATAGACGACACCGGTGCCTTTGGAATCATCACTGGTGTTGTTATAGAAACGGAACCCAATATAGATGCCTTGAGTGGCACTTTCGGAGACAGGAACCGTCAATAAAGCGCTGATCTTTTGCCAGCCATCCGTGACGGAGGTGACGATGGTGGAACTAAAATCCACCCAGCCTAAAGAACCCCCAGTGAAATACGTGGAAAAGGTGAGGTTATTCGCTTCCGTGACATTAATGTAATACGTGAAGCCATAAACGGTGTTCGAGGTTAAAGGAACCGATCCGTGTTGGATGTATTGCCCACTTTGTCCAACGAGTTTTAATGCATTGCCATCCATGGCGACCGTATCTTGAATTTCTGCAGAGGGGCAACTATCTAAGTCCCAACCACTGCCGCTAGGATCCGAGAAGTCGCCATTTGAAAGCACGTTCGTGGCTGTGCTTTCGGCATGGACGGCAACCACGGGTTTGATACTCGACTCTGCCATGCCGAAAATCGTGGCAAGCAAGATGCCCCAAAGCACACGCGTATGATTTCGCTGGATGGTGTTCATAACGAGAAGAGGTCCTTATTTGGTCTTCTTATGTTTATGATGTCTCACAAGGAAGTAAACACCGACGCCGATGCCAATCACGGCAACGCCGACACCGACGCCTACCCCAATCGCGACGCCAGGATTCGAACCATTATTGGTCGGTTCTTGGCGATCGCTGGAGCTTGGCGTGATATCCGTGCTATCTTCCGAGCTTGGTTCTGGTGTTACCGCATGATAAACCGCATAGATTTCGATGTTGTCTTCATATTCAAAAACCGTATCTAAGGTGACTTCTTGACCATCACATTCCCAATGGTCGAATGCATAACCATCTTTCGCAGGAAGTGTTGGCCAAGACGTAATCACATCGCCTAGTTTTTGGCCATAGGTGATTTGGGTGTAAGACAGCACTTCACCATATTGGCTGGCTTTGATGGTCACGAAATAGTGATTGGCCTCATAGACGGCGTGGATGGTGATATCGCTGGCTTGTAATTCGTAGGATTCCCAATGAGCGCTATAGCCTTTCTTCGCGGGGATCTCTGGTTCTTCAAGAGTGGTGTCTTCGACGGTGAAAGGAACGACTGCAACGACTTCCCCATCAGCTTCAAAGGTGGCGTGATACGTAATCGGGGTGAAAGTTAAAACGGCAACCGTGTCTTCATGATAGTTAAAGAGACTTTCTGAGGTGGCTTCGACCCCATTAATCATCCATTTTGCTTCATAGCCTTCTCTGGCTTCATAGGTGGGGAATGTTCCGATGGGGTCACCGTAGGCTACTTCTCTGGTTTCTACGATGGAATCTCCGATTTGGAAGGATAAGTTATGCGATTCACTTTCAAAGGAGAGGATGGCAATGGAATTGCCAATCGTTTCATAGACGGAGTTTTCAGAAAGTTTCGTTCCGTTTAAGCGCCAAGTGACTAACTTGCCTTCTGGCACCGTCTCAAACGTTGGTAGGGTACCAATCTTGGATTGATAAGTAACGGTCATGTTCTTGCTTAAATCCAAAAGGTAGAATGAAGCGAAAGACGCTTCTCCTTTGGCGCTTAAATTAACCGTGAAGGAGAAATCGGTCGCTTCTGCTAATGAGAAGTCCACCGCAAAGGAGGATGCCGTTAAGGGAGTTTCAGTGCCTTTTAAAGTAATCGAAGCGCTACTTCCTTCCTTTAAGGTGACATTACCAATGAGTCGATATTGGCTTCCGGCAGGTAAGCGGAAGGTGGGGGTTTGATAAGACGCGGTTGCTTCTAAGGTATTCGTTAACATTAACCCATCCGTATCCGTGGAATAGGTAAGTTTTGGATCTGAAACGGAAGCACCCGTGGTATTCGAACCATAATCGAAGTAGGCGAATGACAACGTATATTCGTTGGCGGCATATTCGACCGTTGGAGTCTTATTCTCGCCCCATTTCCAGGCGGTGCTAGCATTGATGGCTTCTCCGTCGACGAGCCAAGAAGAGCCATGGTATCCTGCTTTCGTAGGAAGCGTAGGTAATGCGCCAAGCAAATCGCCATCCGCGTAGTAACGAACGTTCTTTACGAGTTCGAGTTTGGCGTTGTCGAGATAAACGGTCCCGGCGCCGGCATAGAACTTAAAGCCAACAAAGAAGCCGGATGTTTCTAGATTCGTGCCGGCATTGACTTGGAATTCCGCACTGACGGTGGTCCAATCACAATTCGCGGTGACGGATGCCGTGAAATAGTCTTTCCACGAAAGATAGCCCTCTTCTCCGGCAATAAAAGTCGAGAAATCAAGACCTGATGCGTTTTCTACTTTGATGGAGAAAGAAAGGCGATACGTGGAGTTAGAGAATAACGTATAGCCTTGCGATTGGAAGTAACTCGTTCCATCGGCATTGGTCTTGTTGTATTTCAAGGCCGAGCCTTCCACGGCGACATCGCTTTGAATGGAAATCAAATCGGAGGCGCTAGAAACGTTCCAACCATCTAGCGTATTGAAGGCGCCATCATCGTAGAAAAGATTCGGGTTCGTGACGTCGTCCGGATACTGGAACGTTAAAGAATGGAGTTGCGAATAATGCGGCAAGGCCAACTTATCTTCCGTGTAAGAATAAACGGTGCTGGCATTGATTTGGGTTCCGTCGATGGTCCAATAGTCATAACGTTTATCCGCCGTATTTGCCGGTAAAGAAGGAACGATGGATCCGATGGCAGAGCCTTCGGTGACATCGTATTCTTTGGCCAAAAAGAGATGACGGAATTTAAATACCCCTTGCGAAGGCGTTTTGGTGACTTGAAGGATGATTTGATCCGTGGATGCCGCGGTTGGAGTATAGGTCACAGAGAACGTGTTATAGACATTTGGCGTGACAGATTCCGAATATAACGAAGTGGTAGTTGGACCCCAAACTTTGTTTAAGGCAATATTTAAGCCACCTCCAGTTTCTGGCATCATGACTTCGCCGGTAAAGAGATAGGTTACCCCTGCTTCTAAGGAGATTTCATTGGAATAGTAACTGCCCGTATTCGTGGTGGTTAAAGTCAAGGTGGTTCCGTCGCTACTTGCTTTTAAAGAAGAAGCGCTTTGTGCCGCCCCGTTTGGATTATACAAAACGGCATGATCTACTTCGCCGAAAGCTAGATGATGGGTGTCGCCAGTTTCTGCTTTGACGGCAAGAGGTTGATGTTCGGTTAATCCCATGGCCCCTAAGCCAAGAACCGAGATCCATAAAATGGGTGTGAGATGTTTATTCATTGCTAACCTCCTTAGCATTGATTCTGACTTCATCCGCGCTTTCTTTCTCAAAGAAATAAAGTTTATTTTGATCGAACCGAAGAGAAAGGGGAGCGCCGCTTTCGGCATCGATCTTCTTTTCTGCTTTCAAGACGAACGGTTGACTGCCTAATAAGCCATAAACGTTATATTCCGATCCTAAGAGTTCAAAATAATCCAGTTTGGCAGAGAAGGGATTTGAGAGATCGGTCATCGGTCCGTCCGCTCCAAGATGAATATGTTCTGGGCGTACTCCTAACGTGATGGTCTTTCCTTGATAAGAATGAAGTAATTTCTGATTGGCTTCGTTCAATTCCAAAGCCGTTTCTGGTGCGGAAGCAAAGATAAATTTCCCATCGCGATAAATTCCTTCAAAGAAATTCATTGCTGGAGAGCCGATGAAAGAAGCGACAAAGCGATTGGCGGGGTCGTTATAGAGTTCTTCTGGAGTTCCGGTTTGTTGAATTTTTCCGTCCTTCATACAGACGATTCGATCCGCCATCGTCATTGCTTCTGTTTGATCGTGCGTGACATAAATCGTAGTGGCCCCGACTTGTTTATGGATTTTGATGATTTCTCCACGCGTTTGAACTCTTAATTTGGCGTCTAAATTCGAGAGCGGTTCATCCATTAAGAATACTTTGGGTTGGCGTACGATTGCTCTTCCTAATGCCACACGTTGTCGTTGACCACCCGACAATGCGCTAGGCAGGCGGAAAAGATAACGAGTCAAATCAATCGAAGAAGCAACGCGGTTGATCCTTATATCCATCTCTTCTTGACTTAAATGTCGAAATTCAGTTAAAGGAACTTCATTATGCTCAAGATAATCAATCCGCAATTTCGCCTCTTGGATTTGAATACGTTTTTGTTCAATCAATTCTTGCCCGCGCGTTTGCACTTCTTCCTCTTGGTGGCGGTTCATCTTTCTTTCTGCGTAGGCGATGTCTTTGGCTAAAGATTCGATGTCTTTCTTTAATCTTTTGATTTCATCGTGATCGATGCCAACCACAGGCTGATATAAAGATTGGATTTGATCTTCGATGGCAAACAGACGGCGATAAAGTTCTGTGTACTGCGTTAATAAGGTGTGTGAGTTTTGATTCTTTGTGAACAAAGAAACGACTTTCTTGATTTCTTTTCGAATCGGTTTTTCTTGTTCTTTTAGAGAAGAGATTTCGGCTGATTCTTGGTAAATGGGGCAAGACAGCTTCCTTAATTCCAATGCAAATTTTAAATTCTCATAAACCGTCATGTGGGGATAGAGCGCATAGTTTTGGAATACCATCGCGATATTCCGGTCCTTTGGCTCAACGTTGTTCATATAAACCCCGTCGATATAAAAACGACCGCTGCTGATGGGTTCAAAACCCGCAATCATTCTTAACGTGGTGGACTTCCCACAACCAGAGGGGCCAACGAAAACGATAAACTCTTTATCCTTCACTTCGAGGTTGAAGTCATAAACGGCTTGGACGTGATTGGGATAAATCTTGTCGATATGCTGTAACGATAAGGTCGCCATGGTGATAGCCCTTTCTAAATTGATACCTTCCGCTGTAAGAAGAAGGGATTCCGCCTTTTTCTTAGAAAAAACGCATGCTTTAACTAAAGTTTATCAAGTTGAGTAGATATGAAAATAGAATAGAGATAAACTTAATTGTCTTAAAATGACATTTTTATGGATAAGAATCGCACTATAGAACCAACAAAAGTCTTTACGGAAGATGAGTCTCTTTATCCTTATGAGCAAGCTAGAAGTTACATCATTGCCTATGAGTTTAGCCCTCTGCATTGCCATGACTTTATTGAGTTTTTCTATGTGATAAGAGGCAATTCCGGTCATTTGAATAACGGAAAAGAACAGACCATTATGCCTGGAGATGCGTTTCTTTTCCCCTTAGGAATCAGTCATCAGTTTCTCTCTCCCGATCAAAACTTCTTACATCGCGACATCATTTTCCGAAAAGATTTCTTTAAGCAGATGTGCGATTTCTATCAACCCGGGTTATACGAGAAGTTCTCTACCAGCAAAGATGTGTTTTATTCGCGGATTTCTTCTCATCGAATCTCTCAATTCGAGTATTTTGGAACTCGGTTGTCTAAATTTGACCAAAGCGAGGGAAGAAGAGGGATAGAGAAGATGTTGGCGTCTTTGGTGATTGCCTTATTACTTGAAAAGGGAAATGATGCATTTTCCACTTCTTCTCATAATCCCAATTGGATTAACTTGCTGATTACGGTTTTGTCCACCGCTGAAAACTTCAATGTGCCCTTATCCGTTCTTCTAAAGCACTTTGACTATTCGCCTCAATACATCATGCGTACCTTTAAGAAGTACACAGGGGTAACGTTAACGGAGTTCTTTAACAGCCAAAAGTTGTTACAAGCTCATTTCTTATTAGAGAATACCGCGTTGCCAATCAAGGCGATTGCCGAGCAATGTGGTTTTGATGATTTGGTCTATTTTTACCATCGTTATAAGCGGGAATTCGAAGAATCCCCCAAGCAAACGAGACTTGCCATCAACGGGAAAATTTCTAAAACTTACGTGAAAACGGATCGAACGAGCAAAAATAAGCCTGTTGTTTAGGGACGATTGTGCTGCTTTATTGCCTTATCAAATGATGTTTTATTATGAATATCTATATTTGATACTTTAAGCAAAGTTTTGTTATTTTTATTCGATAAATGGCTTATTTTGTTTTTTATTTTTTGCCATTTTTTTCAATGAAATGACGTCGTTTTTATGCAGGCGAATATCCATTGTTTTTTAACAGTATCTATTTTTGATACTTATATAAAAGTTTGCGTGATTTCATTCGATGAAATGCCGACTTTTATTTTCACTTTTTGCCATTTCTAACCAAATAATTCATTTGTGGGTACATTCGTTATTCAATTCAGAAAAAGACTATGTAAGACTCCTACTTTAAACTTAGTCCATATATTGAGTAACTTTCAAATAGGATTTCCAAGCGGATTAGCAGGCCACGAAATGCAACGTGATTTATCACGTATTTTTATCGTATCTATTTTTGATACTTATCTAAAAGTTATGCTTTATTTATTCGATAAATAGCCGTTTTTAATTTTGTATTTTCAGTCATTTTTATGGAAAACAACCGAAAGATAATCCCGTATGTATCACTGATATATTGGGTCCAAAAAGTTCAAATTAATTCATCGAATTTTAAACTTAGTCCATATATTGACTAACTTTCAAGTAGAATTTAAAATTCAAGCAAAGAAGGAATTGCTCAATGAAGATAAAAAGAGATCGGTATCTGAAGCAATTGATTGCCAAACAATGGAATGGTCAGATCAAGATTATCACCGGCATTAGACGATGCGGGAAAAGCGTCCTGCTTTTTGATTTGTTCCGAGATTATCTCCTTCAAAATGGCGTGAAGGGAACGAACATCATCTCCCTCGCGCTCGACGATAACGCCAATAAGAATTACCGCAATCCAGACGTCCTCTCTCAATATGTCTTAAATCTTTGTTCGGACCAAAGCCAGAAATATTACGTTCTGTTGGATGAAATCCAATACGCAATTACCAAGGAGGAGCTCCGAAATACGCAAACTCCGGTAGAGCTTTATGGTGTTCTTGTCGGTTTTCTGAATCGGAAGAATATTGATGTCTATATTACCGGCAGTAACTCAAGGCTCCTTTCGTCAGACATCCGAACCGAATTCCGTGGCCGCGGGGATAAAATCCACGTATATCCCCTTTCTTTCCAGGAATATTTTGAAGCATCCGGGCTCGATAAATGGGATGCCTACAATGAATATATCCTTTACGGCGGGATGCCAAGACTCCTTCAACTTGGCGACGACACTGAAAAATACAATTACCTGGATGGGCTTTTTGAAGAAATCTACTTTAGAGATATTGAAGAACGATATCAAATCAGACTGCCAAATGTATTAAGAAGCTTAACGGATGATCTTTGCTCTTCTGTTGGTTCTCTCACGAATGCGGCCAAGATTGCTGCCTCCGTGAATACGCATTTCAAAGTGAACACCAATAGTATGACGATATCCCAATACCTCTCTTATTTAGAAGACAGCTTCCTCTTTTCCAGAGCGCAGCGTTACGACGTGAAAGGAAAGAGATATTTTGAGTATCCCTCCAAATATTATTGCACCGATATTGGATTAAGAAATATTCGCATCGGCCTTCGACAACAAGAAGAAAGCCACATTCTCGAAAATCTTATTTATAACGAACTTTGCATTCGCGGCTATGCCGTTGATGTGGGGTTAGTCACCGTAGTAGAGACAAACCAAGAAGGCAAGCAATCGCAAAAAGGACTAGAAGTTGATTTCATCGCTCACCTGGGCCCGAAACAGTATTACATCCAAGTTGCGTTAAATATGGATGACGAGGAAAAGCAGAGAAAGGAACTCAGACCACTGTTAGCAATTCACGATTCCTTCCGCAAAGTTGTGATTTCCAAATCCTATGGCAAAAGCTGGGTGGATGATCAAGGGATCCTACGTTTAAACGTCATTGATTTTCTCTTGGATGAGCACGCCCTTGATCGGTAGATTTGCTTTCTTACGGCTATAAAAGCAATATTCCAGCAACAGCAATGCTTGCTGGGTGCTTTTCCTGTCGTCTTTCGTTTGATGGATGGTTCATTTTTTTGACGTCTTATTTCATAGTATCTAATATTGATACTTTATTATAAGTTTTGACTTATTTATTCGATAAATAGCCATTTTTTATTTTCTTTTTTTGCCATTTATTTAGATATGATGACTGAAAATAATTACTGCCAAAGACAATTCATTTTCATAGTATCTATTTTTGATACTTATCTATAAGTTTATATATTTTTATTCGATAAACAGCCAACTTTTATTTTTATTTTTTGCCATTTTTTGACAAATTCAGTCATAAAAAGAGGCACGAATCAAATGAATCGTTCCATTCAACTCGTGCCTCTAATGGGGGGAGCGACCTTACGCGTTCACATTACGCCAAAGGATGTTTAATTCACAAATGGACCACCAGTTATTGGTCTCATAAGGACCTTTTAAGGTGATTTTGACATATCGGGCTGTCTGAGGGGTGCTTGGTAAGAGCACCATCTTTGTCCCAAAGCCAATGCCTACATTATTGGGCTCAATCGTACGGGTACTTCATAGGAAAGGAGGGGGAAAATCATCAATGCAAGCGCTTTTAAGATTCTTTTCATACGTTTCCTTTCTTGGATCCAACTAATGCGGTTTATTGAGTTCCACCGACATGAGTCGTGACCCATCTTTTTCACTTTGGATGCGGAGGAGATGTTTAACGCCGCGAGATAAAAAGAATTGGTTTCCTTCCTTTCCATCGACGGTCACACGGAAGACGCCATCTCCATGAGGGACGATATTAACAAAGACTTCGGTTGGAGTGGATAGATGATAGATCAGTGCTTCTCCTGCTTCTAACGACACACACATCGCGTCTTCGGAAGCAAAAGGTTCGCCGGCAGGGCAATGGAAGTTGGGTGCTCCTTGGTGGCCATCCAGGAAAGCAATCGAAACGGGGTCGGTTTCGCGGAAGAGGACGCCGCCATGACGCGGAGTATGGACTTCCCAGTCATCATAAGAGACGGCAGGAATCGTGGTGGATGGCAAACGAAGGCAGGCGGATACGGTTTTATCTTGATATTCTGCGTGTGGAATGGAATCTAGAAGACCTTGTAATGCTTCTTTACCATGCCTAGGAAATGGGCCACCTCGGGAATAGGATTCCATCTCGTTCCAATATGACGGAACGGAGAAACAAGAAAATCCATTACGGTTCTCCATCTTCTTATAGGCCCAGAAGCACCACCCAATCCCCTCCCTTTCTAGCAAAGGGAACGTTAAAGCATACCAATCGCGGTTGTTTTCTCCCGTCTCACCACACCATAAAGGGATGTTGAATTGCTTTTGAAAGGCAAGATAGTGGCTTAAGGATTCACGGTCAGGGGCGTTCCAATACTTATGGAATTGAAATAATAGATTGTCCTGCATTTCTTCGGGGCTAAGGCCACTTAACGGCGTGAAATCCGTTGCCCAATGGCTGCCTTCTAATACCAACATGTGATGGGGATCAACCTGACGAATGGCGCAAATCAGCCTGCGATATAGCGGTAATAACCGCGCTTCATAGGGGGAATACTCAGGTTTTAATGGCTCATTCAATAAATC
>Ga0256404_1006409_pt1 | contig 19533 bp, 15 predicted proteins | sample RumenRJG_01DNA_FD_185990 | JGI IMG/M metagenome (GOLD analysis project Ga0256404, IMG submission 185990) | Bovine rumen microbial communities from Lethbridge, Alberta, Canada - RJG_01 | ecosystem: Host-associated > Mammals > Digestive system > Stomach > Rumen | place: Canada: Alberta | collected...
AGTTGCCGTAGATCTTTAAGACCGGGAGCACCAGGGTCGCGATCAGGACCGCGACGGCTGCAACGATGACCAGTACATAGATCGTAGAGCGTAAGACCCGTCCGAACTTATGCCGGTCCTCCTCTCTGCCAAGCTCCTGCTCAAGCTGTGTGACCGTCGGTCGCTTGCCGGCGGTGCGGGGCCGCTCTTCTGCCTCTTCTTCCGGCTGCCCGGCAGGTTCCGAGGGAGCTGCTTTCTCCGGCTCCTGTGGCTCCTGTGTCTCCTCCGTCATCTCCGGAACAGCTTCTTCCATTTCTTCCGGTTCATTTATCTCCGGTTCAGAGATCATCTGCGTGTCCGCCGGGGCGGTTTCTTTAGTATCTGTATAGTTTTCCTGTTCCGCCATGCGGATTTCCTGCTCGTCTTTATTCATCATTTATATCCGTCTTTTAGATTTATTTTCCCCGGCGGTATGCCAGGATATGAGGGCCTGATTTCCAAGTATGCGGGATTTGCGACGGCCTTACGGCCGAATTTTGAAGTACGCAAAATGAGCCCGCTTCAGGGCCACAGTTTACATATTACTAGAAACCCCGTATAAATTCAATACAATGTTTGCAAAAAATTTCAGCAAAGCCTTAATTCCAAGGCTCAGGGCTTAATTTCCAGGTGTCCAATATCTTAGGTTCCGTTTATTCAGACAAAAGCACAATCCCTGATATTTATCATTTTTCGTCACTGCCATCATATCAGACCGATAGTTATAAAACAGACACAGCGATGGCCACCGGATAAGCACAATCCTTATGATACAGATTCAGCCGGTCATTTGGACCGGCTGGTGATGCAAAATGCTTATTTTTAAGATAACCGGAGTCATGCAACCACTCGAAGCTACAGTACGCTCATTTTAAAGTGGCCGCGTGTGAATCCTCCGGAAGAAGGCATCCTGCCCTCAAGGATCTCCCGGATCTCCTTTGAGCTTTCTGTCGTAAATTCATAGCGGAGTGCCGCCGGGCCGATTGCTCCGATCTCTTCCATCCTGTCATAGAGCACCGTCGGGACCGCGTTGTAGATCGTATTGCAGCAAAGACGGCAGCTGTTTTTGACGGGCATGAGGGCACCCTTCCGGTCCTTCAGCCAAAGTGTGGTCTCTGAAGCTCCGTAGGGATCCTGCACGTTCTGATCCTTTTTCTTTCCTTTCTGCAGCTTGCAGCCTCTGGTGGTCTTCTGCAGGCACTGAGCGCTGACCATCATCGGAGTCCGCCCGTAGACTGTAAGCTCAAAGTTCTTATCTCTCACAAGCTCCTTAAGCTCCACCGAGTTCAATTCCAGCGGACATGTCATCATCTCGAGGCCCTCGCCTCCGTCCGGAAGAAGAGAAAGCATCTCCCGTACTGCCTCACTGTTCGTTACATACATACTGTGATCCGTCACATAAGGGATGCCATCAAGGAGGCCGTGTTGATCGAACCAGAGGACACTTTCCATGTTCCGAAAGAGCCATCGGTCAAATCCTGCTGCCTGTATCTCCTTAAGATGTGCAGTAAAATAGCTTTCCGCTTCTGTCCTCCAGATATGGGGAAGGCGTAAACCGATGAGCTTTCCTGCAGCATGCGCTTCCCCAGAAAGCTTCCCGTAATCCGCAGGATCCGCATAAGCCGCATCTATATATATAAGATCCGCCCGACCGCTTTCTAATGACGCCCGGAACTGCTCTTCATTTTCCGTTGTTACACTTATTCTCATAGCCACTCGGTAGTCCACTCAATTTTGTCCTTACGGTCATACTGGCAGTCCCTTTCAAAGCGGTCCTTAAGCTCCTGAAGGTCTTCAAACAGATCCTGCAGATAGATTCGAAGGTTGCGGCGGCTGACGCCTTCAAGATTATCCTTGATAAAGATGGCGTCGCCTGCAGCATCCCTGACGCACCCCTTGCCGCTGTCAAAGAAATAGGGGTTCCCGTCTTTTCCTTCGATCCGTTCCTCGGAAAGTCCACTTCCTGGTACAGCAAGATCAAGCAATCGTACAACATAAGGGGCAGGCGAAGCCTCCCCCTGCTCCCATTTTCTCAGCGTACTTACAGGTATGTCATACTTTTCTGCAAATGCCTGCTGGGATAGTCCTGTGCGATGTCGAATTTCTTTGACCAAACGTTTGCTCATCTTTTTGACCGGTTATCCATTTATCTGTTCTGTATTCTGCGCATATTCATTCTTGTGATTCGGTTATTAATACCATACCCGTAAGCCAGAGTCTTGATTTCATGATGAGCTATTCATCGATATATATAATTACAAGCTCCTTCTAAATGTTTTTGATAGTATATGCCGAATCTATCCAATTTGGTTAGTATTTTAAAATAACTACCCAAATTGGATACATGCACTATAACAAAACGGACATCTGCTGTCAATGGAGAAAGGCTGTATGAAAACAGCAAACCATATGATAAGTGCTGTCCGAATCAGATTTATATCAGGATTATCTCGTCGGTAGTGCCAAGAGTTCCTGTACCCTTCGCCCGATCTCTTCCTCAATGGCCTGGAGGTGTTCCTCCGGGAGGTTGATGGAAGGATGTCTCTCGAAACGAAAATCGATCAGTCTCTTCAGCTGAGCCCGCTGCTTATTTCCGCAGGCCTCCCGGAAAACTTCCTCGAACGAGAGCCCATAGGGTGTGGTACGTGTCGCAGCATACTTTGAAAGATCCCTGAAATCCTCCGGCATCGCGTAGTTAAAGAGAGACATTCCGTTGTCGAACACAGGCGCTGCTCCGAGGATCCGTCCCGTATGGTTATCCCTGAGGATGCCGAAGTTTTCAAAACTGCGGTCCTCGTTACAGATGACGGCATCAAATACGAGCATGCTTTTCACCGCGTCAAGGGCATCCGGACCGATTGCCGCAAAGTATGCCAGGCAGGCCTTTATGCCGCCGGTCTTGACCAGATTCCCGATCGGGATATAGGAGGTGTTGATGTTTGTAAAGAGCCTGCACCTGGAGGCCGGGATATCCTCCCAGGTTTCCAGCTCGTAATGGACTGCGTTCAGTCCCATCCGCTCTGCAATCTGACAGGCATAGTACTCGCTGTAAGGCTCCCTTCCCGCATTGGCTGCCCCGCTCGTACCTCCCTTGTAGAGGTAAATGCCGTCTCCCTCGATCCGCCTCCACGCCTTCGGAAGCATGCCGTGCGTCGTAAGCTCCGGAGACAGGGTAAACGCCTCGCCGCTTTGTCCGGTACCGGTAAAGGCAGCACTGCTTTGCCCTGCACCGGTAAATGCAATAAGAGATAGCGCGTCAGAAAAATGGTTCTGATAGAGGTTGTAATCCTTGAATCTCCCTGTGAATCCAAGCGGCACGACCCAGAAACTGTCGTTCAGGGAAAGCCCCATGCTCACATCAATGATCCCTTTTGTATCATTGTAATCAAGGTCCAGGGCTTTCAGGATCTCATCCGCATATGTCCTGCTTTTCGGGATCATCCGTCCCCGGAGCCACTTAAGGATACCGCTATCCGTAAGCTCAAGATCAAGCGGGAATACTTTCCTCCGATCTCCGTTGACAGAGAGGATATGCGCCTTCAGGTCCTCTGGACCTGCGTCCGTCAGGGAGAAGGTCAGTAATTCATCATCATAAAGACGCAGGCTGTAGCTGCCGGAAAATGGAGTCTTCCGAACCTCGGGAAGCTTTCCTGTATCCGGGGAAGTCTGTCCCTTAATACCGTTCTTTTCGCGTGTTTTCTTTTCCTCGGAGCGGTTCACGGTACCTGATGTGATTCGCCGCGTGCTTCCCGTCCTGGTGCCTTTTTTACTTTCCTTCAGACGGATCTCTGCATCTGCTGAGGCCTCTCTCACGCTGCCTGTCTGTGCGCTTTGATTCTCTTCCTCCAGACTGATCCTGATATTCTTCCCCAGTGCGTGGGCAACCTTAAGGAACGTATCAAGGGATACGTTCTGCGCCCCGCTTTCCATGCGGCAGATGTTGGAGCGTTTGGTCCCGGTCATTTCCGCTAAGGCCTGCTGGGAGATGCCTCTCTCCAGTCTGGCCGTCGTCAGCAGGGAAATGATCTCCTGCCGCTCCCGGATCAAATCATTATCGTTCATAACCATCGATCCTTTCTGAATGAATGGAAGTACGTTTACTACTGCTGTTATCTTATATGATAACAAGCTCCATGTCAATGCTTTTGACACGGAGCCCGTTGTATTGCCATCTGATTTAAGTCAGAGTGTATATATATTTATCTGTAATCCTCTATGCGGTCATATCTTAAGAAGCTTTACTTTCAGTTCCTCCAGCGCTTCGCGGCGAAGGTCGTTGAGGACACGGACGGGAAGGAAACTGCCCTCGTCGAGGATGATCGAAAGGTCTTTCAGCGCAAAGTCCGTTCCGCCAAAGCGTCCCAGCTTTTCGAGGACACCTTCTTTTGTAAGGGGCTGCTTGGAAGCCTCTCCCGTAACAAAGTCCGCGCGGACTGTCACAGTCTCTTCTCTCGGCCACAGGCTCTTAAATACCAGCTCCGGAGCCTCTCCGATCCGGATCACGGCCTCTCCTGTCACCGGGATGAGCTTATCGGTATCGATGTATTTTCTCCGGATCTCCTCCATCAGAGCCTCGTTATGGAGCCTCAATTCCGGCTTTTCTTCCAGAGTGATCATCTCCCGGCCCTTTCGTCCGTCGAGATATCCGTCGGTCATGCCTCCACGTGCAAAGCCCTCCTCTAAAAGTGCACGGTCGGAGGAGCTGATCGTCGCCCCCAAAGTGTCATGATTCTGAGGATTCTTTCCCGGTTTAGTTGAAACTCTCTTTTTACCACGTTCAGAAGCTATATTTTCACCAAGAATATCTTTGAAATCATCTTCAGAGCTTTCTAAAGCATCATCGCCGGAGTTCGCGTTCAGGTTTTCTTCTGTATTCCAGGCACGGATCGCTGCGTCCAGATACTTCCGATAAACGCTTGCCACCGCTGCCACATAGGAAGGAGACTTCATCCTGCCCTCGATCTTAAAGGAACAGACGCCTGCGTCAAGCATCTCACGAAGCCTTGTCACGGTGTTGAGATCCTTCATGGAAAGAAGATACGGTGCATCCGGTCGGTTCAGCTCAAGTCCTCTCTCATCTAAGAGCATGAAGGGAAGCCGGCAGGTCCCGGCACAGCGCCCCCGGTTTCCGGAGCGCCCGCCGATCATGGAGCTCATAAGGCACTGTCCGCTGTAGGCATAGCAAAGTGCGCCGTGGGCAAAGACCTCGATCTCCATCCCGGTCTCCTCGTAGATCCTGCGGATCTCTTCGAGACTCAGTTCTCTGGCAAGGACGACTCTTGCGGCGCCAAGCTCCTTTAAGCGCTTTGCATAGAGCGGTCCGGTCACGGCAGCCTGGGTGCTGATATGAAGATGCAGTCCCGGCCAGTTTTTCTTTATCACGCGCATCACGCCGGGATCCTGCACGATCACGCCGTCCAGTCCGGCATCGACGTAGGGCTGCACATAAGCGGGAAGCATCTCCATCTCCCGCTCCTTCATGAGGGTGTTGAGGGTCATATAGACCTTCACGTCCCGGAGATGGCAGTACCCGATTGCGCGCAGGAGCATATCAGAGCCCGAGCTTTCCGCATAAGCTCTTGCAGAAAAGAGCGGCCCGCCCATATAGATGGCATCCGCTCCTGCATTGACCGCGGCTCTGGCAGCGTCATAGGACCCCGCCGGGGCCAGCAGCTCCGGTTTGAACTTGTATTTTACGTTTTCGGAAATCACTCCGCGAGTGCCCTCCACTCTTCCGCTTCTTCCTGCGCCTTCTCTGCCTTTTCCTTCCAGTCCTCACAGGAGGCATTGAGCTCGGCGATCTTTGTATTTGCCTCATCGAGCGCCGCATGGGTCTCCTCTAGCTCAGCATGGGCAGCCTCCAGCTCCGCCTTTGCGGCATCGTACTGCGCCTTCATTTCCTCATACTGCGCCTTGAACTCTGCCGCCTGCGTTTTTTCATCCTCAAGCTGTGCGTTTAAGTCCTCTCCGCCTGAGCTTAGCTCCTCTGCTTTTGCCTTTGCTTCCTCGGCCTCTGCCAGCGCTTTATCCGCCTGGCTTCTTGCTTCCTTTGCCTGGGCCTTGAAGTCCTCGATGCGCTTTTCTAAGACATCCTGCTGCTTTAAGGCATTTTCCAGCTTCAGCTTCTGGCTCACAAGGTCGTGCCGGGCAGTGTAGAGTTCATTTTCCATGGCTGCCGCCTGGTCCTTCGCGCCCTCCGCTTCCTTTCGAAGCTTGAAATACTCGTCCGCAAGATTTAAGTTGAGCAGAAGATCCTTATATTCCTGGTCGAGTTTTTTGTATCCGGGTGTCGAACGCACCTCGGCGATCTTGGCGTTTAAGAGGGCCGCTACCTTCTGAAGGTACTCGCCGTCTGCGCCGCTTAAAGAGTAGATCCTGCCGCCGATCAGCACGTCCGTGGTCACCGGCGTTTTCTTTGCTGTTTCAAGAGATTTTGCCATGGTCCTTATCTCCGTTAAAAGCTTGTATGATGATTTGATGATTATGTGAATTAATGGTACCGCGCTTTTTCTTTAAGATTCGGTGCGGCATGCCTTGCCTGAAGTTTTCTTACAGCTTCAGCGTCTGCTGCCCGATCATTTCGATCCCAAGGTGGCTGTAAGCCGCTTCCGTAGCAACTCTGCCTCTCGGGGTGCGCTGGATGAGGCCGTTCATAAGAAGGTAGGGCTCGATCACATCCTCTAAGGTGCCGCTGTCTTCACTTAGGGAAGCCGCGATCGTATCGATGCCCACGGGACCCCCTTTAAATTTTTCGATGATCGTAAGGAGGTACTCACGGTCGTTCTGGTCGAGTCCGAGGCGGTCGACGTTTAAGATATCGAGCGCATAGTCCGCGACCTCCTCCGTGATGTCTCCCTCATATTTTACCTGCGCAAAATCACGCACACGCTTCAAGAGGCGGTTTGCAAGACGGGGCGTACCTCTGCTCCTTCTAGCGATGCGCCTTGCGCCCTCGTCATCGATTTTCACGCCCAGCACGCCTGCGGAGCGTTTCACGATGGTCATGAGCTCTCCCGTGTTGTAAAACTCCATCTTCTCTACGATGCCGAAGCGGTCCCTTAAGGGGGCTGTGAGAAGGCCCGCTCTCGTGGTGGCGCCCACCAGGGTAAAGTGCGGCAGGTCCAGACGAACGCTTCTTGCAGAGGCTTCCTTTCCGAGCATGATGTCGATGGCAAAGTCCTCCATCGCGGGGTACAGGACTTCCTCTACCTGGCGGTTCAGACGGTGGATCTCGTCGATAAAGAGGACGTCTCCCTCCTGGAGATTATTGAGGATCGCCGCAAGCTCGCCCGGCTTTTCAATGGCAGGGCCGCTGGTGACCTTCATGTTGACGCCCATTTCATTGGCGATAATGCCTGCGAGCGTGGTCTTGCCAAGTCCCGGAGGTCCGTAGAAAAGGACGTGGTCCATGGACTCGGAGCGGTCCTTTGCCGCACGGATGTAGACCTTCATCATTTCCTTGATGCGCTCCTGCCCGATATAGTCATCGAGCCGCTGAGGCCTAAGGTTTGTCTCAAGGACCGTATCTTCTTTTGTGATTCCTGTATTGATCAGTCTTCCCATAAATGTGTCAGTTAAGTTTTATGCATTTGTTCGATCACGGAGCTGATGTATTTCCTTGTCAGCGAATGGTCGATCTCGTAATCTTCGGAGTCTTCTGTTTCAGGCGCCTGCGGCAGCTCGCCGTAGGCCTGCCCCTTATACTCCTGATAAAAAAGCGGTGTGAATACCGGGGACGGCTGCGGGACGAAGCATCCCTTTTTCTTCTGGTAGCAGGTCCTTGCCGTGGCCTGTTTTCTTGCGGCTCGGTCTACGTAGCTTCCGACGGATTTGTGGATCGCGCAGTCCTCCGCAGGCAGGTAATAATAGTTCTTGTAATCAACAAAGAAGTATTTGAGCTCCCCGTCATAGAGGGTGACCGCAAGGTTCAGCTCCTCCGGATCCTCCTCCCCGATGCTTAGGACATACTCGGGCGTCTCCTCATAGAAGCCCTTCGGTAAGGGCGAGCTGAGCTTTGCGTGGATGTCCCATACTCCCCGGTCCTTTAAGACCCTGCTTTCAATAATCTCGTAGTCTCCCTCAAAGATCTTCCCGTAGCTTAGGATATCCATGATGAGCGGCATGTCCGCGATATCTTCGGCATTGTGCAGAAGGAGGGTCTCAAGGAGCTTGTCTTTAAGCTTCATGTTAAGCGGGGTGTGCTCGCAGCTTTCGGGGTCGAGGCTTGCAAGCCTTAAGTACTCCTCATAGACATAGATCAGCTCTCCGCCGGAATACTTATCCTCCCTGTTGATCCCGCACATGCGCTCTACGGTCTTCAGCTTGCAGTCCTTTAAACCGAGCATGCCCTTTAACGGCCGGACCTTTTTCAGAAGGTCCACACTGTAAGTACCCGTAAAATCATAGGGAAGCCGATACTGCCGGACGCAGTTTTTGATAAAGGGGATGTCGAAACCGTCTCCGTTATAGCTGATGAGAAAAACCCGTCCGAGCTCCTTCTTCTTCCGGATCAGCTGAAAGAAGGCTGCCATCAGATCCGCCTCTTCGAGGAGGCTTTCAGCAAAGTACTGCCGCAAGTTCCAGTGCCCGTCCTCAAAGCTCACCGTCCCGATCAGGTAGATCGAGGAGCCGGAGGTCCCAAGGCCTGTCGTCTCGATATCAAAGAACACGATCCTCTCTTTGGGCGCAAGCTGCGAAAAGTCGTAGGTCGGTTCGATATGAAGTTCTTTTTCAACTGTGATCATAGTGTATAAGCTCTTACCGAATGGCTTCATCCGTGTGCAGGCAATCCTGCATGCGGATAAAGATATTCGGGAAGGCAGCGAATATAGGAAAAGGCAGTACGCCTTATATTCTATTTCAGGAAATACACCTCGTAGTGTGTACCGTTTTTTTCGTTGTAGCGCTCTAAAAGCGCCTTCCCGTCGGTCTCTCCCTTTACGAAGATGGCGGTGCACAAGGCATCGCATATGGCGGATTCAGGGCCTGTCACCGTGACGGAAATGAGGCCGTTCTGCACCGGCATGCCGGTCTTGGGATCCAGGATATGATGGTAGGTGATGCCGTTTTCCTCAAAGGACCGCTCATAGGTGCCGGCAGTTACCGCAGAGCTGTCTTTTAATTCAAAGATCTGCTCCCCGTATCCGCTCTTTATCCTGGGGTCCCGCACAGCGATCTTAAAGGGGATCCCACCGGGCTTTTCGCCGACGCATAAGACATTGCCCCCGAGGTTGATGATGGCGGAGGTGACGCCTGATTCACGCATCACATCCCCGATACGGTCCGCCACAAAGCCCTTTGCAACAGCACCGACATCGATGCGGACTCTGGGATCCTCCGCGACAAAAAACCACTTACCGCTTCCGGAGCCTGCAGTCCCGGAGGAGCTGCCGTCGGATGCTTCCTCTTCCACATGCCAGGCACCGGGCACGACCTCGGAAAGCGCCTTTTCCAGGTCCTCTTTTGACGGGACCTTCTTTTCTTCCTTAAAGTCCCACAGCCAGGTCACCGGACGGATCGCAGGCTCCAAGGCGCCGTCGCTTAAATCCGAGATCTCTTCAGAGATCAGAAGAAGCTTTGCGGTATCCTCCGAGATCGGCACTTTCTCCTCTGTGCGGTTATTGATCCGCCAGAGGTCAGAGCTTTCCTTGTTGTAATCAAGCAGGGCATCGAGGTCTTCGAGCTTCGCTGCTGCTACGTCGAGCGCTTCCTTTCCCCCGCCCTCATAGACCGTCAGCTGGCAGAAGGTATCGAGAAGATAGAGGTCCCGGCTCATGGGGTAGCTGTCCTCTTCCTTAGATGTCCCTTCCGCAGCATTCGGCGTATTCCCCGAGGAGACCCCGGACTTACCGGCGCAGCCTGCCAAAAGGAGGATCACGATCAGGATGAGTCCCGGGCTGATTATGTTTTTACTTCGCTTTTGGGCCTTCCTTTTCCCCATCTTATATCTACAGCTTTCCTGTTTTACATCCGGATGAGCTTCAAGGCCGCCTTTAAAACATCCTCCGTGGTCATGTTATCATCCAAGATAACAGAGCCGACGGCACGGCCTGCCTCCATGCGGCTGTATCCGAGAGCCACCAGGGCTTCGATCGCCTCCGCCATCGGGCCTGCAGAGATCGAGGCTCCCCTTCCTGCAGGGCGTCCGCCAAGGTCCGCCGTGAGGTTTCCGGAGTACATGGAACTCAAATCTCCGATCTTGTCCTTTAAGTCTAAGATCACGCGTTCCGCAGTCTTCTTACCGATGCCCTGCGCTGAAGAGATCGCCTTGGCATCTCCCGTCATGATCGCCATCCGAAGGTCATCCGGACGAAGCACGGAAAGGATCGAAAGCGCGCCCTTCGGACCGATGCCATTGACCCCGATCAGCTGCGTGAACATCTCGCGGTCTTCCTTATACAAAAAGCCAAAGAGGCTCTGGCTGTCCTCTTTGACCGAATAATAGGTGTATATTCTGACTTCTGTGCCGACCGCCGGCAGCTCGCCGATCACGGTCGAAGGCACATTGATGCCGTATCCGACGCCGGATGCCTCAACAATGATCTGACCGTCGGATATTTCGCTCAATGTGCCGTGTATATACTGAATCATAATAGATTATCCCTTTGGCTCGACTTAAAGGCAGGAATGCTCCGCATTCCTTCTGAATACGCTCGGCGCTTGCCAGCCTAAGGCATCCACCGCCTCCGGCGGTCCCCCTTTGGCTCGACTTAGAAATATCCCGGTACCGGTGTCGGACGCGCGGGATCAAAGATCTCCGATACGTTGTCAAAGAGGTCGCTCATGCGGTTCTTTCCGCCGTCGATGTCCAGCCACATGTTGAGTCCGTCGAGCGCACGGCGTCCCTGACGCAGGTAATCGTCTCCGACCTGCACCCAGTACTGGGAGGAGTCGACGTTGCAGAAGTAACGGAAGCCCAGGTCGTACATGTAGTCAAAGCGCTCGTTGGAGTGGCTGTAGCCGTGCCAGTCCGCGACGTCCGCGCCCTTCGGGTAGATCATGATGTCGCAGGGCTTGCCGGTTGCTTCCTTGATCAGGGAGTTTACGTTCTTCTCCCAGCGGTTGCAGTCGGTCTTGAAGCTCGACATTTCAATGGCGCCCATGTCTCTGTGTCCCCAGCTGTGGGAGGAAAGCTCGTAGCCGTCAGCAACCAGTGCCTTTAAGACCTTGACCGCTTCCGCACGGTCCGCCTCGATGTTGGGGTTCGGAGTCATTGCGGAGCCGTAGCCGACCGCATTCTTATCAAATGAGGGGTCGTAGGTCTCATCCGTACGGTACCCCAGGATGCCGTTGTATCCGGTAAATGCAAGGATCGCCTTGCCTCCCTTATAGGAGAAATCCGGATGCTCGTCGATGAACTTGTCGAGGATCGGAACCAGGTCGTAGGCTCCGATATCCTCGGTGCCGTCGGTCTTTACGATGTGGGTCGTGGGACGTCCGTCCTCGCCGACCAGCATCTTGTCGGCAAATGCCGCGCCTACCATGTACTCGTAGTAGCAGACGTCATCCTCGGACATGACCATGGCCTTCTTTCCGGGAGGCAGCATGATGTCTCCCTCGACCATCTTCTCGGTGCCGTCCGCCTGCTTTTCGATATGCGCCATATCGTGGATGCGGACCAGCACGTAGCCCTTGTCATAGAACGACTGGAGCATCTTGTTGAACTCATCGATGGTGGTCATCAGGCTGTTGTAGCCTCCTGCCTGCTTGCCCCATCTGGACTCATCAAGTGCATTGGAAGGATCGGGCATCAGGATATGGAAGAATACATGGGTGATCTCCTTGACGTTCTGGCGGACCAGGGTGCCCTTGATCTCCTCGTACTCAGCCACAGCCATCTGTGCCTCTTCGTTGTTATCGTAATCCGTTTCCGTCTTCAGAAGCTCGATGGCACCGTCATAATCATACTGCGCAGCCATCAGTGACGCCCGCTTCAGGACTGAATCGGGAGCTTCCGTTTCGGGCTCCGCTTCGATGGATTCCTCGATTGAGGCCTCGATGCTCTCCGCCACCGACTGGCTCTCGGACTCCGCCGCCCTGGAGGAGGCTTTTGCCGCTCCGCGCTTTGCAAATGCACGGATGCCGAAGATCAGCAGCAAAAGCGCAATGAGTACGCAGACTGCCATTATGATGATGCGGGGATCAAATCCGCCGCCCTCACCTGGACCGTCCTCACGGGATCTTGCCGAACGCTCTGTACGTGAGGAACGAGCTGATCGGCGGCTTCCCTCCAAAGACTCTCCGTCAGCACTTCTGAGGCTGCGGGAGCTTCGTCTTTCCTCCGCCTCTGAGCCGCTTCTTCTGCGCCTGCTTACGCGCTCTGATGCTGCAGATTCTTCTCTGGCGGATCTGCGGCTTTCAAAAGCGTTCCCATCTTCTTCCTCGGAAAGACCGAAGAGATCCTCCTCTGCAGCTTCCGCCGGTCTTCTTCGGCGCGGGCCCTCGAAGCTGTCCTCTCTGCTGTAGCGGCTGGTCCCCTCCGCGGACCTTCTTCTCGAAGCACGCGCGGAAGCATTTTCCTCAAAGATATTGGTGTTGGGCTGTGATTCTTCCTGATCCATGACGCCGAAGAGGTCTCTGCTTGAGGAGACCCTTCTTGCAGTGCGCTCGTAGGAAGCCTCCTGCTGCTCTTCGGCAGTCAGCTCCGGGATCCCGTCCATCAGTTCTTCATAGCTTTTGCGCGGTCTGCGCGCGGTCTTTTCGGAGCCGGATCCGCCGACTGCCCTGTGCATTCTTCTTCTGCGTTCTTCGGAAGACATTGCCATATCTGTATATTCTCCTTACTAGGAAAGCCAGTGAGCCGAGCCTTCTTAAGGCGAAGGCGACACGCTGCTTTCATGTATACGTGCTCGCTTAGCGAAAACAAGCCGCAAGGCGCTGTTTGAGCTTAGCGATGACAGTTAAAGGGTTGTCTTTTGTTAATAGTATCTTTCGTTTGCCGTCAGTTCAGACCTCACGGCAGTTCGTTATGGTTACCGCATATTTATCTAAATATAGCATAAGAACAAAAACTATGCTACTATTTGTTGTTATTTTAGCGTATCGAAAAGGTGCTTTGTGCCCTGACCGTCACTAAAAAAAATCGTTTCCCGTCTGAAAGGCTCTGATTCCATCTGTAAGTCGGACACCACAGAGTCTGAAAGCCTATACGTTATTTGAATTTACAACTTGACTTTACAACCACACTGTAGTAAATTTAATATACTAAAGCGTAAAAACTTTACAGTCTGAAAGGATACTGACATATGAACCCTAAACTGCAGACCCCCGAAGTCGATCATCTTTTTGATGCTGTCCTCACCTTAAAGAGCCGTGAGGAATGCTATAAGCTGTTCTCCGATGTCTGTACGATCAAGGAGCTTCTGGCGATGGCCCAGCGCTATGAGGTCGCCATGATGCTCACCAAGAAGATGACCTATCTCGACATCGCCGACAAGACCGGCGCTTCCACCGCAACCATCAGCCGCGTCAACCGCTCTCTCACCTATGGCGAGGACGGCTATACGCTTGTTTTCGACCGCCTCGGCATTCTCGATGAGGCAAAGGAGTCCGGCAAGGACTGAACATGTTTCCTTCACCAACGCCTTTCTCCTTTCTGGGCGTTTGTGATCTTACGATAATCATTTATGGTAAAGTTTCCGCCAAGCAGCTTTTTGCTGTGACGCGGAAACTTTATCTTTGTACGGCTTTATGAAATGAAAGACCATAGAACCGTTTTTTTCTACTGCATTCAGCAGGGCAGATCCTCTGTAAAACGACAGTCTCCTCTGTCAGTCTCTGTCAGGGACCTTTCTGATCTGCAGCAGGCTCTGCGCTTCGATCGGGTCCAACTCCTCCACATCCGAAAGCTTTTTGTTGATCATATCGGTCCTGCGCTGCAGGTCGTCAGTCGCTTTTTTCGCAAGGTCGATGCGGCTTCCCGCAGTCTCGATCAGCTTGCTGAGTGTACCGTACTGGGATTTGATGGCTGCAAGGAGCTTTAAGATGTTCTGGGAGTCCTTGTTAACTGCCATATAGCGGAAGCCGATGCTTAAGGAGTTTAAGAGTGCCGCGATCGTCGTGGGACCTGAAAGCACCACATGGTAGCGGGAGCGGCAGTCCTCCGCAAGCCCGGGGATCCTTAAGACCTCTGCGTAAAGGGATTCCGTCGGAAGGAACATGATGCCGAAATCGGTCGTATGCGGAGGATCCAGGTACTTGTCGCGGATATCCTTCGCATCGGTGCGGACGCGCTGCTCGAGTTCCTTTACGCCCCGCTGCATTTCCTCCGCGTCTCCCCGCTCCGCCGCGGAACGGATCCTGCTGTATGCCGCATCCGGGAACTTGGAGTCGATCGGAAGGTACATGAACTCTCCCGGCGCTTCCTTATCCGGGATCCGGACCGCAAACTCGACCGCGTCGCGGTTCGCTCCCTCGCTCTTCTTTGTTACGACATTCTGATCGTAAAGGGAGGGAGCCAGGATATCCGCAAGGATATTCCCAAGCTGCATCTCGCCGAAGATCCCCCTCGTCTTGACATTGGAAAGCGTCCGGTTTAAGGAGCTTACGCCGGATTCCAGCTTCGAGAGCTCTCCCAAGGAAACGTAGAGGCGGTTTAACTGCTCTCCCACGGTCTTGAAGGAGGCATCGAGGCGCTCATTTAAGGAGGAATCGAGCTTTTTGTTGATCTCCGACTGGATGTCGCTCAAGTTCTGCTTATTGGATTCCTGCATTTCAAACAGGGCCAGCTTCAGCGAGCGTTCCATCTTGTCCTGGCTGCGGCTCAGCATGTCCGAGACCTCCACACGGTTTCGGCGGTTCTCTTCGGAATCGTGCACGAGTCTGGCATTGACATCCTGGCGGATCTCCGCCACATTGAGGGAGATCCTGTCGGAAAGCTCGTCTCCCGTATCGTCCAGCATCTGCAGTCCGGCAGCCTTCAGTTCCTCCAGCATGATCTCCGTCTGCTCATCTCTTGCCGAAGCGCCGGTGCGGGCCAGCAGCACGACCAGGATGATGAGGATCGCCAGGATCATCAGCAGGATCATTATCAGCAAAATTGTCGTCCAGGGCAGGTTCATATGTATTCCCTTTAAACAGTTGAGACGCCGTGAATCGCTTCACGGCGTCGATCATATCTTTCAGATTCTTTATTTCATCAACTCGTCTGCCATCCTGTCAAGCTGCTCCATGTTCTCCTCGCTTAAGGAAGAAAGGATCGTGACCGTGGTATCCAGCCAGGTGATGTCCTTGAGGCCTTCCATCTTTGCCTTCATGTGCTTGGCAGCGGACGGTGCCCAGGAGCCGTTCTCGATCAGACCGACCGTGCGATTCTTGAAGCCGCGCTCCACGAGGTCGTTGATGAACTGGTTCATGAACGGGAAGATCTCGTTGTTGTAAGTCGTGGTCGCAAGCACCAGACGGTCATGGCGGAATGCATCCTCGACAGCCTCGGCGATGTCGTCACGGGCAAGGTCGGTCACTTCCACAACGTCGCAGCCCTTCTCGCGAAGCTTATCCGCAAGGATCTCGACAGCCTTCTTCGTGTTGCCGTAAACGGAGGTGTAGGCGATGACCACGCCCTTGGTCTCCGGACGGTAAGCGGACCAGGTGTCATAGAGGTTGATGTAGTAGGGAAGGTCTTCCTTTAAGACCGGTCCGTGAAGCGGGCAGATGATCTGGATATCCAGAGCTGCTGCTTTCTTAAGGACTGCCTGTACCTGCATGCCGTACTTGCCGACGATGCCGAAGTAATATCTTCTTGCCTCGCAGGCCCAGCCGTAAGGATCATCCTCCTCAATCTCCGGCTCTGCATCGAGCGCGCCGAACTTTCCGAAACCGTCTGCGGAGAACAGGACCTTGTCCTTTGCGTCGTAGGTCATCATAACCTCCGGCCAGTGCACCATGGGCGCATGCACGAAGGTAAGGGTATGGGAGCCGAGCTCAAGGGTGTCGCCATTGGCAGCAACGATCTTGCGGTCGCCAAGATCAAGGCCTCTGAAGAAGTTGCCCATCATGGTAAATGCCTTGGCAGTTGCAACGACAGTCGTCTCCGGATAGACCTCCAGGAAAGCCTTGATGCTTGCGGAATGGTCCGGCTCCATGTGCTGGACGATCAGATAGTCGGGCTTTCTTCCGTTGAGCTCGCGGGCAAGGTTATCAAGCCACTCCTTCGTGAAGTGCACCTCGATCGTGTCCATGACCGCGATCTTCTCGTCAAGGATCACATAGGAATTGTAGGCCATGCCCTCGGGAACGATGTACTGCCCCTCGAAAAGGTCGATCTCATGATCGTTTACGCCGATGTAACGAATGTCATTGGTTACCATAGTTCTTCTCCCGTTTCATATTAAAAAATATTAATTTATGTTTACTGGTTCGCAGCTAAGGCAGTGCCTTCAAATACGCCTCCGTCAGTGTCCTGCCTGCCGTAAAGCGTCCGGGAGCATCTCCCGGAAATGCGGATCTTTTTTATCAGAAAACAGATTTCTTATTTCCACTCCGCTATCATACCCTCTCGCCTTTTCAAAGTCAATCGCTCCGGTGTTTCTATATGACAAACATTAGAACGTAGCTGTCGGCCGGGGCGTGGATGAATGAGGGATCCACAGATCCTGTCTCGAGGTAGAACATAGACTCTCAAATTCCGGTAATACTCATCAATTATCAAATTGCGTTTTTGCCATTATATAGGTATAATCTATAGTGTATGAGGTTTTTTTGTCAATTATTCGTGGAAAAAGCGTCACTATCCCAAGACTGAAACAACTGCTGCTATAGCCAAAAAGATGCAAAAGCCTGGATACTGCAGTAACATCCCGAAAGACCCGGCACTTTATCCACAGAATGACTCAAAAAATCAGGAAGTTTATATCCCTACAGTAATGGCTAAAGAGAAAGAAATCAAGACAAATGTCATGCGCCTTCTGGATAAGGCGAAGATCCCGTACGAGCACTGCGAGTATGAGGTGGATGAAAATGATCTTTCCGGCACCCATGCGGCCAATGTCATGGGCGTGGACCACCGGATGCTTTTCAAGACGCTGGTGCTGCACGGTGACAAATCCGGATATCTCGTATGCGTGATCCCGGTGGACGATGAGGTGGATCTTAAGAAGGCCGCGAAGGTCTCCGGCAATAAGAAGGTGGAAATGATCCCGATGAAGGAGCTGCTGCCTCTTACCGGATATATCCGCGGCGGCTGCTCTCCCATCGGCATGAAGAAGGCATTTCCCACCTGGATCCATGAAAGTGCGGAGGAGCTTTCCGTGATCGGCGTCAGCGCAGGCCAGCGCGGCGTACAGATCCTGCTCTCTCCGAAGGACCTTGCAAAATATATCCGCGCGCAGTTTGCGGATATTATTGTTTCATAGCACAGTGTGGTCTGGCTTAGCCGATCATGAGGCGGCCGGCCTTTATCTATCTATACCAAGGAGGTATTTATGTACAACTTTACGTTCCATGTTCCGACCAAGATCCATTTCGGCAAGGGCCAGATCAAGCACCTTCCCGAGATCGCTGAGAGCGGTTCCAAGACCCTGATGGTCTATGGCGGCGGCAGCATTAAGCGCGCCGGTATCTATGATCAGGCAATGGAGTTCTTAAAGGGTGCAGGCGTTGAGGTATTCGAGCTTTCCGGCGTCGAGCCGAATCCGAAGATCGAGACTGTCCGCAAGGGTGCGGAAATGTGCAAGAAGGAAGGCATCTGCAGCGTTCTCGCGATCGGCGGCGGCAGCACGATTGACTGCGCAAAGGTCGTCGCAGCAGCTGCAAAGTATGACGGGGATGCCTGGGATCTGGTCTTAAACAGCAGCCTGATCACTGATGCGCTTCCGATCTATTCTATCCTGACCCTGTCAGCGACCGGTTCCGAGATGGATGATACCGCTGTTATTTCCGATATGACCAAGAATGAGAAGTGGGCCACTGCAGCTCCTGCCATGAAGCCCACCATGTCGATCCTGGATCCGACCTACACCTACTCCGTATCCGCAAAGCAGACCTCTTCCGGTACTGCGGATATGATGAGCCACACCTTCGAGAACTATTTCTCCATGGAGTCCGCCGATGTTCAGAAGCGCATGGCAGAGGGTCTCCTCAAGGTCATGATCAAGTACGGACCGATCGCTCTGAAGGAGCCCGACAACTATGATGCGCGCGCCAACCTGATGTGGGCAGCAAGCCACGCCATCAACGGCCTTGTAGGCTGCGGCGTTTCCCCCACCTGGCCGATCCATATGATCGAGCATGAGCTCTCCGCTTTCTATGACATCACCCACGGACAGGGCCTTGCGATCCTGACCCCGGTCTGGATGGAGCACATCCTGAACGAGACCACCGCTCCGTACTTTGCGACCTACGGACGCAATGTCTGGGATATCCGCGAGGAGGATGACATGGAGGCTTCGAAGCAGGCCATCGCCAAAACAAAAGAGTTCCTCTTCGACACTATGGGACTTCCGGCCAACCTTCGTGCTGTCGGCATCACCGAGGACAAGTATTTCGATATCATGGCTGAGAAGGCGCTTCCGTCCGGAAAGAAGGCATTCTATCCACTGACCAAGGAAGACATCATCGCGATCCTTCAGAAGTCGCTGTAAATTTAATCCTTAACTTAAAGGCCCCGCGCTGCGGTTTTATTCGCAGTGCGGGGAATTTTTATTTTCAGGAAAACATATTGAAATATCTAAGGAAGTTTTCGCTACGACTTCGTCTCCGCTGCAACTACACGAAACTAGCGCATCCCCTTCGCCCAGTCGGGCTCGGCTCGCTAAGTTTCGTTGTAAAAGGAGGAGCCCCGCTGATCTTGCGACCGGCGGGGCTTAACTTATGAAAAAAATCTTGTGCAGCAGCTTCTGCTTTTCTTGATACCAATATATATGCAGATTTTGGACATTTTATGCATGGAGAATGAACGTATTATGACATAAATGTAACGTTTTCGTGACCAGTCGGGCATTGTAATCTGTGTGTAAATGCACCGTAAGAAATCCGTCAGAAAGCGTTACTTTTACGTAAGTTTATGCCATCTTCGTCATAGCTGCGACAGCGGCTTTTGCGCCCTGTATATCGTGCCTTATTTTGTCATGATTTTATTTTGTCTGCACCATTTTATTCTGAAACTTTCTTCCAGAAATTTGGGATTTGCCCGGCAAAAGTCAGGTCAGAATACTTTTCCCATCGTAACCGTTCACCGTCGACACGGTTGCATGTATAAAATGTTTACATATTTTCAACAGACAGACAAATAATGAATATCATCACAGTCTTATTTGAAGCTGATGTTGCCCTCACTGTCTATGCTGGTTCCCGGGGACAGGTCTCTTAAGAACTGCAACACTCTCTCCTGCTCCGCTCCCGTAAGGCGGGACGTCCTGCAGCCGGACTGTGTCGCGGGGATAAAGCGAAGGCCTCTCACCTTTCCGGTGGCAGCATCCAGCGTCACTTCCGCCAGCCCCGTATCGAGGGTCTTGGAGTTAAAGAGATAGTTTCCGAGGCTGAACACTACGGGCACTCCGCGGACGGATACGATCTTCT
>Ga0256404_1006410_pt1 | contig 19532 bp, 21 predicted proteins | sample RumenRJG_01DNA_FD_185990 | JGI IMG/M metagenome (GOLD analysis project Ga0256404, IMG submission 185990) | Bovine rumen microbial communities from Lethbridge, Alberta, Canada - RJG_01 | ecosystem: Host-associated > Mammals > Digestive system > Stomach > Rumen | place: Canada: Alberta | collected...
CTTTCCCGAGAATCTTAAAAATTTCTTCCTGAAACATCCCTGTATTATATAATTGCAAGAATTCTTTATCGGGGATGTTACCATTGGCTTTGAGCTTGTCCCTTTTATATTCTTTCCTAAAATCAAGCCAAGCATAAATCAGGTCATATTTGGCGAGAGCAATTTTTCTTTGGTTTTCAGATATCAATTTTTCTTGTTTAATATTAAGATTACTTAATTCAATAACTTCATTCTCACACGTTTTATAATCGTCATAATATTCTTGAAAGTATTTAAGTTGAAGTTCTTCTTCAAGTGTTGATAATTTAATCTTATAAGTTTTCCCACCACGAATATTTTCGACTTTGTATTCATATTTGTTTTGATTGAGTGCAAGCCGAACAGCTCTGCGGGTAATGTTTTTCAATTTTGCTAAAGTCTCAACATCAATCCAAATGTCGTTATTATTAATGTCTGCCATACCGTATCCTTATTTATTATTGAAGCTACTGTATGTTAGACTGCTTTCTCTCAAAATGGAAGTCATTGAAGGGGAAATGTGTCAAAATGTGTCTGAAAGATAGTCCAAAATGAAAATTTTACCCATGTCCAATTTTGTCGTTGTTATATTTTATTATTTTAATATCAGGAGGTAAATTATGAATATTGAACAAATAATCAACGATGAAGTTTATAACACTGAATCCGGACAAAAACTTTTAAAAATTTTGAGTAAATATGATGTAAGTACAAAAGCTGCAGAGCTTTTTATTATTATGTCAAAAACAGAAACTCAAAGGCAAAGTTTATTAGATCTTCTTAAAAATGGTACAGGGAAGAAAGATACACTAGTTTGTCACATAAAGAAATTAAGCTCTCTTCTAAAAGAAGATACAGTAAACGAACAAAAATTTGGTTATCATCTAAGGAGATTCTTTTTATTAATAATGCTAAATCACCTTGAAGAGCTTGTAAAAAGAAAGAAAAATCTCGTACTTATTGATAACAAAAAATGTGGTATTAGGACAGTAACGGAAAGTAATTAACTAAAAGAAGGAGAAAATTATGGCAAAAACAGTAGGTACAACTCACAATGTATTAAAAATATTAGGAATTAAGATTTTTGATTACTATTCAGACTATGTCTGCAATGAAACAATTGAAGATGTTGAAGCATTAAGAGATGATATTATTTTGCATGAAAATAGCATCAAGAATCGAGAGAAAAAATAAAGTTTTAGGAGTATAATTCATTATAAGCATAGGAGAAAGTTATGGATTTTTACAGAATTAAGTTGTTAACACCAAGTTCAAAGCATCCTTCAGAACATAGAGATTTTTGTTTTGAAAAAAATTTGTTTGCGATTGGATGGGAAGTTGGTGGAAATATAAATACTGTAGAAGATTATGAAAATGCAGCGAAAATAAAGTATTGTAATGGGAAAAATCTTTCAGGAAACATAAACTCGTCCTACAAAAACATGAAAAATATGGAAATTGGCGATTATATTTGGACACAAAAAGATGCTCGTACATATTACCTTGGAAAAGTTGACAGTGAAATTCTATTTGACTCAGACTATGCTAATTGGCTTGGTTTAACTCGCAGTTGTGGAGAATGGAAAGAAATAAATTTTAATGAAGTTCCTGGTATTGTAACAAGCTATTTTGCAGGTTCTGGACAAGTCTTAGTTTGTTGTAATAGGCTTAATGAAAGTGAAGATATAAAGAAGTATTGTGAATGGCTATATAATAAAACAAAAGGTAAACCTAAAATTTCTGATTACAAAAATTTATTACACTATGACGATTTAGAAGATTTATTAGGTCTATTTTTACAACATGGAGAGTATAACGGTAAAAAATATTATATACATCCTTCTACTAATAAATTGGCAACAAAAGCAATTGAGTATGAATTGCGAAGTGAAGATGGGGAAAAAATTGGTATTCAATGCAAAATAGGAGATAGTTCTGTAGATAGTAATACTTTAACAGAATTTACTCAAAATGGTTACACAATACTTATTGCAACAAAAAATGATAACGATTGTGTAGGCGAAAATATTAAAAAGATACCAATTGATGTGTTGTGGACTTTTGCAAAAAAACATCAAGAAATTTTGACTGATAGAATTAAAAATTATATATCACTAACAAATGATTAAACCTTGATATTAAGCTCAAAATTTGCTACCATATAACTACGACCTAATGTGTCGGGGTTTTAGTGTAGAATATTAGTATGAAGGGGTGAATATGGTGGATGATAAACCGAGATATTCAAGAATTAGTGATATTTTAGAATTGCTAACTTTGATGCAGTCAAGAGTGCTTGGTGTTACGCTGACGGATATTGTTAATCAGTTTCATGTTTCAAGAAGAACGGCGGAACGGCTTAGAGATGCAATTATTGATATTCTTCCTCAGATTGAAGAAATCGAAACGCTTGGTAAAGAAAAACACTGGGGTTTCACGTCAGGTTTTATGAATGAAATTATATCATTTACTCCGGATGAAATTGCTATATTAGAAGGCATAAAAGATGGATTGAATGTTGATTTCAAAAAGAAAACGATGGAATCTGTTATAACAAAACTTAAAGCACTGTCCCGTAAACAGATAACCAAAGTTGACGATGCTATTGAACTTATTATGAAGTCAGAAGGTGTTGCCATTACTCAAAAGCCAAGATATAAAATTGACGTTCAGTTGATTGATTCTGTAAGACAGGCAATAAAACAAAACCTAAAATTCAGGGCAAAATATGACGGCAGAGAAAAGGTACTGTCACCATACGGAATTATTTACGGCTCAAATGTTTATCTTATAGGAGTTGAAGGGGATTGGACAAACCCATACGTGTATAGTTTGCATAAATTATCTGATGTAAAACTTACAAATGAAACATTTGATAAAGGGGATTTTGATATAAGAGAATATGCAAATACTTCTTTTGGAGTTTATCATAACGAAGTTATGAAGGTAGAACTGTTATTTACCGCTGATGCTGCGGAAGATGTATTGAACTATAATTTCCACCCGACACAAAAGGTAAAACAAAATGACGACGGAAGCGTAACTGTTAAATTTAAAGCTTCCGGAGAACTTGAGATTCTTTGGCATATCTTCAAATGGGGCGATAACGTCATAATCATTGCCCCGACAAAGTTGAAGAAAATGTATATAGAGTATCTTGAAAATGTACTTAAAACAAATGGAGTTTGTAAATGATAGATAATATAGGAGAAAATGATAGAAAATCATTAGAAAAATTGTTGTGTGATGATGAATTTATACGACTTGAAGAAGATTATGGTTCTCAATTTAATATTTTTAATGCAATAGGAATGAATGTACAAGAAATTAAGCATTCAAACTTTTTAGCATGGTTATTTAACCCTAAAGAAAGTCATATGCTTAAAGATTATTTTGTTAAAAACTTTCTAAAAGCAGTACTAAAAGAACATTCTAGCGAATTACCGACGGAATCATTAACTGTTTTCGACATTGATGGTTTTGATATGACAAATACTATTGTTAAAAGAGAAAACTGTAATATTGATATTTTACTGATTGATACTAACAATAATTTTGCTTGTGTAATAGAAAACAAAATTAAGGCAAAACAAAGTAATTTTCAATTAAAAAAATATAAAGAAAAAATATTTAAATATTATCCTAATATCAAACATTTTATATTTCTTTACTTAAAGCCAGTAGATGATGAAGAACTCGAACCACCATATTTGTATGCATCATATAGAATTATAAGAGAACTTCTATTGAAGGTTCAAGAATCAAAAAAAACATATTTAAGTAATGATATTTTAATGGTATTACAACATTATACAGATTTATTAGAAAGGGAAGTTATGGGCAGTGATGAAGCACTTGAAAGATTGTGTCAACAAATATATGACAAGCATAAGGATGCATTAAAACTAATCTATGATAATGTGGATATGGTTCCAGCGCAAGCAAAGATAGCTGAGGTTTTGGTACCTATTTTGGAATCATATCATTATAAAAGGATTAAAGGCAATGGTAGTCGTAACATCAAGTTTTTACCAGAAAATGTCAGTAGTACAAATTTAGATTTTTATTTTAAAATATGGAATACTGGCGGAGCTGGTGATAAATATGAATTAAAAGTTGAATTAGTGCCTGAGAATAATTTTGACAAACAAAAATTGGAAAAAATTCGACAAGCAGTTGGAATAACGTCAGGAAAGAAAATCGGAACTATTATGGGAAAAAACGATTTGATGAATATTTGTGAAGCAATAGAAGAAGGGTGTTTTAACAATGAAGAACAAAGTAAATTAGAAGGTGGTTTTAAAAAAATCTTAGAAAAGATTAAACGAGAAGATATAGAACAAATTTTAAATAATAATTAAGAGGTTTTTAACATGACAACGGCAACAAAAATAGACGATATATTAGAATCACTCAACGATGAGCAAAAGGAATGCATTAAGAATCTGGATGGGAAATTTCTTGTTCTTGCAGGCCCCGGGACAGGAAAAACTTATACCGTAATAAAAAGATTACAAGCATTGATTTTAAAAGGTGTTGCTCCCGAGAGAATTCTTTGTATGACATATTCTCGTGCCGGTGCTGATGAAATGAAGAAACGTGTTTTGGAAGAACTTGATGAAAATAATAACAATGTCGAAATCCACACGTTCCACAGTTTTTGTAATAAACTTATCTGCGAATATTCGGAAGAATTTGATGTACCGTCTTCTGTTAAACTCATTCCGGACAGTATTAAAATTTCTTTTTTAAAAGAATGTATAGATGAAATAACAGATGCCCAATATTATAAAAGCGAAAAAGCAAACAAATATTCAAGTTTCGATTCTATTCGACAAGGTATTGAATATTTAAAACGATACAGAATAACGGATAAAGACGGCAGCAAACTCGAAGCAAATATTAAAAGTGATTCGGAGTGGCTTCCCGCAATAAAAGCTTTAGAATATGAAAGAGATAATTGCCCTTCAAGAAAAAATTATGAAAATCACATAACTAAAATAGAAGAAAAAATTGCAAAAGTAAGAGAGTTATACAGATTTTTCAATCTTTACAGAGAAAAAATGGAGCTTGGCGGTTATATTGATTACGATGACATGATTAATTTTATATTGGAAAAATTTGAGAATGACCCAAGTTTTGCCGAGGAGATATCAAATCAATATGATTATATTATCATTGACGAATATCAGGATACAAACCGAAACCAAAACGAATTAATCTTCCATCTCGTTGACAATTCTCATAAAGGCAATGTTTTTGTTGTCGGTGATGATAAACAAATAGTTAATGCTTCACAGGGGGCAAGAATAGACAGCATAAAAGCTTTTTGGGATAAATACGGCAGCGAAATCGGGACTCCGATAAAATTTGTTGAAAACAGACGTTCTACCCAGACTATCCTTGATATTGCAAGAACAGTTGCAGAACAAAATACTGAACTTTTAGATAAAGAAATAAACCTGAAAGCCGTCAACGAAGAAGTTACTGATAAAGACAAAAAAGTAAGATTAAATATCTATTATGATGAAGCACAGCAGGCATCTGATATTGTAAGAGAAATTGATGAACTTGTTAACTCTGACGAATGTCCCGTAAATAAAAAGACAGGGGAAAAAGCATTAAACGAAATAGCAATCATTTCAACAAGTAATGAAGAACTTGCATACTATGGTGAACTATTGCACAACAGAAATATTCCTTACGAATTAAAAGACGGTAAGAGTATTTTTGAAATAAAATCATCCGTAACTTTATACTACTATCTTCAAACTCTTGTAAATCCGGATGCAAACTCTGATAAAATTTTCAGACTTCTTCTATTACCGCCTTTCAATATTTCGGCAGAATCTTTCACAATGCTTTATAAAGAAACTTCAAGGCATACGAATTTTATTGATGCTATGTGTGAAATTATAAAAAAAGACGATGCACCTGATGATATTAAAAACTTTATATCTGTTTATGAACACTTAAGAACAACGTATCTGGGAGGAGAAACTGTATATAGAGTCGTTTCTCAATGTGCAGCTAAGACAGGTATTTTAGATTTCTTCTTTAATTTTGAAACTAACAGGCTTGAAAATACATTAGCGCTCAAACGTTTGTTAGACGAAGCTTACGCATATTCAGGACAATACAAAAAAGTTAGCTTGGAAGATTTTGTTGATTATTTGGATATGATTCAAAATGACAATATTTCTTTGAATATTGAAAAAGACTCGGTAAAAATGAATGCCGTTCAGCTTACAACGTACCAAAGCGCAAAAGGTCTTGAGTATGAATATGTTTATATGCCTACCCTAAAATCAAGCAAATGGGAAAGCAGTTCCCGCCCGGTCATTAAACCTTCAGTACCGTTATCAAAAGAAGATGAACGTGATGAAAGCGAATGGAAAGCTTATAAACTTGCTGATAAAATTAACAAAATGTATGTCGGTATGACAAGAGCAAAACATACCTTAAGGCTTTCATACATAGGTTCTAACGGAACGGAAGGACATTCTAAATTATTGAGAGTTAATGAAATTCCACAAGAGTACTTAGAAATTAACAACTACTGCAGCGAAAAAAGAGAAGCACAAGTTTATAAATGGGCAAAGGCATTAACGATAGAAGATTATGACTATAACAGAGACTTTAAAGAGAATATAGATAATACATTGAGTAAAATTAAATACTATTCTCCATCTCTTGTAAATCCGTATATCAAATGTCCGAGAATGTTTTTCTTTGATAATGTTTTGGGTTTAAATTCTCCTAACGTTTCTATACCTGATGCAATGAATTTCGGTTCTGCCGTTCATAAGGCTTGCGAAAATGCTCTAAATGCTGCAAAACATGATAATAAATTCTGGGATACAGAAGTTTTTGTTAATGAAGTAAAAAAACAAATTGATGAATATCCGTTCTCATCATTTAAACAAAGAGAACAGTATAAAACAGTTGCTGAAACAACAATCAAAGAGTTTTATGAAAGAGAATTAAGTTTAACAAAAATCGATACGGTTTATTCTTTAGAAGATAATATAATAACAGATTTTGAAGGAATTAAATTTAAAGGTTTACCGGACAGAATAAACTTGATAGACGGCAAATTCCATATTTATGATTATAAGACAGGGAAAGCAAAAGGCGGGAATGAGATATGTCTTACAAGTCCTGATGATGAAAATATAGGAGAACATGAAGATTATTATATTCAAATGGGACTCTATAAATACTTCATTGAAAAAACGGATAAAGAAGGCCGGAAGGTTGCTGAAACAACTTTCATATTCCCGCAGGTATGGAATAAACCCTATGAAGTTAATTATACAGATGACGATATAGAGAAAATTCTTGATAAATACAGGTATGCTATAAAAGGTATAAATGCACAGAACTTTGAACCAACGCCAAGCAAAGTTTCATGTATGCATTGTCCATATAGAAACGACCTGTGCACATTAAATCAATAGATTAATAATAAAACATGTTAACGGGATAAAAACATTTTTATCCCGTCCTTTTTTGTCGTGTTTGGCTGTTATTATGTACATGTAATTAGGAAATATTAATAGCAGACATTAAGGAGTAAAACCATGAACAATTTTGAGAAAAGGAAATTTTTAGACTATTTAGAAAAACTTTTACCTGTAACTGATACAAACAGTTATTCGTTTGATACAGTGTTTGATTTTATGCTTGAAGAATTTAAGATGGATAAAAAAGCTTTTCCGCTTGATGAAGATGGAGAGCTTGATTTGGAATCTCCTAAAAAAAGAGCTAATTTTGAAAAGATTTTAAGAAAAGAAATAAAAAAACTCAAAGAAAAAATTAAGCCTCAAAATACTGTTTTAGAAAGGCAATTTAATACTGTTAAGGAAATATATGATCTTAATAGCGAAGAATACGAAGTTATGATGTATTTAACTCTAAGAGAAGTCAATAACATTTTTAAAGAATATTTGGATTGTCTGCAAAACCAGTCATTAACTACTTTTACGAGAAATTATCTTAACATGAGATTTGGAAGAAAAGAGCGTGTTATGGATAATTTGCACTTGAAAAATATTACAGACTCAAGACATAGTGAAAGTGTTAACAGCAATCTGTTAAAAATTTTTGATAATCCAAATTGTAATACTCAGGCTAAAATTGCAAGTGTAATTATAGGAAAACCCGAAAAGTCTAAACTCAAACTTAGTGACTATTCTCACATTGAAAAAGATTGTAATACTGTTATAAATATTTTGAAAAAAGCAGTTGAACAAAAGAAAACAGGGGTAAATATACTTCTCTATGGCGGAGTCGGTTTAGGTAAATCGGAAATGGCAAGGCTTGTTGCAAATTCTGCAGAAGTTCCGATGTATTCCGTAATAACTCAACTTGATAATTTTAAGGAAGCTGACAGGGAAGACAGACTTGCTGATTTGTATTCAAAACAGCATGTTCTTTCCCGTTCCGAAAAAGCCTGTATCCTTTTTGATGAGGGCGAAGATGTTATGAACAGAGGTTTTTCTTACGGAGGTTCTGCTTCAAAAGGGTATTTGAATCATCTTCTTGAAACAACATCTGTTCCGATAATTTGGACTACTAATAACATTTATGATGTTGATCCTGCATTTTTACGCAGAATGACTTATTGTGTCGAGTTTGAAAAATTATCGGAAGAAACAAGACTCAATATTTGGATGAAGGTTATTAAGAAAAATAAGCTAAAAGTTAGTAAGGAAAAGATAAAAGAGCTTAATAAAAATTACAATATCCCGCCATCTCTTATTGCTAATGCAGTACAGACAACTAAAATGGTCGGTGGTGACGAAAACGATTTTGAAGGGTTTATCGAAAATGTTGCAAAAGTCGTTACAAAAAAGAAAAACGTCAAAAACAAAAAAGAATTTGAGATGAATGAGTATGATGAAAACCTTGTTAATACTGATATTGACATAAAAAATCTTACTCAAAAAATCAAGGATTGCGGAAAACTTAATTTTTCACTCTGTCTTTACGGTGAACCCGGAACAGGAAAATCGCTTTATGCAAGATACTTAGCCAAGCAAATCGGATGTGATGAAGTTATTCTTAAACGTGCATCAGATCTTATGAGCAAATGGGTAGGCGAATCTGAACAAAATATTGCGGCTGCTTTCGCAGAAGCTAAAGCAAAGAAAGCAATGCTGATTTTTGACGAAGCTGACAGCTTCTTACAAAACAGAAACAATGCTTCGCATTCTTGGGAAGTAACACAGGTTAATGAAATGCTTACCTGGATGGAATCACACGAATATCCGTTTGTTTGTACAACAAACCTCTTGGATACTCTTGATGAAGCATCCCTAAGACGTTTTACTTTCAAAATCAGATTTGACTTCCTCACAAACGAGCAGGTAAATAAAGGTATTGAGCATTTCTTCAATATCAAAGATGCAGGGGTAAATATTAAAGGGCTTACTGCCGGTGATTTTGCAACAGTTAAAAAGAAAACCGACTTTTTAGGGGTAACAGAATTGGGTGAAATAACCAAAATGCTTCAAGACGAAGTAAAGGTCAAAAAGTCAAAAGAACTCAAAAATACTATTGGGTTTTAAAGACAAATATTAAAAAAGGAGTAAATTATGACAGAAACAGTAAAAATTAAAGTAATAGGTGTCGGCGGAGCAGGCATAAATACTGTCAATAGAATGATAAAAAACGGGTTGACGGGAGTTGAGTTTTGGGTAATGAATGCTGACAAACAAATATTGCAGGCATCTGATTGTGAAAATAAACTTCAACTTGGCAAGAAAACCCTAACAGGCATTAGCGCAGGCGGTGATAGCTCTTTAGGAGAAACAGCAGCCAAAGAATCTGAACAAGATATCAAAAAAGCCTTAGAGGATACGGATATAGTATTTATTATTGCTGGCTTAGGCGGTGGAACAGGAACCGGAGCGACTCCTGTTATTACAAAAATTGCAAAGGATATGGGAATTTTAACTGTTGTATTTGCTTCAATTCCGTTCTCTTTTGAAGGTAAAAAAAGAAAAAAACAGGCAGAATTTGGTTTAAAGGAACTCCAAAAATCAGCAGATGCAATCAGTGTTATCCAAAATGACAAATTGTTGAATGTAATTAATAGCCAAAGTTCTTTGGCTGAAGCATTTTCTATTGTTGACGAGAATATATCCCGAGTTATTCAAAGCATTTCTGATGAAATTAATAACCCAAGTATTATACATGCAGAATTTAAACAAATAAAAGAATTAATACAAAATGCCGGCTATATATCTGTAGGCTTTGGGCAAGCAACAGGAATAGACAGAGCTAGAGAAGCTGCAAAAGAAGCTCTCAAGAACTTATCATTAACACCTATACAAAATGTAACAAATGCTATTTATATGATAAAAGGTTCTTCGGATATAACTTTACAGGAAATTAACGAAGTAATAAATATCATAAACGAAGCTACTCTTAATAATACGAATTTTATTGTGTGCAATAAAATTGACGATAACTTGCAAGATAAAATTATAGTTACAGTAATTGTTACCTGTATAAAGAATGACTAAAATAATTATGCGTTACTTTTCTCATAAATATCCGACCGTATTTGACAGAGGTAAATAGTATTCTTGAATTACAGAGAATACTATTTTTTATGGAGGGAAATATGGACGATATTAAGGAAATTTATTTAAAAGAACAGGAAAGATTAAGAAGAACTGATTTTTTTTCAACAGGATTTGAAGAATTAGATGTTTTCTGTAAATACATAGATAAAGGAAATGTTATTACAATAGGCGGAAGACCTGCTATGGGAAAAACTTCTTTTGCACTTTCACTTTTAAACCACTTTTTAGACAGGAAAAAGAATGTGCTATTTTTCACAATGGATTCGCCAAAAGAGAAAGTTGTTAATAAACTTGTTGCAGAAAAAATAGGAACACCGCTATTTAGCCTTATTGAAGGCAAGGTTCGAAAGGAAGAAGTTAATATTGTTCTTGATTCATTCAAAGACAAAAAGCTGGGAATTGTTGATAAAACTAATCTTACAATAGAAGATGTTGATACTAAAGTTCAGGAAATAAAACCTGATATAGTATTTATTGACTACGTTCAACTTCTTGAAGCTCCAAAGGCACCCAACCGCACAGAAGCAATTAATCTTGTGATAAAAGAGATTAAGCACATTGCTGTTACTCATAATGTGATTGTCGTTTTGTTATCCCAGCTATCAAGAGCCGTTGAAGGCAGATTTGATAAGCATCCACTGTTATCTGATTTAAGGAACGGGAGTTTGTTAGAAGAAATATCCGATGTTATTTTAATGATTTATCGGGATGAATATTATAATCCGGAGTCTGAATATCCAAGTAATGAGGTTATCGTAGAAAAAAATTCAATGGGACCAACCGGTATAGTCTCTTTGGATTTTAAAAACGGATTTTTCAGGAATCCAAAAATCGATAACACTTTTTAAATTTGCAACCCCTCCCCTTGAGGGAGGGGAAAGGGGTGGGGTTTATTATGAAGCGAACAGATGCAGGGTGCAAATTTTTATACCGCAATGAAAGGCAAGAGATGGAGAGAATGACATTAACACCATGGTTTTATTATGATGTTTTCAACAATGGGAAACGTATTATTCATATACCTTCTCCTGCACTCAAGAAGGTTCAGCGAACAATCTTAAGGAAGTATTTTAAAGAATATTGGACATTTAATTCTGTTAAATATGCAGCATCTGTTCATTGCGGTAAAAAGTGGCTCATGAAGCTGGATATCAAAGATTTTTACAATTCAATTTCAGAAGAACAAATAAAAGATGTAATACGACATTATGTTGAGCTATACGAATCTCCGAATCAAATACGGAGTAGGGAAGATTCCGATGTAGCACAAATTCTTTCTATGTGTACCATAGAAGGAAAACTCCCGACAGGTGCTCCGACCTCACCGTATATTGCAAATCTTCTGTTAAAAGATTTTGATTGTGAGATAGAAGAGTTTTGCCGAAAATATTGTGTATCATATTCTCGCTATATGGATGATTTATTCTTTTCAACAGATAATCCGCAATACATTTTAAGCCTTGTAGAATTGGAAGTTTTAAGACAATTTAAAGAGCTTGGCTTTAGGGTAAATGTAGAGAAGATAAAATACATATCTTCAAACAAAAGGCAACAGGTTTTAGGATTAGGGGTAAATAACGATAAGCCCGGTCTTACAAAAGAGGATAAAAGAAAATACCGTGCGTATTTTTACAATATTCTTTACCCAATTCAATATAGCAAAATAAAACAATACAAAGACCACGAAAAAGAAGTTTTAGGACATCTTGCTTATATAAAATCTGTAGATGAAGATTATCACATAAAGATATTAAAATATATTCATTGTCTAATAAATCGATTAGATATTAAACAGAGGCATTGTTTGAAAAAGTTGATTAAATAGTGTTAAAAATGTTTCCAAAAATCTAAACTTCTGCTTTTTCCTGGTTTATAATTCGCAAAAGGCAAATTATTGTATGCAAGCGTATGCAAGTCTAAAAAGCAAGATTCAAAAAATTCTGCGATATCTTCACCTCCTGAGAAATCAGAATACATTTCAAATAAAAATCTGTATTTTTCATAATATAAATTTTTAAGCTCTTTAATTGTAATATAGCTAAGAATAAGTTTTTCATTATTTTTAATAAGCCAAATTTGGCAACCACCTTTGTGCTTAATATATACATCATAGCATTTTGTAAATCCAAAATTTATATATTGACCAATTCGTTCTCTTATATCTTTTGATTTTCCTATGTATAAATATTTATTATCTGATTGTTTCAGTTTTAACACCGAATTGTGTTGATTATAATTAATAGGTTTACTTTCATATAGTTTTGGTGTTTCTGGTTCTGACATAATTTCTATATTGAAGTTATTCGGTTTTATGATAGTATAAAGACCAAATTCTTTTGGAGGAATATTTTCAAAGCCGTTATAGCAATAGTATTCTAATGTCTTTTGATTAGTATTATCAAACAATTCGTCCATTAAGCTTACAAAAAGTTTTTGATACTTCTTTTCATTCATAATAAACCCCAATTTAATAAGATCAAATATATGTATTACCGTATAATAAAACCCGTTAAATTTCAAATTTAACGAGTTCTATTATATAAATAAGATCTGTTGTGAGCGAAGCGAAACAACAGTCGCACCCATAGATTTAGGTACCAAGATTTGAGCGAACCGCTCATCTGATATTTTTATTATAAAATACCACCCCGTCAAAAAAGGTCGGGGGTAATTGGGATAAAATAATATATTTTATACAACCTTTTCTGACATGTATATATTTTAAAATATAGTTAAGGAGGCTTTATATGGCTGATAATGACTTAATTGCACAGATAACAGATATCATAATCGAACAAACTGTAAATCAAAAAGTACCCACAGTTGTGTTTATGGCTATAAAAAAAGAGGATTTAGTTAAAAATCTTTTTTGGACACTTAAAGAAGGAAACAAAAATGAAAGCACATTTACCCAAGAGGATTGGAAACAGGTCGCAGAAATTATGCAGCAGCTGTCAAATATTCCGCTTCTTTTAAAAGAAACTATTGATATTAATTACATAAAAACAGAAACGCAAACCTTTATTGCCGGTATGGAAGGTAAAAAAGGGCTGGTAATTATTAATTCAAAAGAAAAAATATCAGAACAGAATTTCAATACTGATAAAGAAAATATAAAGATAATAGTAATATATTAAGAAAGGAAGAATATGAATTTTGAAAGACAAGAATTGCTTGATGAATTAAAAAGACAACTGGCAGAATACGTTCCACCGTTTGAGGATTTGGATAAACACAGAAGTATTTCACCATCGTTTAATTATGATGAACAGGATTTAGAAGGAGAAATATGGAAACCATTTCCACTTGATACAAAATATACAGTCAGTAATCTTGGAAGAATCAAGTATGAAGGTAAAATCCAAAAACAAAAAGATGAAAAGATACAGTATGTAACGCTTGCAAATGATAATTTGAGAAAAGATTATATTTATAATTTTGTTGCTTATACTTTTCTTGGTAAAATTGAAGGTGATGGTATGCACGTGCATCACATAACAAATGACGGCTACTACAACACAACTGATAACCTGATACTCTTAACACAAGACGAGCATTCGTATGTACATGGGTTTAAGGTAGGAGGTAGATATGGAAAAAGATGAAATACAAAAAATTCTAATAGAAGTTTCAAAAAATGAACGCAGTACTGATGAATTTATAGAAATATTAGGAAATATTCATGCGAAAATGCATAAAAAAGAACATAAACAAAAATTACCAGCAATATATAAACCCGCTTGGAAAGTCCGTGGTGCTGATTTTTATTATTGCGTAAGCGGTGAAACAGGACAGGTAATATTAGTAAAAAAAGATGTAATTAATGGAGATGAAAGCAAAGAAATAAAAGCCGAAAAGTTACATTTTAACGGCAATAAACAAGATGCTTGGGTAATAAATATCAAAAATGGCTATTTAGTACAGGGAAATTTGCCATGCAACATAGCCAAATATACGGATGTATACTCATTTGTTGCGGTAGCATACTGGCAAGAACTTGAAAAATTTAATGATGAATTAATTAATAACTTCAAAAAACATTACCCCAAAGAAAATATTAGATTAGAATTACACCATATAAGTGGTAATATCGATGACAACACTCTATCAAATCTAATATATATTCCTGCATTTATACATAGAAGAGTTCATAAATTAGAATTAGAATCTTAAGTAAGTATTGCCTTATATTACTCCAAAATCATGGGTGTATCGTTTGAATCACTGCTATTTTACAATTCCTCTTGTTATACAATTATCAATATCACATTCATTATCTTCTTTTATTCTGCAATACTGCTTAATACATTTGTATGTTTTAACTTCCTGCGGTGCATTCTGTTCAATATAGATGTTTATACAAGAAATATATGGTCCACGATTGGCAAAATTTTGTTCTCCGCAGTACATTACTCCGTCTAAATATGCTTTTTGAAGTTCTTCTGACGGACTCAAAAAGGATGGAATTGTTTTTACAGGTTCGTTATCTGTATTCAGGTATAAGATACAAGTAATTATAGTGTTGATAATAATTGTCGATATGATGAGAATACAAAGCAGCAGCATTTGATGTTTTGCTATTTTCAATTATATTTACCCCTTTATCCCTGTCCCTTTACTCCCTGATAGATAACTTCATTCATAATGTTGAACATATCTTCCAGAGAGATTTTTCTGTCAAGATTGTCAATTAATTTATCGAACTCATATATAGTTGCATTAATATTGAATTGATTTAGCAAGCCGACAACCAAATCTGCATTATCTTTTCGCGCTTTCTCTTCAAATTTTGCAGGATATGAGAGAATAAAATCCATGTCAAGTTCCATTTCTTCAGCGATATAAGCCACCATTGGAATGGCAATAACTCCGAAGTTTCCGCCTAAACCTGTAACCACAACGAGTTTTTCTGAGTTACCTATAGCACGAACTAAATTTTCAGTATCTTTACCTTTGCAGTCAGCAACTCTTATGGTGTTTACCGTTGACTCCATAATACTTTGTTCGTCATCAACAACATATAGCAAATTATAATCTGCTCCTTTTTCCTGCAGATAATGAACTATTTTGCCACCACTTCCGCCAAGTCCTAAAACTGTGACTTTTTTCTGTGGCGTTCTTGGTTTCGGTTCCATACACATAATTCATTCTCCTTTTTCTTTTATTATAAGGAGCAACTACGACAAATCCGGACAGAGGGGTAAATGTATGATATAATAGTCTAGTAAGCTAGGAGACATTATGGATAAAATTAATTCTAAAGAGGAGCAAAAATATGTTTGCGACTGGGGACCAAACGATGAAGATGTTATATTAGATAGTGACCCTGAGTTTTCAAAATACGTTAATAGAAAAAGCAAAGCAAAACATTACATAAAAAAGTTTTATGATAATCATAAATTCCGTTATTCTCTTGAATACGAACTTAATAAGAATGGTAAAAAAGATATTGCAGTTATATTAATGAATCCATCCTATGCTGATGAGCAACATCTTGATAACACACTCTATAATGTAAAAACTTTTTTAGAAAATATAGACAAGAAAAAAGAATTTAATAAATTTATTGTATTAAACCTTTTTCCTATAAGAACTCCAAATAGCGAAAATTTAATTAGTAGGATGAAGAATTATAAAAATCAACAGATTATAAATGACGAAAAAATTGCAGAAATATTAGATAGTGTTCAAGATGTTATAGTTGCTTGGGGTAAAGATTATCACTTTTTAGCCACACAAAAAGTTTGGTTTAAAAAGTTAAAAAATGCTAATAAATATGCATATGGAATAAATGATGATGGTTCTCCCAAACATTTTAGTCCATATGCATACAAATACAAGAAAGAAGATTTAAAAAATAAAAAATTAGACAATTATCGTATAGATTTTAAAAAGCCTCTTTGTCAATCTTTTGTAGAAAAGAAAGTCTGCCATAAACATTAAATCTAGTGTATAATTCATTTACCACTTTGCTGACTTCTGTTACACTTATACCCATTTTTCCTGCTATTTGTCTGAATGTCAGACCTTGTTTCATGTATTCAACAATTTTCTGTTCTGATTTAGTGAGTTCCATATATTTATCCCTTATGTATTTTCCCCCCCTAAGCAACAGCTTTATTTTGAGTGGTAATCGTGTATCCGTCTCCGACACATTGAGTTTTAAATACACTATCGGCAGCATTTATAACATCTTCTGATTGAGTAACAATAATAATCTGAGTATCTTTTGATTTTTCTTTTAAATCTTTTGCAAAATCTTTCAATTTCAACAATTCCATAAAACAGTGTGAGTCATAGTCAAGCAGCAGACAATCTATTTTATCATCAGGCAAAGTGTCACTATAATACATTTTTACTCTGCCGCAACGGTATATTTTCTTTAATACAGAGTATTTATCCAAAATCACTTTTTTGTCAGCAAGCGTAACTTTAACTGATGCGACTGATTTACCCCTTGTTACAACATTTTTCTTTTCTGCATCTTCTAATCCCAAAGCAAGCCTGATAGCATGCAAAATATTGCTTTTACCGGTTCCGTTCCGTCCTGTAATAGCATTAATCCCATCGCTTAATGCGAGAGAAATGTTTAACCCTTTGTAATTGTTAATTAAGACTGATTGTATTTTCATAACCACACTCCTTTTCTTTATAAGAAAAGGTTACAGCACAACTACGTCACTTAAGGTCGGGGGTAAATATTACCATATTCCTTCTTTAGCTTTGCATCTAATTTCTTTTCTATTTCTTCTGGCGTAAGCAACATGTTAAGGTACTCATATTTTTCTAAAAAAGTTTTTTTATTTATTTCAATAGTGTCATAATAAATATTGTATCGTTTTTCGTTGTACTGTTTTTGTAGGGCTGTTCCATATGTAAGTTTGTTCAATATCGTAATTAAATTTTCCCTTCGTGTTTTAATTTCGGAACGTAAATCTTGGTCATTATCGCACTCTACTTCTCGTATAAAATTATAGAATGTTAAAATATCATCCTTAAATTCGCTGTCTAACTTAAGATTGCATGCATACTCTAATGTTGGCAATACATTTTTACCAAACCACGCCAGATAATATCCGTTATATTTATTATCATTGCAAAAATCTATTTCATTAGTCTTTTTACCACTGTGTTCTGTATCCAAATATATGCAAATAGGAGTTTTCTTGCCCCCGCACAATTTCTCAATTTCTTCCTTGTATTCCTGACATTGTTCATTGTGCTCTTCTGAGCCGAATTTTACTTCTATTACACAAAGAAAATTTTTACCTTCTATAAGTATATCTATTTTTCTCTTAACATCACTCTTTGTTTGAGTCAAAACCCGCACCCTCGGGAAATGATATTTTTTAAACTCTAGTTTGCTTGCTAAATCCTTGAGATTATATTTCTTTTCGCCACAATATACTTCTTCATCAGATATTGAATACAAAAAGCGCTTAAAAATCCTTTCATCTTGAAAACAATATGCCAGCATATCCGACACGCAGTCTTCATCCCAAAAATGATTATATTTTGAATAAATATTGTCACGGTTATACTTACAAATTTCTACATACTCGTTAATATCCATATTTCCCCTCACAATTTCACAAATAATTATACCAAATTTAACAACATTTGTATTACTTTTTGACAGATTTACACAAACAATTTTGTCTTGTTCATTTTTCTTGTTGCATCATTAACCGGATATCCGGCATTTTTAAATCTTCTCAAAACAAGGTACAGAATATCGGGAGAGAGTATTCCGACAACGCCTTCTTGGAGTTTTAAAACTCCATAAACTTTAAAGTTAAAGAACATTGCTTTAGCAAGTTCAGCGTCATTCTTTTTCAGTAACTCGTTTTGATAAACATATTCTCCATCAAATCCGACTTTAATCTTTTTATCAGGAAGTTTATCAAATGTTTTAACCCCACTCCAAGAAGTGTCTATCAAGGGTAAATAAAACCTGAGCTTATAAATCTCGTTTTCTTCAATGCGCGGCTGAATATTGAATCCACACAACTGATCTTTTTCGTCATAACAGAATATTGCATTGAATAACGCTTCTTTTTTATCGTGATTCATTGGGTTGTTGAGTTCAGCCGCAGTCATCGGTTTGCGTTCAAGTTCGTCTTTTAATTGTTCGTAAAAAATTTTTGAGATTTCTTCGTAATCCATAATTTTCACCTTATTTCTTTTTATTTACAATATCATTATAAGGTGCAACTGCGTCAATAAAGGACGTGGTTATTTATAAGAATTAACTTCTCAAACATTAATATATTCAGGGGGAAATGTGTTGTTTTGTATTCGATTATATCTGAATTTTAAGCAGAAAATTTCATAAAACGGCTTTTGAACATCTTTTAAACGCAATTTAAACACAGTTTGAATTCATGATTTTGCAAAATTTTGCTATTTTCTCTCACTTATGCTTCCTGCTTTTAGGGGTAAAATTAATCCGATATTTTTTACACTTGGTTTTAGAAAACTCGTCTTAAAGTTTTGAAATTTATTTCGATAAAATCTTTATAAAATAAAGTCAGGGAAGCATTTCCCCCTTAAAAATTTAACTTCCGACTTAGGGGTAAATATCATAGAATTATGCAAAATAATTAAAATTCTAAAACGCACATATTTTGGGGTTCTTCCGAGTTTTGTATATTTTGGGAGTGTCAAATTCCCTCAAATGTCCGATTTTAGTCAATCGCCAGAACTCAAATATAATAGGGAAACTCGGTAATTTTATAAAATTTTATGGAAAGATACCGGACATTTTCGTCCTAATAACCGGACATTTCGGACTTTTCAAAACCCCGACTCTCAGACTCGAGGAAGCGGATGAAACTCAAACACAAAGCCTAACACCGCGATTAAGAATAGCAAAAACCGATTTCAAAAGTGTCCGAAAAACCATAGTAGTTTCAGTCA
>Ga0256404_1006412_pt1 | contig 19522 bp, 15 predicted proteins | sample RumenRJG_01DNA_FD_185990 | JGI IMG/M metagenome (GOLD analysis project Ga0256404, IMG submission 185990) | Bovine rumen microbial communities from Lethbridge, Alberta, Canada - RJG_01 | ecosystem: Host-associated > Mammals > Digestive system > Stomach > Rumen | place: Canada: Alberta | collected...
CTTCCCCTGAGCATTATCCCCGTACAGAAGATTGGTTCCGGGATCAAAGGAAAGGGAGAGCTCCCTGTAATTCCTGTAATTTTTAAGCTCCAGTGATTCTATAATCATGTCCGTTGACGGTAAACGTATCGCCCGGACGCAGCTTCTTGCCACGCTGCACCGCAGTTTCCCCGTTCACCAGAACCTCTCCGTCAAGCACTGCATATTTCGCGTCCGAGCCGGTGGAAAATTCGCCGCATAATTTCAGCGCCTGCTCCAGCTTGATAAACTCGTCGCGGATCTTCACATCTTTCATAATCACACCACAAAATTGACCGGAAGGATCAGATGGATATAGCTTTCCTTCTCATCCCGGATATAGCAGGGAGACTTGGAGTTCGTGAGATAAATATCGACATCTTCATCATCGACCGCCCGGAGCGCATCCAGCATGAACTTCGGGTTGAAGGCGATCATGAGATCCTTGCCCTCCTTCTCGCAGGAAACAGATCCGTCCATGGTACCGAAGGAAGACTTGACCTTCAGCTTGACCATTTCGTCCTTAATGTCGAAAATGATCGGACGATGGTCGCTCTCCCGGATCAGGATGGTAGCGCGGTCGATGCTGTTCAGAAGCCTGGTGCGGTTCACCTTGACTTTAGTCATATAATCCCTGGACAGCATATGGTCGATCCGGAAATATTCACCCTCGATCAGGCGGGAAACGATCGTCGTCTCATCGAAGCTGAACAGGATATGATTCCGGGAGAAGTAGATCAGGACTTCCTTCTCGCTGTCGTCCGTCATGATCTTGCTGATCTCACTCATGGTGCGGCCCGGAACAATGACCTTTGCGTCATTGTAGGTCTCCTTCATTTCCACGGAACGGATCGAGATCCGGTGTCCGTCCAGCGCGACGAACTTCACCATATTACCGCGGACTTCGATATACTCGCCGCCCATCATCTTGTTCGTGTCATTGAAAGCTGCGGCAAAGATCGTCTTCCGCACCGCTTCCTTCAGCGTGAACTGGGAAAGACAGATATAGTTGTCCTTGTCGATGACCGGCAGGTAGGAAAACTCTTCTCCATCACGGCCCTGGATATTGAAGACCGCGTCTTCGCAGGAAATAACCGTCGAGAAATCGGCTTTGCTCTCGATGGTGACAGGAGACTCTCCTCCCTCCAGCTTCCGGATGATCTCATAAGTCAGCTTCGCGTCGAGGGCGACCTTACCGTGTTCCAGGATCGTCCCTTCAACTGCAGTCTCGATACCGAATTCGGTATCATTGGCTGTCAGCTTGATCGTACTTCCGTCTGCATCGAACAGAATGCATTCAAGGATGGGGTTGGTCGTTCTGGAAGGAATGGCTCTGGATACGATTCCGAGAGCTGCCGTAAGTTTCTCCTTGCTGAATTCGAGCTTCATGACGCAGGTCCTTTCTTTTTTGAGTTTTGCGGCAGGTTTCCACAATGGGAAGCGGTCGATGCTTCCTGCCTCAGCGGTGCCGCAATGACGCTGTTTTTAAAAAACAATATCGTATTATACGTAACAGGGGATGTGAATATGTTGGCAGACCCCTTTTTTCCAGATTTTATGCCGTTTCCCGGGTTCTGAAAACCGGGTGGATTCCCCATGGAAAACCCGTTCCCGGACGTGGATCAATGTGCATTGATCTTTTTCTTCAGTGCCGAGATCTGGGTCTCCAGTTCAGGATTCCTCTTAAGATCTGTGGAGACTTTATCGAGACCGTGGATAACTGTGGAGTGATCCCTGTTGCCCAGAACCGATCCGATCTGCTGGAGCGAAGTATCTGTCATCTCCCTGCAGAGATACATGGCGATCTGCCGCGGGTAGGCTATTTCCTTATTCCGCTTCTGTCCCTTCAGATCCGCCTCAGAGACGCCGTAATGATCCGCCACCATCTGGATGATGAAATCCGGGGTAAGCGCCGGCGTATCTTCCGGATTGATCATATCCTTCAGGATCTCCTGGGCCATCTCCAGATTGATCTCCCGGTTGTTAAGACGGCTCATGGCGACGATCCGGTTCAGGGAACCTTCAAGCTCACGGATATTGCTGCGGATATTCGCGGCGATGTACTGGATGACCTCGTTGTCGATGTTGAAGCCGTCCAGTTCCTCTTTCTTCCTTAATATAGCGACCCGTGTTTCGTAGTCCGGAGACTGGATATCCACCGGAACACCCCACTCAAAGCGGGAGCGGAGCCGCTCCTCCAGCGTCGCAAAATCCTTCGGCGGCTTATCTGACGAAATGATGATCTGCTTCTTTGCTTCGTAAAGAGCGTTGAAGGTATGGAAGAATTCCTCCTGCGTACTTTCTTTTCCGATGATGAACTGAATATCGTCGATCAGAAGAACGTCGATGTTCCGGTATTTGTTACGGAACTGCGCCGTGGAATAGCTGTCCCGGTTCCGGATGGATTCGATCAGCTCATTGGTAAAAGTTTCGCTGGTCACATAAAGGATCTTTGTCTCCGGATTCCGCTGCAGGATCGAATGGGCGATGGACTGCATCAGATGTGTTTTTCCGAGACCCACGCCTCCGTAGATGAACAGCGGATTGTAGGCTTCTCCCGGAGCTTCTGCCACAGCCAGCGCCACAGCGTGGGCAAACTGGTTGTTCTTTCCGACGACAAAGTTCTCAAAGGTATATCTGGGATTCAGGCTGGATGCCACAAGCGTGGATGCCGCAACCTGCTGCGGGCGGTTGATGAGCTCAGGCTCTTTTTTCATGCTTTCCCGCACATAAAACTCAGGCCTGCAGACTACGCCGGTCACGATCTTGACCGCTGCCCGGATATAAGGAGTGTATTTTCTGGATACCAGACGCTTGTAGACTTCGCCGGGAAATTCTTCCGTGTCCGGCACTTCGATAAAAAGGACCTGGGTTCCGTCCTCGTCCCGCTTCATGTAGCCCGGCTTCAGAGGCTGGATCCACATGTTATAGGACACCTCAAGGATCTCGTCGATGAACTCTTCTTTTATATAAGAAAGAACTGCATCCCAGTTCTTTCGGATCTTCTCAAAATCAGATAATTCCATATGGCTCTCCTTTTCAGGGCAGTCAAAAAAAACTCCCGTCAGATCTACCTTCAGGAAGCTCGATCAGGCGGAGGATTTGTCTGAAGATATTATACCAAAATCGGCTCTTGTTCACAATAAGATAAGACACAGGGGATGTGGATAACTTTGTTGGAAACTGGTGATAACCCGGTGGAATCATATGGAAAACCCGGAAAAAACGGACTCATGTTCGGTTTACAAAATTGTCTGACACGTCTGACAATAAACTGTTTTCCCCTTTTTCACCACCCGAAAACCTAGCAAATATAAGGTTTTCAGGGTATCCGTGGATGAATCCGGCCTATTTATCCACGGACTTATCCACATTATGTGGAAAAAATTATGTAAATATCATTCCTTTACATAATTCTGAGTTATCCACAGCAACTTGTGAATTCTGTGAATACCTTCCTGCAGAATCTTTCCACAATCAACAAATGCTGTTTCCACAGCGGTGTGAATTAATCCGGCCATTTGTGTGGAAGCGACTCTGTTAATGCATCTCCGGGACCTCCTGCAAAACCATCGCAGATCGACTGAGTATTCCATGGATGTTGACATTTCCGCGACCGAGAGTATGCCGCCAGGCCACTCGACTGAGCGGAAATGTCAGATACATCCGAATGGAATACGAAGGTAGATCAAGGGTTTTGCAGGAGGTCCTTCGGAGATGCTTAAATAACTATCGCAATATGTGGATCAGCCGAACTGCATCTTGTAGTATTATAAATAGAAGAAACTCGTACGGAAAAAGTCAGCAAAACCGCGGCGGAATTGTGCTTGACTTGAACTTTCAGTTTCCGTATAATAACGGAGAATGTTCCCTGAATGAGATATTTCGGAAGAAATTCCGTATGAAGTACCGAATTCCGTTCGCAGTCAGAACCGGTCGGGAAAAGAAATGAAGTGAGGAGGTGTTCCGACTATGAGAAAAGGTACAATGACCTTCCAGCCGCATAACGCTCAGAAGTTCAGAGTCCATGGCTTCCGTGCAAGAATGGCCACCAAGTCCGGGAGAAAAGTCCTGGCTGCCAGAAGAGCTAAGGGAAGAGCTAAGCTTACCGTTTGATCGGCATTATACGTCGAGGATCAATGGGGTTGTCTGACGACGACCCCATTTCTTTATCAGAGAAACAGTTTTTACTTATTGGAGCCTGCTGAATGAAACGCTTTCCATCCATCAAAAAGAACACTGAGTTTCGTGAGATCTACGATACAGGAAAGCCCCGTGCGAACAAATATCTGGTCATGTATGTCAGAAAGAACGGACTGGATCACAGCAGGATCGGAATCAGTGTGTCAAAGAAAATCGGAAACAGTGTCGTGAGACACAGGATGACCCGCCTGCTGCGGGAAGTATTCCGTCTTCATACATCCGAAATCAGACAGGGGAACGATTTCGTTGTCGTGGTCCGCAAAACTGCGGCCGGACTTTCATATCGGGAAACAGAAAAAGCATTTCTTCATCTGCTGCAGCTGCATGGTCTGCGAACCGGTTCCTGACCGGTCGGTCTATAGTTGAGTGTTATTTATGATAGGAAGAATTGTAAAGAAATTTCTGATCGGAGCGATCCGTTTCTATCAGGTTTTTCTGTCGCCGCTGAAATGGCGGTGCCACTGCAGATTTATTCCGACCTGCTCTCAGTATGCCGTTGAGGCAATTGAAAAGTATGGTCCCTGGAAGGGAAGTCTTCTGGCTGCGTGGCGTATCCTGCGCTGCAATCCTTTTTCTGAAGGAGGTTATGACCCGGTCCCGTGAGGTACCGGTTTTTTGGAGTACCCTCCCTTATTTTTCCCTGAACCTGTCGTCAAAACAGATCTCAAATACCGGAGGTCAAAGCCTTGAATCTTATTTTCCTTACGAAGTCATCTGTGCCGATCATCGGACATATCGCAGTTATCCTCGGGCTGATCATGGACGGTCTGTTCCGCGTAACGGCGAATTTGGGCGTCACCAACATCGGCCTCAGCATCATCCTCTTCACTTTGATCATTAACCTTCTGATGTGGCCGCTGACGGTCAAGCAGCAGAAGTCTTCCCGGCTGATGAGCGTCATGCAGCCGGAGCTCCAGGCGATCCAGAAAAAATACAGAGGAAAGACTGACAATGTTTCCGTGATGCGTATGCAGAACGAGACAAAGGCGGTCTATGCGAAATACGGCACCAGCATGACCGGCGGCTGCGTTTTCCTTCTGATCCAGATGCCGATCCTGTTTGCTCTTTATCAGGTCATCTACCGCATTCCTGCTTATGTTCCGTCCGTCTATGCAGTCTTTAAGAATGCCGCGGAACCGGTCATGCAGCAGCCCGGGTATATTGAAGTCCTGAACGGCATCGGCGAAAAGATCCGTCCGGCGCTGGTGGAAGGTGCGACGCTGAACCAGGTCATCGATTTCCTTTACAGGTTCACTCCGACACAGTGGGCTTCTCTTGAGGCTGCGTTCCCGTCGATCGCGCCCGTTCTTGCCGATACGGCTGTGGCCATCGGAAAGATGAACTATTTCCTCGGAATCAACCTTTCCGTGCCGCCGTTCCAGGGCTTCATGCCGAATCCGGCGTGGATCATCCCCATTGCGGCAGCCCTGGTCCAATGGTATTCCACGAAGCTTATGACTGCGGGCACCAGCAGTTCCAGAAGCAATGACAGCGACAATCCCATGGCGCAGCAGATGCAGACCATGAACACCATGATGCCCATGATGTCCCTGGTCTTCTGCTTCACGCTCCCGGCCGGTATCGGTCTTTACTGGGTCGCCAGCGGACTCTGCCGCATGGTTCAGCAGATGATCATCAACCACCAGCTGGATTCCATGAACATTGAGGAAATCGTCAAGGCAAACATGGAAAAGGCTAACGCAAAGGCCATCGAGAAAGGCGGCAACGCGCAGCAGCTTAAGAGCCGCACCGAGAAAACTGTCCGCGGCATCCAGAACATGGAGAAGGAAGCCGAGGAGGAAGAGCGTTCCATGAAGGAAAAGATGTCCCGGAACGCGAAGGTCGTTGCGGATTCCACTGCGTATTATCAGAAGAACGCAAAGCCCGGCTCCCTGGCATCGAAGGCCAACATGGTTGCCATGTACAATGACCGCCAGATGGAGAAAAAGGGAAAGAAGAAAAAGAACGCCGCGGACGATGCAGCCGTGGCTGCTGTTGAACCGGCAGCTGAAGAGACTGTAAATGCCGCTGAAACAAAAGCTGCAGAGACTGTGAATGCCGCTGAAGCAAAAGCTGCGGAGGCTGTGAATGCCGCAGAGGCAGCCGCTGCGGAAATTGCGGATGCAGCAGAAAAGCAGGAGAACTGAAAGCATGGATAAGATCACAGTAACAGCGAAAACCTATGATGAAGCAATCACAAAGGCGCTGATCGGTCTTCAGACCACCAGCGACCACATGGTCGTTGATATCATTGAAAAAGGAAGCGCCGGACTGTTCGGAATGATCGGCGCGAGACCCTGGACTATTCAGGCCCGCGTGAAGACAGAGGAAGAAGAAGCAGCTGAGCAGAAAGCAGCTGCGGAAAAGGCTGCTGCAGAGAAGAAGGCAGCCCAGGAAAAGGCCGCTGCGGAGAAGAAGGCCGCTCAGGAGAAGGCAGCCGCGGAAAAGAAAGCCGCCCAGGAGAAGGCTGCTAAGGAAAAGGCCGCTCAGGAAAAAGCCGCTCAGGAAAAGGCTGCTGCGGAGAAGAAAGCTGTCCAGGAAAAAGTTCCGGCGGAAAAGAAGAAGACTCCTTCCGAAAAGCCCGCAAAGAAGAATGCTCCTGCGAAGCAGGAAGGTGACCAGGAAGCCGCTAAGAAAGAAGGAAAGCCGGAAGGCAGACGTCAGCGCGACAAAAAGCGCGGCGGAAAAGACGGCGAAGGGAGAAACGGCCGCGGCCGTCAGGACCGCGCAGCTTTAGCTTCCGTACTTCCGGGAAAGCGCCGCGAAGAACACGTCGGCCGCGAGGTCCTTCAGCCTGAGGCAGATGAGATCAAGGCTAAAGCAGTGGAATTCCTGACTCAGATCTTTAGGGTCATGGATGAGGAAATTTCCATCGACACGGATTTCAATTACCAGGACAATGAGCTGAACGTGATGATGAGCGGAGACGACATGGGCGTCCTGATCGGAAAGCGCGGACAGACCCTGGATTCTCTCCAGTATCTGGTCAGCCTTGTGGTAAACAAGCACCGCGACGTCTACATCCGCGTCAAGCTTGACACAGAGAACTACCGTGAACGCAGGGAACAGAAGCTGAAGAGCCTTGCGAGAAACATCGCCCACAAGGTGAAGCGCACCCGCAGACCCATGTCTCTGGAGCCCATGAATCCCTATGAGCGCAGAATCATCCATTCCGCGCTGCAGAGAGATCCTTATGTCACGACCTATTCCGAGGGCGAGGATCCTTACCGCCACATCATCGTCGTGCTGAAAAAGGACCTGAAGCGCCAGAACCGCGCAAAGCGCGCCGAGGCCGGGGAGTCAGCGGAATTCGGCGAGGCATATTATGCAGCTGAGACCGAGGTCGAAATTTCCGGAGATCAGGCGGAAGTCACCGAGATCATCGAAGCCATGGTTGATGAAGCCGTTTATCAGGACAATGACACGGACATCGGGGAAGAAGCTGCTCCCGCCGAAGCTGCTGAAGCTGAAGCGGCAGATTCAGAAAAAACCGAATAATTCAACAGTCTGGTGAAAGGAGGCTGTCGGTGCCGGGGACTGAAAAGTCCTCCGGTTCCGCCGGCCTCTTCTCATATTCAGGCAGACCTTTGGAGGTGACTTATGCCGGCAGGCTTTTCAACGACAGATACAGTTGCGGCGATCGCGACGGCAGCTGGAGAAAGCGGTATCGGAATCATCCGGATCAGCGGGGAAGAAGCGCTGCCCATCGCGGACCGCGTTCTGGACCGGAGCATTCTTGACGCAGGGGCCTATACGATCCATTACCGCCATGCGGTGACCTGCAGCTGCGATAATGTGGAGAATGTATCCTGTGCTTTCCCCGGCAGAATACAGGAAAAACGGGAGATTCTGGACGATGTCCTTGTCTCGGTCATGCTTGCGCCCCACAGCTATACGGGAGAAAATACAGTTGAGATCAACTGCCACGGCGGGAGTCTCGTACTGCAGCGGGTCCTGGAAGAAGTGCTGAAAGCCGGCGCCCGTCCTGCCGGTCCGGGAGAATTCTCAAAACGCGCCTTCCTGAACGGAAAGATGGATCTCAGCCAGGCGGAAGCAGTCATGGACCTGATTCAGGCAAAAAACCGCTATGCGATGGAAGCCGCGGTGAGCCAGCTGCAGGGCGGACTGTCTGACAAAGTCCGGGAGCTGCGGGAAGAGATCCTGAATGAGACTGCCTGGATCGAAGCAGCCCTGGATGATCCGGAGCATTATGACCTGACCGGTTATCCGGAGGAACTGGGAAAAAAACTAGGGATCCTTGTCCGGAGACTGGAAAATCTGATCGAAAACGCGGAGAGCGGAAAGGTCATGAAGGAAGGTATTTCCACGGTGATCCTCGGAAAACCGAACGCCGGGAAGTCTTCCCTTCTGAATCTTCTCGCCGGAGAAGACCGGGCCATTGTGACGGAGATTGCCGGAACGACCAGAGATACACTGACAGAACACATCCGCATGGCAGGGCTCAGTCTGAACCTGACAGATACGGCAGGGATCCGGGAAAGCACGGACCGCGTGGAACAGATCGGCGTCGAAAAAGCCCGGAAAGCCGCCGCAGATGCAGACCTTCTGCTGGTCATGATCGACGGATCCGTTCCCCTGGATAAGGAAGACCGGGAAATCCTGGCTTCTTCCGAGGGAAAGCAGGCGGTGATTCTGCTCAACAAGTCAGATCTTCCGCAGATCGTCACCGCAGAGGAAATCGGAAAAATTTCGAAGCACAAGGTAATTGTGTTTTCAGCAAAGGATGGCACAGGACTTCCGGAGATGGAAGAAACAGTGCGCTACATGTTCTATCACAACGAAATCAACTTTAACGATCAGATCTATGTGACCAGCGCGCGCCACAAAAACGCCCTGGAACAGGCGCTGAGATCGCTGAAGCTTGTACAGAACAGCATCTCCCAGGGACTGCCGGAAGATTTTTTCTCTATCGATCTTCAGGATGCGTATCAGTCCCTCGGAGAGATCACCGGAGAAACCGTCGGGGACGATGTCATCGACCGCATCTTTGAACGTTTCTGCACGGGAAAGTAATGCCGGGATGGAAAAAGATAAAGGGAAACCTGGTAAAGAGGAAAAAATGAATTATATTGAAGAGAATTATGATGTCGCGATCGTCGGCGCGGGCCATGCTGGCTGCGAGGCGGCGCTCGCCTGCGCGAGGCTCGGTCTGGAAACCATTGTTTTCACGGTGAGTGTCGATTCGATCGCTCTGATGCCCTGCAATCCGAACATCGGGGGAACTTCCAAGGGACATCTGGTCCGGGAACTGGACGCCCTCGGCGGAGAAATGGGCCGGAATATCGACAAGACCTTCATCCAGTCCCGCATGCTGAATGAATCCAAAGGTCCGGCGGTCCATTCACTCCGCGCCCAGGCTGACAAGCAGGCCTATACCAGGGAAATGCGGAAGACCATGGAACAGACGGAGCATCTCATGATCCGGCAGGCAGAGGTATCGGAACTGATCACGGAAACTGACCAGGACGGGATGAGGATCTGCCGCGGCGTGAAGACAGTCTCCGGTGCTTCCTATCACACCAGGGCCGTAGTCCTGGCGACCGGCGTGTATCTGAACGCGCGCTGTATCTTCGGGGAAGTCAGCGAATACACCGGCCCTAACGGGCTGAAAGCGGCCAATCATCTGACGGATTCTCTCCTTGCCAACGGCATCATCATGAACCGCTTCAAGACAGGTACGCCGGCCAGAATCGACGGGAGAACCATCGATTACTCAAAAATGGAGGAACAGAAGGGCGACGTTCCGGTTATTCCCTTCTCTTTTGAGACAGATCCTGCGTCAGTTCAGAAGCCCCAGGTCAGCTGCTGGCTTACCCACACCGGCGAGGAGGCACACGCACTGATTCGCGCCAACATCGACCGCAGTCCGCTTTACAACGGAAGCATAAAGAGTACAGGGCCTCGCTACTGCCCTTCTATCGAAGACAAGGTGATGAAATTCCCGGATAAGGAAGGACATCAGATCTTTGTAGAGCCGGAAGGACTTTATACGCATGAAATGTATCTGAGCGGCATGTCCTCTTCCCTTCCCGAGGATGTCCAGTACGCTGTGATCCACGCAACGCCGGGTCTGGAACACGCAAAGGTCGTCCGGAATGCCTACGCCATCGAATATGACTGCATAGATGCCCGCCAGCTGGACGCGACACTGGAATTCAAAAAAGTAAAGGGACTTTTTGCCGGCGGACAGTTCAACGGAAGCTCCGGCTATGAAGAAGCCGCGGTGCAGGGATTTATGGCCGGCGTAAACGCTGCGATGCATGTACTCGGCAGGAAGAGCTTTGTGATCGACCGTTCTGAGGGCTATATCGGCGTCCTGATTGATGACCTGGTAACAAAAGAGAGCCATGAGCCCTACCGGATGATGACATCACGCTCAGAGTATCGTCTCCTTCTCCGCCAGGACAATGCGGATCTGCGGCTTTCAGAGATGGGCCATGACATGGGACTTGTATCCGAAGAAAGGATCGGCAGGGTCCGGAAAAAGAAGCAGGAAATCGACGGAGAGATCCTGCGGCTGAAAAAGACGACCGTCGGCGCGAACGATCGAATCAACAGCTGGCTGGAGGCACATGGTTCCACAGCCCTGAAGACCGGCGCTACGCTTGCGGAAATCATCTGTCGGCCGGAGCTCAACTATGAACTCGTAAAGGAGCTGGATCCGCAGCGCCCGGAACTCCGGGACGATGTGCGCGAGCAGGTAAATATCGGGATCAAGTATGAAGGTTATATCCGTCGGCAGGAACAGCAGGTAAGGCAGTTCCGGAAGCTGGAGAATCGAATGATTCCAGAAGACATCGATTACAATGAGGTCGGAAGTCTTCGCCTGGAAGCTATCCAGAAGCTTGACAAGGTCCGTCCCCGATCTGTTGGACAGGCTTCAAGAATATCCGGCGTATCTCCCGCCGATATCAGCGTGCTTCTTGTCTGGATGGAAGCACATCGGAAATAAGGAGGAAACCATTGGACAATATTTTTTCTGAAAAACTGCGGAAAGCGCTGGATCCTCTGAACATACGGCTGACAGAAAATCAAATTGAAACTTTCAACCGTTTTTATGAGGATCTGGTCGAAAAGAATAAAGTCATGAACCTGACCGCAATCACGGAAATGCAGGATGTCATAACAAAACACTTCGCGGACAGCCTGGCACTGATTCGTGCGGTTCCGGACCTTGGCAGCGGAAACAGAAAAATCATGGATCTCGGTACCGGGGCCGGATTCCCGGGAATTCCACTGGCAATTGCCTTTCCGAATCTGGATCTTGTTCTGGCAGACAGCCTCAACAAGCGTATTCTGTTTATAGAAGAAGAATGCGGAAAACTCGGGATCGAAAATGTCACTGCGATTCACGGTCGTGCGGAGGATCTCGCACGAAAGCCGGAGTATCGAGAGAGGTTCGATCTATGTGTATCCCGTGCAGTCGCAAATCTCTCGACACTGTCGGAATATTGTTTACCCTTCGTAAAGGAAGGCGGATATTTTATCCCATATAAATCAGGAGAGATCAGGCAGGAGGCTGAAAACGCAAGGACGGCACTGAAGCTTCTTGGGGGGACACTGGAGAAAGAAATCCGGTTCTCGCTTCCTGAGGAAGAAGGTGAACGGACTTTGCTTAAGATCCGGAAGACCGGACTGACACCGAAGAAATTCCCGAGAAAAGCAGGACTTCCTTCAAAAGAACCGTTATCCGAAAGAAAATGAACTTTCAAATTTTACGGTCGGATGAATCAGTTTCGATTATCTTGTAGTATTCTCCACAGTTTCAACATTATCTTGTGGATAACCTTTAAGGCAGGCAATGTTTCACGTGAAACATTGCCTGTTTTTCTGTTATTAGGCAAAGAAATCTGAAAGAAAAGCTGTCTGATGTTCGTAATATAGAGTTGATTTCAGTTGTCTATTATTTACAACAAAGACTCTCAAGACAGCGAAAATGTTTCACGTGAAACATTCATATGATATAGGGACATCCAAATACGGATATGGTATATTAAACTAAAGATTTGTCCGGGCAGTATAAATTTCATTGGCAGTCCGGACGGACATTCTTCATGAAGAGGTTTTGACATGAATAAAATAATTGCGATCGCAAATCAGAAGGGCGGTGTCGGAAAGACCACAACAGCCGTGAACCTGGCAGCCGCTCTTGCAGAGGCAGGAATGAAAGTCCTAGCAGTGGACTTCGACCCGCAGGGAAATATGACCAGCGGACTCGGACTGGAAAAGAATGAAGAAGAAAATACAGTCTATGAAATGATCATGGGCCAGTGCAGCCCGAAGGAAGCAATCCATAAGACCTACTCTCAGACATTGGATCTGATACCCTCGAACATGGAACTCTCCGGGGCAGAGATAGAACTCCTGGATCTTGAAGATCGGGAAAACGTCCTGAAGAAAGCGCTTCAGGAAATCGCGGAAAGTTACGACTTCATTTTGATCGATTGCCCTCCTTCTCTGAGCCTTCTGACGATCAATGCCTTTACTGCGGCAGACGGTGTCATGATTCCGATCCAGTGCGAATATTATGCAATGGAGGGATTGACGCAGATGATGAAGAGCATCCGTCTGGTCCGGAAGCGGCTTAATCCGGATCTGAAGGTGGATGGAATCGTCTTTACAATGTATGATGCCAGAAACAACCTTTCGCAGCAGGTCGTGGACAGCGTGAAGGAGGCATTGACCGAACATATTTATGAGACGATCATTCCGAGAAATGTGCGCGTGGCGGAGGCCCCGAGCTATGGAATGCCTGTCACGGAATATGATCCGCACTCTGCCGGTGCGGAGAATTACAGAAAACTTGCAGCAGAATTGATCCGTATGGGAGGAGAATACTGATGGCACCCAAAAAGCGAGGACTTGGAAAAGGGTTGGGAGCACTGTTTGGAGATGACACAGAAGCCAGACGTGAACTTCCGGAGAATAGTACGGAAAAAGAGAACAGCGGAAGTGAAGCCGAAAAGAAAACCTCAGGGAAACCTTCCGGACAGAAAAAGCCTGCGGTAAAAAAGAGCAGCACAAAGAAAACTGCAGCGGAAGCAAAGTCTGAGGAAGCAGATACGGCAGAACAGACCGGGGAGATCCTGATCCGACTTTCCCAGATCGAGACAAATGAAAAACAGCCGCGAAAGAACTTTGATGAGGCGGAACTGGAGGAACTGACGGCTTCTATCCGGCAGTTTGGTGTTCTGCAGCCTCTGCTTGTCCAGAAAAGCGGAAAAAAGTACAGAATCATTGCCGGTGAACGCCGTTTCCGGGCCGCAAAGGAAGCCGGTCTTAAGGAAGTGCCGGTGATCATCCGCGACTACTCCGGACAGCAGGCTGCTGAAGTAGCTATCATCGAGAACGTGCAGAGAGCTGACCTGAATCCCATGGAAGAAGCAATGGCTTATCAGACTCTGATCGATGAGTATGGACTTCGCCAGGAAGACATTGCCGACAGAGTCAGCAAGAATCGCACAACGATCACCAATGCGCTTCGTCTTCTGAAACTTTCCGAAGAAGTCCGGGAAATGGTGGCGCAGGGCATCCTCTCTGCAGGACATGCCAGGACTCTGGTCGTCGTAGAAGATCCGGAGGAACAGCTTGCACTAGCTAAAGAGATCGCTGAGAAGGGATTGAGTGTCCGGGATACGGAAAGGCTCATTAAGCTGAGAGGAAGAAAGAAGGCAAAGCCCGAGGATCCGGAAAAAACTGCGGATGATCCTCTGAAGATCTTTTACAGAGATTATGAGGAGCAGATGCATACCCTGCTCGGAACCAAAGTCCGGATCAACCGGAGAGATAAGAATAAAGGGCGGATCGAGATAGATTATTATTCTCAGGACGAGCTTGAGCGTCTGATGGATCTGTTTCGGTCTGTCGGTCATGAGTAAAGGAGGCGGATGAATGCTGAATTATCTTCTTCCTGTCAGTCTTGGAATTGAGGCAATTCTTCTGGTGCTGGTGCTCTATCTCCTGATTCGTTACAAGCGTCTCTATCGGGCATATGATACTTTTATGCGCGGCAAGGATGCGGAAACGCTGGAGGACACCATTGTCCAGATGGGTGATGAGCTGCGGGATCTTCGCAGTGAAGACCGTGCAAACAAAGACGCGATCCGTGTGCTGAACAAGAATCAGAGAGCTTCCCTCCAGAAATTCGGAGTGGTGCGCTACAACGCCTTCAAAGAGATGGGCGGAAATATGAGCTTTGCGCTTGCGGAACTCGATTACACCAATTCCGGATTTATCATCAATACGGTACATTCCAGAGAGGGTTGTTATCTCTATATTAAAACTGTGGATTGCGGACAGACTGAAGTCCTGCTCAGTGCAGAGGAAAAAGAAGCATTGGAACAGGCTTTGGGATATCTGGACAGATGAGTACGGGAATCCTTGTTAATAATGCTTATCGAAGAGCTGTCGAATGGCAGCTCTTTTTTGTTTTCACTTTTTTGATCTGCATACATCCTCTTTTTGTTCGCCTCATGCAGTTCATGATCAAGGAGCGAAGCGGATTGCGAAGGTCCGCTTTTGTTTCCGGAGAAGTGATTATTCATATATGTAGGATTGAAAATACGAACTTAATAGTTCGAAAATACGACCAGATGCAGAAATGAAATGGCAATGATAAGATAATATCCGCGTTAATTATATAAAACTGCACATTATATTGCAAATATTACACTTAGACATTGACCCGAGTGGGTTTATAGAATAATAATAAAATTTATAAAATATTAATATTATTTTGTGAACCAAATTCGGGATTTTTCCGTCTTATCTATGTCAGAAAAAACAGGACGTTTTTTTGCTTCGGGGGATCGTCCGGAATCAGGAAAGGAGAAAGCATGTGCTCTGACAGACGGAAAAGAAATGGCAGAAACAGAATCAGGGGAATGGGTATGAAAAAATCAATAAATATAAAACGGGCAGGAGCATTGATTCTCACTGCCGCATTGACCTTGGAAGGCATGGGCGCAGCAGTGTCTTCTTATGCAGATCCCGGGATACCGGATAGTTTCACAGTGGATGCGATCCGTGCAGCAGGAATCACTGACGAAAACTTTGCCACGGCAGTGTATGAAAGTATTGCAATGAGAATTCTGCTTGGGGATTACATAGTAGATGATTCATGGACAGTACAGGAAATACTTGAGAATTATAATTTGTCCAATTTGGGAGATCCAGAAATTGAGGGAAATGAATGCGGAATAAAAAGCATTGAAGGTATTGAACTACTGAAAAATTGTTCTGAGATATACCTAAATGGTAATGATATACATGATTTAACTCCATTAAAAAGAGATGCCGATGGAGCAAAACTATTCTTTAACACAACAAACATACATCTCGAAGGTGGCAATTATCAGAACGTCATCCCGGCAGAACTGATCGGCACAGCGAACGGCAACATCACAGTGGATTCAGCGATGACATTTGAACCTGTGGAGCTTCACTATCTCTATGGTGATCTTCCGAAAACCGTCGGACTTGATTTCGGTGTCTGGATCCATGGGGCGGAAGGCGGTGTTTTCAACAGTGAATACAGTACCGCGGAGAGCGTCAATCATGCAGGTGTAAGCTGGGAACCCTATGCGGATTCTGTCACAAGGCATACAGGGACAACGATCTCTATGCCGGGAAATGACGGTGATTTTACTGTCGCTGCAAACGCAAATCAGGACGTGGCAAACGGGCTTCCGCCCACGATCCATTACTGGTCGGATGAGGATTTGGAACGGACGCTGAATGTGAGCTACAGATACAGTTTCAATACGCAGTTTTACCGACTGCTGACTGAGACTGCAGATGTGACCGTGCTCAGCGGGATCCGCTTCAGGAAGACAGATCCGGACGGGGAGCCGGTTCCCGGCGCAGAATATGCGCTCTGGGCCGTTCCTGCTTCGGGCGCCCCGGTGCGGTATCCGGACAATACTTCAAGCTGGACCACAGACAGCGCCGGCGAGCTGATCATATCCGGTCTCCCTGCCGGGAATTATGAACTGAGAGAACTGAACGCTCCGGAAGGATTTCAGCTGAATCCTGATCCTGTTCCGGTGACGGTGACTGTCAGCCCTGAAGCGGAAAGCAGCCTGGTATCAGCGGTCGCCGGAGGAGAGACATCGGCCGCTCTGACATCGGACGATGCTGTTTACACGCCGGTCTGGGATGCCGTCGTTTCTGCGGACGGACTTACCCGTCGGCATTATATGACGCTGAAATCAGGTTCCGTTGCGGAAAAAACCGCCGCAGAGCTTGGCGGTGATACGCTGTTAAGGAACGGCGGACCGGGGATCACGGCACTGAAAGGGGAAATGAAAACAGGCGCAGAACTTCAGGAGATCAAAGACCGCACAAAGATTTCTGTCTATGCCGGGAGCAGCATTCTCGGAGCCTTTGATTCCGCTGCGGATGCACGGTCGGCAGTGAATAATCTCGTGGCAAATAATGGTTTCACTGCTGATATCGGAAATCTGCGGATCGAGGCTGTCTTTGTCTATGAGGATCAGGATCCTGCTCACTACGCCGAAGCTTTCCAGACCGATCAGCCCGACGAGCCGAAGCCGGATGAACCGAAGCCTGACGAACCGAAACCCGACGAATCGAAACCCGACGAACCGAAACCCGACGAACCGAAGCCTGATGAGCCGAAGCCGGTGCCGGTCGAGAATGTGAAAAGTATTGAAGTACGGAAACGCTGGTCGGAGGAAAATCATCCGCTGAGGATCCTGGTCAGGCTTCTGGTGATCCTGGAAGACGGCACGGAGCGGGTGGTCGGAAAGATCAAAGCATTGACGGAATCGGGGAGCTGGACAGCTGCCTGGAGTTTTAAAGAGCTTAGTTCCGCACTGGCGGATGTGACCGGCGCTACGGATTCAGATGCCTCGAACAGTACCGCGGCGTCGGCTTCCAATGCGGGAGAATCAGCCGGGACTGCTGCTTCCGGCGGAAGTGAAGGAACCGGAACCGCGACACCGGGCAATGCCGGCCGCAGTGATATTCTTCTCTTTAATGAAGATGGAGAACTCCTTGACGGACTGGTTCTGGATGATCTGAATACAGGCCTTCGTGTGGAGGAGGTCGATGTTCCCGAGGGCTGGACTCCGGAATACAGCGACCCCGTCGTCCGCAGTGACGGAACCGCAGTTTTTGAGATCCTGAACCGGAAAGAAGACACACCGGAGCCTGAACCTGAACCGGAGCCCAAGCCTGAACCGGAGCCAGAACCCGAGCCGGGACCCGAACATCCGGACAGCCCGACGACTCCCGGCGATGAGCCGGATCACGACCGCCCTTCCGGCGGAACTCCTTCCGGCAGCGGGAATCCCACACCGGGTCCGGAACAGCCGCCGGTATTGGAAACAGCCCCGTCGGCTCCGGAATTAAAGCTGGATGAAGTCCCGGAAAACAGAAAGATGCATCTTCCTTATGGACGCATCGACCGCAGAAAAGAAAAAGGAATTCCTAAGACCGGGGAACCCTTCTCTTCTGCAAACGTCGGGATCCTGTTCATGATCATGGCGCTGTTTGCGGCTGTTTTCCACAGCCTCAGAAAGGAGTGAGCGTTATGGGAATCGCGACAGCTGTTGAGAACAGATATATTGCACAGCAGGTGCGGGCATACCAGAAGGGGGATAAGGGTGCCTACGGAAAGCTTTATTCTCTTACCAAGGACATTGTGTTCGGCTATATTTTTCCGCAGATCCGGAATCGGGATATGGCGGAGGATATCGTCATGGACACTTATACCGCCGGAATGGAAAAGCTGAAGGATCTTCGGGACCCCAACGCCTTCAACAAGTGGATCACCGAGATCGCCCGGACGAAACTGATCGATTATACCAGAGAGGAAAAACGCACGCACGGAGGAGAAGCGGTGGCAGCGGATTATGCCATCGCACGTGAAAGTGAAAAGGCGGACGGAATTGTCGACCCCTTCGCTGACTATGCCATCGAGTTGAAGACAGATCTCGGACGGGTCGTATCCGGCCTGGAGCGGGAGTATTTTGCAGTGGTTTACCTTCGGTATACCTGCGGACTGTCGATCTCCGCGATCTCGGAATTGGAACAGATTCCGGAGGGAACGGTCAAGCGAAGACTCCAGCTTGCCAGAGAAAAGCTTCGTCCGCAGCTCAAAGGATTCTACTCGATCGCGCCCTTCTTCTTTTACAGGAAGGAGATGCTTGCCAGGATCCGCATGCTGCGCTTACAGCAGGCGGCCGGCAGCAAGGCTCCGTCAGGGACCGGCAGTCATATTCAGTCCGGTGCCGGGAAGAGCGCTTTGGAAAAGAGTGCGGCCGGCGGCCTTTTATACCGCAAGGCAGCAGCAGCCGGTACCGGCATTGCGGTGGGCGCAGTTACGGCGCTTATGATGCAGGGACCGGTGATCCGGAGTCTGAGGTATTATGACCAGACGGTCCCGGTAAACACGCAGCGGATCGAATGTAGTGTAAAGAGCCGCTGGGCGGTGAAGGAGGCTAGGATCGAAGGAAAAGACTGGCCTGTCACGGAAGAAAACGGCATTTATACAGCGGAGATCCCGGAAAACGGATCCTTCGTGTTTACAGTGACGGACCAGCTGGGACAGAGTGTCCGGCAGGGATTCCGGATCGGCAACATCGACCGCATCACTCCGGTCTACCGGAATTATACCGAGAACGGCGACATGGTCGTGCTGCGGTTCGGGGAAGGGGAATCGGAAGTCATGTCCGGAATCGACTGGGACAACACCTGTTTCCGCGATGCAAAAGGAAATACAGTCACGCCCCGGGCGGTCAACCGGCAGACAGATGAAGCGCTGCTTCCGAAGGACAGTTTTCCGCTTGAAGCGAAGGTTGAAGATTTCGCGGGGAATTACGGGACCTACCGGCTGACGCTGAAGACCGTGACATTGAATGCGGAAGGAGGCAGCCATGCGGAATAAACAGTTTTTAAAACCGGCTGCCTTTCTGACTGCAGCGTTTCTTCTCTGCGGAACGGTCTTCGCCGCGCCGTTCCCGGAATCTATACCGGCAACTGCGGCCGATGCTGACGAGGCGTCAGAGTATTTGGAAACCGGGGCAGTCAGAGAATCTGAAGCCGCGGTAACCGGCGCTGAGGGAGAAGTTTTCCTGTCGCCGGATTTCAGCTGGAGTGAAGAAACGCCCGGTGAGTTTCTGGTCCGCTTTACCATCACAAACCGTTCAAACATGATGATCCCGGAGACGGAGGTCAGGATCACACTGCCGGAAAATGAACAGGGTTCCCTGCATTTTTCCGGAGAGCCTGAATTTTCAGGTGCGGCGCCGGAAGG
>Ga0256404_1006413_pt1 | contig 19519 bp, 15 predicted proteins | sample RumenRJG_01DNA_FD_185990 | JGI IMG/M metagenome (GOLD analysis project Ga0256404, IMG submission 185990) | Bovine rumen microbial communities from Lethbridge, Alberta, Canada - RJG_01 | ecosystem: Host-associated > Mammals > Digestive system > Stomach > Rumen | place: Canada: Alberta | collected...
AAAAAAACAATAACAACCAAAAATGTGGTTATAGTCACACTAATTTTTAATGAACAATTCACCTGTTAAAAGTGAACTTTATGTAGCCTTGGAAAATGGTAGAATTAACTTACTTCTTACCAGTTACTAAATTTTGTTAATTTAGATTTTAGTTAATAATAGCTAAATCTAAATTTAATAATGTACAAATTAAAGTAGCTAACAGCGATTAGGTAGCTAGTAAAAACACTAGGGGGACTGACGTACGCCTCCTGAGAATTATCTCGAATACAACCCGCGCCTTCAAACAGCGCAGATGTGGTCAGAAGACTGCACGGTTGTTAAGTTCTCTGCTCTGACAGAAAAACTGTATTACCCAAGTCTGAAAATGATGTAAGTTTACAGCAGAATGTCATCAGGTAAGAACCTCCATGGCTTGCCATGGAGAGTAGTCAGTGTTTGAATTAGAAAGAAAATTTGAAGGAATATAATCAAAAAGGTAAAGGCTTTAAGCCTTTACCTTTTTGAGACTAATCGATATGCACTTTAGATTTTACGGAGAATTTCTCACCGCTTTGAGTGCAATAGCAGGTAAGCTCATTACCCCATACACAACCTGTGTCTAGTGCGATGATGTTTTTAACATTGCACTGTCCGTTTAGGGCAGCCCAGTGACCGAAGATCACTCTATAGGGAATAGAGTTATATAAAAATTGAGGGCAGAATTTAAACCAAGGGTATAAAGACTCCTCTGATGCTTGCGAAACAGAGCAGTTAGAGTGACCATAATCTAAGTTAATGCCATCTTTAGTAAGTCTCATCCGAGTAAAGGCGCTTAGGATAAAACGCCAAAGAGGAAGATCTGATTTTTTTAAATCCTCTGTGCAGGCATCTGGTTTGTCGCCATACATATTAGATAAAAGTATCATTCTGTCTATTGGATCTTGCATCAACTTAAAGATTAAGTTTGAGTATTCGTGAGCTTGATTAAGTCCCCATTTTGGGTAAATACCTGCGTGACTTACGATAAACTTCTGTTCATGATTTACGTAAAGTAGTGGCAAACTTAAATAAAACTCTAAGATTTGTGGTAGCAAATTAGATTGTAATAAAGGCTCTAATCTGTCGCGGTGTTTAGCTTTATGTACCCCATAGGCTACAGCTAGAAAGTTTAAATCGTGATTGCCAAGTACTGCATGAAGGGAATTTGGATTAGTCTTTTTTAAATTGAGTAAATACTCAAGAGTTTCAAGTGGTTTAGGACCACGACCAATCAGATCACCTGTTAACACTAAGTTGTCTAATTTTGGGTTAAAGTTAACCTTTTCTAGTAATTTTATAAATTCGTCAAAACAACCGTGTAGATCGCCAAAAACGTATGTGGACATGGGGAGATCTATAACTCCAAAAATGATTGTGTAAAAATAATTTTAGTTAAAGTTCCTTTTTTGCTATTTTAGCGAAAATAAATTATTTAGATCCACAAATAATGTAAAGCTTTTAGATAGAATAGAAGAAAAATTTTAAGAATAGAGTATTCTTATGCCATTAATTAAAAAGAGCTTTATTTCAGAGCGTTTAATACCAAATGTAGCTATAGAAAGGCTAATCAGTCAGTATGTAGATCTTAAAAAGTCAGGATCTAACTATTCATGTTGTTGTCCGTTCCATGCTGAAAAAAGTCCTTCCTTTGTAGTAAGTCCATCTCGCCAAATGTTTAATTGCTTTGGCTGTCATGTACATGGCAATGCCATTGACTTTTTAATGAAGTACAAGAATTTAGGCTTCGTGGATGCGGTTGAGGAATTAGCTCAATATGCAGGCTTGCAAGTTGAGTACGAGGAAGGTACTACAAAAAGCCAGGCAGAGCTAGATAAATATAAGCACTACTACGATTTAATGGATAGATGTGCTGCTTTATACACAAAAGTCTTAAATTCCCCTGAAGGTAAAGTAGGTTTAGATTATTTTAAAGATAAGCGTGAGTTGTCAGAGAAGACTATTGTCGAAGCTCGTTTAGGCTTTGCACCTAAAGATCCTAAATTTTTAATCAATAATCTTTGCAAAACATCTCAAGATAGGCAGGCTTTAATTGATTTAGGCATGTTAATCAAAGGTGATTACGGTATTCGCTCTATGTATCGTAATCGCGTGATGATCCCTATTTTTGATAAAAAGGGTAGAGTCATAAGCTTTGGTGGCAGAACCATGGGCGACGATAAGCCTAAATACATGAACACCAAAGAGACTATCATCTACAAAAAGCGCAATGAGTTATTTGGTTTATATGAAGCACTTAAAGCTAATAACAATAGACCACCTAGAATTGTAATCGTAGAAGGTTACATGGATGTTATTGCGCTAAGGCAAGCTGGGTGTACCTTTGCTGTAGCTTCTTTAGGTACAGCAACTACTAAAGAGCAATTGCAAGAAATCTTTAGATACACAGATAAAGTAGTATGCTGTTATGATGGTGATAGTGCTGGTCGTCATGCAGCATGGCATGCATTAGAGACCGTAACTCCTATTCTTAAAGACGGTAAAGAGATCTCCTTTGCCTTCCTACCACCAGAGCACGATCCTGATTCTTTAGTAAGAGCTCAAGGTTTATCAAGCTTTATTCATTATCTTGATAAGGCGATGGGCTATAGTGAGTTCTTAATTTTACAAATTGCTCATAACTATGACATTACTGATACTAATGGTTTGTCTACCATGTTAAATGATGCCATAGTCCATATTAAGAACATTCCACTGCCAGCGGTGCAACAAGTAGCTTTAGCAATTTTGTCAAAAGCTACAAACATAAGTCAGGAAATGATTTATGAAACCTTTAAAAACACTAAGTTAGATACTAGAAAAGATCTTGCTTATAAAGAGCCAAAAGAAGATCTAAAAAAAGGTAATTCAAGCGATCTTTTAAAGACTCCAATGCGTCGTTTGATGGCTTTTATTATTCAACAGCCAACCGTAGTTGCAAGTGTCTACCAAAGCTTTGCTTTAGATACCTTTTTATCCCTTTGCAAACGCTTAAATATCAAAGGTAGTGAGGTATTAGAGCAATTATTAGATATCGTAATCAACAAGCACGGAATTACTCCTGCTAATATCATTGAAATTACTCGTGATACTAATCTTGAGAATGTAGTAAGAACTTTAATGGAAGCACCATTAAATCTAACTGCTACAGGAGCTGCTAAAGAGTTACCTTTAGTAGATAGAATTGAAGTGTTATCAGAGATTTTAACTCAAGTTTTGCAAAAGCCTTATAAAGAGAAAGCTTACGATTTAAAGCTTAAGATGGATCAGGGAAATTTGTCGGCATTAAAGGAATATACCGCTATTCAAAAAGAAATTTTAAGCTCGGATCAATAGTTGACGTTCAAAGTGTGAACATGTAAAATACCACTCCGATGTGGCCCATTAGCTCAGTTGGTTAGAGCAAACGACTCATAATCGTTGGGTCTCCCGTTCAAGTCGGGAATGGGCCACCACCTAGTCTTAAATCCTATTCTCCGTCGTATCCATTAGCCTTTAGCTTATAGTACTTAGTAGGACATTTGTCTTTGCTATCTTCTGTAGCTGTATAGTAATGACCTTTGTTATAAACCATTACAGAGCCTTGGGAGCTACCAGAGATTAGACGTACCTTTTTGCCTATAGCATATTTACAAGAGAAAGGCATATCTACAATTACAGGACCGTTATCAGTATCTACTGACAGTCTTACACCTTCATGTCTTTGACCATATTCTGATAGAGCATTACCAGCTAAAGCACCTGCACCTGCACCAATGACTGTACCTGTTGAGTTTTTACCAATTAAGTTACCTAAAAGAGCTCCACCTACAGCACCTAGAAGAGTGTTTTTAGTATTGTCGTTACGATTAGTCTTCATGTCGATAAGTTCAATACCAGTAATTTTACCTTCATAATAGGTTTGGGTATTACCAGCTTCAGTCGTAGGAACAGTGCAACCTGCCATAGATAGAGTGGTTGCAACAAGTATAGTTAATCCAATTATCTTACTTTTTAGTATCATAATTTTTTTCCTTGAAAGGTTGCCTTAGACTTTCTTTACAAATGCGTTTAAGACAAAAAATGTTAGAATTAACCTTAATATTCGTAATCTTAATACAAGAAAACTTATTTTAAACTTTGATCTTATGTCTTTATCGAAAAAAAATAAACAAATTCCTTTTAAAGAATATAGTACTCCCCAAAAGTTGCTAGTTAAAGCTATCAATGAGAAAGGTCAAGGAATAGCTTATCTTGATGAATATGAGATCTATCTTGAGGGAGTGGTGCCAAAAGATGAGGTTGAGGTAATAGTAAAGCCTCCATTTGCGAACGGCTCTAAAAGACGTCCTGCTACTATTGTAAGGTTTTTGTCTTACTCTCCTTTAAGGGGCGATAATCCATTAGATATTAAAAATTCTAGTGTCTATGCTTATGGCAATTTAGCTTACGATAAGACTTTAGTTTTCAAAAAAGACAATATCCAAAAAGCTTTAGCTAAAGCAAATATCAAAAAAACTGTTGTAGAAGACGTTGTTGCTGCTGATTTAAAGGCAGTATGTCGCTCTAAGTCTATCCGCTACTTTGCAAAACAAAATCAAAAAATCATCAACGGTTTTTATAAGCCCTTAAGTCATGAGGTAGAGGAAGTTACTTTTTCAAGTTTAGAGCCACAATGGTTTAGTGAATTTGCTAATAGCTTGTGTGAGCTTTTTACTAAACTTGATTTAAGTGTCTATGATGAGTGTTTAAAGCAAGGCTTTTTAAGAAATTTACTTTTAAGGGATACTAAAGAAGGTAGATTGTGCGTGCTTACAGGAACGGATAAATTACCTTTACAAGTTGAGAAAAGTTACAAAGAGCTTTGCAAAGAGTATAAGCTAGATGCCATTTACTATAATCTAAATCCTGCTACAGGCAATCAAGTCTTAAACGGTACTTTAACTTGTTTATCTGATAAAAAGCAGATTAACTTAAATTTATGTGGCTTTAATTACTTAGCAGGACCTAATACCTTTTTACAGGTAAATTATCCTGTGGCAACTAAACTCTATCAAAGAGCTATTGAACATTGTGGCACTGATAAAAATGGTTATGCCTTAGATTTGTGCTGCGGTGTAGGTACTATGACCTTACCACTTTCAAGAAACTTTAAACAAGTAAAGGGGATTGAGATTGTAGAAGCTTCTATTGAAGCTGCTAAAATCAACGCTCAAAACAATCAAGTTTTTAATGTCAGTTTTGAAGTAAATGATGTGAAAACTTGTCTTGATAAAGAGCTTTTAGATAACAATTTAAAAGCTATCATTTGCGATCCTGCAAGAGTTGGTATTGGAAATGAGGCTTGCAAGAGCCTTTGCAAAGTTAAAAGTGGTGTTAAATTGTCTTATATCTTCTGCTCACTAACAGCCTTATCAAGGGACTTAAAATATCTTACAGAGCATGGCTTTAGATTAGATAAAGTCATAGGTTTTGATATGTTTCCCTTCTCCTCTCATGTAGAAACTCTGTGCCTACTTACTAAAGAATAAGTTTTAAAAAGACTTTTTTTAAAGAAAAACTTTGCCTATTTTGTGGACAAAAGTCCATGAAATAAGCCTTTTTGATTTAAATAAGAGCTTATTTGTGGCATAATAACGCGTTAATTTTAATTATAAGGCAATAACAATGATTGATAATTTACTTCAAACCGTAGACGAGTATGTAAATCTTGTAGGCGGTTTTTTATGGACATATATCATTATTGCAGTATTGATCCTTTTAGGTTTGTTCTTTACTGTTAAAACTAATTTTGTTCAAGTTCGCTACTTCTTTGAGATGTTCCGTGTATTACATCACGGCATCACAGGTCACAAGACCAAAGGCAAAGAAATCAGCTCTTTCCAAGCCTTCTGTATTAGTACAGCATCTCGTGTAGGCGTAGGTAACATCGCAGGTATTGCTATTGCAATTACCGTAGGTGGTCCTGGTGCTATTTTATGGATGTGGGTAATTGCTGTGATTGGTAGTGCTACAGGCTTTGTTGAGAGTACTTTAGCTCAGATCTACAAGGTTCCATTTAAAGAGGGTGGTTACCACGGTGGTCCTGCTTACTACATTAAAAATGCTTTAAAGCAACCTTGGGTAGCAGCCTTATTCTCAGTTTTAATCACTATTACCTTCGCATTAAGCTACAACTCTGTACAGTCAAACACTATTGCTCAATCACTTGAAGGTGCTTTTGGTTTTGAGCCATACATTACAGGTTTAGTACTTTGTGTATTTACCTCCATGGTTATCTTTGGTGGTGCTCACAGAATCGCACGTGTAACTGAGTTCTTAGTGCCAATTATGGCAACTTTATACTTAATCATTGCAGCTGTTATTTTCTTTAAGAATCTTCCTGCAGTTCCTGCAATGTTTGCCTTAATCTTCCACGATGCTTTCAACCCACAAGCTGCTATCGGTGGTGGTTTTGGTGCTGTGCTTTTAACAGGTATTAAGCGTGGTTTATTCTCAAACGAAGCTGGTGAAGGTTCTGTACCTAATGCAGCAGCTTGCGCTGTAACAAGTCACCCTGTAAAGCAAGGTTTAATCCAAGCTTTTGGTGTATTCGTGGATACTTTAGTAATTTGTACTGCTTCTGCTGTGATTGTATTACTTTCAAACAAGTACGAAATCGGTAGTGATTTGACTGGTATTAAGATTGTTCAAAACTCTCTTTCAAGTCAGTTAGGTCAATGGGCTTGTTACTTCATGACCTTTACTATTACTTTATTTGCTTTCAGCTCTATCATTGGTAATTACTACTATGGTGAGGTAAACGTTCAGTTCTTATCTAAGAATGTTTATGTAATGACAGCCTTTAGAGTATTTGTAGTAGGCATGGTGTTCTTTGGTTCATATGCTTCTTTAAGTCTAGTATGGGATTTAGCAGATTTATTCATGGGTCTTTTAGCTATGACTAACTTATACGCTATTGCAAGACTTGGTAAATATGCTTTCATGGCTCTAAAAGATTACACTGCACAGCAAAAAGCTGGTATCAAAGAGCCTGTATTCAAGGCTTCTTTAATGAAAGATCAAGCTGGTGTTGCAGCTTGGGGTAACGAAGAGCAATTCTTAAAAGATAATCAATAAGCATTAAATCATAAGCTCAAGGGTAACCTTGAGCTTATATCCTATCTTTTTACACTCCTTTCAATTCACTTAAATTAGCTCTATTACTTTTTTGATCTAGCTTAAAAAAGTAATCCATTTAACAGATTAACAAGTTTCTTTTTGCTATATTGAAACAGTATGTGAATGTTTTTTAAGATCCCAAAAGTGGAGAGCTATCGTGGAATACGGCTCACAATTAGTGTCTTTATGCGTGGTGATACTTATCACCATTGAATTCTTCCAATACCGAAGATTAAGACTGTTTTCAACCAGGCTTTTTGCTGGTTTCTTATTCTTAACCATCTTTTCAATTTCCTTTGAGATCTTAAGCTCTTATTCTCTAAGAAATCCTCAGTTTTTCTCCATAACTTTAAGTAGATTGATAAATCAGCTTTACATAGGCTCGATTATCATTATTACCTACTATATTTACCTTTATATTGATTTAAAGACCAAACACAATAGACCGTATTCAGTATGGGAATTTACCGCAAGAACAATTCCTTTGGTAATAGGTATCATAGGATTACTGTTTGGAACACTTGAATACCACTCTGATTTTGATGGTATGTATTCTTATGGCTCTGTTGTTGATATTGCCTATATTATCTGTCCTATATATCTTGGCTTGATGCTGTTGTCTTTGATTTTAGCAATCAAAAACAGAAGCGCAGCTATCATCATTAAGTATGACTGTTGCTATTGCTTAACCTCAGGTCTTGCTATTGCTATTTATCATTACTTAACACCAACCTCTTCATACTTTAGTTTAGCTTTAGTGTTATTTGTAATTTATGTTTATATCTCCTATGAGAACACTAAAGAGAACGAGGATAAAGAAATCAGAGGAATTCTATCCCGTAATGCTTTTGAAGCTACCTTAAAAGAGTTATATGGTGAGCAAAATCATTTCTGGGTGATCTCTTTTTCCTTACAGAATATTGCTTCAATGACAGCAACTTATTCTCAAGATACTTGTATTGATTGTATTGAGAAATCCATTAAATCAATTCCTGATTTTAAGCATCGTAATATTTTTAGAATTGCAGAATATACCTTTGGTTTTGTGATCTTTAAAAAAGATGAGCTTGAGGACTGGTACGCAAGATATAAGGTATCTGATAAAGCTTTAACTATTCAAGATAGTAATATTGAGCCTTCCTATTTTGTGTGTGCTATTGAGTGTCCTAATATTGCACCAGATCTTGATGCTTATGTTTCATTATTAGATTTCTGTAGACAGAACTTTGATGCTCAAAATGATCACTCAATGTTCATTTTAGATAAAGATACAGCGCAGAAGAGAGATTATTTATTAGGTGTTGAAAAGCTTATCCAAAAAGCCATTGACGATGATGGTTTTTCAGTGGTTTATCAGCCTATTATCAACACTAAGACAGGCAAATGTGAGTCAGCTGAAGCTTTAGTAAGAATCAAAGACACTAAAACTTATGGCTTTGTCTCTCCTGAAGTGTTTATTCCACTTGCTGAAAGAAAAGGTTTAATCAGTAAGCTTGGTGATCAAGTATTCTTTAAAGTATGTCGTTTTGCAAGAGAAGCAAGACTTGTAGAGCGCGGTATTAAATACATTGAAGTAAATCTATCAGGTATTCAAATAGCTGATCCTACTTTAACTTATAGATTACATCAGTGCGTAAAAAGCTTTGCTTTAGATCCAAGTTTTATCAATATCGAAGTTACAGAAACAGCTGCTGTAACCTCAGGTAAAATTGCTGCGGATAACGTCGAAAAATTAAAAAATCTTGGTTATCGTTTCTCTATGGACGATTTTGGTACTGGTTATTCTAATTTCTCACAAATTGCAGAAATTGCTTTTGACTTGATTAAACTAGATAAGAGTTTAATTTGGCCTGCCTTTGATAAAGAAAAAGAAAGTGTAAAAGCAAAAACTGTGCTAATTGCTTGTATTCAAATGATTAAGACCCTAGGCTTCAAGATTGTAGCTGAAGGTGTAGAAACTCAAGAACAAGCAGACTTCTTAACTAAGCTTGGGGTGGATTATTTACAAGGTTATAAGTTCTCAAAACCTATTAGTCCAAGAAGCTTTGCAAACTTTATTGATGTCTTTAATAAGGTACCTGAGCCTTTAGGTGATGGTGGTATTATTGAAGAGTAGAAAAATAAAGATAGTCTTAAATAAGTTTTAAAGACAAGCTTTTACGCCTGTAGCTATAGTTGAGTTTGTTTTTCTTTAAGTATTGTCTTTTTTTGTCATTTTACAGCATAATGTCAACAGATATGTTGCAAGATAACCATCAAATACCTCAAGATAGATGGTTAGCTATAAATAAGGTATACAATGAAAGAAATTCCAATTGGCATCAGTAGTTATAAGCAAGCTATAGATGAGCAGTTTTTGTTTGTTGATAAAACAAAAGAGCTTTTGTATCTAGTAAAGAAACAAAAATTTGCTTTTTTCTCCCGCCCACGACGTTTTGGAAAATCTATTACCTTAGATGCCATTGAAACCTTATTTACTCAAGGTTTAGATCCATATTTTAAAGGAACTTATATTGCAGGAAACAATGAGGATGGCTCTCCTCGTTGGAATGAATCGGTATTACCTGTAATTAGAATAGATTTTTCGAGTTTTGTTGCTAATTCTCTCGAAGATTTTAGGAAGCTATTTGTAGCTTTACTAAATAGTTATTGCGAGAGTTTCAATTTAACTCCAGTTAAATTAAAGGTAAATATTGCTCAAGCCTTTGAAGATTTTAACAAGGAGCTAGTAGAGCATTTTCAAAAACGTTATGTTTTGCTTATCGATGAATACGATGCACCTTTAAATGCTTTAATTGACAGAGTACAAGACTTTGAGAGTTTTAGACTTGAGATAAGATCTTTTTACTCAAAAATAAAAGAGCCTAAGATCAGTGGCAACATAAGGTTTATGTTAGTAACTGGTATTACTAGATTTAAAGATGTATCTATATTCTCAGCTGGAAGTAATATCAAAGATATTTCCTATAATCCAAATATTGCAACTATAGTAGGTTACACAAAATTTGAGATAGAAAACTATTTTAAAGAATACATAGATATAGCAATTGAAAAGTTATATGGTTGCAAGTTAACTGACATTAGCAAAGCTGACTACCAAAAATATAAGAACTATTTGCTAGATGCCCTTGCTCAAAATTATGACAACATTTGTTATGATTCTTTAGGTAAACAAAGTGTCTTTTCAACTTGGTCTATCAATAACTTCTTTTGTGATGCGACAGATCTTGATGAAATAGCTTTTGACGATTACTGGTTTGAAAATGGTGGTCTGCCTACCATTTTAAGAAAATATCTTCAAAATCATTTAATTGATTTTAGTGCCTTAAAACAAAAAGAGATTGTAATTGGTAAGGATGACTTCATGAATCCAACTGCATTACAGTCAATGGATTTAAATGTTTTGATGGCTCAAACTGGTTATTTGTCCTTAACTAAAGGTTATAAATTAAGAAATGGAGCAGTTCTCTCCATTCCAAACAATGAGCTTCGTCGTTCTCTTTCAAGACTTGCTTCAACAACTGTATTTGGTCAATTCTTTACAGATTCAATGCAAAGGTTAGAACCTTTTTTAGTAAATGCATCTGCAAAAGACTTATTTGATAAATTCAATGAAATTCTAGCTAAACTTCCAAGAAGTAATCAGCTTTACAATTTTGAGAATGAGTATGCTGTAAAGACAGCTATTCAAACCTTTGTCTTAGGTGCAGGAATTAACTGCTATCGTGAAGTTTATGAAAGCAAAGGCATTCCTGATTTAGTAATTGAGCTTACAGATAAAGTCATAGTAGTAGAGTTTAAGTACACTAAAGATTCAAGTACTGTGGATGCTATGCTTTGTGATGGAGTAAATCAGATAGTGTCACATGACTATGGTCAATCTTTTGATTGTGAAAAACAACGATTAAGACTTGCTGTTGTTTATGATGCAAATGAAAAAAAGCTTGTAGCGTTTAAAGAGTGTTAAATAATGGCACTTAGTTAGAAAATATAAATGGTGATTGCTCACCATTTATATCTAAAGAAATGATTAAGATTCTAGTCCGTTATACTCAAGAATAACTTTTCTGTCGAAAACTCTTTCGCAGTAACGGCACTTCATATAGACATTCTCACCTTCTGTAGTGATCTTAAATCTTGCGTTAGCATCATCCTCTTCATTAGTAATGCAGTTACTGTTAGGGCATTTGAAAACACCTACAGTCTCATGAGGAAGTCTTAACTTATACTTATCAACTACTTTGTAATCTTTAATCTGATTGATAGTTGCACTTGGTGCTAATACTGCAATTTGCTCTGTTTGAGCAGGTGAGAATACCACATCAGAAATCTTAATGATGTCCTTGTGGCCAAGCTCGCCAGAACGAAGATTAAAGCCTACGGTTAATTGATTGTTCTTGCTTAGGAACTTAAACATACGAATGATGTTAATAGCCTGACCTGGAGTAATATGATCAATTACAGTTCCATTAGCAATAGCTTCTACAAGGAGCTTTGACTTGTTGTTATCAATATGAGCTTCTGACATACTTAAATCTCCTTGTTTAATACTAATGATAAGATAGCTTCACGTGCATAAACGCCGTTAGCAGCCTGCTTGAAGTAGTAAGCATATGGGGTATCATCTACTGAAGATACAATCTCATCGATACGTGGTAGAGGATGTAAAATCTTCATGTTTTCTTTAGCATCAGCTAAAGCTTCAGGTGTCAAAATGAACTTTGACTTTAAGTGTTGATACTCAGTCTCATCAAAACGCTCTTTTTGAACTCTTGTCATATATAGAATATCAATCTTAGGCATAACTTCCTCAAGACTTGTATGAACTGAGAAGGTAATACCACGACGAGTTAAATTGTCTAAGATGTACTGAGGCATTGCTAAAGATTCTGGAGATACAAGATAAATTCTTGCATTGTATAAAGATAGAGCTTCAGCTAAAGAGTGAACGGTACGACCATACTTTAAGTCACCTACAAAAGCGATAGAAATATCATCTAGTCTACCTTGAGTCTCTTTAATGCTGAATAAATCTAGCATAGTCTGTGAAGGGTGCTGATTTGAACCGTCACCTGCGTTGATTACAGGAACTGGAGAAATATCAGCAGCAAGTCTTGCTGCACCTTCTTTATTGTGTCTTATCACTAAAGCATCGGTGTATGAGGTAATAATTCTCATAGAGTCCATAAAGGTCTCACCCTTCTTTCCTAAAGAAGTGTTGCTTGCATCAGAAAAACCGATAACTCTACCACCTAAACGCTGAATAGCAGTTTCAAAGGAAAGTCTTGTTCTTGTAGAACCTTCAAAGAAAGTTACACCAATGAGTTTATCTTTTAATAAATCATTGCGTGGATGTGCTTTTAATTCAAAAGCTGTTTTTAAGATAAGTTCGATATGATCTTTTGAAAATTCAGATATTGAAATAATATCTTTTTGGAAAAGAGGATTTGTCATAGTCTGTCCCTTACACTGAGTGAAAACCAGTAAGAACGGGGACGCATTCGCTTTTCAGGCGCGTTGCGTTTTGTCGCTGTTCCTGAAAGCCGTATTATACTCTAATTAAGCTTAATTTAGGTAAGCAAATAAAAAAATATTACGACTAGCAAGTCTTAAAATTTAACAAAAAAAATTTTAGAAAGTATCGTCAAGCTCTTTTTTATCATAAATTATCTACAGTCTCTAAAAGAAGGTGGTATTTACTCTGTGAAATATAATCTATCTTTATCATACAGACCTGTTAGCTCTACAAAATTTAGAAAATACGAACAATACGAATTAGGTATATGTATATAAAGTGAATAATAGCAAGCGTATAAATAAAAGGATTTATTACTAAATAGATAAATATAGTTTCTGGAGTAAAACAAGTATAAAAGTAAGTATTGTAAGGATATGGAAATCCATATCTAGCAAGTTCGTATGCCTGATAGATAAACCCTGGTATATATAGAATTAAAATGACATATAACAGCATTTTTAATGCTTTTTTGCATATCTTCATTTTTATCGCCAAGTGAAAACTTGTATTACTTGTTATGGATTTTAGCTGATAAAGATTGTTTTTCAACTTCAGAAAAAATCAAAAAGTCTTCTCCTTGATTGGTATGTTTTCATGTTGTCACTATAAATTCAATTATTCATCTTTGACAATCAATGTGTAAATGAAGTCATCTGTCTTAATTCAATTTATGTCTAAATAGGTAAGTTGCAAGCGATAGCGAGATGATACTCATAATCACTAGTGGAATTTGTAAAGCTGCAATATCAATTAAAGACTTTCCTTCAAGATATAACTTCCAAATACCATTGATGCCATAGTAAGCAGGATTAGCGTATGCTACATACTTAAATAAGGCAGGCATTGCATCAACAGAGGTGATAAGACCTGAGGTTAATAATAGAATTGTAGTAAAACTAAAACCTATGATTAAAGATTGCATAGTGGTATTAGAAATAGTGGAAATAGAAAGTCCCATACCCACTAGAGCAAAAGCAAAGATTACAATTTGCATGATTACATCAAATAAACTACCACGCAGTGGAATTTCAAAATAGAAGTAGCAAATACTAATTAGAATAAGTGATTGCACTATAGCTATGATTATAGGTGGAAGCGCTTTTCCTATAAGCAATTCAAGAGGTCTTGCAGGTGTCATCAGCATCATGTCATAAGTGCCATCTTCTTTTTCACGAGTGACGCTTAAAGCTGATAATAAGAGTACTTGAATAATTGATAGCGCAAGACACATACCTATAAGCACAGTGTATCTTGTGTAGTTGTTTTCATTAAAGAGAAATTGATAGTCAATGATTAAAGGTTTATCGCCAAAGTATTTTGTATTTAAGCCTTCAACAATCTGACTTACATAAGATAAAGCAGTGTTTGCTGAGGCGGTATTTCTTGCATCCATAACTACGTTGATTTTATGGGTATAGTCAAAATCAGCAGCAATAAAAATTCCAATCAGGCTAGTTTGTGAGTCAATGCTGTCTTGAAGACAGTCAATGGAAGAACATTGTTTATCAAGTTCAAATCTTTGAGTATTCAAAAGTGTATGCTCAAATTCATAGCTTAACTTACTGTTTGATTGAGTAAGAATAGAGTATGGGATATGCTCAAGATGGAAGGATGCTCCATAGCCAAAAATCACGCACTGTACCACGATAGGAGCAATGAGAATGATCCTAGATTTTGGATCTTTTAAAATGGTTAGAATTTCCTTTTTAACTAAAGCTAAAATTCTAAAAAAGGAATTTACTATTTGCTCTACTATCATTTTCTAAGATCCTTCTTAACTTGTTTTACAGCTAAGCTAAAAAATCCTACAGTAAATAGAATTTGCAAACCTAGATTAAAAATTACGTAGGCATATTGACCACCTGAGAGCATGCAAATTCTCATAGCTTTAATTTCATAAGTAGAAGGTAGTATTTGACCTATGAGCCTAATAAAAAACTCTACTGCGCGTAAATCAAAGATAAGACCAGATAACATTACGGTTGGTAAAAATCCAATAATGACTGCCATTTGAACACAAATAAACTGGGATTTTAATTTGGCGGAAATTAAAGAGCCTAAGCACAACATTTCTAAAGCATAGACACCTAAACTTATGATTAAGATTAGGATATTTCCTCTTATAGGAATGTCATAAATTAGTTGTCCTAAAATGAGGATAACAGCCATGGACCATAAAGCTAACAGGTAGTAGACAATAATTTTAGCTAGCACTACACAAAAAGCACTAGCTTTAGTGGTGATTAGAGTTTCAATAGTTTGTCTGTCATATTCTCTGGCAATTAAAAAACTTCCCATAAAGATACACATTAAGGTCATGATACTTACATATTGACCAGGCATGATAAACCACACTGATTGATTAGATTCGTTAAACCAGTTTCTAGCTTCAATTTGAAGATAGGGCAGATCTTTAGTATCAATAAGTTTGTTTAAGGCAAGGTTTAAAGTATTACTAATGTAGGAGTAGCTTAAGGAGGCAAGTTGAGCTTGAGCTCCATTAACATAGATCATGATTTTTGCTGTTTTATTATCAAGCTCGTTACTTAAATTTTTTGGAAGATACAGTAAAGCTACAACATCACCGTCGTTAAGGAGTTTTTGTGCACTGTCAAAATCATAAGTTTGAGTTACTTCATAATAGTCAGAGCCTACAAATTCATTGACAATAGTTCGTTCAACTTTTGAGGTGTTATAAGAGCAAATAGCAATTTTTACAGGCTTAATATCCATTCTGATAGCAGAGCCATAAATAATTACTAACATCACAGGTAACACAAAGGCTAAGACAAACATGGATTTGTCTTTTAAAAGCTGTAAATACTCCTTTTTAATTAAGATCCACAAGTAATCAAGCATGCTCTGCCTCCTGATTTCTTGAGTCTAAAATCAAAGACACAAATTTCTCTTGAATGCTGATGCGTCGCCCTTCTTTTCTACAAATAGTATTAGGCGATCCTAAAACTAGGATTTTGCCTTGATCTTGAATTAAGAAATTGTCGCAATACTCAGCTTCTTCCATAAAGTGGGTGGTTACCACCACACATGTGCCTGTTGTAGCAAGCTTATTGATTAAATACCAAAAATTACGTCTTGCTAAAGGATCCGCACCTGAGGTTGCCTCATCTAAAAAGAGAATTTTAGGTTTATGAATTAAAGCACAAGCCATCGACAGTTGACGCTGAATACCAAAAGGTAAAGTTTCACTGTTGATATTTTTAAAATCTTCTAAGTTAAATTCTGATAACAGCTCTTTTATACGCTCTTTTAAATATTTAGGTTTTAATCCATAACTTAACCCAAAGTACTCAAGATTCTGATAAACACTAAGTTTTCTGTATAAGGAGAACTTTTGCGAGACATAGCCAATAGTAGCTCTAGCATCATGTTTAGCTTTTGCTAAATCAAAGCCATTGATAGTAACTTGTCCAGAGGTTGGTTTACTTAGAGCGCAGATCATTCTAAAGGTAGTAGTTTTACCTGCTCCATTAGGTCCTAAAAGACCAAAGATTTCACCTATGTGAACTTTAAAAGAGCTATCATCTACCGCCACAAAATTGCCAAAACACTTTTTGATATTGCGTGCAATTACAATTTCAGACCTCTGATTATTTAAAGTAGAGCATGCAGTATCAGAGCTGTTGCTTTTCTTAATAGCGGTGCTCTTACTTTGAATCTTTAATTGCTCGGTTAAGGCATTGTGGATATAGACATCCTCAAGGATTGGTCCTCTTGTATTAAGTTTAAAAGTATCATTAAAATGCTTTTGTAAATACAGTTTTAACTCTTCAAGAGAGCAGCCTTTAGTGGTTAAGATATCAATACGACCTAAGCGCGGACAGATATCTAAAATAGGAGAATTAGCATCATCTCTAAAAGTTAACTGTAAGGCTTTCTTTAATGCTTGTTGATAATTGTCTTTGGTGTCTTCTAAACTGTAGGTTTGGTGCGGTAGCTTATTAAGTAAGCTCTCTTTACTTCCTTGCAACAACAGCTTACCGTCATTTAGCATTAACACCAAATCACAAAAGTCAGCTTCTTCAAGATAAGCTGTTGAAAAGATACAGTAGCCTTGAACTTCTTTTAAGTAACTTAGGATTATATTCCAAAGCTCATTGCGAGATACGGGATCAACACCTACCGTAGGCTCATCTAAGATAAGGATTTTTGGTCTTGCAGCAATGGTACAGCACAAAGCTAATTTCTGCTTCATACCACCAGATAGAGCACCTGCCTCTCTATCTTTAAAATTGATTAAATTAACGGAAGTAAGAAGTTTTGTAAGATAGTCACTACTTTCTTTTAACTTTAAGCCTCTAAGTCCTGATAGGATAGTCAAATTGTCCCATACCGTAAGCTCTTCGTATAAACCTAAAGTTTGCGACATGTAGCCTACATCTTTAGAGAACTTGGCATTAGCCATATCAGGCTTAGTACCATTTAGCAGAACCTGCCCTTTATCAAAAGGTAATACTCCTGCAAGGATTTTAAGCAAAGTGGATTTACCAGCACCGTCAGGTCCTGTAAGACAAATTAAGTGACAATCACTTTCAATAGCTAAATTAAAGTTATCAAACACTAAAAGCTGTTTACGCTTTTGAGTTTGATAACTTTTACAAAGTGCTGATATCTCAATAATCTTAGCCATAGCAAACTTTACTTTAAAGGTACTAACTGAAAGTAAACAAATTAAGCTTAAAGCTTATTTATCATTAAAGATAACCGATACAGGTTGACCTAAACGTAAGAGGTTGTCAGGATCTTCAACATCAACTCTTACCTCATATACTAAAGATGCTCTAAGCTCTTCAGTTTGAACTGTCTTAGGAGTAAACATGGCTGTATCACTTATGTAAGCAACAGTACCTTCAATAGTCTGTCCTAAGGAGTTATCAACAGTTGCTGTTTTACCAACCTTGATGTTTTCAAGTTGCACTTGGGTGGCATAAACTCTAATGCGTTTTTTATCTAACATTGATAACTCAAAGACGGTAGAGGTAGGGGAGGCCATATCACCAACTTCGTTTTTACGAGTTCTTATCACACCATTGAAGGGTGCTTTGATAACACTTTGGGTGTTCTTTTGATATAAAAGATATTCTCTGTTAGCTATGCAACCGTCAAACTCAGCTTTAGCTTTAACTATATCCTCCACGCGATTACCTTTAGTAAGTTTTGATAACACGGCTTTTGCTTCTTCAAGTTGGCCTTTTGCTTGTTTCATAGAGAAGTAGGCATCGTCTCGCTGTTGTTTTGAAACAGAGTGAGATTTTAAAAGGTTCTCATATCTGTCATACGTTCTTGAAGCTAACTCAAATTTATTCTCTAAAGCTGTGACATTTGCTTTAGCTTGGTTGATTTCTTCAACTCTAAAGCCTTCGGTGATTTCATCTAAATTTGCTTTAGCTTTAAGACATTGCTGTTCTTGAATATTGATTTGATGATCTAAGGCTCTAGTATCAAGTCTTGCAAGGACTTTGCCTTTGGTAACTTTATCTCCCTCATCCACGTAAAGATCTTGAATTTTTCCTGAGCGTTCAAAAGACAAGCTAGCTTGTCTGATATCCACAAGTCCATGGACTTTGTTGATATCACCTTGCCCTTGATAGGTTTTAAAAAGAGCAATAATCAAAACAATTAATGTAATGGTAACAGCTATTATCAAATGTTTCTTATTCATGATTAAGCTCCATTTTTAAAAGTTTGTTAGACTCAATTTGCTCTTTGAGTAGTTTAATAAACAAAGAGAAATTCATCATCGGATCTTGCTCTTTAAAACAGGTAGAGGTGTAGTTGGTGGTAAAGAAAACAGAGTAGATAATCGTAAAGTAGAACTGACTTGTAGCTTCAGTCAATTTAAGTCTTGAGCCAATTTCTTGCCAAAGGACTTTTAAATTACTAAAGACCTCGTGTTTCCAGAGATTTGCTATATTCTCATCATGCACCGCTTGAGCTGCAATAGTCACAATAAATTGCTTTAAGTTTTGCTCTTTTGAGATCTGCTCAAGTCTTGATAAGATTTCAATTAAAGCTTCTTTTTGATTTTGGTACTTATCAAAATCCATCTTCAAAAACAGCTCTTTGTTTTGACCAAATTGATAGTTAATACAAGCTTTTAACAATTCAAATTTGTCTTTAAAGTATAGATAAATTGTAGAGCGCGCAATCCCCATCTTATCAGCAATATCCTTAAAGGTGGTTTTCTCATAACCTAAGGCTACAAACACACAGATTGCACTTTCTACAATGGCATTTAGCTTTTCTTGTTTTTGCTCTTTAGTGATCTTCATAAATACGACCTAATGCTGACACCTTTGTCATTATTAAGTATAGTGTATAAATGACACTTGTATCAGAATAAAATAAAAATTTTCAAGAAAAGTAAGAAATATTGATAAATCAATTAGTTACTAAAAGTAGTAAATCGACATACTTCAAATAATTTAATTATTTTTGCATAAACTCTTTACAAGGTAGGCTCTTTTGTAGATAATAGCACGGCAATTCTGCAGGGGCATAGTTCTAATGGTAGAACAGCGGTCTCCAAAACCGACGGTTGTGAGTTCGAGTCTTACTGCCCCTGCCACTTCCTCAAAAAATCTCTATAAATCATCCAAAATTTAATCAAGATTTTTACTAAATAACCTTTTGAAACACAATAAATTTCTTTTGATTTTTTAATTTTTCATGTTTTTTAGATTTTATTCATGTTTTAGCCTGCATTTTTCCATCATTTATACCTACAGGGTTTTAGTCTCTTAATTATCGCCATGAGGTTTTTTAGCCTTATCTAATCTATTGGCATAAGCAAGGTTGTTGCTGTAATAGTCATCAGGAATAGTG
>Ga0256404_1006414_pt1 | contig 19512 bp, 13 predicted proteins | sample RumenRJG_01DNA_FD_185990 | JGI IMG/M metagenome (GOLD analysis project Ga0256404, IMG submission 185990) | Bovine rumen microbial communities from Lethbridge, Alberta, Canada - RJG_01 | ecosystem: Host-associated > Mammals > Digestive system > Stomach > Rumen | place: Canada: Alberta | collected...
CGTCAGCGATGCCATCAAGGCGATGTTCAGCGGCGAGAAGATCAACCGCACCGAGGGCCGCGCAGTTCTTCATACCGCCCTCCGCAACATGAGCGGCAAGCCTGTCCTCGTTGACGGAAAGGATGTAATGCCCGATGTCAAGCGCGTCCTTGCCAAGATGAAGGCCTTCTCCGAGAAGGTCATCTCCGGCGAGTGGAAGGGCTATACCGGCAAGGCCATAAAGAGCGTCGTCAACATCGGAATCGGCGGATCCGATCTGGGCCCTGTAATGATCACCGAGGCTCTGAGGCCCTACAAGAACCATCTCGAGATGCACTTCATCTCCAACATCGACGGCACCCACGCCGCCGAGGTCCTGAAGCGCTGCAATCCTGAGACCACACTCTTCCTCATCGCCTCCAAGACCTTCACCACCCTTGAGACCATGACCAACGCGCACACCTGCCGCGACTGGTTCCTCAAGGCCGCAAAAGATCAGAAGTTCGTCGCCAAGCACTTCGTCGCCCTCTCGACCAACACCAAGGGCGTAACCGAGTTCGGCATTGATCCTGACAACATGTTCGAGTTCTGGGACTGGGTCGGCGGCCGCTACTCCTCATGGTCCGCAATCGGCCTCTCCATCTGCCTCTCTGTCGGCTTCGACAACTTCGAGAAGCTCCTCAGGGGCGCCTATGAGATGGATCAGCATTTCGAGACCGCCGCTCCCGAGGACAACATTCCTCTTACCCTTGCCCTCATCGGCATCTGGTACAACAACTTCTACGGCTTCGCCTCCGAGGCCATCCTGCCGTACGACCAGTACATGCACCGCTTCCCTGCCTACTTCCAGCAGGGCAACATGGAGTCAAACGGCAAGTCCGTTGACAGAAACGGCAACCCCGTTGACTACCAGACCGGCCCTATTATCTGGGGCGAGGCAGGCACCAACGGCCAGCACGCCTTCTACCAGCTCATCCACCAGGGCACCAAGATAATCCCCTGCGACTTCATCGCTCCTGCCATTACCCACAACCCCATCGGCGATCACCACGTCAAGCTGCTCTCCAACTTCTTCGCCCAGACCGAGGCCCTTGCCTTCGGCAAGACCAAAGAGGCGGTTGAGAAGGAGTTCCTGGACAAGGGCAAGACTCTCGATGAGGTGAAGGACGTCGTTCCGTTCAAGATCTTCAAGGGCAACCGTCCTACGAACTCCATTCTTGTGAAGGAGATTACCCCGGAGACCCTCGGCGCTCTCATCGCGATGTACGAGCACAAGATTTTCGTCCAGGGCGTCATCTGGAACATCTACAGCTTCGATCAGTGGGGCGTTGAGCTCGGCAAGCAGCTCGCCGGCCGCATCATCCCTGAGCTGAAGTCCGACGAGAAGGTCACCTCCCATGACTCCTCCACCAACGGCCTCATCAACGCGTGGAAGTCATTCGCGAAGTAATTTCGGGAAATCTGTAAAAGAGGGGCCGGCACTGCCGGCCTGAAAGAGGGGCGCAGAGCGGCTATCCGCACTGTGCCCCTCTGCTTTTCAGGCGTCACAAAGCTGAACCAGTGCCGCACCTCCCGCACCAGGTGCAGCCGCTGCAGTAAAAGCGCCTGGGGCATTTCGCGCAGCGCGGCTGCAGCCTCACCTCCCTCCCGAGGGGCGGGTACTGAAGGCCTGATCTCTGCGCCTCGGCGTGCTGGTATGCCTTCGGCACGTGGTATACGCGGCCGTTCATGATGAACTCGCTTCCGATGCCGAAGAAGGTGAACCTGATCTTCCTCGAGGCGCACTCCTCATAAAGGCTTTTCACCCATTCATAGCGGAGCGGCCTCGCGCCGTCGTAGTTCTCTCCGTCCGCGAGGATTTCCTCAATGAGCCCGGTGTCGAGCCAGCGGCCGATGCTGAGCGGTCCTATAAGGGGAGCGGCCATCGCCCCGCGGTGTTTCGCCGGGATGTCAAGGAGGATGGGGAGCCGCTCGTCAGCCCTCTTCTGGTTCTCGATTGATACATTGAGCGAGACGTTGTCGTATCCCTCACCCCAGTCCGGAGGCAGGCACTCCCTGATCCTTGAGGCACGCTTCGTGAGGAGCCAGAAGTGCACGTCCGGCCGGAGCCTCATCGTCTGCCACACGGCATCCCGCCACTCATCAGCCTCCTTAAGGAAGAAGTCGCTCGTCATGCAGACCCGGAGAGTCATGCCTGAGGGAACCTTGTAGCTCCCCTGCCGGTCCTTTTTGAGGGGCAGGGAGAAATTGTTCTTCACCCGGTAAATCCTGCCGCCGTCGGCGCCCCGGGACGCGTCCATCCTGAACATATAGCAGTTGAGGCAGCCCTCGCTTATCTTCCGGCAGCCGTGCCAGGGGTTCCAGATGTCATTCATGGATGAGTTTTTCGAGCGCTGTCTTGAGGCTGTACGGAACCGTTCTCTGTCCCCTCACCACCGAGACGCCGTGCTCCTTAAGGAACGCGAGCGGGACAGGGCTCTTCCGGAGGTCATCCGTGAGGCGGAGGCGCATGACTTTCCTGACGGTTACATGCTCATCGCTGTGCTCATAGGGTATGTCAGTCTCGGTAACGAGCGCCCGGCAGATGATGCCGGAGACCGGGGCAGTCTCATAGAGCCAGACAGTGTCGCCGGGGAGGATGCCGGCGCCCTGCTTCCAGATGAAGGTCCCGTCAGGGAGGCTTTCGTCAATCGCTTTGTCAATCTCGTAATAGGCAGGGTTCGCGGGCGCGAGCCAGTCCCTGCTCCCCCGCTCAGGAGTCTTTCGGGAAACAGCCTTCTTAAGCGTCAGGGAGTAGCTCTCCTTAAGGAGCGGGAGGATGGTCTCCATGCTGACGGTTCCGTCTAGGATGATGGTTATCCAGTTCTCCCGGTGCATATGGTAGGCGGGATAGAACCCCTCCTCCTGCCTGAGGAACGATCCCTCCTCCGGATCAACCCTGAGGTTCAGGATATCAGCTCTCTCACCCTTTCTCCTTGGATCGATCCTCTCACCTGGGATGTCCATGATGAGGGCGTACCATTTGCGGTTCTCCCTGTGCCGGAGGACACAGTAGAGAGGGAGCTTCTCCCAGGGGTACTCAGGCTCTGCGCCGTACTGCTCCCTGGCAAAGGCGATGATCTCATCACGCTGCGTTCTCTCTCCGCTGCTGCCTTTCCCCTTCATTATGCTCCTCCTTTCCTCAGCTTTTGTGTCCTGCGCACCAGCGCGGCTGCAGGCCGCTCAGGCGCGCATGTCCCCGCCGCATTTTTCACCGGGCACAGTGATGTCCTTTCTGCTAGAATTTTAACCGTTTACAGAGGAGTCAACTATGATAGTAACTACAACAAACACGGTTCAGGGCAGGAGCATCTCTGAGTACCTGGGGATCGTTTTCGGTGAAGAGGTTGCAGGTGAAGGATTCAGCGGCTGGTTGGGTAACTTCGAGGGATCGTTCATCAATCTGAGAAACCAGGCGCTTAATGAGATGTGCCAGAACGCAGCCGGCCTCGGTGCCAACGCTGTTGTCGGAGTCTCAATAAACTACAGCTCCATCGTCAAGCCGCACAGTGGTGCCTCCACCAACACCTATCTGATGGTGACCGCGACCGGCACTGCCGTAAAGATTTGATCGCATGAGGCTCTCCTTCTACGCCTGCCTTCTACTTCCGTTTCTCGCTGCGCCACTCTGGGCGGCTGAGGGGGATGACGCGCAGGTCCACCGCTGGGTCGATGTCTACGGCAACGTCCACTACGATGACCGCGTTGAGGAGGAGGCACCGGCGCCTGTAACGTTCATCACCGGGAAGGAGCGCGCTCCAAGGGTGTTCAGGACCGATCCGTTCCTTGATGGGGACGTGTTCCCGGAGAACGAGGAGCCTGACGAGAGCCTCAGGCAGATCTACACGCTCCCCTGGGGCTGGAAGGTTACGAAAAAGACCGACCGGCTCATCGAGTACGGGCGGAGCAGCCATCCCGGGAGGGTAACCGAGGCGTTTTTGGGCGATCTCCCGGATGGGCGCAGGATGGAGAGCATGGCGGGAGCCATCGCGAGGGACTACTCCTGCCCTGACGGCGGCGTAAGGTCGCTTCTCCTTTCAGATCACTCCCTCGCCTTCTCCTTCAGCGGCTGCCTTCCCTACGGCGGCCTGCTCGGATACTATTACATGGCCGCGGCAGAGGTTGAGGGCTCCTGGCACCTCTTCTGGACCGCCTGCCCGGCAGGAGAGTCCTGCGATACAGAGAGGAAGCTCATCAGCCTCATGCTGCAGAAGACCAGGCAGCCGTTCTGAGCCATCCCTTAATCTCAGATTTTCACGGACTTCATCCTGAACACCCTGAGGAAGAGCGTCAGGAAGTAAAGCGCCGAGGCGGTGAATATCCCCGCGAGGAATCCGATCCAGAAGCCGATCATGCCCATCTTCGGCACAATCAGATCAGTCATCGAGAGCGCGTAGCCGAGCGGCAGGCCCACTATCCAGTACGAAATCAGCGTTACGAAGAAGATGGACTTCGTCTCGCGGTAGCCGCGGAGCGCCCCCTGGGCCGTAATCTGCTGGAAGTCCGGGAACGGCTGCACTGCGGCAACCAGAAGCGCCGGCATCAGGAGGGCGATGACCGCTTCGTCATCTGTGTATATGGCGGCAATGGCCTCCGGCGCGGCAAAAATTATGGCGGACACTGCGGCGGAGAGGACGAAGGAGAGCAGCTGGGCTGACGTGGTGCACCGCCTGGCCTCGGGAAGGTTCCTCTCTCCGATGGCAAAGCTGACCATGACGGTGAGCGCCTTCGCGAGCCCCAGCGGGATCATGAAGACGAGCGAGATGAAGTTGAAGACAATCTGGTTCGCGGAGAGGACCTTCTCGCCGAGCGGCGCAAGGATGATGGCGGCAATCGAGTAGATGAGGAGCTCCGCCACCATGGCGCCCGAGGTCGGGAGCCCGATATGGAACATGGTCCTGAAGGACTCGGCGCTGATCCCGGGAGCGCTCTCGGCAAAGAAGCTGAGCGGCCGGAGGGCCTTCGAGACGCTGATGTAAACCGCCATGCCCGCTGCCATCGACCAGCTGACCGCGGCGGTCGCGATGCCGGCGCCAAGCGCGCCGAGTTCGGGGAAGGGGCCTGCGCCGAAAATCAGCACATAGTCCAAAACTGCGTTGAGGAATACCGCGGCGAAGCTGATGTACATCGGGGGCTTTGTCATTTTGAGCCCCTCCGAGAACGCCTCAAGGCAGACGAAGAGCACGTAGCCGGGGAATCCTGCGGTAACCGCCCAGAGGTAGGCGGAGGACTTTGCCTTAAGCTCTGGGGTGATGTCCATCATCCCTAGGAGCGGCTGGCAGAGTAGGAGAAGGATGAGACCGGCCGCGGCGATGATGAGCGAGTAGTAAATCCCCTGCCAGGAGGCTCCCGGGATCTCCTTCTGTCTCCCTGCGCCGTTCAGGGACGATACAACCGGCACCAGGGCGATGAGGAGGCCGACTGCGCCTATCGACACGATGAGATAGAACGAGGTCGCGAGGGCTGTCGCCGCCAGATCAAGCGCGCTGTACCGGCCGCAGAGGAGCGTGTCAGTGAAGCCCATCAGCATGCCAGAGAGCTGCGAGATGATCATCGGGATCCCGAGCTTTATCAGGATGCGGAGGTCCTGCATCCTCGCGCGGAGGAGCGAGTTTCCTGAAAAAAGAGACATATGAACGGAAGAATCACCGCCTCTGGCGGAAAAATATACTGAAATATGACCGTATATTGTACCAGTGAGCAGAGGCAAAGTTTGAGAATATAATGTTCCGCTTCCGTGAAAGGAGCCCAGATAATCCTGCTTTCAGCTGATGAGCCTCGCTGAATGCAAGCGGTGTTTGGGACTAGCAGGCGGGTGAAGGCTTCAGGCTTTTGTGAACGCATGGTTTTCTTATCAAAGAACAGAATAAAACCTGAGCACCGTGTGTTTGTTTAAGTAGCAACTTCATTCTGCAGTCCTGAACATTGTGCTTTGTGATCCCGCTGACAGAATTAAATTTTTTCTTGCGCTATAAAACTCCTAAATTGTCGTGTTTGCTGTGATCTGAATATTGTTCGCTTTCTAAACAGATGTGAAGCAGCTGCAGTACATGGGCGGACGAATAAGAATCTCACAGCATGAAGGCTAGCCTTGCTTTGTTTCGTCAAAGCCTGACAGCCAGGAACGGATTCAGGAGAAATTTATGGAAAACCCCGTAAGCTACAGACAGCTGAAGGAAGAGACGCTGAGCAAGTACGATTCCTTTGTGCAGATTATTGATGAAATCAGCCAGGGAAGGGAAGCTCAGTTCGAGAAGCGCATGAAAAATCTTAATTCCCGGGCTGAAAACATCCGGAATAGCAAGTTCATGCTTATGGTTGTCGGCGAAGCCAAGAGCGGGAAGTCAACCTTTATCAATGCTTATCTGAAAAAAGACATTCTTCCGATGGATGTCAAGCAGTGCACCAATGCCATCGTTGAAATCAGGGACGGTGAGAAGTACAGGCTGATCGCCACTTACCCTGATGGCCGGACAAAGATTATCGATGATGAGAATCTCATTAAAGATTTTATGAAAGATAATGCCGCTATGGATGACGATTACCGTGACATACCGGTTTCGCTCATCAACAGCGAGCTTCTTATGAAATGGAAGGACAATCCTGCATCTGAGGATGATATCAGGGCGCTTCTGAAAAATGTTACTGAGGATAATATCCACCACCTGTCGCCTCAGGAGTATGAGAAGAAGATCCGGGACTATATCCAAAAGAGAAAAAACAGCTGGAGAGATCTGGTAAATACCATAGTAATCGAGTACCCGTTTGAGGATCAGGACTTGAAGGGCATTGAAATCCTGGACACACCGGGCGTAGGCGCAGCAGGCAAAGTCGGGGATATTACCAACCAGTTTATTGAAAAAGCCAATGCGGTCATGTTTCTTAAGTCTATTTCAGGAAGTGCGCTGGAGTCCAGCTCATTCAAGACTTTTCTGGGTTCGAACAGTTCAGGCAGAAACAAGAATGCCATGTTCCTGGTACTTACCTACTCTGCAGATAAGAATGAAAAGGACAGGAATACAATTTTGCAGGAGGCGCTCAAACAGTACTCCGATGACATCAGCGAGCATCAGATTATCGCGGTAGACAGCAAGGCTGAGATGTTCGCAAACAGTGTTTCCGGAATGGATGTTCCTGACATATATAAACTTATTAGAAAATTGATAGAGAACAAAGAGGCAGATAATTTCGTCCTAGCTTCATATGCTCTTGCACTCCCATTCGTAGATAAATTTAAAGATAAATTCATTGAAGAATTAGGGAAGCAGTCTAATTTCAATGAAATGCGGAACAGGCTGAATCTGTTCGCGCATCAGGCGCAGTATATTGAGCTTAGCGGATTTCTTGAGAGCATGCTTCATGTGACACAGAAAGCCTCCGCAATAATATCCGATTCGGTGAAGAACTGGGGGCAGAAAGCCGAGGACCCGAATAAGCTTAAGGAAGATCTGGAAAAGACAAAGGAAGAAATTGAAAAGTTAACAGCAAAAATCACTGGAACGGTTAATAATCTTCAGCTCGATTATATAAGGCGAGATGGGCTAATCGAAAAAAAAGCCGAAGAGGTTATAAGTGAATTCAAGGGAGAGATAGCCGAAATTGAAAAAAACGGTGGTTCTCTTGATAAGCTCAGAGATATTTCCCTGGAGAAAATTGAACGTATCAAGAAGGTTGAGCTGGAGCTTCAGAATACATTTGTGAAAGAATGCGATGAACAGCTTATTAAGTGCAGTCATGACAAAATAGATTTTAGTATCCTGCAGCCGGATCTCACACCTGAGGAAATAGATGACATTATCAAAACAATCAAGGGTGAGTCCACTGACACAATACCGGTTGATGACGGCTGCTTCAAGAAAATCAGGTATGTTTCCCGATTCTCGCGTGATAAGTTCTTTGGCAAATTCAGAGCGGGCATCCTTGGTAGGATTGACGACTTCAAGGAAGATGCGGTCGCTGAGGTTAAAAAATTCGTCAGAAGCGTCGCTGCAGCCTATAAAGAGAACCTCGAAGTAAATGCAGACATGCGGAAACAAGAATACGATCAAATCCTTGAGGCCAAGAAGACAGCGGAAGAGATCCAGGAGCTGATTCGCCTAGGAAAAGAACGTCTCCAGAACCTTGAAGGGCTTGACCGCATGCTCGAAACAGTCAAAAGCCGAGTTGATGAAAATATCAGATGAGTCAGAGATCATCTCTGACTGAAGTCTAAGGAGCCAGACATGGCTCCTGTTGTTGAGATCTGACGAACGTGAAGCCGTGACTTGTGCCCAGACCTTTGATTCCTCAAGGAGGAGTCCGGCTTCCCAAAAGGGGTCGTCATGGCAATGAAATGAGTCAAAGTCGGAACTGATAAAAATGCTGAATGAGATTGACAGTTTAATAAAAGACGATTTCAACGAGACACGTCAGAGAGTCATACGCATAATTCATAATTCCGCTAAGCCTGATCAGGCAACCAGGGAAATTATGGATTACCTCTCGAAAAAGCTTCCAAGATCCTGCAGTGATTACGGAACTCTCCTTTATTCAGTTAAGTCCGGGAAGACTTTAAGTGAAGATGCATTCAGGCCTGCCGAGAATGCCAATAAATTCTACAGGCTTGATTTGCTGCAAAAACTCTCTGATGCTTACGGATTCAATATGTCAGAGCTCAATTCCATAAAAACTGGAATTGATCTCCGTGGGATTAATAAGCGGTGCGGACCGACGGCAGTCAAGGCCGCAGTAGGAAGCGGAGTTCTAACCGGAGTGGTGCTTGGCCTGCTTTCAAGTCCGCTTCGTATTCCTATAGCTGTGGTTATAGCCGGTGCCCTGATCGCCGGGCTTGGCGGCGGCTATGCTGCCAATAAGTTGGTTGTTCCTCAGCAGAACAAGCGTATGGCAGAAGAGTCTGTGCAAAAGTTTTTGTCTGATCTGGAGTCTGATGTGAGAAGCTGGGCAGATGGCCTTGAGCGTTATTACGATGACCAGGTCAGCACGCTAAGGAAAGAGCTTGAGGAGAGCAAGACCAGACAGGGCTAACACATGTAATAGCTTCTAAGGTTTCAAATAATCGCAAACACAAGTCACTTTCCCAAATAAAGTCTGAGGAGCCGTGTATCCTGCGGCTATTGCTTGCAGCTACAGGCTGCTGCGCATCAGACACCAAAGCATCGGTATTTGTGTCGTTTCTTACCTTGATTAAGGCCGTTCGTGCATTTTATGGCGCGGTTGCGTCTTTTCCCTTGTGTACTAGGACAGCTTTGAGATCTTCAGGAGCGATATTGCGCGCACGCTCCTCCGCTGTTAGGATATGGGCGGGAGCAGGAGTGCCCGTCATTTTACCGAGGAGTTTGCATGAGACCTTTTATTGTCTGCCACATGATGGAGTCCCTGGACGGCAGGATTGACTGCGCGATGACCGAGAAGCTTGCAGGATCTGAGGAGTACTACAGCGCCATAAAGGAGCTTGAGCTCCCGTCAGTTCTCTTCGGGAGGGTTACGGCCCAGATGGAGGTAACCTCCGAGCCTCCCTTCAGCGGTAATGCCGGTGAGCCTCTCGGAAAGGAGGCTGTCCACAAGGCAGAGAGTGCCGAGGGGTACACCGTTGTCGCCGACACCCGCGGAACGCTCGGCTGGCGCGATGGCACGGCTGACGGCAGGCCGCTTCTCATCCTCCTCTCGGAGAGGGCAGGGCAGAACTACCTTAAGTACCTTGAGTCAAAGGGCATTTCCTATATCGTCGCAGGAAAGGAGAGAATTGACCCTGCCAGGGCCGCAGAGATCCTTTACTCCGAGTTCGGCGTGCAAAGACTCGGCGTCGAGGGCGGCGGGACGGTGAACGCGGGCTTCCTCGCGGCAGGGCTCCTCGATGAGATCAGCATCATACTCGCGCCCGGCATTGACGCGCGCGGCGGCATGAGGGCCTCCTTCGACGGCCTTCCGGAGGGCACGGAGCCTGTAAGGCTGAAGCTCCTCTCTGCAAAGACCTTCGATGACGGCGCCCTGTGGCTCCGCTACTCGCTCTGAAACTTCAGCCTGGGAGGTAAGAATGGCCGCATCACCTGAAACAATCGCTGAGAAGCTCGCCTCGATCATCGATGAGAAGGGCCCGTCGGCCCTAACTGATGATCCGTACGGCACCTATCAGGAGATCCTCAAGTCGAAGACGGCTGACCGCAGGACCGCGGGAGCGCTCCTTCATGTGCTCGTGAGCACTGTGCCGGCCATGGCACAGAAGAATCAGGACGCAGAAGAGCTTTCCGTCGCGGTACAGAATGAGTGCTGCCTCAGCAAGGCAATGGCAGACCGGATGGCTGAGGTCCTCTCGCTTCTGTACTCTGCTGACAACATGGATGGCAGGAAGGAGATGGACGGGGACGATCTCCCCTGGTTCCTCTCCGAGGAGTTCGGTATGTCCTGGGATGGCTTTGCCGAATGGAATTCTGGGAGCGGCTCCTATGACTGCAGCTACAGCGCTGACATAGAGCTGAGGTCCACTGAGGCGGTGGCAAACAGGCTCCCCTGGATGCTCGCAGAGAAGCAGGTCCTTGATGCTGATAAGGTTCTCTCTTATTTTGCAGAGGATCTCATTGACTATCTTGACGGCGAGTTTGAGAATTACTGCTCGGGTGATGATTTCAGCCCGTCGGCCGTCGGGGACTTTGATTGTGCCGCCTATACCGCAAAGTGGTGCAGAAAGAACGGCTTTGAGTTGGTCTCCTGCGAGGGTGAAGGCGAGCTGCCCGATTCTGAGCAGCGGGGATAATGGCAGTACTGACAGGTTCCGTTCCCGCTCGATGAGCTCTTTGGCTCCTGAAATAAAAAAGGCGGCAGCGCCGCCTTCCTTTCCATCTCTGTACCTTATTCTTCCTCGGCCGTCTCGCTGCCGGTGAACTTGAAGAGCTCCTCGAGCTCCTTGTTCGACATGTTGCCGACCCAGTTCTCCCCGACATTGACCGTGAGCTCGGCAAGCTCCCTCTTTGACTGGATGAGCTGGTCGATCTTCTCCTCGAAGGTGTTCTTCGTGATGAAGCGGTGGACGATCACGTTGCTGTGCTGCCCGATACGGTAGGCACGGTCGGTCGCCTGCGCCTCGACTGCCGGGTTCCACCAGAGGTCGAAGTGGATGACGTGGCTCGCCGCGGTAAGGTTGAGTCCGGTGCCTCCGGCCTTGAGGCTGATGATGAAGACCTTCTTCTCCGGATCCTCCTGGAACTCCTTCACCATCTTGCGCCTCTCCTCGAGCGAGCATGAGCCGTGGAAGAAGAGCGGCTTGTAGCCGCGCTCCTTCTCGAGGATGTCCTGCAGGATGTAGCCCATCTCCTTGAACTGGGTGAACACCAGGGCCTTCTCGCCGGCCTCGATGATTCTGTCGAGGAGCGACTCGAGGTTCTGCACCTTGCCGGATCTGAGGCTCTTGAGCTTGTCCCGGTTGTGGAGGTACTGCGCCGGATGGTTGCAGATCTCCTTGAGGTAGAGGATCATCTGCAGCACGATGCCGCTTCTCTTGAACAGGGACTCGTGGTCAGTCGCGGTGATGCCGCGGATGGCCTCCATGTACTTCTTGATGGTCTCCTGGTAGAGCGCGGCCTGCTCCGGCGTGAGCGTCGCATACTCGTTCTGCTCAATCTTGTCAGGAAGATCGGTGATGATCGAGCGGTCGGTCTTGAGCCTCCTGATGAGGAAGGGCGAAGTTACTCGCTTGAACTGCTCGATCTTGGGCTCGGAGCGGTCCTTCTGTATGGGCTTCCCGAACTCGTCGTTGAACGCCTGCCTGGTGCTGAGGTAGCCGGGGTTCACGAAGTCCATGATTGACCAGAACTCCTGCAGGCGGTTCTCGACCGGCGTTCCGGTCATGGCGATGCGGCACCTGCCCCTGAAGCACTTCACCGCGGTGGTCTGCGCCGTGGCGACGTTCTTGATGTTCTGCGCCTCGTCGATGATGATGATTTCCCAGGTGCGCTTGTTGATCTTGTTCTGATCGCTCCTTGCGGTGCCGTAGGTCGTGAGGAGCACGTCGTTCTTGTCTATCTCTCCGAAGGTGCGGTCAGGGCCGTGGTGGACCTGAACCTTGAGATCCGGAGCGAAGCGCCTGAACTCGTCCAGCCAGTTGTAGATAAGGCCCGCGGGAACGATGACAAGGCCCTTCCTCTCGCGGAAGCGCCCGTCGTCGCGCAGGCGCAGCAGCAGGCAGATGACCTGAATGGTCTTTCCGAGTCCCATGTCGTCCGCGATGATGCTGCCGAAGCTCAGGCGGGTGTTCTTGTAGAGCCAGCGGTAGCCCTCGGCCTGGTAGGGCCTGAGCTTGGCCTTGAGCTCAGCGGGAACGGCGATGTCGCTCTTCTCCCCGAGGCGCTCCATGAGCTTCTTCACGCTGCCGTCCAGGTGCACCTGGTAGCCGTGGAACTCCTGCTGGAACGAGGCGCGGAGAATCGCCGCCTGTGAGACCTTCGAGGACTCCTGAAGGTTGCGGCGGAGCTTCTCCATCTGGCTCTTGTCGATGAACACCAGCTTGTTGCGGATTTTTATGAGGCCGCTCGCACCGTTCGTGAGGCTCATGAACTCCTGCTCGGAGAGGACCTCGTTGCCTATCGCGATCTTCCAGTCGAAGTGGAGGAGCTCGCTCACGCTGAAGCTGGGATCCTGCCTGAGGCGGAGGTCGGTCTCCTCAAGATCCTCGTCTGTCGCGGAAATCGTGGCGATGGGCTCAGGGTAGTAGATGCTCGAGAGCTCCTCAGGGAGCTCGATGGTGACGCCTGAGGTGCCGGCAAGGAGGGGAGCTGAGGCGGTCGCGAAGCTGAGCACCTTCTCCCCGCCCTCGACCGCGGGAACGGCCTCGCCGGGCTCCGACTCGAAGCAGCGGGCGAGGGAGACATAGCGGAAGAGCCTGGTCTGCCCCAGGGCGACGAGCTTCACGTATGCGGCGAGCGTCTCCTCAAGGGTGAGCCCCTTCGATGCTGGCTTCTTCTTTTTCCGGGAGGAGGTCTTCTCAGCGGGCTCAGCATCCTCATCCGCCTTCTCCTCCGCCTGGCTTTCAGGCTCAGCCTTTACAGGAGCCTTCTCCGCATCAGCCTCATCGGAGGGCAGTTCCGCCTTCCCTCCGTCCAGAGGCCAGGCGGTGCCGTCCTTCATGGCAAAGGCCTTGAGGAAGAGCTGCGAGGAGTCCTTCGACATGGTGAACTTCAGGAGGAGCTCAGGCCCCGAGAAAATCCTGAAGCCGTCGAAGACCCCGAGGAGAGTCCTTACATTGAGGCTCTCGCCGCTCAGGTCGCCTGGCTCATTGAAGCCGCGTCCGGAGAAGATGCCGCGGACGAAGGGCAGGGGCTTCTCCTCGCTGTTCTGCACCGAGGTGTCAGAGAGGTCGGAGATGATGCCCTCGATCATGAGGTCAAGGACACGCTCGAACGCTCCCTTGCCGGACTTCTTGATTTTCGGGGCGGTGAGGCCGCGGTATCCGCCGAACCTGCTCTTGTAGCAGATGAAGCCGGGCTTCGTGAGCTCCTCGCAGTCCTCGATGAGCTTTTTCACCCTCGAGGTAGGCGCGTGGACCCAGCTTACGGCAAGCCCCTCCGAAGGGGAGTCTGCCTCGTATGAGGTGATCCGGGGTATGGCGAGCCCCTTGGTGATGAGGAGCATGGCGCTCCTTATCGCGATCCAGGCGAGCCTTACTGACGGATGGTAGCTGTCGATGTCCTGCTTCTCAATCCTAAGGAGCGAGATCCTGAGCTCCCTCGGGGTGAGCATCTCAGGGACGGAGGAGTCGCCGTTTTTCCTGATGGCGCCGCCGAGCACGGTCTTCTCGCCCTTCACCCCGGGCTCCGCGACCATTACGAGCTCGGTCTTCTGGTCTATCCTTATGCCGAAGCCGCTTTTCTCCGCGTCATCAAGGATGGCGCCGCGGTAGCTGTCGGTCTCCTGCCTGATCTCGGAGAAGTGCTTCTCGATGTCGGCGGAGTACTCGCCGCCGTTGAGCTCGGGGCTCTCGGAAAGGAGCGCCGGGCCCAGCTTGAACTCGTGGAGGCCCCTGGGATCCGGGAGGAGGCTTGCGATCTGGACATCCTTCTTGATTGACCAGCGGCTCGGGAAGGGGATGGCCTCGGTTTCCCTGAGCCCCGCGAAATCATCGTCCTCAGAGGGGTATTTCGCGAGATCGCGCGGGCTGAAATGGTAAATCTTGTTCCAGGTCTCGTCGATCCTGAGGCTCTTCGGGTAGAAGGCCTCGAAGTTCGAGAGGTCTATCCTGTCGCAGAACTCGCGGGCGAGGATGTCGATATGGCGGCAGCCGAACGAGCCGCAGGAGCAGTGCTGCCTGAAGCCCTCGAAGAGCGTCTCGCGGGCGTTCTCGTCATACCAGCTGAAGAACTCCTCACCGGCGCGGTTCAGGATGATCTCCGCGAGGAAATAGGGATGCGAGGCGAAGGACTGGACGAAGGGCATGGCGTCCATCCATTTCCATGTGCGGCTCGGAGTGAGCGAGATCTCGTAGATGCTGTTGCGCTCCTCGTTGGACTTCCTGGCCTGCCTCATGGAGAGATGTATGGGGAAAGTGACCCTGATGCCGCCGGTCTGCTCCGGATACTCATAGCCAGTCGCGGTGATGCCGGCGGTGTCAGCGATGCTGATTTTGTTATGGCTCTGCTCAAAGGTGCTGACGAACTGTCTTGAAAGATAAGTTAGAAGGTGATTCTGTTTCATCTTTTTCCGCTTTAAGTCTGCTGGTCCCTTTCCCCGGCATCCACATACCTCGTGAATGACGGGCAATTATACAACAGGAAAAAGGCGTCCTAATGTGCCTCAGTGCTATTTTTAGGAATTTTGAGGGAAATTGGCCGGGCCCGGCCAGTGTGAGGGAAGGCGTCGGTGATAGCAGCGCCGGACGGCAGCAGACGGCGCGCTGGGCGCCTCAGGAGTTCTGCGCCTTCTCCGCGGGATCAGTGAAGGAGAAGACAAGCTCCAGGAGGTCAGTCTTTCGGAGTGTGTGCTCCCAGTTCCCGGTGGCTTTGTTGAACAGGGATCTGAACTCGCAGAGCCCGAGCATAGGGAACAGGTAGATGAATATCCTCAGGTAGTAGGAATTCTTCGCGTCAGGCATGGAGAAAGCGCCGCAGTACTCCTTCTCGTAGAATTCACGGTCATGCCACTCGGAGCCGAAATGGTGGAGGAGCCACAGGGAATAGAGCCTCCCGATGTTGCCGGGCATGGGGTCTTCCCAGCCGTCAAGCCAGGCTGTGTTGTACTCGTTCATCAGAAACATCATGGTCTCACGGAGGAGAGCACTGCGGCTTTTAAGGAGCTTCTGCCCCTTTGCCGTGAGCGACATCCTGCCGAGGCGCACCTTGATTAGCTTCAGCTCCTGAAGCACGACCCTCACGACCCTTACGTCGGCGGCATCTGCCTCCTTCAGTGTCCTGCCGCCTGTATCGGGGGCGATTCCCGCAGCCCTGAGCTCCATGACGATTTTGGGCGGGATATAGCCTGACTGGGTCAGCTTCAGCTCCCTGCTGCCGAGCATCTCCATAAGAAGGAGCATCTGCCTCATGAGCGGTATGCGGCTGATGTCTTCATCGCCCATCTCCCGGATCCTTACCGGACATCTGTCGCTGAATGGAGCATGCAGCATTAGGCTCATCTCACCACGGGAGAGGCCGTTGAAGCTGAATTCAGGAGCAGAGTTGGCGCGCTTCACAAGTTCCTGAAGATGTGCGCTGATGGCATCCGCATCGGGTTTTGCGCCGCTTCTCTCCATCTCATCAATCCAGGCCCTGAGCTCATCCATGACATCGCTGAAATCCATTGGCGTTTACCTTGCTGCTGTGACTGAGGCAGTGCTGCGTGCTGCGGCGGAACTGAACTTTGCATCATGCCGGCAGCTGTTCGACAGCGACACTGCACTGCCGGTGAAAGAAAGCTATGCCATACCCGAAAATTTTGCCTATTCCCCGGTTTCTGACTTTCTCTGCATAGTCTTTCTCTGCAATCTGCCTGAGCGCCTCCTTGGCCTTGCTGTCAAGCTCAGAGCGTGATGACGCATACTTCAGTTCAATGACCGCTGCCACCTTAAAGTCTGCTGAGCAGACAGTGATATCTGCATAACCGTCACCGCTGTCTGTGTTTGAGGAGTGTTCCCCAATCAAATCGCCGGCTGACACAAGAATGCCGTTAAGCATGCCATGATAGTAATTTTCCTTAGGTTCCCTGCCGGTTACGTCCCTGGCCGACACAAAGGTTGACAGCGCGCGGGCAAGCGCAGTCGTGAGCCCCTCGGTATTGCCGTCAAAGATTGCCTCTGTTATGGCTTTGGAGTAGTTCTCAAAGTATTTTCCGCCTTTCATGCTGTAATAGGCTGTTATGTTTGAGTCAAAGCACTCCCTGATCTCCGCATTGGGGATACGGAACCTGTGAATGCCGCCTGCTCCCCTTTGATCAAGCGTCAGATAGCCGGTGTAGACCAGAAGATTCCAGAACTGGCTGGCATCGCTAAGGTTAAAATCACCGTAATTCATTTTCTCGTTAATCCTGACCTCAATGCTTTGCCCCTCCAGCAGATTCTGAAGTCTGACAGCCTCTGTGTGGTTCAGGTTTGGCATGTACTGGGTGATAATCTGGTCATTGCTGGTATTGTTCCAGTACGCAGGCGGATCAAATGATGCGGGGCCATTGACGCGTGGTTTCAGAAGATCTGATGCGTAGCGTGTCACATCCCACGGGCAGAAGATCTCCTTTGATCCGATCCTGTAGCCGTCGTAGAACGACTTGGCCTGGCCGTAGAGATCACTGATACCGTAATAGGAGAACATAGACTGTACTTCGTCAGGAGTGAAGCCAAAAGCCGCCGAGAGGTCGTCATCATCTGAAAGTACAGAGTTGACTGAATAGTTGTTAAGGCCTGTGAAAATGCCTTCTTTTGTTGCCCTCAGGCATCCTGTCAGTATGCCTATGAAAATATCATCGTTGGATTTGAGTGCTCCGCCGAGCATGGCTCCAACCACCTTGCTCATAGGCTGGTAGTATCCGTTCATGGCAGCCTTCTGCAGAGGTACGTCGTACTCATCAATAAGCAGAACCGGTTTCCTTCCGCAGTGCCTTAACAGCAGGCTGCAGAGAGTGACGAGAGACGACTGAATGATACTTATCGCATCCTCGGTGCCAGAGCAGATAAGCCTGCGGTCAAGCAGCTGGGAGAAGGCCTCTTTCTCTTCATCTATCAGGACCCTGCTGTCTTTGAGCCATGCGAAGCGGCAGGCAAGGCGCCATATAATCTGGCCAAGCATATCACAGGCATTCCTGAAATTAAGAGCATCTGTTTCCTTGAGCGAAAGTGAAACAACTGGGTACTGCCCCATGTGCTCGCTGCAGAATTCCTCGTCCTTCATGACATCAAGCCCTTTGAAGAGCTCCCGCTGCGCCGAGGTGTCTCCCGGGTTTTCATAGTTCATTTCAAAGAATGACCGCAGGGTGCTCATCATCAGCGTTTTGCCGAAGCGCCTGGGGCGCAGCATCAGAAGCCTGTCACTGTCATACTCGAAAATTGTCCTTATGTACTGCGTTTTGTCAACGTAGTAATAACCACCCCTGATGAAGGATTCGAAAGACTCACCTCCTGAGCGCGGGCGAAGTTTTTTCCCTGCTGCGGCTGCCATGATCCTGTCCTCTGAACCAAATCTCCGATATTAAAACATAAATCATCAGAGAATAATCTGCCAAAGAGCCGTTTTTTGTATGACGCCGTTCCTGCTGTGAATTACCAGGTTCTATGAGCCCTGCCGGAGAATGCTGCTGACTGCCGGCAGTGCGGATCCGGCTCTACTGCAGCACCGTTTCCATCTGCACGTCACAGCGGGCGTAGTCGGAGTGCCTCACCGGCAGATGGCGGAATCCGTATTTCTCATAGAGGTGCACTGCCGCGGCGCACTTGCGGTTGCTTTCAAGGAAAATCCGGTAGCCTCCCGTGCGGCGCGCCTGCGCTAGGCAGGCCTCCATCAGTTTCCGTCCGATGCCGTGGCCCTGGGCCTTCGGGGATACGGAATATTTCACCAGCTCGTAGTCGTAGGCCGGATTTTTCGAGCGCATCATGGCGAAGGTGCCGACTGGCTCATCGTTGAGGAGCGCAATGAATATATAACCGCCCTTGTTGATGATGTTCTCGACGGGATGGTCAAACTCATAGTGATCCGCATCCTCCACCTTCCCGAAGAGGTTTTTAATCCATTCCTCGTTCAGCCTCCGGAATGCCTCGTGGTGCCGGCTGTCATCGAACGGCACAATCCTGACGTTCATATCCTCGCGCTGTCCCTTAATTGCGGCCACGCGCTGCAGCAGGCTTTTCTCTCCCAGGAGGCGCTCCCACTCATTCATGGCCTCCCAGAGGTCAGCCCTGCTGTGCTGGCTTATCTCGCTGATGGCCTGGGCCACGTCAGCCTGCTGCTGCTCCATGCCCTCCCTGAGCCTGAGCCCTTCCTCGGAGAGCGATGCAAGCGTCTGCCTTCCATCAATGCTGCTCTGCCTGAGATCAACAAGTCCTGCCTGCCTCATCTCCTTGAGGATGCTGCTGACTGACGGATGGGTCTGGCCTATCTCCTTTGCGATGGCCGTGACAGTTTTTGCGCTGCCGTCACTCAGCGCGTAGTACACGGGAAACCACTTCGGACGGAGGTTGGTGCCGTACATTTCATAGATGCCTGCCGCGTCCGAGGTCACCTTCTCGCTGAGCATTCTCAGCCTGCTGCCGAGAGCCATCATCCCTGTCTTCCTGAAAAAATCCATACTGCTGCCTTTTCTTATGCTTCGATAAATAAACTGTAGGGGCAGTATAGCATTATGTAATCAATTACGTAAGTGCTTACATAAATATTTTTTACCGTAAAGCCCTGTCATCAGTATTCAGTAGCAGCTCGTCTTTTCAGTCCTTCAGTGTTCGAGCGGGAACGGCAGACACTCCATCCTCTAGCTGAGAGGCAAACGGGCGGCAGCGCACAGCACCATCAGAAAAGCCGGTTCCCTCATCTTTTCCTTATCGATTTTCTCAGAGAGCTTAAGGAGGCTTTGAACCCCGCGGTTTATAAGGCTGTCCCCGCCTGACACAGTTTCAATGAGGCCGCAGCCACCGTTCCTGATGCGCCGGGCTGCCAGTCATTTTGCTGAAATCTCCCAGTGGCCATTTTTCATCGAGCCTATCCACGCAACATGTATATAGTCGTTCATTGCTGCTATGTCACGCTGAATGGTCTTTGGTGAGACTTTTAACTTCTTTGCGATGTCTTCTTTTGAGAGAGAATTATCTTTTGTAAGACATACGAGTATTGCATTCCACCTGGCAATGATGTTTTCCTTTTCAGGGACATTGCTGATTATGTCTCCTATTTCTTTTGAGACGTTTTGTCCGCTTTGGGGGACATTTTGTCCGCTTTGGGGGACATTTTGTCCGCTTTGGGGGACATTTTGTCCGCTTTGGGGGACATTTTGTCCGCTTTGGGGGACATTTTGTCCGCTTTGGGGGACATTTTGTCCGCT
>Ga0256404_1006415_pt1 | contig 19512 bp, 19 predicted proteins | sample RumenRJG_01DNA_FD_185990 | JGI IMG/M metagenome (GOLD analysis project Ga0256404, IMG submission 185990) | Bovine rumen microbial communities from Lethbridge, Alberta, Canada - RJG_01 | ecosystem: Host-associated > Mammals > Digestive system > Stomach > Rumen | place: Canada: Alberta | collected...
CTGTTCATCAATATTTTTCAAAACAACATTAGGTTCACTCAAAGAATATTGCAATATTCTCTCTTTTGCACCTATTTTTTCCAAAAATAAATTCAAAATATTTGCATAATCAACAACATATTCACAAGTGTCAATTTGTTCACAGAATAGTTTTATATTATCAAAAATGCTCCTTACACTTTCTGCAAGCAACTCTTCCTGTGAGTTTTCAATATCAAACTTATAATATAATTTTGCACCAAAAATATTGTGTTTTTGGCAATAATTTTCAAAAATATCTTTTGATTTTTCATCAAAATCAAAAAGGGGACTTTTTGCAATGCTTATGCAATCGCTCATAGATTGTTGACCACAAGCAAAGTCAAAAATTTTGCAAATTGTTTTTGAAAAATAATGCGAAAGCATATCTCTCTGCTTGTCAATATAAAAAGAAAAATCATTTTCTTCAAAAATCTTTTCTATTTGATTTTGATAATCTCCAAGTCCACAAACAGCGACATTTATGTCATCAAAAGCATATCTTTTTTCAATAACCAAATATTTTATATAACTTGCAACAGTTCTTACTTCTTCTTCAATATTGTTACATTCATAAAGCAAAATGTTGTTTGTTTCTATTTGATTTATTTTTTCATAAGCAAACAAATTTTTTGCAATTTGATTTTGCTCGACTGGCAATTTTGCATTTATATTTTCTATATCGTATTTTACAAATTTTTCCTTAAATTTGCTTATCAATCTTGAAAACACAACATTATCATAAATATGTTTGTTTTTTTGCTTTGAATTGGCACAAAGTCCAATTTCAAAACTCTTTGCATATTTTGCCAAATTTGATAAAGTCTCTAATTGTGCATTTGTAAAACTTTCAAAATTTCCAAAAAATATATGAGAATTTTTTATATATTCACTATCCTTTATTTTTTTATCAAAAATTTCTAGCCTTGTTATTTTGTCTGGCATTGTTGCCATTTGTTTTTCATATTCATTATAAACAACAAAAATATCTTTTATTTTAAGTCCAAAGTTGCTGTCATCAAAATTGTTTGATAATTCAGTCGGTCTTACACCACTGCTCTTTAACAAATTGATTACATTAAACATTTTTTCTGCAAGTGCATATCTATCAGCAAGTTTTTTATATGTTGAAATTTTGTTTGCATTTTCAAGCAAAATTTTGCTAACAAGCATTATACCAGTGTTTTTTGTGAGAATTGTATAATTTTGGTCTTCTGTTTGCAAAACTTTGCTTACAAGACGAGAAAGCGTCGTTGTCCAAATATTGAAAAAGCTTTTCTGCTTTGCACAAGAAAACAAAAACTGTTCTGCATTTAAGCTAAATTTGTCTGGCACAACAAAAATAATGTTGCAAAATTTGTCTTGACTAGATAATTCAATGGCATCTTTAACAACCTTTTCAAAACTGGAAAAATAAGTGTTTGAAACAACAATTTTTGCAGGTGAATTCATATTTATATGATATCATTTTGTTTTAATTTTGTAAATTTTTTTATATAATACAACGCAATAAAAAAAGTAGAAAGTATTCTACTTTTTAACCAAATATTGGAACATCGCCTTCATACATGGCTCTGTCATCTTCTTGCTCTGCATCGTTTTCCATATCTTTGCAATATTTTTCATATAATTCATGCTTTTTTTGATATTCATATTTGCCATCATATTCGCTTGTGTCAATATCTTCTCTGGTATAACCATTGAAAACAAGTTCAACATCATATAGTTCTGGTTCTTTTATTTTGTTGATTTCCAAAAAGTCTCTTGCTTTGAGATAATTTGTTCTGTGGCTCAAGTAACTTGTTGCAACACTTGCACCAATAAAGCCAAGTGCAACACAACTTGCCACCAATGACTCATATTCATTGTGATTTGCTTGCAAAACAAGTGATGTGACAGCTGATGCAACTGCACTTTTTGAAAAATCATCAGAAAGTATTTCTTTTTTGTTGCAGCTGCTTATTTCTACAAGTGCATTCCAATATCTTTTTATCAAAATTGGATTGTTAATTTTTTGACTTGTTTCTTCAAAACTTTTAGCTAGCTTTGGGGATTCCTTTTCAAGTTCCAATCTGATTTCTTCAACATTAACAACTTTCTTTTTTCTAATACTCATTTTATAATTACTCCATTATTGATAGTATATCACATCAAAAATTTTTGTCAAGATGTAAAACAATATCTTTATAATTTTACATAACTATATTATTTCAATAATCACTATTGACAAAAAATATGATAAATTGATAAAATAAACAAAACGAGGAAATTGGTATGATAGCTTTTAGAGTCATAATGGGATTGGTCGCAGTTGCATATTTGGTATTTGTTGGGCTTGTCATTTCAAAAACTGCAAAAGAGGAAGAAAAAAATGAAAATTATGATAAAAACCAACAAAAATATAGACAAGTCAAATCAAAAGACCTAGAAAAAGAATTACAACTAGAACTTGATGATAAAAAAGGCTACAATAGTAAATTTATAAAAAACAATAAAAAAACGGAAGAAAAAACAGAAAAAGAATATAAAGAAGATATTACTATTAAATAAAAATTGCAGTCAAATGACTGCAATTTTTTTAAGTTTTTCAAACATTATTTGATAATTTTTGTAACAACGCCTGAACCAACTGTTCTGCCACCTTCACGGATAGCAAATCTCATACCTTCTTCCATAGCAACATCTGTGATAAGGTGAACTGTCATTTCAACATTGTCACCTGGCATAACCATTTCTGTGCCTGCTGGAAGGTCAACTGTTCCAGTAACGTCAGTTGTTCTGAAATAGAATTGTGGTCTATATCCATTGAAGAATGGAGTATGTCTGCCACCTTCTTCTTTTTTCAAAACGTAAACTTGTGCTTGAAAATCTGTGTGTGGGTGAATTGAACCTGGAACTGCCAAAACTTGTCCTCTTTGAACTTCTGTTCTGTCAAGACCTCTCAAAAGTGCACCGACATTGTCTCCTGCTTCAGCATAATCAAGTGATTTTCTGAACATTTCAAGACCTGTACAGACAGTTGTTTTCTTGTCACCAAGACCAATGATTTCAACTGTATCATTGACTTTGATTCTACCTCTTTCAACTCTACCTGTGACGACTGTGCCACGGCCTGTGATTGTGAAAATATCTTCAATTGGCATCAAGAATGGAGCATCTTCGTTTCTCTTTGGATCTGGAATATAATTATCAACAGCTTCCATAAGTTCTCTGATGCAATTGCATTCTTCAGCATCTTTGTTTCCAGCTTGTGCAGCTTCAAGTGCTTTGAGAGCTGAACCGTGGATGATTGGTGTTTTATCGCCTGGGAAACCATACTTTGTAAGAAGGTCTCTAATGTCGCTTTCAACAAGTTCCAAAAGTTCTGGATCATCAAGTTGATCGCATTTGTTCAAGAATACAACAATGTATGGAACACCAACTTGTCTTGCAAGCAAGATGTGCTCTCTTGTTTGAGGCATAACACCATCTGTTGCTGCAACAACCAAGATTGCTCCGTCCATTTGTGCTGCACCTGTGATCATATTTTTGACATAGTCAGCGTGTCCTGGGCAGTCAACGTGAGCATAATGTCTTTTTTCGGTTTCATATTCAACGTGTGATGTGTTGATTGTGATTCCTCTTGCTTTCTCTTCTGGTGCTTTATCGATTTCATCATATCTCATTGCCTTTCCATAAAGGAATGTGATTGCAGCAGTAAGAGTTGTTTTACCATGGTCAACGTGGCCGATTGTACCAATGTTGATGTGTGGTTTGTTTCTAACAAATTTTTCCTTTGCCATTTTTTTATCTCCTTTTTGACATATTTGTATTATATAACATATTTTTTCATTTTGCAAACAATTTTATAACATTTGCCAAAATGTCGTGATTATTCGGCTTTTTTTGCTCTTTCGCCAATAATCTTTTCTGCAATTGACTTTGGAACTTCTTGATAATGGTCAAATTCCATAACAAATGTTCCACGACCTTGTGTTGAACTTCTCAAATCTGTAACATATCCAAACATTTCTGAAAGTGGGACTTGCGCATTGATTTCTTGATTTCCGTTTACAAGTTCCATACCTTGCAAAACTCCACGTCTTGAAGTAAGTCCACCCATAACATCACCAAGATATTGGTCTGGTGTTGTAACTTCAACCTTCATGATAGGTTCAAGCAAAACTGGGTGTGCTTTTTTTGCACCTTCTTTGAATGCAAGTGAACCTGCAATGTGGAATGCCATTTCTGATGAGTCAACATCGTGGTAACTACCATCAATAACTTTTGCTTTGAAGTCTACCAATTCGTAGCCAGCCAAAATTCCATTTGCTGCTGCTTCTCTGATACCTTCATCAATAGCTGGGATATATTCTTTTGGGATAACACCACCAACAATAGCATTTTCAAATTGATAACCCTTTGTTGGTTCAAGTGGTGAAAACTCTACAACACAGTCTCCATATTGACCTTTACCACCACTTTGACGGATATATTTTCCGTTTGCAACAACTGTTTCACGAATTGTTTCTTTGTAAGCAACTTGTGGACGACCAATGTTGCATTCAACACCAAATTCTCTTTTGAGTCTATCAACCATAATTTCAAGGTGAAGTTCTCCGACACCTGCAATGATTGTTTGACCAGAATCTTTGTCGGTATATGTTTTGAATGTTGGGTCTTCTCTTGTAAGTTTGATAAGAGCAAGAACCATTTTTTCTTGATCTGCTTTTGTTTTTGGCTCAATACTTTCTTCAATAACTGGTTTTGCAAAATCAATTCCACTAAGTGCTATTGGGTGAGCTTCGTCACAAAGTGTATCACCTGTGATTGTATCTTTGAGTCCAACAATAGCAGCAATATCACCAGCATATGCTTCTTCAATATCAGTTCTGTTATTTGAATGCATTCTGATAAGTCTGCCAATTCTTTCTTTTTTGCCTGTTCTTGAATTGAGCACATATGTGCCTGCTTTCATAACTCCACTATAAACACGGAAGAATGTCAAGTTTCCGACATATTTGTCATCCATAATTTTGAATGCCATACCTGAAAATGGTGCGTCATCTGATGATGGTCTAACTTCTTCTTCTTGTGTTTTTGGATTGATGCCTGTGATGTGATCAACATCAACTGGGCTTGGAAGATAATCAACAACAGCGTCAAGGAGTTGTTGAACACCTTTGTTTTTGAATGATGAACCACAAAGAACTGGTGTAATCTTCATGGCAAGTGTGCCTTTTCTAATTGCTCTTTTAAGTTCTTCAGCAGTAAATTCTTCACCTGCAAAATATTTTTCCATCAAATCGTCATCAAGACTTGCGACTTCTTCTACAAGTGCAGCTCTAAACTTATCTGCTTTTTCTTTATATTCTGCTGGAATATCTGTGATATCAAATTCTTTTCCGTCATCACTCTTATAGATAACTGCTTTCATTTCAACAAGGTCAATAAGTCCTTTGAAAGTATCAGCAGCACCAATAGGAAGTTGCAAAGCAAGAGGGTTTGCATGAAGTTTTTGCTTCATACTTTCTATAACTCTTTCAAAATTTGCATCATCTCTATCCATTTTGTTGACAAAAGCTATTCTTGGAACTTTGTATTTGTCTGCCTGTCTCCAAACAGTTTCTGATTGTGGTTGAACACCTTCTCTTGCTGTAAAGAGTGCAACAGCGCCGTCAAGAACTTTCAAACTTCTTTCAACTTCTGCTGTGAAATCCACGTGTCCCGGAGTATCAATGATATTGATTTTTTTATTTCTCCAATGGCATGTTGTGCAAGCACTTGTGATTGTGATACCACGCTCTTGTTCTTGAACCATCCAGTCCATTGTTGCTTCACCATCGTGAACTTCGCCAATTTTGTGATTGACACCAGTATAATACAAAATTCTTTCTGTTGTTGTGGTTTTTCCGGCATCAATATGAGCCATAATACCAATATTTCTGGTGTCTACCAAAGCATAATCTCTTGGCATAATTTTTTCTCCTTATATTTTTGTATAAAATCTAATTATAAAATTAGAATTTGAAATGTGCAAATGCTTTGTTTGCTTCTGCCATTCTGTGCAATTCTTCTTTCTTTTTAACTGCACCACCAGCATTGTTGTAAGCATCAATAAGTTCACCTGCAAGTTTGTTGTCCATATCTCTTTCACTTCTTGCTCTTGCAGCATTGACAATCCAACGGATTGCAAGTGTTTGTCTTCTTTCTGGTCTTACTTCTACTGGAACTTGGTAGTTTGCACCACCAACTCTTCTTGCTTTTGTTTCCAAAACTGGCATTGTGTTTTCAAGAGCTTTGCTGAATACTGATGCACCATCAACGCCCAATTTTTCACCAGCCTTGTCAAAAGCACTGTATACGATATCCTGCGCAATGCTCTTCTTTCCACTCATCATAACTTGATTTATAAGTTTTGCAACAACTATGCTGTTAAACTTTGGATCTGGAAGAACTGTTCTTTTTGCAGGGGCTTTTCTTCTTGGCATATATTTTTCCTCCTTAAATTGAATGTAGTTTCATCCGAAACTTATTTTGCCTTTTTTGCGCCATATTTGCTTCTTGCTTGCTTTCTGTTTGCAACGCCAGCTGTGTCCATTGTTCCACGAATGATGTGATATCTCACACCTGGAAGATCCTTAACACGGCCACCACGAATCAAAACAACACTATGTTCTTGCAAATTGTGTCCAATACCTGGAATGTAAGAAATACCTACTTGTCCATTTGAAAGTTTGACTTTTGCAATTTTTCTCAAAGCTGAGTTTGGCTTTTTTGGTGTTGTTGTTGTAACTGTCAAACAAACTCCTCTTCTTTCTGGGCAATTTTGAAGTATAGGTGTCTTTGATTTTTTTGTAATCTTTTTTCTGCCTTGCTTTATAAGTTGATTTATTGTTGGCATAATTTCCTCCTTAAAAAAATCGGATGAACTAACCTTCAACCCAAGGTTAAATTCATATCTAGACAGACTCCATAACACACACAAAGTTAGGTCGCAACACCTGCTTTGCAGTCTGTATATTTTGTTTTGCCTATCAAGGTTATGTTCTAGCAAAACATTCCCTTGGTAACTGCCTCTTTGCAACAAAAAAAATATTGCAACGCAATTACGGAACACATTTTAACAAAAACATTTTGACTTGTCAACAATTTTTGAAAATATATTTTATATATTTATAAATCAAATATATTTGCATAAAGTTTGACTTTATCAAAAGAGTGATATATTATTTTTGTGGAGTACTTATGTTTGTAAAAAATGATAATGGTTTTGTTTGTCAAAATTGCGGATATAATGTCTTGCCACTAAAATATACTTCTCGTGACCACTGTCCAAATTGCCTGTGCTCTATTCACATTGATATAGAACCTGGTGACAGAAAAAATACCTGCAAAGGTCTTTTGGTGCCAGTTGATGCAAAAATTGATGGCAAAAAGGGTTATGTGATAAAATATCAATGTGAAAAATGTGGAGAATTTCACAACAACAAAACTGCTATTGATGACAATTTTGAAACAGTTTTGAAAGTTATGAATAGAACTTATGACAAATTCAATTTCAAACAACTTAATAACTAAAAAATAAAAACTATATTGACATTTTTGCTATCATACATTAAAATTCTGATAAATAGGAGATATTTATGGGATTATTATTTTTGGCAATGGGTCTTGGTTTGACATTGGGTGTTATTGCAAGTGCAGTCGCAGCAAAAGTTTTTAGTGATAATGAAAAAAAGCAATCAAAAAATGCTGTTGTAGAAAACGAACAACAAACAAATGAGTTTATTGAAAGTGAAACACAAAATCAAATTTTGAAAGAAAAGCAACCATCAAAGCAAACTACAAAAGTTGAAAAACAAACAACAAAAGAACAAGAGTTTGAATTAAAAAATGACAAGTAAATCTTGCCATTTTTTGTTACTATTCTTCTTTTTCAACAATGGTTTCTATTGTGCTTGAGCCACATTTTGGGCAAGTAGTATCGGTTTCTTTAAGTTTTGCTCCACAATATGTGCAAATATATTTTTTTGATTTTTGTGGCTGACTGCCTTCTGGCACTTGTTCTACATTTTGTTTGACTTGTCTTATAGTTAAAACAGCCAACAAAACAAACACTCCAACTATTGCAATTTCTATCAATATATTTGTTCTTATTTGTCCTTTTGCAACTTGATATTCTCCATCTTCACTAAGTGGCAAATTTTTGTAATCCATATTTATGCTGTCAGTTTGAGTCGTAACAGGATATTCATCAACTGCGAGCAAAATTGTTCCATTTTGCTTTATTGCTTTTGCTTGATTGTAAGTATAAATTGAAAATGTATAACCATCAACCCTTTGAGAACTTGCAGTGTAAAAATAATATGTTACATAATATTTTCCACAATCTTCATTTTCAAAAAATGTTTGAACATTTGCCGTAACCTGATATTCAGTATGCTCTTCTGCATAAGCAATCATATCTTGATAATATAAATAATCGTTTTCTATCTTTTTTACTGAATTTGTAGCAGAACCTATTGAAAAGCCTATGATGACTGCAAAAAACAAACAAATAATACAGCCAAAAATCATTCCAAAAATATTGGAACGGTCATCACTTGCAACAGAATATCTTCTGCCTCCAAAATAGAAAAAATGAAAATGTATTGGTGCTCTGCCTGGTCTTCTTGGTCCATGATAATAACTTCCACCAAAGTGTCTACCTGAACCACCTCCAAAATGGCTACCTCCTGATGAACCTCCAAAGTGGCTTCCACCACCTCCACCTCCATGTGAGCCTGATGGCATAACAAATCCTCCTTTATTTTTTATATGAAACTATTTCACCGTTTATTGCATGAACAATGCCTTGTGGCAAATCAAAAACTTGTTTGATAAATTTTTTTATACATTTGGTTTGTTGCAACTTTTCTTTATCAAACCAGTTTACTCTTTCTTCTTTTCCATCCAAAATTGAAAAATTTTCAAACTTTTTCAAATATTCTTTTGGCAAAACCAATTTGTAAACAAAGTTTAATTCTTGCACATTTTTGCCTTGCCATTCAAAAACTTCTTCACTTACAATTTTTAGTTCTGCAAAAACATCTAGGTCGTATCCAAGTTCTTCTTTCAATTCTCTTTTGAGTGCATCAAAAGTATTTTCTCCAAGTTTTACCCTTCCACCCATAATGTTGCAAAAGTCAACACTATCAAACTTTGTAAGCAAAACTTTGTTTTCACAAAATATTAAAGCACCAACTCTGTAATTAAACCGATTGTTTTCAAATGTAAAATTTATATCTTTATCCATATCACAATACCTTTATGTTTTGATTATAACGCTTTTTGTAAAATACTTGTAAATGTTAATCATAGTTTATCCAAATAAATTAAATAAGTCAAATTTAATAATGTCAATATTTGTTTGCTTTTTTCTTTGTATAAGTATAAAATCTATCTATTATGGAACAAGCAATAAAATATTTTGCTAATCAAAAAAAATATGGAATAAATTTTTGGAAAATTTTTTTGTCTTTTGTAATAATTTTGCACCATGTTATTGATATTCCAAAAGGTTATATTGGTGTAGAATTTTTCTTTTTGGCATCAGGATTTTTTTATATAAAACTTGCACAATAAAAAAACGCACAACATTTGAATATACAAAAAACAGAATAAAAACAGTTTATTTTGATTATATCATTGCATTTATCTTTTTGGCAATTTTGGGAAATATTTTCAAATTTACACAATTCAAATCAATTTGGCATATATTTTCAGAAATTTTAATGTTGCAAAACATAGGTATTCCATTTGCTACTGGTGGAATAAATTATCCAACATGGTATTTGTCTGTTTTGATAACAGCAAGTCCAATAATATATTTTTGTCTTAAAAAATTTAACAAAAAAATATACAACATATTTTCGACAATAACAATTTTGACAATTTTTGCAACACTAATTGCTGTTTGTGGCAGATTGGAATATTGGCAAAATATTGGATATGTTTTTTATGCGCCGTGGCTTCGTGGATTTGCAGATATTCTTCTCGGCACAATTATTGCACAAATTTCTGAAAAATTTGTATTGAAAAGCAGATTATTCGTAATTGTTTTTGAAATTATTACAATAATCGGCATAACAATGCTTACATTTAATTCAATATTGGTTTTGGACTTTTTGGCACCAATACTATTCTCTATTTTGCTATTTTTATCGGCAAGCGAATTGTCTTTATCGCACAAAATTGGTTCAATCAAATTGTTAAACAATGCAGAAAAAGTATCTTTTATATTTTATCTCAATCAGGCACTAGCGATATATTTAACAAACTACATTTTCCAAAATTACTCAAATTATTTTATTTTGACAATATTTCTTTTAGCAATATTTATACTGTTATATTTCATATCTTTTTTGATAAAAAAATTTATAGTCATTATCATCAACAAAATTAAACAAATTTTTTATATTACATAAAAAATGTCCCAACTTTTGATTGTACATTTTGAAATCGATTAAGAAAATTTTATGTAAGTTGGATTATTTTTATAATTAGTCTTGCATTCACACATTATTTGTGCTATAATTAAACATCAAAATAGGGAGAAAAAAATGAAGAAATTTAACAAAGTATTTTTAAGTCTAGTATCAGTTTTGATACTTGCACTTCCAATGCTTACAGGTTGCAGTTTGTTTGGAAATAATGTCAACAACAATCAAAGCAATAACAATCAACAAGCACAAACAAGTTCAAATAATATTGTGTTTAATTACAAAACATATAGCAAATATCATACGGCTACAGAATCTAGCGTATATTTGGAAATTGAAATTTTCAATGATACAAATAACTCAATTACTTTATATGAAAACGATTTTAGTGCAAAAGTTTGCACAAGACAAGCGAAAGACTATTATGTTGACGACGAAGTACATTTATATACAAATGATAATAGCCTTAGACTTAGTCAATTAACACTAACCGCATCAGAAAAACGAACAGTAAGTTTTACTACAAAAAATCGTATAGATTCTTTAGTTTATGTTGATTTAAAAATTTATTATAAAACAAATCAATTAGTCAAGAATTTAGAAATCTACTTCAATTGGTAATAACTGTTATCATTTTGGCAAGGTAAATTCCTTGCCTTTTTTAACAATTATTCGCCTTTTTGTCTCAATTTGTATTTCTTTGATAGGAATAACAACGCCAAAACATTCAAAAAAGAACTGCACGCACCTAACTGTGTTCGTACAGCTCCCTAGTGGTTGGGGTAGTAGGATTTGAACCCACGAATAACGGAATCAGAATCCGTGGCCTTACCGCTTGGCGATACCCCAAAATATTGACACTTGATTATAGTTTATTTTTTGTATGTTGTCAATAAAAAAGATTTTGAAAACAAAAAATAGCCGACTAGACTATTTTTGTTTTTTATAGATTAAAATTTTATATTCAAAAATTTTGCAAACATAATAAAATATATTTTATATTAAATCAATTTTTGATATTTTTCCATCTTGCAACGCAAATTGGCACTTTTTTGTCACATAGTTTTGTGGAGTGTTTGTAAGATATTTTAAGTATATTCCGCCCTCAAAAATCAAAATGTCAACAAATTCACCAAAATATGCTTTTAAGCCTTGATTTGAAACTTTTTGCCTGATGCTATCTGCCAAACACGTTTTTGCTTCCCCAAAATCATTTGCTTTGACGCACTGCAAAAAATATATTGGCAAAACTTGTGTAGAAAATTTGTTGAGTGCATGATTTTTTATATATACCGTATATTCATCAACAAGTTTTATATCATCTTCAAATTGATACACTTGCACAAATCCATGATTTGCAATGTCAAAAAGTTGTTGCAAAACTTTGAAGCCATTTTCTGTCTTTTCAAAAATAGCATTATCAAATGTCATCACACTTGCAAAACTTTGATTTATCAAAATTGTCTTTTCTGTATTCTCTGCCGAAAACAAATTGAGTGCATAATAACCTTTGTCAAGTTCAACAACACTTGCGTTTTTTATTGAAAAATCAAAATTTTCGCAAAAAAGCAAATTGTTGTCACTTTCAATTTCTACAACTCCATTGCAATAAAAATTGAAATATATTTGATTTATTGTTATTTTTTTTGTCTTTTCTTGCATATTGTCAGCGACATTTTTTGTTATTTCACAAATATATTTTTGTTCTGATATTTTTGTTATTGAAATATATTTGCTCTCTGTCACCCATCTTGTTCCATCAAATTGCAAGCATGCTGGATAAACAAGAGATGATTGATTGCAAAAATAAAACTCAAAATTTATATCTTGCGTATCTTCTACAACAATTTTTTTTTGCTTGTCACTATCAACATAAAAATTGCATGACTGCATTATAACACCAAATTTTTGATTTGATTTAAGCAAAATTTCAAACATAGACTTCACCACTTATATGTCTATGCAAACAAAAATTTTTATATTACTTATTTTTTATTGAGCCAAGTCCATGCAAATGTTTTGAAAGTCTTTTGTCATTGAGTGCAGAACCATTTTGAATTGCATATTCTCCAAACTTTTCTTTTATCTCCAAAATTGTTTTGTCAAGTTTTTGTTGCTTTTGTTCTGTATTTGCAGAAAACAAATCAAGTTGTTTTGTCCCATCATAAAAATCACAAACTGATACACCAACTGACCTAATTGGCAAATGCCAGTCATACATCTCAACAAACATTTTGTATGCTGTCTTTGAAATTTGTGAAAGTGTGCTGTCTTTAAGTTTGCACTGCTTGCCATATGTTTGAAGTGAATTGTCCTTAAACCAAAGTTTTATGGTCTTTGCAAATGTGTAGCCACTTTCAATCATTCTTTCAACAACAGAAGTTGAAACTGTGAGAATAACCTGCATAACTTCACTGTTTGTTTTCAAATCTTTGTAACAAGTTGTGCTGTTGCCTATTGATTTTGGTGGGTCAAGATGGTAAAAGTTTTTTACAACATCATTGCCAATGCCATTTGCATATTCAAAAAGCATATCACCATTTTTGCCAAATTTTTGGTGCAAAAAATTTTTGTCTATTGCAGCAAGTTGGCCTATGGTAAAAACTCCCATCAAATTAAGTTTTTTTGCAGTTTGCCAGCCAATCATAAGCAAATCATTTATAGGCAGTGGCCAGACAAGTTGCTTGTAGTTTTGCATTGTTATCTGCGTTACGGCATTTGGTTTTTTCAAATCACTGCCAAGTTTTGCAAAAATTTTGTTAAAACTTACACCAACCGAAACTGTTAATCCCGTTTCTCTCAAAACTCTTGCCCTGATTTCTTCTGCAATTTCAAGTGGTGTACCAAAAACTTTGCTATCCGTCACATCAACCCAACTTTCATCAATGCCAAATGGCTCAACCAAGTCAGTGTAAGACAGTAAAATTTGACGCACTTTTTGTGAATAAGTCATATATAAATCAAAATTAGGCTCTCTAACAACAAGGTTTGGGCAAAGTTTTTTTGCCTGCCAAATAGTTTGTCCAGTGGAAACACCAAAATTTTTTGCCAAATAGTTTTTTGCAAGCACCACCCCATGTCGCTCTGCCTGACTGCCACAAACAGCAACTGGCAAATTTCTTATTGAACTATCAACTAGGCACTCACAACTGGCATAAAAATTATTCAAATCAACATGCAATATATCTCTCATAATAAATACGAACATATGTTCTAAACAAATTATACTCTTAATTTTATTATTTATCAAGCAAATTTTGTATAAATAAAATTTTTTTTGCATTTTGCATATAATAGATTTGAAAATATATTTATTTTTTAAGAATAATATGTTAAAATTAGGTAAATTATGAGAAAAGTTTTAGACATTATCATATATGGCTTTGTTGTTGCTGGGCTTATTGCCCTATGCTTTTTTACGCCATTTTCTCAAACTTGGAGAATTGTTTTTGCAATTTGCCTTTCTCTCACACTTGTTGGACTCATACTCGGAAAATTCAAGTTCAAAAAAATATACAAGCCACTTATCTTTGTTTTGATTTTGGAAGCAATTATAATGATTTGCTATTTGATATTTTATTATACCGGAATTTTGCAACACTTTGAATCACTTGACTCAACAAGAGCATGGTTTGAAAGTTTTGGCGCTTGGGCGTGGATAATTTTCTTTTTGGTGCAACTTGCACAAGTGATTATTTTGCCAATACCAGCGCAAATAACAACAGTTGCTGGCGCTTTGATATTTGGCTGGCTAAAAGCATTTTTGATAAGCACAGTGGCAGTCATATCTGGCTCACTTATCGCCTTTGGTATTGGAAAAATTTTTGGTGACAAAGTAGCTTACAAAATTGGCGACAAAGAGACAGTTGACAAATACAAAAATGTTTTGACAAAAAAAGGACTTTTGTTGCTACCAATTATGTTTTTGTTTCCACTCTTTCCAGATGACCTACTTTGCTTTATTGCAGGGTCAACAGAAATGACTTGGAAATATTTTGTCACCGTAACACTTATTACTCGCCCTATTGGAATTTTGTGCACTTGTCTGTTTTTGGGTGGAACAATTATACCATTTAGTGGCTGGGGAATACCTGTTTGGATTGTTCTTGCAATTTTGCTTATTGCTACTTGTATCTTTTTGCTTAAATATCAAGAAAAAATCACAAATTGGATTATTGAAAAATTTGGCAAAAAGAAAAAGCAATACAAAAATATCAAAAAAGATAAAGAATATATAGAAAATGAAAATGTTGAAAGTGCTGAAATCATTGAAAGACAAAAAGAAAACAAAGACGAAAATTATATTTCATTTTCAAATCAAAATGTTGCAAACACTCAATATGAAATTGCAAAAGAAACATCTACAAAACAAAATAATGTAAAAGTAACAAAAAAGAAAAAAACAACAAATAAAAAAACCGACAAAATAAACAAAACAAATTCAAAAAACAAAAAAGTGGCAAAATGAATGTCACTTTTTTTGTTATCTTCAAAAAAATGCCATAAATTGACAAAATGTGGCATATGGTATTTTTGGAGATTTTTATGTCTGTTTGGATTGCAATTTTGCTTGGTATGGTGCAAGGAATGACCGAATTTTTGCCGGTGAGTAGCAGTGGCCATTTGGTGCTGTTTGAAAAAATTTTTGGTATTGATGCAAGTGGCTGTTTGCTGTTTGACATTGTTTTGCATCTTGGCACACTTGTTGCCGTTATTGTTGTATATAGAAAAACAATTTGGGATATAATGAAAAATCCGTTTGGTGAAGACGGACAAAAACTTTTGTTTGCCACTTTGCCAACAATTATCATTGCTCTGCTTTTTAAGGACTTTTTTAAGCAAAGTTTTGGTGGGAGTTTGTTGTGGCTTGGCTTTTTGATAACTGCAATATTTATGTTTTTTACAAGTTATAGTTGCAAAAACAATTATCAATATAAGCCACTTACGCACAAAAATGCTATTGTTATGGGAGTTTTTCAAGGATTTGCAATACTACCTGGCATAAGCCGAAGTGGAAGCACAATAAGTGCTGCACTTGTGCAAGGCGTAAGGAGAGACCAAAGTTCAAAATTCAGTTTTTTGATGAGCATACCTGCAATTTTGGGTGGTCTTGTTTTTGAGCTTTTTGACCCTAATATAGCAACTCAAACAATAAGCTTTGTGCCACTATTTTTTGGCTTTTTGACAAGTTTGATATTTGGCTATCTTTCTATCAAACTTATGCTTAAAATAATAAAAAAAGCAAAGTTTGCTTGGTTTGGAGTTTATTTAACTTTGCTTTCAATTGTCACATTGTTTTTTCTAAAATAAAAAATTGCCAAATTTATCGGCAATTTTTATTTTGCTTTAAGCACTGTCAAAACTTCTATGTGATTTGTTTTTGGAAACATATCATATGGAATTATTTTGTCAATAACATATTTTTTGTTTTGGCAAAGAACTTTCAAATCTCTTGCAAGTGTTGTTGGCTCGCAAGACATATACACAATGGTTTTTGGTGCAATTTTGAGAATTGTTGACAAAACATTTGGCATAATTCCATTTTTTGCAGGGTCAACAAACACTGCAGTTTTGTGTCCTTTTGCAAAATCAATCATCTCTTCTGTCATATCTTCACACTTGGCACAATATGATGTAATTTTGCCAACTACTCCATTTTGTTTTTGCATTTCTACTGCATCCAAAACACTACTCTTTTGCATCTCTACGCTCAAAACATCATAGCCATTTTTTGCAAAAATGCAACTTGTTATGCCTATGCCAGAAAATAGGTCAATCACTCTATCACAATTTGTTTCTTTTATTTGTTCAAGCACCTTTTGATACATTTTGCCTGCAATTTGAAAATTGGTTTGAACAAAAGAATTTGGTGAAAGTGCTATGTCAATTCCACACAAGTTTGCTTTGAGTTTTTTGTCGCCAAACTTGTGAATAAAAGTTTTGTCAAAAACTGCACTATCAGTGCGTTTGTTTATATTGAGCCACAAAGATACATTTTCAAACTCCTGTTTGAGCATTTGATAAAGTTCTTTTTTGCCTGCAAAATTTTGTGTTGTGACAACAAGTGTGACTATTATGCTATTTTTGTAATTTCTTGCAATAACATATCTGAGTATTCCTACTCTTGTGACTGGATTATAGCCAGAAATTTTGAAACTTTTGATATATTTTTTGATTATTGCAACAAGTTTTTCTGCCCAACTGTCAAATAGCAAACAATTGTTTATGTCAATCAAATTTTTGCCACCTTGCGAATAAAATCCAACAAGTGTGCGATGTGCCTGTTGTTCAACTGCAAGATGAATATTGTTGCGATATTTGAATGGAAAAAACATTGGCATAGCATCATCAACTTGCTCTTTTATGCCATATTCTGCCAGTGCATTTTGCACTGCCATCTTTTTTTGATTTAATTCTTCTTCATATTGCAAATTTAGATAATTGCAACCACCACATTTGCCAAAATGTGGACAATAATTTTTTCCCTTATGCATAATTCCCTTTTAATTTAAATCATTTGTTAAACATTTTTGTCAATAAAACGTTGCAATGAATCCGTCTTTTTTAGTTAAACCGACCTTGAAAATTTTCCACCTAATATCTTTGCAAATATACATTCCTAACCTAAATAAATTTATATATGATTTTGAGTTATATGAATTGTTAAAAAGTCTCTTTATTTTAGGTTCTAATCCACACAAAATTTTATAAACTTTTTTATATTCTTTATCTTTATCAATTTTTGCATATGGCACTTTTGAATGACCAACATACACTGATGCCATAAATTTTGAACACAAATATATAAAAGAATCAACAGATTTGATGTACTTTGTTGCTTCTTCTACGGTCAAATCCTTTTTATTATAAAATTGTTTATTATAAAAAATCGTTTTTTTGTAATTTCTAACTAATGCTCCAAAATTTATTTTTTCATATACAAAATCGTTATCATATGCAAATGCAATTGTTTTATAATATGCATCAATTTCAGTCCAAAACAAAAAGCCAATGCTAACATATTTATTTTCAAAGCTTTTTTGATGAGTAAGACAAATATTAAATTTAAAATGATTTATTTTAATAATTTTTATATAATCATTGATATGTTCAAATTCATGAAAAATTGCCACAGCAAAATATCTGCCACCATCATAGTCAATAGTTTTCAATACATATTCAGTTATAAAAAGTTCATGCCTATGTATAGATTTGCTTTTTAACATGCAATCAGTTTCTTCATATTCGTTTGTTTTTGCAAAATCAATAAATTTTATATTTAATACACAATCTAGGTTAAATAAGTTAAATAAATTTTCAATTGTTTTTTTTATGTAATCTTGATGTCTTGCATATTTATCTAAAACATCATTTAAATAAATTAATTTCTTCATTACAACATAATAACATGTTAAGCATTTATGTTCAAAATATTTTTTTAAAAAACTTACAATAGTATTGTAAATTCTTTATTTTTTATCTTTTTTGAAAACTTTTTTTCTCACCATTCCCTTTTCATCGCCATTGTTTTGTGGCGTGTAATAAACCCTGTCTGCAACTTCTTTTGGCAAGTATTGTTGATATACATATCCACCAAAATCGTGTGGATACAAATAACTGCCAGTGCCATCTGGGTTTGTTGATGGGTGATTTTTTAATGCATTTGGAACAGTGACTGTTTTTATACTCTTTGCATCTTCTTGTGCCATATCTTTTGCAATAATCACACTGTTTGATTTTGGACTTTCGCAGGCATATATAATTGCGTGTGTCATTGGTATAAGGCCTTCTGGTGCACCCATATTTTGATATGCAGTCATTGCAGACACTGCAACCACCATAGCATTGCTGTTTGCCATGCCAATATCTTCACTTGTGTGAGCAATAAGTCGCCTAAAAATAATGAGTGGGTCAACACCACTTTCTATCATACGGAACGCATAAAAAAGTGCCGCATCTGCATCACTACCCCTTATGCTTTTGCAAAATGCAGAAAGCATATCGTAATATTGATTTTCATCAATGCTCAAAACTTTTTGTTCCAAACACTCACATATCAAGTCTTTGGTGACAACAAGTTTGCCGTCAACATTTGGTGCTGTTGAAACTGCAAGTTCAAGTGTGCCAAGTGCCTTGCGAACATCTCCACCAACAGCAAAACACAAATAATCAAGTGCATCAGGCAAAATATCAATTTGCAAATTACCAAACCCATCTGGTGACTTTATGGCATTTTGCACTGCTTTTTTTATGTCTTCTTTTGTAAGTGGCTTAAACTCAAAAACTCGGCAACGAGAAACAATAGCCCTTGTCATGCTTGTATATGGATTTTCCGTTGTGCTGCCAATAAAAATTATATAACCCTTTTCAACAGCTTCCAAAACGCTGTCACTTTGTGCTTTGTTCCATCTGTGACATTCATCCAAAAGCAAATATGTCCTTTTGCCAAACATTTCGAGATTATGTTTTGCTTCTTCAATAATTTGCTTTGCATCTGCAACACCACTTGAAATTGCATTTAGTCTTCTAAAATTTGCTCCACTGCCGTTTGCTATTATGTTTGCAAGTGTAGTCTTTCCTGTGCCAGGTGGGCCATAAAAAATGCAACTGCCAAGTGTGCCAGTTTTTATTGCTCTTTCAATAGCACCACCTTTTTTGATGATATGCTCTTGTCCAACAAACTCTGCAAGTGTTTTTGGACGCACTCTGTCTGCAAGTGGTGCATATTTTTTTGTATCTTCAAAAAGTGAAAATGTATCCATAATTTTATTTTATCATTATTTATTTTTGTTTGCAATGAAAATAATTGAAACAACAATAAATATTATATGACTGAGATTTTTCATAAGTCAAAAATAAATTAGTTTCAAAATGACAATTCGCATTTAGGCAAAATGGCAAAAAAATATTTATTATTGAAATAGTAGATATTCCAATTACATAAAATATAAAGCACCTTAATTGCAAATGAAAATAACAAGCACAAAAAAAGTGGACCGAAATCCACTTTTGATTTTTTAGACTTTACATT
>Ga0256404_1006416_pt1 | contig 19508 bp, 15 predicted proteins | sample RumenRJG_01DNA_FD_185990 | JGI IMG/M metagenome (GOLD analysis project Ga0256404, IMG submission 185990) | Bovine rumen microbial communities from Lethbridge, Alberta, Canada - RJG_01 | ecosystem: Host-associated > Mammals > Digestive system > Stomach > Rumen | place: Canada: Alberta | collected...
CAAACCCACAAACCCCACAAACCCCACAAACCCCATCAACCCCACAAACCCCATCAACCCCACAAACCCCATCCTCCCCACAGCCCCCATCTGCCCCATAAAAACAAAAATCCCGCAGGCTCAGCCTGCGGGATTAAAGGGATTAAAGTTGATCGGTTCCGGTTGCCGGGTTACTCCCCCTTGATGGCAGCCACACCGGGGAGCACCTTGCCCTCGATGGCCTCGAGCATGGCACCGCCGCCGGTAGAGACGTAGCTCACCTTGTCGGCCAGGCCGAACTTGTTGATAGCAGCCACAGAGTCGCCACCGCCAACGAGCGAGTAAGCGCCGTTCTCCTGCGTAGCCTGAGCCACAGCCTTGGCAATCTCGCCAGTGCCGTGAGAGAAGTTCTCGAGCTCGAACACGCCGACAGGACCGTTCCACAGGATGGTCTTGGAAGAGAGGATAATCTTCTTCCAGTTGTTGAGGCTCTCCTCAGAGGCATCCATGCCCTCCCATCCGTCGGGAATCTCATTGATGGGGAATACCTTACGCGGCGTGTCGTTGGTGAATTCCTGACCGCAGACCGTAGCCACGGAGAGGCTGAGGTTGACACCCTTCTCCTTGGCCATCTTGATGACGTTCAGGGCCTCGGGCATGAGCTCATCCTCGTGGAGGGAGTTGCCGATGTGACCGCCCTGGGCCTTGATGAAGGTGTAGCCCATGCCGCCGCCGATGATGAGGTTGTCGACCTTGTCGAGCAGGTTCTTGATGACGCCGAGCTTAGAGCTGACCTTCGAACCGCCGATGATAGCGGTGAAGGGGTGCTGGGCGTTCTTCAGCACGTTGTCGATGGCCTTCACCTCTTTCTCCATGAGGTAGCCGAGCATCTTGCTGTCCTTGTCGAAGTAGTCAGCGATGACGGCGGTAGAGGCGTGCTTACGGTGAGCGGTGCCGAAGGCGTCGTTCACATAGACGTCGGCATAGCTGGCGAGCTTCTTGGCGAAGTCCTTCTGACGGGCCTTCATCTCCTTCTTGGCCTCGTCGTATTCGGGCGTACCTTTCTCCACGCCGACGGGCTTGCCTTCCTCCTCAGGATAGAAGCGGAGGTTCTCGAGCAGCAGGGCCTCACCCGGCTTCAGGGCTGCAGCCTCAGCGTCGGCCTTGGCGCAGTCGGGGGCGAACTTCACCTCCACGCCTAAGCGCTCAGACACGTTGGGCACAATCTGCTTCAGGCTGAGCTTCGGGTTGACCTTACCCTTGGGCTTGCCCATGTGGCTCATCATGATGACGGCGCCGCCATCAGCCAGAATCTTCTTCAGCGTGGGCAGTGCACCACGGATACGGGTGTCATCAGTCACGTGGCCATTCTCGTCCAATGGCACGTTGAAGTCTACACGCACGATTGCCTTCTTGCCGGCAAAGTTGAATTCATCGATTGTCATGATAACTTAATGTTTTATTGTTGATTAAATATGGTTTCCCGAGTTGCAAAATTACGAAAAAGATGGTAAACAAATGAAGCGCGGCCTACTTTTTTGTTTTTTTCAATGATGGTGACGTTTTTATTCCGTAAATTTGCCATCAAAACGACATGCCATGCAGACAATGATTACGATTTTAGGTCCCACGGCCAGCGGCAAGACGGCGCTGGCTGCCCACCTCGCCCACGCCATCGGTGGCGAGATTATCAGCGGCGACTCGCGCCAGGTGTACCGCGGAATGGATATCGGTACGGGTAAGGACCTGGCCGACTACGTGGTCGACGGCGAGCCGGTGCCGTATCATCTCATCGACATCGCCGAACCGGGCACGAAATACAATCTCTACCAATACCAGCGCGATTTCCACGAGGCCTATACCGACATCGAGCGTCGCGGCCGTGTGCCGGTGCTCTGTGGCGGTACAGGACTGTATATCGAAGCCGTACTCAAGGGCTACGCGCTGTCACCGGTGCCTCAGAACCAGGCGTTGCGCGACCGGCTCGAGGGGAAGAGCTTGACCGAGCTCACCGCGATGCTCGAAGAACTGAAACGACAGACGGGTTCGGCGATGCACAACACCACCGACGTCGACTCCTGCCAGCGCGCCATACGCGCCATAGAGATAGAGACCTACAACCTCGACCACGCCACCGAACTGCGGACGATGCCGCCGGTGCCTTCGCTCGTCATCGGCGTGTCCATCGACCGCGATGAGCGGCGGCGGAAGATTACCGCGCGACTGCGCCAGCGCCTCGAGCATGGTATGGTGGACGAGATACGCGGCCTCATCGACAGCGGGGTCAACCCCGACGACCTTATATATTATGGACTCGAATATAAATACGTCACCGAGTATGTCGTCGGGCGGCTGACCTACGACGAGATGTTCCGGCAGTTGGAGATTGCCATCCATCAGTTTGCCAAGCGCCAGATGACGTGGTTCCGGGGTATGGAGCGGCGCGGCACCACCATCCACTGGATTGACGCCACCTTGCCCATGGCGGAGAAGGTGGCGGCTGTGAGAAGGCTGATGGAAAACGGTTAATCGGTGACCTTGCCCTTGGTCAGTGCGTACTTGCCGCCTCCGGTGAGGCAGAGTACGGCGGCGCCAAGGAGGTAGAGCATCGGGAGTTCAACGGCCCATCCACCCGTATTGGGATCGACGGAGAACAATACGGGGAGGTGGGCCATGAGAATGGCCACGACCATGTTGCCGACCATTACGGCGGAGGCTACGCGCGTCCAGGCTCCGATGATGATGAGGATGGAGGCCATGAGTTCAGTGGCCAGGGAGAAGTAAGCCAGGAAACCGGGCAGGCCCAGTCCGGCCAACATGCCTTGGATACCGCCCACGCCATAGATGACTTTGTGAATACCGTGGAAAAGCATAAGGCCGCCAACAGTGAGGCGGAGGAGCAACAACCCGAGGTCGTTGCTGCGGAGGAAATTGTTGTTCATTGTTTATGGGGTTTATGGGGGTTATGGGGTGAATGGGTTTAATGGGGTTGATGAGAGGCTTTACATATTATCGCACTGCTCGCTCTCGTCGCGCTGCACCTTCTCGCCCTTCTTCAGTTCGCGGGCTTTGTAGCCGAACTTCGGGAAGGCGGATTCGATTTTCTGCTTGTCGGTCTTGGCGGGGTTGTAGACGATGGTGACCGTCTGGTCGTTGACACTGGTCAGGATGTCTTTGATGCCCTTCTCGAAGCGGAGGTTGTTCTTGATTTTGTTCTCGCAGTTGGCGCAGTGCATCTGCGGGGTCGTGGTGACGACGAGGGTGTCGGTTTTACTCTTTGCACTGGCGGTGCCGCATACGGCAGCCAGGGCGATGGCGAAAAATAACTTCTTCATAGTTCTTTGTATTTTAATCGTTACACATTTATTATCTATTATCTGATACTGCACAGCTCCGGCCCTCGGCTCGCGAGGCGAGGGGGTGGGGCCGTTGTTTTCTATATGTTATACCTTATCCCCACATACCCCATGGCGCCGGTCATCGGGCCCCAGACGAGGGTGGGGTCGAAGGTGGTGCTCCAGGGGTGGGCGGCATCGATGATGGGGTTCTTTTGTTTATAGTTGGTCAGGTTCTCGCCGCCGACGTAGACCGAGAAGTGGCGGAACCAACGGGTGACCTGCGCGTTGAGCTGACCGTAGGCCGGGTAGGTCTCCTGCCATGAGGGCGTGCCGTCGGCCGTGGTGTAGGCCTTGGGCAGGCGGCCGCCGCCGTTGAGGGCGAAGGTGGCATCGAACTGCCACAGGCCGAGCGGCGTCTTATACGAGGCCGTGAGCAGTCCCTTATAGCGGTTGGTCAGCGGCTGGCGCAGCAGTTCGCCGCCGTAGGTTGTCTTCACGTCGTTGTAGCGGTAAGCCGCCGTGACGGTCATGCCGCGGAAGGGGTCGATGGTGGCATCGACCTGGAACGTATGCGAGTACGACTTGCCGTCGAGGTTGGTGATATGAATCTGCGTTGGATCGCTGTCGTAGTCGATGACCGTCTGCCGGCTGAAACGCGTGTAGTAGTACTCCGCGTTGAGCTTCAGCACCTTACCCCACATGGGGATGTTGAGCGCCGTACTCAGTCCGTAGTTCCATGCGCGCTCCTGGTCGAGCGGGTCGATGACGAGCTGGCGGCCGCTGGCCATGAGGTAGTTGCTCTCGGCGAGGGCGTGCACCGAGCGGAAGCCCTTACCGGCCGAGGCGCGCAGGCTCCAGATGTCGTTGACCTGCCACTTCACGTGGAAGCGCGGGGTGACGAAGGTGCCGTACATCGAGCTGTGGTCGACGCGCAGGCCGGCCATGGCGATGAGGCGGTCGTGGAAGTTGTAGGTGTACTGCGCATAGCCGCCGATGACATTCTCCTTCTCGTTCATGCGCTGCCCGAGGTAGGTCTGGCCGAAGTAGTCGTGGTTGAACGACGCGCCGAGGGCGATGTTGTGGTCGTGGGCGACATTGGTCTCGAACATCAGCTGCGAGTAGAGGTTCTTCTCGTTGACGTCGTAAGCCTTGCGGCCGTAGGTGGCGTCCATCTCATGCATCGAGGCCGAGGTCATCCAGGCGATGTTGGTGCCGTGGGTGGGGTCGAGGATGAAGGCATGCTTCATGTAACCCTCGTAGCGATGGGTGTTGAGGTTGATGCGGTAGATGGGATCAGTCTGATGGTCGAGCATACCGCTGTGGTTGGTCTGACCGCTCTCGCGCTTCTCGTCGAGCAGGGCCAGTCCGCCGTGGAAGATGTAGTTGCCCGACTTGCCATACCAGCGGTTCTGCAGGTTGAACTGCCGCGTCTGCGGGTCGTCCATGAAACCGTCGTTGTTGCTGTCGTGCTCCTTGAGGTTATCCTCATAGTGGCCGAGGAGCTCGGTGCTGAGGCCTTTGGAGAGGTGGATATTGCCGTCGGCGTTGGCCTCGATGCGACTCATGGTGTTGCCGTAGAGGTTGATGTGCACGGCTTGGTCGTCCTCGGGTTGGAGGTACTGCACATTGATCTGCCCGGTCATGGCCTCGTAGCCGTTCTTCACGCTGGCGTTGCCCTTGCTCACCTGGATGCTCTTCATCCAGGGTCCGGGAACGTAGCCTAATGAATAAGGTATGGCGGCACCGCGGAAGTTGGGCAGGTTCTCGGTGAGCATCTGCACGTACTTGCCGCTGAGGCCGAGGAGTTTGATCTGCTTGGCGCCTGTGGCGGCGTCGTTGTAGCTCACGTCGACCGACGGGTTGGTGGTGAAGCTCTCGCCAAGGTTACAGCAGGCGGCCTTGAAGAGCTCATCCTGCGAGATGAGCTGTCCGTTCAGCGGGCCTTTCATGCGCATCATGCCGGGCTTGCGGCGCACCACGCTGACCTCATTGAGCGTCTGGTCGGGCATCGTGCCGACGCTGTCGGTGGCGGCAGCAGAAACGGAGCCCGAGGTGGTGTCGGCGGGGGCAGCAGAAACGGAGCCCGAGGTGGTGTCGGCGGGTTGTATGATAGTGGGGTGTGCAGTTGCGGGAGATGCAACTGCGGCAGAGGCCAGCATGCCCATCATGCCGGCTAATAAGCGGTTTCTATTCATGTATGATGTTGCTTTGTTTTCATTGATTGACGTCATTGAATGGTTCCTCCTTTCTAATGGTCAATCAAGAAATCAAAGCCGTAGCACACGCAGCTGGTGCAGGTACGCCCTTGGTGGGGCATTCCATAGCACGGTGTACGCCGATGGCGCATGGGTGGGGATAAACGATGGGATGAAGGAGAGGAGACCGGCCATCGGCGTCACGGCGGCATAAGGCTGGGTGAAGTCGAAGACGTGGGTGGGCGCGATGGTGCTGGGTGCGAGCTTCATGGTCTTCACCACCATGCAGCCTTTCATGCCGTTGTGGTGGTGACAGCCCTGCGCCTCAGCAATTTGGGCCAGCTCGGTGCGACCGGAGTGCAGGCATACCTCCATGCTCAGTCCGGCACTCATCACGATAATCAGCAATGAGAGCACCATCATGGGGAATATGCGCATCAGTCTCTTCATGGGCGCAAAGGTACGAAAATAGTTTGTAATGAGTATATAAGTTTTTGAGTTTATGAGTTTTTAAGGGTTTGCGATAGTTATAGAGACGCTGCACAGCAGCGTCCTACAGAACCATAGGAAACGAGGGGAGCTGTAGCCAAGGAACACATTGAGGGTGTATCAAAATTGAAGAAGTCCGGGAGTTCAGAAGTTCAGTCAAATGCATAAGTGCCTGATAATAAGGTATGATTATTGTAATGACGGGACTTCCGGACTTCCGGACTTCTGGACTTCTCTAATTCTGATACACCACCCAGGGGTGAGGCTTCAGGGGTGAGGCCGTGAGGCTACCTTATTCAAGTTTCTCAAGTAGTTTTCCAACCGCGGAGCGGTTGCGGTGAATAGCCCGGGGATGAGCGAAGCGATTCCCCGGGGTTAGGGTTCACCGGTGGAATTATTCATTTTACCCCGTAGGGGTTGCGGCAAGACATAGCAGCGGGATAGATAATTTGGTAGAACAAAGGTTCTTGGACGATGAATGCCGTATTTCAGCAATCGTTTCGCCGGAACCCCTACGGGGTAATATGAATAAGCTCACCGATAAACCTCTCTTCCCGGGGTTTCGCTGATGCTCAACCCCGGGCTATCTTCCGCAACCGCTCCGCGGTTGGTATTCCTTCGCTCGCAACGATATTACGGATGAATGATTCTATCTATCAAAAACTTATAGGCTTGAGAAACTTGAATACCTTATTTATTATTCACCTTTTTCTCCAGCTCCTCGGTGACGGTGGCATAGAGGCGCTCCATGACGACGGGCTTGGTGAGGAACTGGTTGGCACCCATCGAGAGGCCCTCGGAGATGTCGTCGTCGAAGTTCATGCCCGAGAGGATGATGATGGGGAACTCGTCCTTGTTCATCGCGTGGATGTGGAAGTCGGCGTTGTCGCAGCCCTTCCTTACGCTCTTGATGACCTGAAAGCCATCGATGTCGGGCATCATCAGGTCAACGATGGCCAGGTCGAACTGGTCGGGCGTATCCTGACGGTCCTGAATCATCTGCAACGCAAAGCGGCCGTTGCTCGCCTTGGCAATCTGAAACTCAAACGGTTGGAGCATCTTCTCCAACAGCAAGAGGTTCAAGGGAATGTCGTCTACCAACAGCAATTTAAACTGGTTACTGTCAACACCTGCTATCTGTTTCATAATCGGTTATTTATTCGTAATATGTGATGCGTGGCGGTGGCCGGCACGAGGCGCGGCCACTACTTTGGCTTATTAACTCATTAACTCTTAACTCAAGAACTCACCAGCTCATCAGCTCATGAACTCAATCCGTTCCATTGGTCACCGGCTCGGTGGTGTATTCGCGGCCCACATCTATGCCGCCGATGTCTTTACCCGAGGCCTTCGCCTTATCGACGCTCTCCTGGTAATATTCCTCGTAGTCGAGTATGCCGGACGACGGTCGGACGACGTGGGTGTCGAAGATGATCTGCGCCTCGCCTTTGGGTTCGATGTTGCCGAAGATACGGATGATGTGGCGGGCCAGTCCGATGTTTTTGTCGGAGTGGAAGATGAACTTCAGTCGCGCCGTTTTGCCGGGCGGTATCATATCGACGTTGTCTTTGTCCACCTCAATGGTCGGCACTGCGGGCTGGATGTCGGTGATGACGAGCATGCTGTTGCCGATGTTCCTCACCTCATACACCATCGCGAGGTCGTCGCCGAGGACGGTGGCGGGGTAGTGGCGGATGGAGTCCACGATCTGGATGGCCGTGGGTCTGACCGTCTTGCGGCACGACGTGAGCGTCGACGCACCCACCATCAGCACTGCGAAGGGCACGACAGCCACGGCAAGCCGCGAGGTCAGCCGCGAGGCCGACTGCATCGCATGCCGCGACACCAGTCGCGCAATGAACCGGGAGATGAACGTTGACTTTATTTCCATTGCTTCAGATAATTGTCGATGGAATGGCCCGACTCGTCGCGGTTGACCATCCCCTTAATCTCGCTATGCCCCTTGAGCACGATGCGCATCTCGGTCGCCATGTCGGCATCCTTGGGCAGTAGGCCGCAACGGTAGAGCTCGAGCTGGGTGTAGGCCAGGGCCGTGAGCAGGGCGTTGAGGCGATGGCGCTCGTCGCCCATGGTCTGCTTGCTGGCCGCGTCGAGCCGTTTGCGGAACTTGGCGAAGGCGTCGGCGTCGAGGTAAGCTGCGCACATCTCCTTCATCGAGCCGTAGAGCGGCAGCACGCAGTTCGTCTTGCGGGTGCGCTTCTCCAGCGACCAGTAGTAGTCGGTGAGGATGTCGGCGGTGATGGGGTAGTATTGCTGGAAGTAGTCGGCTATGGCGTCGTGGACGTCGAGGTCGGGGTTGTCCATGAGTTGCGCCAGTACGTTGGTCTGCATGTCGTCGAAGGCCGAGTAGTCGTCGCCGCTGCCATTGAAGAACACGCCGAGCACGCCGAGCTTGGCGTAGAGCTTCAGGCGCGACTGCATGGCAAGCAGACAGGGGAAGGGCGACAGGTAGTCGTCGAAGTTGCGCTCATAGTCCCAGACATAGATGCGGCTGCACCGCTGCTGCCAGGCCTTGACCAATGCCAGGAACTCGGTGTAACCCTTGCTGTGGGTGAAGTCGACCTGCACGGGCAGGGGGAAGCTTGAGATGAACACGCCCACGTTGGCGGGCAGCGCCGTGGCGGGCGCCTGCTTCGTGGAGTGGTAGGCCGAGGTGAAGAACTGGTGGCGCGGGAACTCCTTGGCCAGGCGGGTGATGAACCGGGTGACGGCCGGCGTGGCGTTGCCCGGCGTGTTGCCTAAGGCGCGGCAGCGCGGGCAGGTGCAGGCGAGCTTGTTGTCCATCGGCATGATGGAGATGCGCTCGCTGTAGTTGTCGGTGCCATAGCCGTATTGGTCGATGATGTATTCGCGCACGACCTTGTAGAGCGCGGCGCTGGAGAAGCAGAGCTGGTCGTGGGTGCGGCGGCCGTCGACGGTGGCGTACATGTCGTCGGTGAGCTGGTCGTGGATGACCTTGACGAGGTTATGGCCCCACAGTCCCCAGTCGTAGTCGGGGTGGTTGGTGTGCATGGTCTGCTGCACATCCTTGGTGTTGGAGGGTGTGTATAGCCCATGGTATTCGGAGAGCGGCTCGCCCGTTACGGGCTTGGCCGTACCCGAGCAGCCGCCTACCACCAGTGCGGCGGCGATGGCTGTCAGTGCTTTAGAAATGTATCGTAACATGGGCATCAAGATATAGATAGTTTCTGTTGCGGGTATTGTTCGACGCAGCGTCGGACACCGACATGTTGTACCACGTGCCTGAGAGGCTGAGGTCAATCATCGCGTTGATGACGATGAGTCCGCCGGCGCCGAGCATCGTATTGAGCTGGTCGAAGCGCGTGGGGATGGCGCGGTCGATGAGCGACAGCTCAGGGGCGTTACCCACGCTGCCGGCTAAGAAGAAATACGACCGGTTGGTCTGCGAGGGATAGCAGCGGGCCGTCAGTCCGCCGTTGACGAAGACGCGGGAGTTGAGCGAACTGGTGATGTTGCCCGCCATGAGGAATGCGTGGGCGTTGGCACCGAGGACAAACGGGTCGAGGTCCTTCGTGGCACCGGCGCCGGCCTCGAAGAGCGAGTTCTTGTCGTCGTCATCAATCAGACGGTAAGACAAGTTGCCCGTACCGGTCCAGCCGTTGTCGAAGGCGTAGGTAGCGCCGACGCCGACCTTTACGCGCGGCATGAATTTTGTGGCCACGCTGGCGTTGACGGTGGTGGAGAGGCGCTCATCCCACTCGTGCAGCCATTCTCCGCTCACCTGTATGCCGCTGCCGCCTTCGATGTCGGTCGAGTCGGTGGCATGGTCCACACCGTCTCTGCCGACGTAGGTCAGTCCGGCGGTGTAGGTGTTGTGCTCGACGATGCGCGAATAGGAGACCGAGGCCTGCGAGGTGATGTTGTCCTCGTCGGAGGGTCGGGCCTGCTGGTAGCCGGCGGTGACCTCGTTGCGCCGCAGGTGGCGCTGGAGCAGCTCCATGTGCTGGCGGTATTCATCCAGCTCGCCATAGCCGGGGCGGTAAAGGCGGTAGGCGGCGATGGCCTTATCCCAGTCCTTCAGCTTCTCGTATACCGTCGCCTTGTCGAGGATGAGCGACTGGTTGCCGGGGTCAGTGTCGAGGCCGCGGTTGATGAGATTGAGCGCGGTGGAATAGTCGCCGGTCTTGATGTTGCGGCGGGCCAATACCTCGCAGCACTCGGCGTAGGCCTTGACGACCGACGTGTCGCCGACGTAGTCGCCGATGAGGTTGTCGAGCATGACGTAGGCCTTGTCGTAGTTGCCCATGGCGGCGGTGACCTGTGCGTCCTTGATGTGGAAATAGGGGTTGTCGGGGTAGAGCATCTCGCCCTGGTCGATGAGGCTGCGGGCCTTCTTGTTGTTTTTCAACAGGAGCTCAGCCGAGATGGCCATGCTCAGGATGTCGGCCGAGGGATAGCCCTTGTCGAGCACCTTCTGCAGCTCTTCCTCGGCCCTGCGCGTCTGCCCCTGGGCCATGAGCTGCTTGATGTAGGGCATCATCACCTCCTCATAGAGTCCGGCGCGCGTGCGGTGGTCGGTGGTGACCTTGTTGAGCAAAGCGAGCGCCTTCTGGCGGTGTCCGCCCCTGACGTAGCAGGTGAAGAGACGGTGCATGACGGCGTCGTGGGTGTCGCTTTCGAGCTTATAGGCGACGAGCTTCTCGAGCAGTGTGGCGGCCTCATCCCACTGCTGCAGATCCATCATGCGCCGCACCTCCTCGAGCTGCAGGGCGCAGAGCTCCTCGTTGGCGTCGACGTTGTCGGGCCAGCGGGCGTGGATCTTCTCCAGCATGGCCGTGGCGGCGCGGGTGTTGCCCAAGCGGCGCTGCACGGTGTATTCGCGGTAGAGCAGATTCTGCGTGTCACCGCGGCGGCGCCGGGCCTCGCGGATATACATCAGGGCGTCGTCGAGGTAGCCTCGCGACATCGAGGTGTTGAGCAGATAGGTGAGAGCCTCGTCGGAATGCTCCTTCTCATAGAGCCGTCCGTAGGCCGTATAGGGGTCGTTGCTGGCGGCGTTGCGCGCCCGTTCGCGCTCGAGCTCATTGTTCAGGGCGGTGAGGCGGCTGCTGTTCTTGAGGCCGGGGATGGAGCGCTTGGCCGACTGGATATAAGCCAAGGCCTCGCTGTAGCGCGTCATCTCGCCGAGGATGGATGCCTTCTTCTCGACGAAGGGGTAGGGGTTGGCCACCACGGTGGCAGCATGACCGGCCACGTCGATGGCGTCCTCAGTGCGGCCGGTGCGGTAGAGCAGGTTGCACAGCGCCATCTGGAACTCGGCGTTGTTGGGCTGGATGCTCACCAACTGGCGGAGCATGGTCTCCTGTCCGGTGAGGTTGCCGTGCTTGCGGTAGTTGCGGTAGCGCGTCTCGTAGTCGCCCGCCATCTCGCGCTTCACCTCGGCGCGATCGGGGTAAATCTCCTCGAGACGCTTGAGCAGGCGCTCGGCCTCCATCTCGTTGCCCTGCTGACGGAAGAGGCTTATCTTCTTGCGCCACAGGTCGTAGTCGTAGGGCGACAGCTCGAGCAGCTCGTTGCAGTAGACGATGGCCGAACTGTAGTGCTTGGTCTGCTCCTCGACTTTCAACAGCAGCTGCAGCGTCTGCGGGTCGCGGTCATCCTCACGCAGCGAGCGGATGAGGTAGTAGCGGGCGCGGTCGTACTGATTGTAGTGCAGCCAGTAGTAGCCCAGGAGCATGTTGAGGACGGGGTTGGACTCGTATTTGCCGAGGCCTTCGTCGAGCACCTTCTTGCCGTCTTTCCATTGGCCTTGGTGGAAGAGGCGGCGCACCAGGTCCTCGTAGTCCTTCTGGGTGATGTTCTCAGCGGGGGAGGCGACGGGGACAGTGGCCGACACAGCCGTGGAAGCAACTGCGGGGCTGCTGCCTACAGCACCCGACGGCCGGGAGGCCAGGGCGGGGAGCGGCGCAAGTGCCAACCCGATGACGAACAGTGCGCTGTGGCCGATGGCCGGTACGATATGGATGATAGCCTTTCTCATAATCATTATCAATTAATGCCTCCTTCCTGTGCAGCCGCACCTTGCGGCTTGGCGTCCTCCGCATGCTTCACGCCACGGCGTTCCATTGCCTTCCATACGGCCTTACGACCGGTGATGAAGTTGTAGTAGCCGATGAGGGAGCTCACGACGATGATGGGGTGATAGATGAACGGCTCAAACAGCGAGGCCGTCAGCAGCTTCAGGTAGCTCACGGTGCGGGTGTAGGACTTGCCGAGGATGAAGTCGTAGAACACGACGAACGTGGAGAGCATGAAGCTGAAGGTATAGATGGCGAAGAACGTAACGAAGAACGTGTGCCAGTTGATGCCGCCGGTGAAGGCGAGGTAGACCATGAACACGAGACCGCCCGCCTCGATGACCGGGGCGAGGAACTCGAAGACGAAGGTGTAGGGCAGGGTGATGAGGCCGAGCCGCTTGTATTTCCGGTTAAAGAGGAGCCGGCGGTGCTCCCACATGAGCTGGATGAGTCCACGGCCCCAGCGGATGCGCTGTCGGAAGAGCATGCGCAGCGTGGACGGACCCTCAGTCCAACAGCAGTTGTGGGGAATCTGCACCACGCGGTAGGGGCGGTGGAAGTCGCAGCAGTAGGCCACCATGCGGGTAATCATATCCATATCCTCGGCAAACGAGGTGCTGCTGTAGCCGCCGGCGTTGATGACGACTTCGGTGGAGAACAGACCGTAGCCGCCCGACACGTTGTTCATGGCGTTGATCTTGCTCCATCCCATCTTACCCACGAGGAACGAGCGCTTGTACTCCAGGTCCTGGAACAGCGGCAGCGGACGGCTCGACGGCCGCACCTTGACCAGTTCACCGTCCTTGATAGTGGAGCCGTTACTCATCGACATCGTACCCGACACGGCGATGATGGTGCCGTCGCTGACCACGGGGAACACGCAGTGGTACAGGGCATCGCGCGAGAGGATACAGTCAACGTCGGTATTGATGAAATAAGGATTGGTAATGACGTTGAGGCCGGCGTTGACGGCGTCGGCCTTGGTGCCGCCGTTCACCTTGTCGACGACCACGAGGCGGGCGTATTTGTTGTTGGCCGAACGGAAAAGACGGCGGAAGGGGGCGCAGTGCACCTTCTCGACATATTCAAACGGCACCTCTACCAAATCGAAGGTGTTGATGAGCAGTTCGAGCGTGCGGTCCTTGCTGCCGTCGTTGACGATGCACACCTCAAAGTTGGGATAGTCCATGCGGAGCAGCGACTGGACGTTGTCGATGATGGTGCGCTCCTCGTTGTAGGCGGGGGCGACGATGGAGATGCCGGGTACATAGGGGGAGCTCTGCATCATGTGGCGGATGTAGTCGGCGGACCACTGCTTATAGCGCGAGCTGTACTGATACGAGAATATCAGCAGCATCACGTAAGACGCCATCAGCAACATCGAGTAGAGGAAGACGATTGAGCCGAAGAAGATTAATATTAATTCCCACATAGTGTACTATAGCGATCTCATTTGTTGAAGCACGGCCAAGGAGTCGATCTGATCCATGAGCGTTCTGTCGGTGTTGGCCTTGATGTATTTCTCCCTGAGCAGTTCGAACGTGCGTCGTCCGTCCTTGCCGTAGGTGTAGAGGCTGGTGAGGGCCACCTCGCGGGTGACCTTCGACGTCGACTTGCGGAAGGCGTCGACGAAGAATTCGGTATGTTTGCCCGAGTTGATGGCGTAGACGGTGCGCAGCACCTCCTGGCGGATGGGCTCGGGCTGGTGGTCGTAGGAGTCGATGGCGGCCTGCTCCTGACTGGCGTCGCGCAGGATGGCCACGGCATGGAGCGCCGCACGGCGGTATTTGAGGTTGGGCGAGAGAAACAGCTTGTGGAGCGAGGCTTTCTCTTGCTCGGTGCCGTAGTAGGCGGTCTCCTGGATGAGGAAAGCCGCCGAGTCGGCGTTGTGCAGCTCCTTGGCCACCACCAGGAACTGCGGCATCTGACGGTTGTTGGCCTGGGCCCAAGCGAACAAGCGGTGCAGCACCATCTTATACCAGATGCCCAGGTCGTCGTCGAGCTCCTCCTTGAAGTAGCGGTAAGGCTCGGTCGACGAGGCGATGATGTGGCACACGCGCGAGATGTGGCGGATGGGCAGGTCGTAGTTGTTGAGGTAGATGGCCAGCAGTCCCTCGTTGACGGGAATGTGCATGTTGGCGATGTTCTGCAGCGTGGACATCACCAGGTGCTTCGTGGCGAGGTTCCGCTCGTAGTACGCCTTCACGCCGGTGAGGGCGCAGAGGGCGTCGGCGTTGGGGATGTTGCTCAACTCGCGGCTGAGGTCTATACAGATCTCCGAGATGAGGCGCGACAGTATCTGCGGCTTATACGAAAGAATCTGGTGGAGCGACATGCCACAGGCCTGCTCAAGGGTGGTGCCGTCGGGCTTGTCGGCCGAGATGAGGATGGAGTAGAAGCCGTTGTACAACTGCTTTCGGGCAGCGTTGTAGGCCTTGTTGGCCTTGCGGTTCTGGCGTATCTTCCTCATGAACAACACGAAGACGACCATCATCGTGAGGATGCACGCCATGATGAGTCCGTAGAGCAGCCGGATGCTCCATGGATAGTCGGCGTAATAGAGCAGAAAGCGCTTGAGGTAGTAGCCCATGGCCTGAAAGCCATAGAACTCCACCCCTTGTCCGGTGGGATAAATGATGCCTGCTGCTATTGTCATATTAACCTTTCCTTGTAATGCAATGCCGATCAGTATTCTTCAATCACGTTGCTGACCTTTGCCGGTGCATGATGTGCTGTGTCGCCGACCTCCTTGATATCCAACTGCACCATGTACTTGATGCCACCGGCGTAGTCGTAGTCGCGGGTCACTTCGCCGCCGAGCAGCATGGCGAGCTTGCGGCTGATGCGCAGGCGCAGGCTCAGTCCGGTCTTGTGGTCGTCCTTGCTCTTGGCCACGGCGGCGTGATAGCGCTTGTCCTGTATGGCCGGCATATTGGCGATGACGGTAATCTCTATCTTGTCGGCCACCTTGTGCAGCAGCACCGCAATCTTGCCCTGCAGGATGTACTGGCCGGTGTTGGTCAGCAGGTTCTGCACAATCTGGCGTATACGGCGGCCGTCGCTCACTATCTTGAAGCCCTTGGGCAACTCCGACGTGAGGCTGATTTGTACGCTCGAAGGCATGCACACGGACATGGCGTCAACGGCCTCGGCGACGACCGACTGCACGTCGACCGGCTCCTGCTTCACGTTGTAGGTGTGGGTGTCGTAGCGCGTCGATACCATCAGGTCGTTAAGCAGCATGTCGAGCATGTTGTAGCTGTTGCGGATGTGGGTGGCATACGACTCGCGCTCGGCCTCGCTCCAGGTGCCCTCGGGCAGGCAGAGCAGTTGGGCAAAGCCATAGACCGAGTTGAGCGACGTGCGTATCTCATGGCTCATGTTCTCGAGGAACATCTCCTTGCTGCGCTGCATGCCCTCACGCTCGTGTGAGATGACAAAGATATAGAAGACGAGGCACGACGTGGTGAGACCAAGGCTGTGGCTGGGGTTGTCGACCCAATGAAACAAACTGAGCGTCAACGGCATCAGCATCGCGGCAAGGGTGGCGAAGAGTCTCGGATCGTATTTCTTCCGCTTACGGTATCGCCGGATGAGGCACCAGGACACATACATGGTAAGCACCGCGAAGATGATATTCTCGTAGATCACCATCGTCGTGAGCCACGTCTTGACAACCGACGACGTGCCCAAAGTCTTGAAACTGCCTGCTGTGAAGAAGTCCCAGCCTACGATGAAGAAACCGAACAATCCCAGTATACCGGCCAGCGCCATGACAATGCTGGAGGCGGGGCGATTGATGCGCATGTACTGCATCGAAAAATTAATCCAGAAGATGAAGTTGATGGCGCCGGTGGCCTTTGACAGCTCCGTCACAAACGACATCAGCCTGTCGTCGTTGATGATTGGGCTGGCGCATAGGTCTTCAATCGAAAAGGGCAGACAGTTGAGCAGCGTGAAGAATGTCATCCAGAAGAGCGCGCGGTCAAGCTTGCTGGCACTCTTCCGGCGCCGCCAGTCTTTTATCAGGATAATCAGCAGGATGATGGCAAAGCATGGTGCCGATATCCAGAAGGCATTCATCGAGCCTGTTATATTGTCGAAAGAAAACATATGCTGCGGGGTTTTATTTAGATGATGAACAGGAAGCGGGCGCCGCCGGTGTAGCTCTTGTCGAGCATGACCTTACCATTGAGCCGCTCGGCGATGATGCTGCAGATGTGCAGTCCCATGCCTGTTCCATTGACGTTGTAGTTGGCTTTCTTGTAGCGCTTGAAGATGTCGTCGGCCATCTCGGGTGCTACGCCGGTGCCGGTGTCGGTGACCGAGAACGTGAGGTGACCGGGATTTTCCTTCTCCGACACATGCAGGTGGATCTCGCCCTCGTACGTATGCTTGCAGGCATTGGTCAGGAAGTTGATGATGACCTGCTCAATGCGCTGCTCGTCGGAGTTGATGCAGTAATCGTCGGGCACCTCCGAGGTGAAGTAAAGCCGCACGCCGGCCTGCACCCTCATCTTGGCCAGTTGCACCGTCTCGCGGCACATATTGTTGACCAAAAAGTCCTTTTTGCGGATGCGGAAGTTGCCATGCTCGGCGTTGACGATGTCGAGCACGTCGTCGATGAGCTTCGTCAGCATGCTGTAGCTGTTGTTGATGATGTTGAAATATTCCTGCTTCTGCTCGTCGGTCACCTCGACGCCGGGTACGCAGAGCAACTGCGAGAAACCGAACATCGCGTTGAGCGGCGTGCGAATCTCGTGAATCATGTTCTGGAACATCATCGTCCTCGACCGGTCAGCCTCGATGCTCTCATTGAGCGAATGAATCAACCTCAGCTCGTGCTCGTGCTGCTGCGACACGTCCTTGATGGCGCCTATCAGGTGGCGCGCGTTACCCTCGGCGTCGCGGTCGATGACGACGTAGTTAATCCTGACCCACTTCGCCACGCTGCCCTCGCAGATCATGGAGATGGCGGGCGTGTCCCTCAGCCTTTCCATCATCGTCTTGGTATTGCTGAAGCGCTTCACCTTGTCGTATTCCTTCTCGCTGCACAATTTAGAGGCCACAATCACGTTGGTGCCTGACAATTTGCCGCTCCTGGGCAGAATGCTCCGCTCGTTTGACGCCTCTGTCCAATAGGCCGTGTACCAATCCTTTTCCAGGTCCATGTAGCAGAGAAACACGTAGGTCTTGGCCAGCGTGTCGGCCACGAGCGTGTTTTGCTTGTAGTTCTCCAAGAGGTCAGTGATGTCGTAGTGGTAGCCCTCAAAAACCCACTTGCCCTCGGCATTCTTGCGTCCCAGGCCGCCGCATCTCACGAAGCGCAGGCCCAGCGTGGGGTGTATCCAGCGGTAGTTGACCTCAGCCTGCCTGCAGGTCTTCAGCCGCTCCAAGGCAAGCTCGACGAGCCTCCTGTCGTCAGGAAAGATGCGGTCGCGCCAGTATCTATACAACTCGTCAGGACTCATGAGGTCATCCTTGCCCAAGCCGAACAGCTGGCGGCACTCGTCGGAGACCATTGCACGAAAGCCATATTCACCGCCCTCAGTGAAATTCCAAATACCGAGCATTGCCGACTTCAGGACATCATTGATGACGGCCTGCGGCATTATTGAATGCGTGGAATCGCTGTCCACAATTCCACTTTCATTAGATTTCATATACATTGTAATTGAAGATTTGCTCGCTCACTTTTTATACACCTTTTTTTTAATATACTTGTCCCCTGTCAGCAATCAGCAGGCCTCAGGACAATCACCACAAAATAGGCTCTTTAATGTAATTACGGGTGCAAAGATACGGAAAATTATCTGTTCTGCCATTAATAATTACAAAAAAATTATTGTTTATATCAAAAGAAAACATTAACTTTGCACCACTAATTGAATATATAGTGTTTAATAGCCTCGCCCGCCAATGCCATCACAACAAGGCCGGACGATACTAAGTTAATGTAATTAATTTGAACAGAAACATGAAGAGTCACATTTTTGGCATGTTTTCCGTCTGCGCGCTCACCATTGGACTGATGTCCTGCAGCAGCAATGAAGACACCGAGGCTCCTGCCAACGATGTCCTTACCCAAAACGTTGAGAAGTATGGCACACGCTCATCTGAGGTGAGCCTGCAGTTTGGCGCCAGCAAGATTGCAGCCACACGCGCGGCCGATGTCAACGGCAACATGTGGGGCGACATCATGCCCGCCTACCCCACTGAGGAGGAGAAGCAGGGCGTGCTAAGCTACGTGCGCAACAACCCGGGAGCCACCGTCGAATGGCCGGGCTACACCTACTATTTCGTGCAGGACGTCATAGGCGCCCACAACAAGTACAGCTACACCGACCGCAACGGCGCTCAACACAGCGATATCGACGGCACGTCGCACCTGGACCTGCTCGAAGTGTTGGAGGCCAACCGCACGCTGCAGCCTTGGGAGAAGGATGACAAAGGCAACCCCTACAGCTGGGTGGACCTCTACACCCACGTCAACAACTTCAACAACGGCCAGTGCAACAATGCCGCCACACACAACGCCACCCTCATGACCGAGGGCTTCAAGGACGCCCGCGCGCACGACAGCTACGGCAACACCTGGGTTGACGACTGGCGTCTCTACTACTGGAACGGCAACTACTACCTCGGCCTCGACTACAAGATGGCCAAGGACGACGGCAAGATAGACCCCGACGGCATCTACGACGACTGGATTGTGAAGATACTCCCCGGCAAGGGCGAGACACCCGTCAAGCCCGCCGACCCATCCGACCCATCTGACCCAGAAACTCCATCCACCCCATCCACCCCAGAAACCCCGTCCACTCTCGCCGGTGAGGTAGAGTTCGACATCCACCAGCAGCAGCACACCGACTGGAACGAGATAAAGACCTCCATCCACGTGCGCGATACCGCTGCCGTACACGTGTTCCTGCCCATCCCCATCGAGTCGCAGGCCGTTGCCGACGACTTCCACATCCGTGCCGGTGAGAACTATAAGAGCATCAGCTACACCGAGAAGCTCAACGCCAAGTTTGAGTTTGCCGGACAAGAGTTCTCCTTCCCCGTTGAGATTAACCACAGCGCCGCCGGCATCGACATTCTCATCGACTGCACCACCGACGAGGCCAAGGCTGCCCTGAAGCTCGCCCGCGGTGTCTTCGACGACGGCATCACTTTCGAAATCCACAGCTACGTCAACCCCGATGTCAATACCGACCAGATATGGAATTGGCTGAAAACCGTCAAGCTGCCCTCCACCAAGACCTCGCAGTGGCCTGAGGAGGGCGACATCTGCACCCACGTCTACGGTCAGGTCTCCTCTGCTTACCACATGGATGAGATGATTAAGTTCGACCAGCGCCCGTAACGGAGCGCCCGAGGGCAATCATAGATAGTGAGGCGGTCGCCCCCAGACCGGGTGACGCCCCCCACGATAATATCCCCACACG
>Ga0256404_1006418_pt1 | contig 19498 bp, 15 predicted proteins | sample RumenRJG_01DNA_FD_185990 | JGI IMG/M metagenome (GOLD analysis project Ga0256404, IMG submission 185990) | Bovine rumen microbial communities from Lethbridge, Alberta, Canada - RJG_01 | ecosystem: Host-associated > Mammals > Digestive system > Stomach > Rumen | place: Canada: Alberta | collected...
CACGCTCAAGGTGGACCACATTCCGATAAAGGCAAGAAAATTTGTGTGGACCCAAAATGCGGATATCAAAAAAACGAGTCCTGGGAATCAGGGGGTTAGCTGAAATATAGCTGCAATGTGGGCTAAAATTCCACGCTACTTCACGCGGCGGTAGACGTAGGTTTCGGGAATGTGGTCGGTGGTGTAAAAGTCAATGTAGTGCAGCTTCAGCGTATTGCCGTAGCATTCCAGTCCGAACGTGAAGCCCGGCATGTTGAGCATAGGGTGGTAGATGACGAAGACGGGGAACGGGCTGCCGTACTTGTCCTGCTCGTCGGGGAAATAGTACTCCCAGCCATCCATGGGCATGTTTACCGTGGCCTCATCGAAAGGAAATTTCCCCTTGCTGGTGAAGAGAACCTTGCCATCGACCGTGAACTCCATGGTGTGAGCCGCGGGCTGCTTGGCTCCGCGAGGGCCGTCGAGCATTTCCACGAACTGCCATTTTCCGCCCCAGCCTTCACCCGGCGGACACACCGTGAAGCGGTCGTCATCGTCGTTGCTGCAACTGCTGAAGACCATTGCTGCCATTGCCAGCAAGGCCAGAAAAAGAAGATTTTTCTTTGTCATGTCATCAATGATTTAAACATTTTCTATAAAGGAAACGCTAAAACAAATGAAACCTTGCACGCAGTTTCAGGAAAAAAAGTTGTTTCCGGAAAAATCATTTCCTTCCGAAGTCGGCGGGAATCTCGCCCCACTTCTGCGTTTCCCACTTGATGATGGGAACGGTCACGGCGTGCGTGCGCAGCCACTGCTCGGCACGGCGGATGATCTGGTAGAGCGGCTCGGTCTGGGGCGTGTGCTCAAGCTTCGTCTTGCATTGCTTCTTTCTCACCCACAGGATGGCGTTGTAGGAATCGCTGTAGATGGTCTTGCCCGCGATGCCCTGCTTCTCCATGAGCGCCAGGGCATGAACGATGGCGAGAAACTCGCCGATGTTGTTCGTGCCGTGAACGGGTCCGAAGTGGAACACCTGCGCGCCCGTCTGCAAGTCGATGGCCTGATACTCCATCGGCCCGGGATTGCCCGAGCAGGCTGCGTCGACAGCCCAGGCATTGGCCACAACCTCAGGATGGAGTGGCAGCACCGTGTCGTGGCGGTAGGAAGGAGGATTCTGTAACTTTTCCATAAGAAACATAAAGGAGGCTGTGTCGCGATGCAGAAACGAGGGCAGCCGTTTCAACATCGTGACACAGCCTTTAGGTGGTTTACATACGCTCGGGCACTTCGATGCCGAGGAGGCTCATGCCGTTGCGGATGATCTTGGCCACGTTGCGGGCCAGCACCAGACGCATCTGCTTCTTGGCCTCGTCGGGCTCGTTCAGGATGGAGTAGTCGTGGTAGAACTGGTTGAAGACCTTCGTTAGCTCGTAGACGTAGTTGGCGATGCCCGAGGGCGAATAGTCCTTGCCGGCCTGCTCGACGGCAGCGCCGAACTCGCTCATTTTCTGAATGAGCTCTACTTCCTTCTCGTTGATATCGGCCTGACTTTCAGGAAGTTCCGACTGTCCGGAAGCCTTGCGCAGGATGGAACGGATGCGGGCGTGGGTGTACTGGATGAAGGGTCCGGTGTTGCCGTTGAAGTCGATGCTCTCCTCGGGGTTGAAGAGCATGTTCTTGCGGGCGTCGACCTTCAGGATGAAGTACTTCAGGGCGCCCATGCCCACGATGCGGGCAATCTCCTGCTTCTCCTCCTCCGAGAGGTCGGTGTTCTTGCCGGTCTCGTCGGCCACGCGTCGTGCGTCGGCCACCATCAGGGCAATCAGGTCGTCGGCGTCGACAACGGTTCCCTCGCGGCTTTTCATCTTGCCGTTGGGCAGTTCCACCATGCCGTAGGAGAAGTGCACCAGCTCCTTGCCCCACTTGAATCCGAGGCGGTCGAGCAGGATGGAGAGCACCTGGAAGTGGTAGTTCTGCTCGTTGCCCACGACGTAGATCATCTTGTCGATGGGGAAGTCCTCGTAGCGCATTTCGGCCGTGCCGATGTCCTGCGTCATATAGACGCTGGTGCCGTCGCTGCGCAGGAGCAGTTTCTGGTCGAGTCCCTCGCCCGTGAGGTCGGCCCAGACCGAGCCGTCGTCGTGGCGTTCGAAGAGTCCCTTGGCGAGTCCTTCCTCCACTTTTGCCTTGCCCTTCAGGTAGGTCTGCGACTCGTAGTAGATCTTGTCGAAGCCCACGCCGAGTTTCTTATAGGTTTCGTCGAATCCGGCATAGACCCACGAGTTCATCTTCTCCCACAGCGCACGCACCTCCTTGTCGCCCTGCTCCCACTTGACGAGCATGGCATGGGCCTCCTTGATGAGCGGAGCCTCCTGCTTGGCGGTCTCCTCGTCCATGCCCTGGGCGACGAGTTCCTTGATCTGCTCGCGGTAGTGCTTGTCGAAGAGCACGTAGTAGTCGCCGATGAGGTGGTCGCCCTTCTTGCCAGAGGACTCGGGCGTCTCGCCGTTGCCCCACTTCTGCCAGGCGAGCATCGACTTGCAGATGTGGATGCCGCGGTCGTTGACGATGTTGGTCTTGACAACGCGGTTGCCGTTGGCCTCCATAATCTTGGCCAGCGACCAACCCAGCAGGTTGTTGCGCACGTGGCCCAGGTGGAGCGGTTTGTTGGTGTTGGGCGAAGAGTATTCAATCATCACCAGCGGGCTGTCCTCGCAGGCTGCCTTCAGGCCATAGCAGTCGTCGCGGTCGATGTCGGCAAGCAACTGCAGCCATGCCTCGGGGGCGATGACGAGGTTGAGGAATCCCTTCACGGCATTGCAGGCGCTGACGGCCTCGCAATGTTCCACGAGCCACTGGCCCAGTTCCTGGGCGGTCTGCTCGGGGCTCTTGCGTGCCATCTTCACGAAGGGGAACACCACCACGGTGAGGTTTCCCTCAAACTCGGGGCGCGTCTTCTGCAACTGCACACTGCTTTCGGCCACCGTCTGGCCATACAACTCACTCACTGCGGCCACAACACCGCTCACGATCTGCTGTTCTATTTTCATCCTATTTTTTGATGTATAATGTTCAAATTTAGACTCTTCGCGTGTTAAAACGACTGCAAAAGTAATCATTTTTGAAGTTTTAGCAGAGAAAATGCTTAAAATTTTATCAACTTTTTGTAATTTTGCACCCTATAACGCATAAAATATGAGAAAAAGTATCGCAATAGTAATTGTTTTGGCCATGAGTTGCCTGATGCTGAACTCGTGTTTCAAGGACGAAGCACCCAACACGGAGTGCGACATCCTGGACGCATGGGTGGGCGACGAATGGGCCAGCCACTTCAACCAGCCAACCGACATGCGCATCTCGGACGTGCCGTCGGGCGAGAGCACTATCGTGTTCACCGTGCGTCTGCTTTCGACACTGCCACAGATGGCCGTCAACTTCAACCTCACGCCGGGTGCCACCATTGTGCCTGCCAACGGTTCGCTGCAGGACTTCTCAAAGGGTCCCGTCAGCTACACCGTGACATCGGAAGACGGACAGTGGCATCGCACTTATCAGGTGGAATTCCGCGAGATGGCGCACCCCGCCAACGACTACGACTTCGAGCACTTCACGCTGAACGACAAACAAAAATACTACGTCTGGTACGAGCAACTGGCCGACGGTACTCACAACGACATCTGGGCGACAGGCAACGAAGGTTATAACATTGCCAAGCCAAATGCAAAAGTGGAGGACTATCCCAGTGTGGCCGACCCGAACGGCATGGACGGACATTGCGTGAAACTCACCACTTGTGCCACAGGCTCGTGGGGCCGCACGTTCAAGAAGCCTATTGCCGCCGGCAACCTGTTTCTTGGCAAGTTTAACAGCAAATATGCCCTGACCAACACGCTGATGTGCACCGAGATGGGCATCCCCTTCACCAGACAGCCGCTGAAAGTGACTGGCTACTACAAATACCAGCCGGGCGACGTGTTCACCGACAAGGACTACAAGGAAGTAGCAGATCGTATGGACGAGCCCAGCATCTACTCCGTGCTCTACCGTAACCAGGATGCCGAAGGCAACAGCGTTGTACTGCATGGCGACGACGTATTGAGCAGTCCGCTCATCGTGCTGAAGGCTCAAGTGAAATCGCTGCCAGCCACCAACGAGTGGACACCGTTCGAAATGGTCTATGAAGACCTTGCACCCATCGACGCCGAACTGCTGGCCAGCCGTGGCTACTCGCTGGCGCTGGTATTCTCGTCAAGCAAGACGGGCGACACGTTCGAAGGTGCCGTAGGCAGTACGCTTTATATTGACAACGTTAAGATTTCATTCCTTGGAGAGGAGGGACAACCATGATGAAGAATATTAGACTGGCCGCGCTCATTTGCACGCTATTGCTCTCCGTTTCTGCTTCGGCTGAAGGACTTTTCGATGATGTGGAACTGAAGGCCCGCGTGGGCTACAGCATCGGCGGCACGGCACCACTGAGCATGCCGGCTACCATACGCAGCATTGAGGCATTCCACCTGACGCCCAACTTCCTGGCTGGTGTAGACGCATCGTCGACGCCGGGCAGCAACTGGGGATGGCAAGTGGGACTCTTCATTGAGAACAAAGGCATGGACGGCGAAGTGAAGACAAAGGCCTATCGCATGAAAGTGCGCATGGACGAGAGCGAAATGGAAGGCTATTATACCGGCCGCGTGCGCCAGAAGGTGACGGAATGGATGTTCACCCTCCCCGTGCAGGCTACCTACCTGCTCAGCGAGCATGTGAAACTGAAGGCCGGTCCCTATGTATCCCTTCTGTTTAACAAGGATTTTAGCGGATATGCCTCTGACGGCTACCTGCGCAAGGACGACCCCACTGGTCCGAAAGTGGTGATGGGCAGCAAGGAGGGCGAATGGGCCACCTACGATTTCTCTGACGACATGCGCCCGCTGCAGGCTGGCATTGCTGCCGGACTGGAATGGCAGATGCAGCAGCGGCTGGGACTCTCTTTCGACCTCTCGTGGGGACTGACAGGTATCCACAATAGCGACTTCAAGACCGTCGAGCAGACGCTCTACCCCATCTACGGAACAATAGCACTGACATACAGACTAAAATAAGGTAACGACACAATAAAACAAATTATGAAAAAGTTTTTCACTATTATCAGTTTGGCTCTATGTTCACTGGCTGCGATGGCCAATGACTACACCGACAAGCTCACCGTGACCGTAAACGGTGAATCGATGGAACAACAAGCAACCATCAGCATCACACAACAAAGCGACGGCAAGTACACGCTCTCGCTGAACAACTTCTGCCTGGAGTCGGAAGACAACGGCGAGGTGACACGCATTGGCGTGGGTAACATCGTGCTGGCCGACCGTGAAGGTACCACCGAGGACGGTATTACCACCATCACCTATAACGACAATTTGCTCATCACCGACGGCGACGACCCCAGCATAGGATTCTGGATGGGCAGCATGCTTGGCCCAGTGCCCATCGAGATGGAAGCACGCTTCAACGACAAGCAACTCTATTGCGAGATTCACATCAACCTGGAAATTTTGCAGCAGGTGGTAGACGTGGTGTTCGGCACTGAGCCCGAGCCTGAAAAGGAAACGGAATACATGCTGACACCCTCCATCGAACTGCGCAAGGATGTGCCCAACACAGTGACCATCTTCCCCGGCAGTACCACCAGCGAAGCACAGACTGCAACAACCTATTATACGCTCGACGGCTCGGATCCTGCGGAAGACAACGGCACTGCCATCACCGAGGAAACCGACGTGACGCTCACGCAGAGCTGTGTAATAAAGGCTGTGGCCATCAGCACATCGGGCATGACGAGTGCCACGGCAGTCTATCGCTTCACCTACGTTGCCGAAGAAGAAGTCTCGGCTCCGACGATTGCACTGAAGGAAGGTGTTGAAAACGTGGTGACCATTACCGTGGGCAGCACAACTTTCGACAGCGAGACGGCTACCACCTACTACACCACCGACGGCTCGGAACCTTCTGCCACGAACGGCACCGCCATCACAGCCGACACCGACGTAGAGCTCTCTGAGGACTGCACCGTGAAGGCCCTGACTATCAGCACCAGCGGCAAGCAGAGCGAGGTCGTCACGTTCGACTTCAGCTACATCGCTCCCGAGGAAGTTAGTACTCCCTCCATCACCAAGAAGGAAGGCGCGAAGAACACCGTGACCATCAAGGCCGGCACTACCACGCGCGACGCTGAGACCGCCACAACCTACTACACCACCGACGGCTCAGAGCCTTCGGCCACGAATGGCACCGCCATCACGGCAGATACTGATGTTGAGCTCTCAGCAGACTGCACGGTGAAAGCCATCACCATCAGCACCAGCGGCATGCAGAGCGAGGTGGTCACGTATGACTTTACCTTCGAGCAGGAGAGCGGCATCAGCATGTCTACCCTCAACCCCTCAAGGGAGAATCAGGCCATCTATGACCTGCAGGGACGGAAAGTAACTGCTGCCAAACGTGGAGCCCTTTATATCACGAACGGCAAGAAGGCCGTGATTCGCTAATCATGTTTATAAAGGAAAAAGATTATTCAGGATGAAAAAGATGATTATAACCGCCTTCACACTCGCCCTGCTCCCACTCGGGATGCAGGCGCAGAGTGTCGTGACCAAAGAACTTTATGAGGGCACACAGATACTGAACTCGGACTTTGAAACGTGGGCAGACAAAGATGGCAATGCCAAAGCCGAACCTCGCTATTGGCATTCGTTTGAATCTGCATCAGGAGGATTGGCAGGCTTAGCAGCAGGTAAAATAAAACAATCTAACACAAAAAAAGGAGGTAATTATTCTTGCCAATTAAAATCGTCCTCTATTTTGGGAATTGTTGCCAATGGTACGATGACAACAGGACAACTTAATGCAGCGAGTGGGAATGCAACTGATCCCGCTAATCATGCGTCCCTTGATATTAGTTCAACGGGAAAAGACAAATATGGCGATCCGTTTTATGCTTTACTGAATTCGTGTCCTGATTCGTTGGTTTTATGGGTGCAATTCTCGCAAGGAACAGCTAATTCTGCTCATCCTTATGCAACTGTCAGTGCTGCAATCACAAATGGTGCATACTATCAGGAGCCAGCAGTTGAAGGAACTGATTATAGTAAAGTTTTAGTCGGCTATGCAGAAAACCGCGAGATAAAGACAACAGGTAATAAATGGACGCGCCTGAGCATTAAGTTCAGTTATGACAAGGAAAAATATAAAAGTGATAATCCTCAGGCTATCATGTTGACTTTGTCTACCAATGCTGATGCAGGACAAGGTTCTGGTGGTGACGTCCTCCTCATCGACGACCTCGAACTGATTTACACTCACGAGATTAAGATTCCGGCATCGGGCTATGCCACATTCACCAACACCGTAATGAAGAATCACAAAGTGGTGATGCCCAAGGGACTGAAAGGCTATGCGCTGGCAGTCAATGCTGGTGGCGAACCCTACATCACCGACACCCTTGAGGCCGATGACGTGCTGCCCTACAAAGCCACGCTGCTGCTCGAGGGTAAGGCTGGCAACTACACCTTCAGCACCACGCTTTATGACGACGCCAAGAACGTGACCGCCACCGTGGACGAAGGACTTGTGCCTGCCTCGGAACTCAACAGTCCGCTCGACGGTTACAAGTATTTCTACCTGACTGGCGAAGGCACTACGCTGGCATTCCGCAAAGCCGATACAGGTCTGAAGATACAGGACGACAAGGCTTTGTTGCGCGTCAAGGCCGACAAGGCGGCTGAGAGTTACCAGCATATTCTCTTCACCCCTGAACTGACGGGCGACATCAACAACGACGGGCAGCAGTCCATTGCAGACATCACGGCTCTCGTCAACCGACTGCTGGGCAAGCAGGAGCAAAGCAGCAAGCTCTTCATTCCCTCGGCCGACGTCAACGGCGACAGCAGCACAACCATTGCCGACGTCACTGCACTCGTGAACATCCTGTTGGGAAAGGGCAATTAACCATACAAGAATTTTAAAAACTAAAAAAATATATTATGGCACAAGAAGACGTTTTCAAAAAAATCGTAAGCCATTGCAAGGAATATGGCTTCGTGTTTCCATCAAGTGAGATCTACGACGGACTCGGCGCCGTCTATGACTACGGTCAGAATGGTGTTGAACTGAAAAACAATATCAAGCAATATTGGTGGCAGGCTATGGTGTTGCTCCACGAAAACATCGTGGGCATCGACTCCGCCATCTTCATGCATCCCACCATCTGGAAGGCCTCGGGTCACGTGGACGCCTTCAACGATCCACTCATCGACAACCGCGACTCAAAGAAGCGCTATCGCGCCGACGTGCTCATCGAGGACCAGATTGCCAAGTACGACGAGAAGATTGAGAAGGAAGTGGCCAAGGCTCGCAAGCGCTTCAAAGAGGCATTCAACGAGGAGCAGTACCTCGCCACCTCGCCCCGCGTGCTTGAAATCAAGGAGAAGCGCGATGCCCTTCACGAGCGCTACACGCAGGCCATGCAGGGTCCCGACCTTGAAGAGCTGAAGCAGATTATCCTCGACGAGGAAATCGTCGACCCCATCAGCGGCACGAAGAACTGGACCGACGTACGCCAGTTCAACCTGATGTTCTCCACCGAGATGGGTTCCACGGCAGATGGCGCCATGAAGATCTACCTGCGTCCCGAAACCGCTCAGGGCATCTTCGTCAACTATCTGAACGTGCAGAAGACCGGCCGCATGAAGCTGCCCTTCGGTATTGCCCAAATTGGCAAGGCCTTCCGCAACGAGATTGTGGCCCGCCAGTTCATCTTCCGCATGCGCGAGTTCGAGCAGATGGAGATGCAGTTCTTCGTGAAGCCCGGCACCGAGCTGGAGTGGTTCAACCAGTGGAAGCAAAACCGCATGGCATGGCACCAGGCCCTGGGCTTCGGTGCCGAGAACTACCGCTTCCACGACCACGAGAAGCTGGCCCACTATGCCAACGCAGCCACCGACATCGAGTTCCACATGCCGTTCGGCTTCAAGGAAGTGGAAGGCATCCACTCGCGCACCAACTTCGACCTCTCGCAGCACGAGAAGTACTCCGGCAAGTCCATCAAGTACTTCGATCCTGAGGCCAACGAGAGCTACGTGCCCTACGTCATCGAGACTTCGATTGGTGTCGACCGCATGTTCCTCTCCATCATGTGCCACTCCTATCAGGAGGAGCAGCTCGAAGGTGGCGACACCCGCGTAGTGTTGCGCTTGCCCGAGGCCCTGGCTCCCGTGAAGTGCGCCGTATTCCCTCTGGTGAAGAAAGACGGACTGCCCGAGAAAGCTCGCGAAATCGTAAACGACCTGAAGTTCCACTTCAACACCCACTACGAGGAGAAGGACTCCATCGGCAAGCGCTACCGTCGCCACGACGCCATCGGCACGCCCTTCTGCGTCACCGTCGACCACGACACTCTCCAGGACAACTGCGTCACTCTGCGCTTCCGCGACACGATGGAGCAACGCCGCGTGCCCATCGCCGAGCTGCGCAGCATCATTGAGGATCGCGTCAGCATCACCTCTTTGCTCAAGAAACTGGTTTAAAAAATCATTCCCGTCTATGAACAAAAACATCACCAAGGCACTTGCAGGAGCATTCTGGCTCCTGCTGCCTTTGTTCTCGCTCGTCATGGTCAGTTGCTCGGAAGAGGACGACAGCGTCGAAGAATTCCCCAACTGGCAGGAGAACAACGAGAAATTCTTCAACAACCTCTACGCCGAGGCCACCAAGCGCATCGCTGCCGGCGACCACTCGTGGAAGTTGCTGCCCAAGTGGTCGTTGCAGGACTCGCTGCACCTCAGCGCCTCCGATTACGTCATCGCCCATGTCAAGCAGGAAGGCACCGGCACCCTGTCGCCCATCTATAGCGACACCGTCTATGTGCACTACCAGGGGCATCTGTTACCGTCAACCACCTACGCCTCCGGTTTCATCTTCGAACAGACATGGCCCAAGGACTACGACATGCAGACCATGATGCCCACTAAGATGGGCGTCAGCCAAACGCTTGTACCCGTCACCTCGAACAGCACCACCACCTACCAGTATGCCGCCAACATCGACGGCTTCACGACCGTCCTCATGCACATGCATCAGGGCGATCGCTGGGAGGTCTACATCCCCTACCAGCTGGGCTACGGCACCGAGGATCACACCGGCAACTCTGGCACCATCCCTGCCTACAGCACTCTGGTGTTCGACCTGACCCTGGCTTCCTTCAAGCATGCCGGCGAATGAAAAAACGAGCGGAAAATGTCGTTGGCTGGCACTTTTTGCTTGACATAAATCAAGTAAATGCGTCATCTCTGCTTTTTCTCTCTAAAAAACTTGCAAATACTTACAATTCGTAATATCTTTGCAAAAGAAAAGAAGAAACTAACACAATTCTAGACAAAATTATAGGTATTAGTAAGGTTAAAGAGAGAGAATTTATAGAGATTGACACATTCAGGATTATGAACAGTCCTACCCTGCCTACAGGGTGGGACTGTTTTTTTGTTGAAAACGCAGCTCACTTCTTACTTTTTTTGAAAAAACTTTGTCGATAAAACCAGCAACTATAAACTTTTTTGTACCTTTGCACTCATGGCCAAGAGCAGCGACCAATTACTTTCATATATCCGCGAAGGACGTACGATGACTCAGGGCGAAAAGCTCCGTCTCATCGTAAGCCTCTCCATACCCAGCATCTTAGCCCAGATATCGGCCACGGTGATGTTCTTCATCGATTACGCCATGATAGGCCATCTGGGCACTCGGCAGACGGCAGCCATCGGCCTTGTCGAGACCACCACGTGGCTGTTGGGCGGATTGGCCTCTGCTGCCAATATGGGTTTCTCAGTGCAAGTGGCCCACTTCATCGGTGCCAACGACTTTGAGGGTGCCCGCCGCGTGCTGCGCCAGTCGTTGGTGTGCTGTTTTCTATGGAGTTTCATGCTTTCGCTGGTCAGCGTGCTCGTCCACCAGCAACTGCCCTTCTGGCTTGGCGGCACACAGGAGATAGCCCACGATGCCTCCATCTATTTTCTCATCATCGGCATCTGCGGCATCTTCTTCCAGATGGAAGGTCTCGCAGGCTCCATGCTGAAGTGTTCGGGCAACATGAAAATCCCCTCCATGCTGAACATTCTGATGTGCCTCATGGATGTGGTTTTCAACTACCTATTTATATATAAGCTCGACATGGGCGTAAAAGGTGCCGCTCTCGGCACGGGCACGGCCGAGTTTGTCACCATGGTGCTCATGCTCTACTTCCTGCTCATGCGGTCGCCCATGCTGCGGCTCTTTGCCAAGGAGCACCTGCCCTCGCTGCGCGCCTTCCGCCCCACGGGCGACATCGTGTCGACGGCATTCAAGATTGGTGCCCCCATGGGATTACAACACCTGCTCATGGGCTCGGCCCAGGTTGTCAGCACCATCATCGTAGCCCCGCTGGGAGCCATTGCCATCGCTGCCAACTCGCTGGCCATCACCGTAGAAAGCCTTTGCTACATGCCTGGCTACGGTATTGCCGAGGCCGCCACCACACTCGTCGGCCAGGCCATCGGTGCCGGGCAGCGCCTGCTGACGCGCTCGTTTGCCTATATGTCGGTGGGGCTGGGCATGGCCGTAATGACCGTCATGGGTGTACTCATGTTTGTCTTCGCCCCCGAACTGATGGGTATCATGACGCCTGTCGACGAAATCATCAGCCAGGGTGCCGCCGTCCTGCGCATCGAAGCCTTCGCCGAACCCATGTTTGCCGCCACCATCGTTGCCAATGGCGTATTCATCGGTGCTGCCGACACCTTGATTCCAGCCATCATGAGCCTCTGCAGCATGTGGGGCGTCCGACTGACGTTGGCTGCCTGGCTCGCCCCTATCTATGGTCTGCGCGGTGTCTGGACGGCTATGGCCATCGACCTCACCTTCCGCGGCATCCTCTTCCTCACGCGCCTTTTCCGTGGCCGCTGGGGAAAGCGTGCGTAGCGGATAAACAACGTGACACGTCGCGTCCCTACATAGCATGCTGTAGTTTTGGGAAAAGACTCGATTTGCCGAGCAAAATGAGTCAGTTTGCCAGGCAAAATAAGTTGTTTTGCCGAGCAAATTAAGTTGTTTTGCTGATGGAAAGCGATGGTATCGGGATGATGTAGCAACGGCTGTTGCGGGGAAAAGGGTTACTATCGCTCGATGATGACCAGGCTGTCGGCCGGCATGCGGGCCTGCAGCCACTGGCGCAACTTGCCCATGTCGGCAGCAGGCAGGCGGCGACTGCCGTCGGTGCCGACGAGCACTGCCACGAAATGACGCTGGGCCGTGGTGTCGCGCTGCATCTCGCTGACGGGCGACAGACTCAGCGTCTTCACCTGCGGGAACAGAGCCTTCAGCTCGGGTCGCAGGGCCACCGACAATTCCTCGTAGCGCACGTAGCCCGCCAACTGCTCCGAGAGCAGCGCCGTCTGCGACGACAGGTCGAGCAACTGCTGGCGGTCGGCCTCGCGGGTGGTGGAGAGCTGGCTGATCTGGTCGTTCAGTTGCAACAGACTGTCGGTCTGCGCGCCCTGAATGATATTCAGTTTGTACTCTCCCAGTCCATATTGCCCCATACGTACCTTGGCGTCGGCCTGTGTGGCAGCATTGATCTCGCGGCCCACAGCCACGATGCGCAGCGTGTTGCCGTCGCTCTCCACGTTCGACGAGATGATCTGCGTGCCCGACTGCGAGAGTTCGTTTTTCACGAAACGGCGCACGTTGTTCTCAAAGAAACTCTCCCTGACTATCATCACTGTCATCACGGCGGCAGGAATCATCGTCAGCACGACGACAGCCGTCAGTATATGCTTGGCCCTGCGCTCGCGCCACGCTACCTGGAACTCGTGCCGACGAAACCCCATCAGGCGCACACCGAAATAGGTGGAGAGGGCAATGAAGACGGTATTGATGAAGAACAGGTAGAAAGCGCCGAGGAAGTAGAGCAGGTGGCCGGTGGCCAGTCCGTAGCCAGCTGTGCAGAGGGGCGGCATCAGTGCCGTGGCGATGGCTACGCCGGGAATGACGTTGCCCTTGTCGCGCGTGCAGAGGGCAATGATGCCTGCCGCGCCGCCGCAGAAGGCTATGAGCACGTCGTAGAGCGTGGGCGACGTGCGGGCCAACAATTCCGACTGCGCCTCGCCGAGCGGCGAGATGAGGAAGTAGGCGGTGGCCGTCAGCACACTGATGATGGTGGCCACGATGTAGTTCTTCACGGCACGCTTCATCAGGTCGATGTCGTTGGTGCCCACGGCCAATCCCATGCCGATGATAGGGCCCATGAGGGGCGAAATGAGCATGGCACCGATGATGACTGCCGTCGAATTGATGTTCAGGCCAAGCGAGGCAATGAGGATGGCAAAGATGAGCACCCAGAGGTTGGCACCTCTAAACGACACGCCATTGCTGATTTGGCTGACGACGGCCTGCTCTTGTTCGCGGTCGGGATTCAGGTCGAAACAGACGCGCAACTCGTCGAAGAATTCTTTTATGGTCATGGCTATTACAATTTTTCAGCAAAGTTACAAAATTCATTCAATAATCGTTCATAAAACTGAAAAAATGCTGCAATGAACGTTTTTTTAAAGTGTTTGTATCATATTTTTAAGTGCATTCGCACAATAATCATTACTTTTGCAGCACATTATTTATAATTGCTATCAACCCAAACACCATTAATGAACATGAAACTCAGATTCAGAACCCGTAAACTATTCCTGCTGGCAGTGTGCCTCATGGGCTGGCTCAGCGTTAGTGCCCAGGCTCCGCAAATCCTATCGGAGAAACACGCCATGCTGCGCCTGACCCCGCAGAGCCGCTACTTGCTGCTCCCCATTCAGGAGCGCGAGGAGAATGCCAACATCAGCATCATTGTTGGCGGTCAGCAGGTGAAGTCGTTCAACGCCAAACTGGCTGTCGACAAGGTGGACTACTATGTGCCCCTCGACCTGACTGCTCTCAACACAAAATCCTCCACGCCCAACTCCCTCCTCCTCGACATCACGTTCCACGGCGACCGCCGCGCTACGGGTGCCATGAAAGGCTACGTGTGCTGGAAGGAGATGAAGCAGAGCGACACCTTCGACACTGCCAACCGCGAGCAGTTCCGCCCACAATATCATCACACACCCGTGTATGGCTGGATGAACGACCCCAACGGCATGTTCTATAAGGACGGCGTGTGGCACCTCTACTACCAGTGGAATCCCTACGGATCGCAGTGGGAGAACATGACGTGGGGACACTCCACCTCGCGCGACCTCGCTCACTGGGAGGCTGAGCCTACGGCCATCGAGCCCGACGCGCTGGGCTCCATCTTCAGCGGCTCGGCCGTGGTCGACAAGGACAACACGGCTGGCTTCGGCAAGGGGGCCATCATCGCCATGTATACCTCGGCCGGACAGAACCAGACGCAGTCCATCGCCTACAGCAACGACGGTGGCCGCACGTTCACGAAGTATGAAGGCAACCCCGTCATCACCTTCGAGGCTCCCGACTTCCGCGACCCGAAAGTGTTCTGGCACGAGCAGACGAAGCGCTGGATTGTCGTGCTGGCAGCCGGTCAGGAGGTGCAGTTCTACAGCTCGCCCGACCTGAAGCACTGGACCTACGAGAGTTCCTTCGGCCGCGAATACGGCAACCACGACGGCGTTTGGGAATGCCCCGACCTGCTCTGCTTCGATGCTGGCAGCAAGCACTTCACCGGCCGTGGCGGCGAAGCTGGCAAGAACATGGAGAAGGGTCTGTTCTCCGACGACGTGGCCTACGGACAGAAGTGGGTGCTCCTGCTCAACATCAACCCCGGCGGTCCCTTCGGCGGATCGGCCACGCAGTACTTCGTGGGTGAGTTCGACGGTCATAAGTTCACCTGTGAGGATGAACCCAAGGAGACGAAGTGGATGGACTACGGCAAGGACCACTATGCCACCGTCACCTTCTCCAACGCTCCCGAAAACCGCACCGTGGCACTGGCCTGGATGTCGAACTGGCAGTATGCCGGCGTGGTGCCCACGCAGCAGTTCCGCTCGGCCAACTCGATTCCGCGCGACCTGAAGCTCATGCAACTCGATGGCGAGACCTATCTCGTCAGCACACCTTCGAAGGAGATGCTCGCCCTGCGCGGCAAGGCTGTGAAGAAGGGCTCGGCATCGGGCAAGAAGGTTGTGAAGAACCTGCTGAAGCAGAACACCGGAGCCTATGAGCTCACCGCCACACTCGACATGCAGAAAGCTGAGCAGGCTCAGGTCACCTTATATAACACGAAGGGCGAAGAGTTCACCATCGGCTTCGACACGAAGAAGAAGGAATACTACGTCGACCGCACCAAGAGTGGCCAGACAGCCTTCTCCGACGACTTCGCCTCGGTGACGCGTGCTCCGCTGCCCGACGTGGGCACCTACCAGCTGCGCGTGTTCGTCGATAACTCCAGCGTCGAGGTGTTCATCGATCCCGGCTTCGGCTTCAGCGGCCTGTTCCCCATGACCAATCTCGTGTTCCCCACCGAGCCCTACAACAACCTGCGCGTCGAGGGCCGTGGCAAGTTCCAGGACATCACCGTCTATCCAATTAATTGATCATTGATAATTAATTACCATCCGTGTCATCCAGAATCATCCGTGACATCCGTGGTTGCAAAATCATAAACAAAACAATATGAACACAAAGAAAACCGCAATCCTCTCAGTGATGCTCTGCTTCTTCTGCATGGGCTTCGTCGACCTGGTGGGCATCGCCTCCAACTATGTGAAGGAAGACCTTCAGCTCAGCGACTCTGTCGCCAACATCTTCCCCTCACTTGTATTCTTCTGGTTCCTCATCTTCAGTGTGCCCACGGGCATGCTCATGAACAAGATCGGACGCAAGAACACCGTGCTGCTCTCGCTCATCGTCACGGCCTTCTCGCTGCTGCTGCCGCTTTTCGGTGAGAACTTCGGCATCATGCTCGTGGCCTTCTCGCTGCTCGGCATCGGCAATGCCCTGATGCAGACGTCGCTCAACCCGCTGGTGTCAACCGTCATGGGTGGCGGCAACCTCGCCTCTACGCTCACCTTCGGACAGTTCGTGAAGGCCATTGCCTCGTTCTCGGCACCTTATCTGGCCATGTGGGGCGCTACGCAGGTCATCCCTGAGTTTGGTCTGAACTGGCGCGTGCTCTTTGCCATCTTCCTCGTCGTGGGCATCATCGCCGCCCTCTGGCTGGCCGCCACACCCATCAAGGAAGAACCCATCGAGGGCCGTCCCTCCACGTTCGTTGAATGCTTCAAGCTGCTCGGCACCCCCATCGTGCTGCTGTCGTTCCTTGGCATCATGTGCCATGTGGGCATCGACGTGGGCACCAACACCACCGCCCCGAAGATTCTGATGGAACGTCTGGGCATGTCGCTCAACGAGGCAGCCTTCGCCACCTCGCTCTACTTCATCTTCCGTACCATCGGCTGCCTGACGGGTTCGTTCTTCCTGCGCATCATGAGCAATCGCACGTTCTTCGTCATCTCCGTCATCATGATGGCACTCTCCATGTGCGGCCTCTTCTTCGGCACATCCAAGCTCGTGCTCTACACGGCCATTGCCCTCGTCGGCTACGGCAACTCCAACATCTTCTCCATCTGCTTCGCTCAGGCACTCACCTCGATGCCCAACAAGCAGAACGAAGTCAGCGGACTGATGATCATGGGCCTCTTCGGTGGCACCGTGTTCCCGCTCATCATGGGCTTCATGAGCGATGCCATGGGTCAGGCTGGTGCCGTGCTCGTCATGGCTGTCGGCGTGATCTATCTGTTCACCTATATACCTAAGGTAGCAGCGAAGTAGGAGCCTCTCCCCCGGCCCCTCCCCTGCAGGGAGGGGAGAAAGAGAGAGGCAGACGAGGGGAAAAGGCATATGTCTTGAACTCCTTGAAACTCCTTGAACTCCTTCATAAAACAACTCCTAAACAATGCAAAATATGGAAAAAAGATTAGTAGTCGGCCTCGGCGAAGCACTCTGGGACGTGCTGCCCGAAGGTAAGAAACTCGGCGGAGCACCTGCTAACTTCGCCTATCATGCTGGCCAATTCCTGGGCCAGGAGAATACTGTTGCCGTCAGCGCCCTCGGTGAGGACAAACTCGCTGACGAAACCATCGCCGCACTCGAGGAGCACCAGCTGCGCTACCTCATGCCGCGCGTTCCCTACCCCACCGGCACCGTGCAGGTGCAGCTCGACGAGCAGGGCATCCCCACCTACGACATCCGCGAAAACGTGGCGTGGGACAACATTCCCTTCACAGCCGAGATTGAGGAGGTGGCCCACAACTGCCGCGCCGTGTGCTTCGGCTCGCTGGCTCAGCGCAACATCGTCAGCCGCGAGAACATCCACCGCTTCCTCGACGCCACGCCGAAGGACTGCGTGAAGATCTTCGATATCAACCTGCGCCAGAACTTCTACTCCAAGGAGGTCATCCAGGAGTCGATGCGTCGCTGCAACATTCTGAAGATTAACGACGAGGAACTGGTCATCATCGGCCGCATGTTCGGCTATCCCGGTCTTGACATCGAGAACAAGTGCTGGCTCATCCTCGGCAAGTACGACCTCGACATGCTCGTGCTTACCTGCGGCACCAATGGCTCCTACGTGTTTACGCCGGGCCAGATGTCGTTCCAGGAGACTCCGAAGGTAGAGGTGGCCGATACCGTCGGCGCCGGCGACTCGTTCACGGGTTCGTTCTGTGCAGCCATCCTCAGTGGTAAGCCCGTGGCTGAAGCCCACAAGCTGGCCGTACAGGTGAGTGCCTACGTCTGCACGCAGAACGGTGCCATGCCCACGCTGCCCAAAGAGCTCGTAGGATAAGAGAGTAAGAAAAGACTCACCGCGGTGAGTCTTTTCTTTTTTTTGTTTTTACTTCCCCAATATAATATTCACCAGGGCGGTGACGTCGGCAATGGTCACGCTGCCGTCGGCATTCACGTCGCATCCTTACATTTTCTGGGGCAAATTCTATATAGTAGCCTAATGAAAACGTTCCCTCTTATGATGACAATATGAAAGCAGTAATATCCTTAAAAACTTGCTATAGAAAGAAAAAAGTCGTATCTTTGCACACAGCATAGCTGCAAACGCAGCATAACGACCAACCTCCTAAACTTACGGAACGATGAAAAGACTATTACTACTGCTTGCCCTCACACTGACGGTGGCGGCACAGGCACAAGTGAAGAGACAACAGGAACAGCAGGGGCAGCAGCCTCCGCTGGTGTACAGCGTTGAAAACACAGCAGCGAAGGCCAAGAAGCTGCGCATGCTGCCCGCCAATGAGCTACCCATTGTCCGCGAACTGCCTGACGCGCTGCAGGGCGTGAAGACCTTTGCCGACTGGTCGGCACGGCGTGGCGAGATAGGCCAGCTCATTCAGCACTACGGCATCGGCGAAAAACCTGCCGTGGGCCCCGACGACGTGCTGGCACGCATGGACGGCGACACACTCGTGGTCTACGTCACCGTGAATGGCCACACGCTGAAGTTGCGCTCCACAATTCACTATCCCAAGACGGGCACACCGCCCTACGCGCTGATGATTGGCACGAGCGGCATCTCGCTGCCACGCGAGGTGTTCGAAGGGCGGCCCGTGGCGCTGATGACGTTCCACGAGGACCAGGTGAACGACTACTCGCAGTGGCGGCCTCACCACGAGCGGGGCCAGCATCCTTTCGACCGCCTCTACCCGCAGTTGAAGGACAATGGTGCCTACAGCGAGTGGGCATGGGGACTGAGTCGTCTCATCGACGGCTTGCAGAAACTCGGCCCTAAGACCACGCGCATCGACACAGAGCGCATCGGCGTAACGGGTTGCTCGTATGCCGGAAAGATGGCCCTCTACTGCGGTGCCTTCGACGAGCGCATCGCCCTGACCATCGCCCAGGAGCCGGGCGGCGGCGGTGCTGCTGCATGGCGCGTCAGCCACACGCTCTCTGAGGTGGAAGACCTCGACCGTACGGACTACCACTGGTTCATGGAGTCGATGCGCGACAACTTCCGTGGCGACAGCGTCTACCAACTGCCTTACGACCAGCACGAACTGTGCGCCATGGTGTGCCCGCGTGCACTCCTGTTGCTGGGCAATCCCGACTACAAGTGGCTAGCCGACGAGGCCATGAAGCCCTCGGCCGAGGCTGCCCGGAAGGTGTGGGAGCGGTTCGGCATCGAGGACCGCATGGCATGCAGCATCGTGGGCGGCCATCCGCACTGCATGTTGCCAGAGAGCCAGTGGCCGCTGGTGAAGGACTTCATCGACAGGTTCCTGCTGCATCGTGAAGCGGAAACAAGATAAAGAGGCCTGAAAGAAACAAACAGCATATCACCCACAAAGCAATTGCAGTTGTTGAGGAAACAATTACAATTGCTTTTTTAATGCAAATTAAGTTGAATTGCAGTGCAAATTAAGTTGAATTGCAGTGCAAATTAAGTCAAATTGCAAAAAGGGAGCATTGAATT
>Ga0256404_1006421_pt1 | contig 19486 bp, 13 predicted proteins | sample RumenRJG_01DNA_FD_185990 | JGI IMG/M metagenome (GOLD analysis project Ga0256404, IMG submission 185990) | Bovine rumen microbial communities from Lethbridge, Alberta, Canada - RJG_01 | ecosystem: Host-associated > Mammals > Digestive system > Stomach > Rumen | place: Canada: Alberta | collected...
TTTCAGCCGGGAAATCGCGTATTTCAAGGAGCGCTGGCCGGACATTCTCCGGGACGGAGATCCGTACTACAATCCGAATCTCAGCATGGTGACGCAGGATTTTTCGCTGAAGCGGAACTGACGGCGCGCCGCCGATCGGGAAACGGGCATGCGGAACGGGCATGCCGCCATAAGAAGCATGCAGGAGGAAGAAGATGAAGGTTTTCGTCACAGGAGTGGCAGGACAGCTCGGCCACGACGTCATGAACGAGCTGGCAAAACGGGGCATTGAAGGCATCGGCACGGATCTGAAGGAATCCTATGCAGGTATTCAGGACGGCACGCCGGTCACCGGAATGCCGTACGTGAGTCTTGACATCACCGATCCGGAGGCGGTGCGCCGGACGATCCGGGAGGTCCGGCCGGATGTCGTCGTGCACTGCGCGGCCTGGACCGCGGTAGACAAGGCGGAGGAGATGCCGGAGGTCTGCCGGAAGGTCAACGCGGGCGGAACGGAGAACATCGCCGCCGTCTGCGAGGAGATGGATCTTCCGATGATGTATTTCTCGACGGATTACGTGTTCAACGGCCAGGGAACCCGTCCGTGGGAGCCGGACGATCCCTACGAACCGCTTGACGTCTACGGCCGGACGAAGGCGGAAGGAGAAGAGGCTGTCCGGAAACACCTGAGCCGCTTCTGGATCCTCCGGATCGCCTGGGTCTTCGGGACGAACGGGAAGAATTTCATCCGGACGATGCTGAATCTGGCGAAGACGCACGACACGCTCCGGGTTGTGGACGATCAGATCGGAACGCCGACCTATACCTATGATCTGGCACGGCTCGTGGCGGATATGATCGGAACGGACCGGTACGGCATCTATCATGTGACGAACGAAGGCCCGTACATCTCCTGGTACGAGTTCGCCTGCGCGATCTTCAAGGAGGCGGGCATCGACAGCGTGAGGGTGATTCCGGTGTCTTCCGAGGAATACGGCGCAGCGGCGAAAAGACCGTTCAACAGCCGGATGGACCGCTCGAAGATTCAGGCGGAAGGCTTCGCGCCGCTGCCCGACTGGCATGACGCGCTGGCGAGATATATCCGGATTCTGAAGGAAGAGAAATGATCCGGAAGGGCGAAGGAGACGCGGGAGGATACGTGCATGCAGCTGCCGATCACACCATACAAGATCAGAAAAGCATGGAAATACTGGCGGCATTTCGGGACGAAGGAGTTCATGAACCACCTCATGGACCGGCTGGAACCCGAGGACGTGCCCTACGGGCCGTGGTTCGAGGAGCGCCGGGCGAAGGACGCGGAGCTGCTGAGGCAGAGAAACCATCCGCCGAAGGAGAGGCCGCTTATTTCGATTGTCGTGCCGGCCTTCCATACGCCGGAAAAATTTCTCCGGCAGATGATCGAGTCGGTCACGGATCAGAGCTATGCGGAGTGGGAGCTGGTGATCGCGGACGCCGGCGCTTCCGATGAGTCGGAGGAGACGGGGAAGAAGCGGCGCAGCGTCCGCGAGGTGACGGCGGAGTGGATGGCCCGGGACAGCCGGATCCGGTATATCCCGCTTGAGAAGAATGAAGGCATCGCCGGCAACACCAACCGGGCGGTCGGGGCGTCCCGGGGCGAGTACATTGCCTTTCTGGATCATGACGACCTGCTGGAGCCGGACGCCCTCTATGAGATCGCTTCGGCGATCAGCCTCCGTCACGCCGACATGCTGTACACGGACGAGGACAAGATCACGGAGGACGGGGGGAAGCATTTCCAGCCCAATTTCAAGCCGGAATTCAATCTGGACCTGCTTCGCTCCAACAACTACATCACGCATTTTCTCGTGGTGAGCCGGAAGCTCGCGGATCAGGCAGGACCCTTTGACGAGACGATGAACGGCGCGCAGGACTACGACTTCATCTTCCGCTGCGCGGAGAAGGCCGCCCGGATCGCGCGAGTGCCGCGGGTGCTGTATCACTGGCGGACGCATTCGGCTTCCACAGCCGACAATCCGATGAGCAAGCAGTACGCCTATGAGGCGGGACGGCGCGCCATTGAGCATCATCTCGAACGGACGGGAACGGACGGCGTCGTGGAGATGCTTCCTGATTTCGGCTTCTACCGGGTGCGGTATCCGGTGAAAGGCGAACCGTTGGTTTCCGTTCTGATTCCGAACCGGGATCAGACGGAGTCGCTGCGGGCATGCATCGATTCGCTGCTCGATACGGGCTATCCGCGGCTCGAGATCATCGTGATTGAGAACAACAGCACCGAAAGAGCAGCCTTCGAGTATTACCGGGAGCTGGCCGCCCGTCCGGAGGTCAGGCTGGTCCGCTGGAAGAAAGGCTTCAATTACTCCGCCATCAACAATTACGGCGAGCGGTTCGCCGCCGGCGACTACCTGCTTCTTCTGAACAATGACGTGAGGGGTACGATCAGCCGCGACTGGCTGACGGAGATGCTGGGCGTCTGTCAGCGGGAGGACGTGGGAGCGGTCGGAGCCCGTCTCTACTATCCGGACAACCGGATTCAGAGCGCCGGCGTGGTGGTCGGAATGGGCGGCATCGCGGGCTCGATGTTCGTGGGACTGCCCCGCGGACGGAGCGGTTATCTGCATAAATCGGCGATTATGCAGGACCTGAGCGCGGTGACGGCCGCCTGCATGATGGTGAAGCGGGAGGCGTTCGAGAAGGTGGGCGGCTTCAGCACGGCGCTGGCCGTCGCGTTCAACGACGTGGACCTCTGCCTCAGAATCGGACGCTCCGGGTACCGGATCGTCTACGACCCCTACGCGGAGCTCTACCATGACGAGTCGCTTTCGAGGGGACCGGAAGATTCGGAGGAGAAAGTCCGGCGTTTTCAGGGAGAGATCGAGACCTTCCGCGAGAGCTGGGAGGATGTGCTGAAGGAGGGAGACCCGATGTACAATCCGAATCTGTCGCTGAAAAAATGGAACTATTCGCTCCGGGTCTGAGAAGGGCCGGCCGCGCGGGCCGGCGGAGAAGCGGGGCGGCGGAATCATAAGAAAGGCATGCCTGCGCGGGCGGGAGAGGTTCTGATGGCATCGACGATCGCGGTGGTGATTCCCAATTATAATGGAAGAAAGTATCTGGGAGACTGTCTGCGCGCGATCCGCGGTCAGACGCGGAAACCGGACCGGATCATCGTCGTGGACAACGGCTCATCGGACGGCAGTGTGGTGTATCTCAGTCAGGAGTTCCCGGAGGCGGAGCGGATCGCCCTGCCGGAGAATACCGGTTTCTGCGGTGCGGTGAACACAGGGATCAGGGCCGCTTCCGACATGGATTATGTGTTTCTCCTCAACAATGACACGAAGGCGGAGCCGGGCTGCATCGCCGCGCTCATGGATGCGATGGAGAGGGATCCGCGGCTTTTCTCCGCCCAGGCGAAGATGCTGCGGATGGACGACCCGTCCCGGATCGACGATGCCGGCGATCTCTACTGCGCGCTGGGCTGGGCCTTCGCCCGGGGGAAAGGCCGGCCGGAAAACCGATATGAAAAGCCCTGCCGGATTTTCGCCGCCTGCGCGGGGGCGGCCGTCTACCGGACGGCGTATCTGAAGAAAGTGGGCCTCTTCGACGAGCATCACTTCGCTTATCTTGAAGACACCGACATCGGATGGAGAGCCAGACTTTCCGGGTATCGGAATGAGTTTGTCCCGACAGCGAGAGTGCACCATGTCGGCAGCGCCTCCAGCGGCTCGATCTACAATCTTTTCAAGGTGAAGAACTCGTCGCGCAACAGCATCTATCTCATCGCGAAAAATATGCCGCCTCTTCAGATCCTGATCAATCTGCCGTTTCTGATACCGGGATTCGCGGCGAAGGCAGTTTTCTTTGCGCGCCGGGGATACGGGCGCGAGTACATCCGGGGCCTGATCCGCGGTTTTTCCCTCGCCCGGAAGGGGACGGCAGAGGGACGGCGCGTCCGGTTCCGCCCGGAACGGCTGCCGGTCTACCTTGCGATTCAGCTCGAACTCTGGGTCAATACCGTGCGGCGCTTCACCGGCAGGTGAGGCGCCGGCTGAATTTTCTTGCCATGCCGCGGGGCTTATAGTATATTAAAGCATTGTAAGCGAGCGGAAGCGCGAGGAATAAGAAGTTGATAGAAGAAAATCAGAGGTATCTGAACAGACTCCTGGCTCTCGTGGACGCCGCCGTAACAGCGCTGACTTACTGGCTGGCATGGTATCTGAAGTTCCGCAGCCATCTGTTTTCCGATCATTCAATCGAATCGGTGCCTTACCGGGTCTATATGACGGCCCTTCCGTTCATCATCCCGGTGATGCTGATTCTCTACTGGGCGTGCAATCTGTACGCGGTGAACCGGATGAAGGGCCGCCGCGTGGAAATCGGCAATGTGATCACGGCCAATATCATCGGTTATCTGGTCTTCATCGTGGCGCTGTTCACGATGCATCTGGATGACTGGTCACGGACCATGATCTTTGTCTTTTTCGTGTGCAATGCAGCCGCGGACATCGCGGTCCGGTTCGGTATCTGGGGGATCGTGAAGCGGATGCGCCGTCACGGGCGCTTCATGAAGAATGTGCTGCTGGTAGGCTACGGGCGTGCGGCGGAGGAGTATATCGACCGGGTGCTGGCAAATCCACAGTGGGGTTACAATATCCGGGGCATTCTTGACGACCGGGCCGAGGCGGGCACCGAGTACAAGGGGATCCGTGTGCTGGGCCGGATTGACAATCTGATGATCATCCTCCCGGAAAATCACCTGGATGAGATCACGATCACACTCGGCCTTTCCGAGTACTACCGGCTGGAGGCGATCGTGGCGCTCTGCGAAAAGTCCGGTGTGCATACGAAACTCGTCCCGGACTACTACAACATTATCCCGACCAGACCGTATACCGAGGACATTCTCGGACTGCCGGTGATCAATATCCGGTACGTCCCGCTGTCAAATGCATTTCCCGCGATGATCAAGCGTCTCCTGGATATCATCGGGAGTCTCGTCTGCATCGCCGTCTTCTCGCCGCTGATGCTCCTGTTTGCCATCCTGATCCGGACGACTTCGCCGGGACCTGTCATCTTCCGGCAGGAACGGGTGGGCCTTCACAACAAGCCTTTCATGATGTATAAGTTCCGTTCCATGGTGGTGCAGGACAACCGGTCGGAAAAAAGGAAGTGGACGACCCGGGACGATCCGAGGGTGACGCGTGTCGGCCGTTTTATGCGGAAGACCAGCATTGATGAGCTCCCGCAGCTGTTCAACGTCCTGAAGGGGGACATGTCGCTGGTCGGACCGCGCCCTGAGAGACCGTATTTTGTTGAGAAATTTCAGGAAGAGATCCCGCGGTACATGGTAAAGCATCAGGTCCGTCCCGGTATGACGGGATGGGCCCAGGTTCATGGCTACCGCGGCGACACATCCATTCGCAAACGGATCGATTACGATCTTTATTATATAGAAAACTGGACGCTGGGACTGGATGTCAAGATCCTGTTCCTCACGGTTTTCCGGGGATTTGTCAACAAAAACGCGTATTGAAATCGAGGAATGAAGCATGTCTGATTCGGGAAGAAACAGGAAAAGGAAAAAGAAAAAAGCACCGCTGGTGATCTTCGTGATCGAGATCATTGCGCTTGTCGTGCTGGCGGCCGGCATCTTTTTGTTTGCCCGTCTGAACGCGGGGCTCGGCGGCATCGGTTCGGCGGGGACGGCCGGTACGGTGACAACCGGCGGCGGTACGGTGACCGGCGGTGCCTCTGCGGCAGCAACTCCGGACCCGAACTTTGACGCGGACGCGGCGGAGGAGAACAGCGAGGTAGCTTCTTCCGAGAAGCTGAAGGGATACACCAACATCGCGCTCGTCGGCATCGATACCCGCGACAGCAAGGAGATCGATTACGCGAACAGCGACACGATGATCATCGCGAGCATCAATAACGCCACGGGCAAGATCCGCATGGTCTCTCTGTACCGTGACACGCTGCTGAACATCGGGAAAAACCTGACCTATAACGTCAAGCAGGGAGACAGCGATGATCTGGGCGACATCGTCGATGACGGCGGCGATGGCGGCGACTACGACAACGGCGGAGACACCGGCGGTGATGTCGTCGATGACGGCGGCGATGGCGGCGACGATGGCGGCGACGATGGCGGCAACTACGACGACGGCGGCGATGACGATAACGGCGGCGGAAGCAGCAGCGACTACGACAACGGCGGCGATGATGACAATGGCGGCGGAAGCGGCTATGTCGACAACGGCGGCAGAAGCAGCAGTTATTATGACAACGGAGGCACAAGCAGCAGCTATTACGACAGCGGCGATGATGAAAACGACGGCTCGTCCTCGGTGAACGTGGACGATCTCTACAATAACAACGACAGCTTCAGCACCAGCGACAGCGCGGTCACCAAAGTGGAGAACTACCAGCTGGGCGAGACGAAGGCGGAAGGAAACTACGACAAGGCGAACGCCGCTTATCAGAACGGCAGCGCGAAGCAGCTTCTTTCGATGCTCAACAAGAACCTTGATCTGAACATCCATGACTATGTCGTGGTGGATTTCAACGCAGTGGCGAAGCTGGTGGACGACCTCGACGGCATCGATGTCTGGATGACAAAGCAGGAAGTCGTTCATATGAACAATTACTGTGTTGAGACCTCCAAGGCCACCGGCCTTTCCTATACGCCGATCGAACCGTCGGAGGAGGCGGCCAACTATCATCTGAACGGCGTGCAGGCGGTTTCGTATGCCCGGATCCGCTATACGACCGGCAATGACATGAAGCGCACCCAGCGTCAGCGGGTCGTCATCAATAAAATCGTCGACAAAGCCAAGTCCAGGGGACTGACGACCGTCAACGCGATGATCAACGACGTCTTCCCCTACTGCAAGACGTCCTTCTCGGCGGCTGAGATCATTCAGATGGCGACGACGCTGTTCGGCGGCGAGATCGAGAAGACGACCGGGTTCCCGTTCGAGCATCTGGAGAAAAAGGTGGTCGTGGGGACGAACGCGCTTGACTGCGTCGTGCCGGTCACGCTGGCGGACAATGTGAAGGAACTGCATGAGTTCCTGTTCGACGAACAGGACTATCAGGTGAGCTCGACGGTTCAGCTGTACAGCGAAGATATTCAGACACTGTCCAATCTGACCGAGTCGAACCGGGATCTGGCGAAGAAGAACAGTGTCATCGGCGCGTCCGGCGGCGAAGCCGACGTGGTAAAGTAAGGCGTTTCAATATGGGGCTGGCTACCGTGGACGTGATTATTCCGTCCTTTTATCCGGACAGATCCTTCCGGGATCTGATAAAAAGACTGTCGAAGCAGTCATATCCTGTGTCTCATATCCTCATCGTCAACACGGAGGAGAGCGGGTGGGACGACTCGCTCGTTGAAGGCATCGGCAATGCAGAAGTGTTTCATATCACCAGAAGGCAGTTCGATCATGCCGGCACGAGAAATATGGGTGCCGGCTTCTCTGACGCCGACTATCTGATCTTCATGACGCAGGACGCGGTGCCTGCGGACGAACATCTGATCCTTCATCTGCTGGAACCCTTCGAGGATCCGGTGGTGAAGGCGTGTTACGCGAGACAGCTTCCGAAGGCGGACTGCCGGATACCGGAGGGCTTCGTTCGTTCCTTTAATTATCCGCCGGAGTCACATGTGCGAGGCGCGGAGGATCTCAGCCGGTTCGGCGTCAAGACGTTTTTCTGCTCGAATGTCTGCGCCGCGTATGACGGGGAAACATTCCGGAAGCTGAAGGGCTTTTCCGTACCGGCCATCTTCAATGAAGACATGATCTACGCGGGACGCCTCATCGCGCTGGGATTCCGGATTGCCTATGCGGCGGAGGCGGAGGTCTATCATTCTCATAATTATACCAACCGCCAGCAGTTTCGCCGGAATTTCGACAACGGCGTGTCGCAGGCCATGCACCCGGAAATCTTTGCCCATGTTCCGTCGGTATCGGAGGGCGGACGGCTTGTCCGCTATGTCTCACGGCGTCTGATCCGCGTGCACCGGGGTTATCTTCTGCCGGGCTTCTGGCTGCAGTGCGCGTTCCGGCTGGCCGGCTTCCGGCTGGGATGTTCCTATCAGCGCCTGCCGGCCCGTCTCGTCCGCCGGTGTTCGATGAACCCGGTCTTCTGGGACAGAATGGCGAAAAGAAGGGAGGACGCGGGAAGATCCTGAAAAAGATCTGTTCACTTTTTCACAGCCGTACCATCACATAATCATCACAAATATTGATTATCCTACTTCTGTAATCAGACAGACGGCCTGTCTTACAGGTATACGGTCTGATGTGAACGATCAACGGACCGTTCCTTCCGGCGGCGTATCGGCGGACAGAGGGGTGGACGGCTGAAAAGAGGAAGAGATAAATGGACAGAACAACGAAGGACTTTTATGACGACGTCAATGACCGGAAGACGGAAGGCTCAGCCGGAGCGCCCGCGGCGGAAACGGGAGAGAAGCCGGAGATTCCGGCGAAGGATCAGGGAGTGACGAAGCCCTGGGAGAAATACATCCCGGCGGACGGACCCGCCCGGGAAGACAGGACCGGCACGGAAAATGAGAATAAAAAGCCGGAGACATCCGCCCCGGCGGACGGTTCTTCCCGGGAGGATAACAAAGCATCCGGGTCATCTGCCGCTGTCGGATCCGCTGTGCCGGAACCGGACGGAGAGAAAGCTGCGGACGGCGCGTCAGTGACTTCGGACGAGAGCAGCCGGGCGGATAGACCCTATACCAGCCGCTACGACGCGTACCGGTTCCAGACGCCCGAACCGTCCGGCGGAGACGGAGGAAACGGAGGCGGGCGCGGGCCGCGGAACGGCGGTGAGCCGAAGGACCCCCGCCGGCATTCCCGGATGCGGACTGTTCTGATGGCGGTCGGCCTCTTCGTCGCGCTGGTGCTGGCCGTCGCGGCGGTGGCACTGGGCGTCTCCCGGACACGGCTGAAGGACGGAAGCTCAGGCGGTACGGACAGCGGAGCCTCTTCCGGCATTGTGATCGGAAACAGCGAGTCGTCAGCGTCGTCTGACAATGCCGCGTCCTCGTCGGAGGAAGCGGCTGCATCTGAAGCCGGAACGGACAGCGCCTCAAAGACGGAGAGCGCTTTGTCCACGGCGGAATCCGCATCTTCCGACAGCGCGGAGCCGGCGGAATCCGCGGCTTCGGATGCTGAGAAAGCCGCAGGCGATATGCAGATCGGCAGCGGGAACGCCAGTGAGAAGGATCTGACGGTCCCCGAGGTGGTCAGCAAGGCGATGCCGTCGATGGTTTCCATCACCAACGTCTCCGAGGAGGAGTATGAGAACCTGTTCGGGCAGACGGAAAAATATCAGGATGTCAGCGCCGGCAGCGGCATCATCGTCGGGAAGACGGACAAGGAGCTTCTGATCGCGACGAACAACCATGTGATCAGCGACAGCGACGAGATCACGGTGACATTCTGCGACGACGAGGCGGTCGAAGGCACGCTGAAGGGCGCGGACGCCGACAATGATCTTGCGATCGTGGCGGTCGCTTCTTCGGACATTCCGAAGAAGACGCAGAAGAAGATTTCGATTATCGCTGTCGGTGATTCCGATTCCACCCAGGTCGGCGAATCCGTGGTCGCGATCGGCAACGCACTTGGATACGGTCAGTCGGTTTCGAGCGGCATTATCAGCGCGCTGGGACGCCAGGTGACCGATTCCGACGGCACCGTCCGGACCATGATTCAGACGGACGCCTCCATCAATCCGGGCAATTCCGGCGGCGCTTTGCTCAACATGAAGGGAGAGCTGATCGGCATCAACGAGGCGAAACTGGTGGATACCAGCATCGAGGGTGTCGGCTATGCGATCCCGATGGCGACGGCTGAGCCGATTCTGGAGAAACTGGGAAGCAAGGAGGCAAGGACGGCGGTCAGCGCTGACAAAGCGGGATATCTGGGCGTGACCGTGATGACGGTGCCGTCCGCGGCGACCAGCAGCGGATACCCGTCCGGCGTGTATGTCTCCGGCGTGACAGCCGGAGGGCCTGCGGACAAGGCGGGCCTTAAGGAAGGCGACGTGATCACGGCCGTCGACGGAAATTCCGTCAAGGGCAACGAGGACTTCCTGAAGGAGCTGAAGTATTATGCGGCGGGCGAGACCGTTTCGCTTTCGGTGAGCCGTCTTAAAGGCAGCAGCGGATTTACCAAGGTATCGGTGGATGTCACGCTCGGAAGCCGGAAGGAAGCGCTCGGATCGGATCAGACGGATTCGTCAGCATCGGACGCGGAGTCGGCGGATTCCTCGGAGGAAAGCGGGCGGATTGAAGGGAATTACGGAAATCTCTTCGGGGACGACGGGGTTTTCGGAGGATTTGGAAACTGAACGGAACAAAGGGGCAGGCGGATGGGATGATCCGCCTGCCTTTCGTTTAGAAAAAGTTTACTTGAGGCCCCGATTTCAGGGCCTTATAATAAAAAGAACGCCGGAGAAGGCGTGAATCATACAGGGAAAGCAAGGAATCATCGAGAATATGGCGGAAGATAAGAATAAAACGGAGGAGGAGAAGGACGAAGGCTTCTGTTCGATCTGCGGTCGTCCCGCGGAGAAGGCAGGACGACTTCTTCATATGCCGAACGGCATGTCTGTCTGCGAGGACTGTCTGCAGAAGAGCATGGATGCGTTTCAGTCACGTCCGGAGCTGAAGTCACTCGCGGATCAGTTCAAAAACATTTCCTTCGTCAATCTGAGCGACCTTTTCGGGGGCGGCGCGCAGGAGCCCGAAGCGGAAACGAAAAAAGAGGCAGAACAGCCCCGGCCTTTCCGGATGAAGGATGTGCCGCAGCCGCACAGAATCAAGGCGGAGCTTGACCGCTATGTCGTGGGTCAGGAGAAGGCGAAGAAGATCCTGTCCGTTGCCGTCTACAACCATTACAAGCGGATCATCACAGAGGAACGGCGCGCGGACGCCCGCAAGGAAGGAAAGGCTGAGAAAGAACTGCCGGTTGAAATCGAAAAATCGAATGTTCTGATGATCGGCCCCACCGGATCGGGCAAAACGTATCTGGTCCAGACGCTGGCGAAGCTGCTGGACGTGCCGCTGGCGATCACCGACGCCACGTCGCTGACCGAGGCGGGCTATATCGGCGACGATATTGAAAGCGTGGTGTCAAAGCTGCTGGCCGCATCCGGCAACAGCGTCGAAAAGGCGGAGCACGGCATCATTTTTGTCGATGAGATCGACAAGATCGCGAAAAAGAAGAATACGAATCAGCGGGATGTCAGCGGCGAAGCGGTGCAGCAGGGCATGCTGAAGCTGCTGGAAGGCGCGGAGGTCGAGGTTCCGGTCGGCGCGACCAGCAAAAACGCCATGGTCCCGATGAGGATGGTGAATACGAAGAATATTCTCTTCATCGTCGGGGGCGCCTTCCCCGGGCTTGAGGATATCATCAAGGAACGGATGAACCGGCACAGCTCGATCGGCTTTCACGCGGATCTGAAAGACAAGTATGACGATGAGCCGAATCTGATCCGCCACGTCACGACGGAGGATCTCCGGTCCTTCGGCATGATCCCCGAATTTCTCGGACGTCTTCCGGTTCTCTGCCCGCTGGAGGAGCTGACGGCGGGTATGCTGGTGAAGATCCTTTCCGAACCGGAGAACGCCATCATCCGGCAGTATCAGGCGCTGCTGGCGATGGACGAGGTGAAGCTGACGTTTGAGAAGGAAGCGCTTGAAGTGATTGCGCAGCGGGCTTTGGCGATGGGAACCGGCGCGAGAGCACTCCGGTCGATTCTTGAGGACTATATGCTGGATATCATGTACGAGATTCCGAAGGACGACAGCATCGGAGAGGTTGTCATCACAAAGGACTATGTGGAACGGAAGGGGAGCCCGCAGATCCTGCTTCGCGGCACCATGCAGCTGGGAGCGGGACGGGGCTGAGAAAGGAGAAAAAAGATGGCAGATGACTTTTTTACGGATTTAGGAAAAACGATTTCAAAGGCGGGACAGGCGGCGGCCGAGAGGACGAGCTCGTTCATCGAGGCGGCAAGACTCAGCTCCCAGATCAGCGGGGAGCTGAAGGAAGTGCAGGCTCTTCTGCAGAAGGTGGGTTCTGTGATCGCCCGCCGGTATGCGGCCGGTGAGATTGAACTCGGGGAGGAGGAGAAGGGGCTTCTCGGCGAGGTGGCCTCGCACAAGGCGCTGATCCTTGATCTCAAAGGCAAGCTCGCGAGGGCAAAGGGTCAGAAGGTGTGCCCGAACTGTGAGGAACTGATCGACGCGGACGCGGCCTTCTGTCCGAAGTGCGGGGCGCCGGCTCCGGTGAAAGCGCCTGCCGATGAGACGGACGTTTCCGATGCGTCTCCGGCTGCGGAAGAGAAGGGTCAGGAAGAGGCCGGATCGGAAAGCGGCTCCGAAGCGACGGAGAAGGAACAGCCGGCGGCGTCCTGTGCGCCGGAAGAGGATGAGAATCCCTCCGGAGAAGCGGACGCCGCGCTGGAAAACCCGGAAGGCGGCGCCGAACCCGGGAAACAGGACGAAGAAACCTCGAAGGATGAGGTACCGGGCGCTGAATTCACCGAGGTGAAGGATCAGACGGCCGATGAGACGGCCGCGATGGACGCGACGTTCACGACGGTGGACGATGCCGAGAAGACGGAGCGGAAGGAAAGCGAAAGCTGAGGAAGATGTCTTCCGCGTATAACCGGCCGCGCCGGACGCGGCCGGGGCAGGATTTTCGGTTTTCGGAAAAAATCACGATATTTTGAAATTTCCTGTTGACGAACCCGTCTGAAACACGTATACTAATCAGCGTTGACGGGTTACGTCAGCGGTTCGCAGGAGTGGCGGAATTGGCAGACGCGCAGGCTTCAGGTGCCTGTTGTAGCAATACAGTGAGGGTTCAAGTCCCTTCTCCTGCAGGAGATCAAAGCCAGGTCGGAAGACCTGGTTTTTTTGCGCGTAAGCTACGAGCCACGCACGCTGGAGCGGGAGCGCCTGTCCGTGCTTGCACGGGAACAGGCGCTCCCGCTCCAGCGTATGCGGCGACAGCCGCGATGAGTGCCTGCTTTGCAGGCACGAATGGCGTGGCCCGCAGCTCACGCCCCCGCCAGTGCATGCGGCGACAGCCGCGACTTGTGCCTGCTTTGCAGGCACGAATGGCGTGGCTCGCAGCTCACGCCCCCGCCAGTGCATGCGGCGACAGCCGCGATGAGTGCCTGCTTTGCAGGCACGAATGGCGTGGCCCGCAGCTCACGCCCCCGCCAGTGTATGCGGCGACAGCCGCGAATCCGGAGCCTGCCTTGAAAAAAGAGGGTCCGTATTGTACAATACCTTCGATCCTGAGGCTGTTTTACGGACAGAAAGGGCAAATACGTTGAAAGCATATCTCATCCTGGAAGACGGAACCGTGTTCACCGGAACGAGCATCGGCGCCGAAGGCACCTGTGTCAGCGAAATTGTGTTCAACACTTCGATGACCGGCTATCTCGAGGTGCTCACTGATCCCTCCTATGCGGGACAGGCCGTCTGCATGACTTATCCGCTGATCGGCAACTACGGCATCTGCAGCGAGGACATGGAATCCGACCGCCCCTGGCCGGACGGCTTCATCGTCCGGGAACTCTCCCGGCTGCCGAGCAATTTCCGCTCGGAAGAATCCATTCAGAAATTTCTCGCCGGACACGGCATTCCCGGCATCGCCGGAATCGACACGAGGGCGCTGACACGGCGTCTCCGCGAGCACGGCACGATGAACGGCATGATCACGACACGGGAGATGAACCGCGAGGAGGCGCTCGCAGCGATCCGTGCGTACAAGGTCGGTCCCGTGGTGGACCGCGTGACATGCCGGGCCTCCGTTCACATACCGGGGAAAGGACCCCGCGTAGCGCTGATGGATTATGGGGCAAAGAAGGATATCGCGCAGAATCTGGCGAAACGGGGCTGCGATGTGACAATCTATCCGGCCGGTACGCCGGCGGAGGAGGTTCTTGCGGGCCGTCCGGACGGCATCATGCTGTCAAACGGACCGGGCGATCCGAAGGAAAACGGAACGATTATCGACAATGTCCGCCGGTTTTACGAATCGGGCGTGCCGGTTTTCGCGATCTGCCTCGGGCATCAGCTGATGGCGCTGGCGACGGGCGCGGATACATTTAAGATGAAGTACGGCCACCGCGGAGGCAACCATCCTGTCCGCGATCTGACGGGAGACGGCCGCGTGTATATGACATCTCAGAATCACGGCTACGCGGTGGATCCGGATACGGTTGATCCGTCGGTGGCGGTTCCCGCTTTCGAAAACGTCAACGACGGGACGAATGAGGGGCTTCGCTATATCCGGAAGCCGGTTTTCACGGTGCAGTTCCATCCGGAAGCCTGCCCGGGACCGCAGGACGCCAATTTCCTCTTTGACCGCTTCATGAAGATGATGAAAGGAGCGAAGCATGCCTAAGAACCAGAACATCCGGAAAGTCATGGTGATCGGTTCCGGCCCGATCGTCATCGGTCAGGCGGCGGAGTTTGATTACGCCGGAACGCAGGCCTGCCGTTCCCTTCATGAGGAAGGCGTGGAGGTCGTGCTGCTGAACAGCAACCCGGCGACGATCATGACGGACAAGGATATCGCTGACGAGGTCTATATCGAGCCGCTGACCGCCGAGGTCGTGAAAAAAATCATCGAGAAGGAAAAACCGGATTCCCTGCTTCCGACTCTGGGCGGTCAGGCCGGACTGAATCTCGCGATGGAACTGGCGGATCAGGGATATTTTGACGTGCATCCGGAGGTGAAGCTGATCGGCACGACGGCTCTCACCATCAAGAAGGCGGAGGACCGCCAGATGTTCAAGGATACGATGGAGAAAATCGGCGAGCCGATCGCGCCCTCTCTTGTCGTGCATTCCGTCGAGGAAGGAAGAGTTTTCGCCGAAAAGATCGGGTATCCGGTCGTCCTCCGTCCCGCCTACACCCTGGGAGGCTCCGGCGGCGGAATCGCCCGGGACGAGGAGGAGCTGAACGAGATTCTCTCCAACGGACTCAGGCTTTCCCGCGTGAACGAGGTGCTGGTCGAGCGGAGTATCGCCGGCTGGAAGGAAATCGAGTACGAGGTCATGCGCGACAGCCGCGGCAACAAGATCACGGTCTGCAACATGGAAAACATCGATCCGGTCGGCGTGCATACCGGCGACTCGATCGTCGTCGCCCCGTCCCAGACGCTGGGAGACAAAGAGTATCAGATGCTTCGGAGCTCCGCGCTCCGGATCATCGAAGAGCTGAAGATCACCGGCGGCTGCAACGTCCAGTACGCGCTGAACCCGGACAGCTTCGAGTACTGCGTGATCGAGGTCAATCCCCGCGTGAGCCGCAGCTCCGCGCTGGCTTCCAAGGCCACGGGTTATCCGATCGCGAAAGTGTCGGCCAAGATCGCGCTCGGCTATACGCTGGACGAGATCCCCAACGCGATCACGAAGAAGACCTACGCCTCCTTCGAGCCGATGCTGGACTACTGCGTGGTGAAGATCCCCCGTCTCCCCTTCGATAAATTCATCACGGCGAAGCATACGCTGACGACCCAGATGAAGGCGACCGGCGAGGTGATGGCGATCTGCACCAGCTTCGAGGGCGCCCTGATGAAGGCGATCCGCTCGCTTGAGCAGCACGTCGATTCGCTGATGTCCTACGATTACTCCCAGCTGGAGGAGGAAGAGCTGATCGAGGAGCTGAAGGCTGTGGATGACCGCCGGATCTGGAAGATCGCGGAGGCGGTCCGCCGTCAGATCCCGATCGGAGAGATTGTCACGCTGACCGGAATCGACGCGTGGTTCGTGGACAAGATCGCCAATCTCGTCGGGATGGAGTATTCCCTTCGGACGAGAAAACTCACGCCGGAGCTTCTGGCGGAGGCGAAACGGATGGAGTTCCCGGACTATCTGATCGCCCGGCTGGCCGGAAAGACGGAAGACGAGGTGAAACAGCTCCGACTGGAGAACGGGATCACGGCCGCGTTCAAGATGGTGGATACCTGCGCCGCGGAATTTGAGGCGAGCACACCGTATTACTATTCGGTGTACGGAGGAGAGAACGAATCGGTTCCGGGTCACGGCAGAAAGAAGGTGCTGGTGCTCGGATCGGGCCCGATCCGCATCGGACAGGGCATCGAGTTCGACTTCTGCTCGGTCCACTGCACCTGGGCCTTCGCGAAGGAGGGCTGGGAGACCGTCATCATCAACAACAATCCGGAGACGGTCAGCACCGACTTCGATATAGCGGACCGCCTGTACTTCGAACCGCTGACGCCGGAGGATGTGGAGAACGTCGTCCGGATCGAGAAGCCGGACGGAGCCGTGGTTCAGTTCGGCGGCCAGACCGCCATCAAGCTGACGGAGTCGCTGATGAAGATGGGCGTGCCGATTCTCGGAACGTCCGCGGACGACGTGGACGCGGCGGAGGACCGGGAACGGTTTGACGAGGTCCTCGCGTCCTGCGGCATCCGGCGTCCGAAGGGTCAGACGGTGTTCACGGCGGAGGAGGCGAAGGAGGCGGCCCGCCGCCTCGGCTATCCGGTACTGGTCCGCCCATCCTATGTGCTCGGCGGCCAGGGAATGCAGATCGCCATCAGCGATGAGGACATCGACCAGTACATCGGCATCATCAACCAGATCGCCCAGGATCATCCGATCCTTGTGGACAAATACATGCTCGGCAAAGAGGTCGAGGTGGACGCCGTCTGCGACGGCGAAAATATCCTGATCCCCGGCATCATGGAGCATGTGGAGCGGGCCGGCATTCACTCCGGCGACTCCATCTCCGTCTATCCTGCCCAGACGCTGTCGCAGGTCGCGAAGGACAGGATCATCGATTACACGGAGAAGCTGGCGAAGGCGCTGCATGTCCGCGGCATGATCAACATCCAGTTCATCGATCAGAACGACGAGATCTACTGCATCGAGGTGAACCCGCGTTCCTCCCGGACCGTGCCCTATATCAGCAAGGTGACCGGGATCCCGATCGTTTCGCTGGCGACACGGGCGATTCTCGGCCATAAGATCACGGAGATGGGCTATAAGCCGGGCCTTCAGCCGGAGGCCGGGTATGTCGCCATCAAGATGCCGGTTTTTTCCTTCGAGAAGATCCGCGACGCGGACATCAGCCTCGGACCGGAGATGAAATCCACCGGCGAGGCCCTCGGCATCTCCAAATCCTGGAGCGAGGCACTGTACAAGGCGTTCCTCGGCGCGGGCGTCGATCTTCCGAAGTACCGGAACATGATCATCACGGTGCGGGACGAGGACAAGGAGGCTATCGTGCCGATCGCGGCCCGTTTCGAGCGTCTCGGCTACCGCATCTACTCCACGTACGGGACGGCCGCCTATCTGAACGCCCACGGCGTTCACGCGGTCCGCACGAACAAGCTGGAGCAGCCTCATCCGAACCTGATGGACCTGATTCTCGGACACCGGATCGACCTGATCATCGATCTGCCGCCTCACGGCATCGAGCATCAGCATGACGGCTTCGTGATCCGGAGAAATGCCATTGAGACCGGCGTCAACGTGCTGACCGCCATCGATACGGCCGAAGCGCTGGTGACGTCGCTTGAGAGCACCGACAAGGACAGCCTGACGCTGGTCAACATCGCGGACATCTGAACGCGGAAGAGAGGAGATAAACCATGCTCGAACTACTGGAGGTCGTCCTGCTCGGCATCTGCGAGGGAATCACGGAGTGGCTGCCGATCAGCTCCACCGGCCACATGCTGCTGCTTTATCAGCTCTTTCACATCGATGAGAAGGATCCGTTCTGGGCGATGTTTCTGGTCGTGATCCAGTTCGGCGCGATCCTCGCGGTGGTCCTGATCTACTTCAAAAGTCTCTGGCCGTTCCGGCGGCCGGATCCGGAGACGTCCGGCGCCGCCCGGGTCCGGAGCGTCTTCCGGAGAGACAAGTTCATCATGTGGCTCAAGATCCTGGTTTCCTGTGTGCCGGCGGCCATCGTCGGACTCACGGTGGATGACTGGATCGAGCTTCATCTCTATAACTATGTGACGGTGGCGGTGATGCTGATCGCCTACGGCGCTGCCTTCATTCTGGTGGAGAACCGGAACCGCGGCCGGCGGGCGGGCGTCCGGAAGATCAGCGAGATCAGCTGGCCGCTGGCGTTCATGATCGGAATCTTCCAGGCTCTGGCGATCATCCCGGGCACCTCGAGATCCGGCGCTACGATCCTCGGCGGGATCCTGCTTGGCATGTCGAGAACCTGCGCGTCCCGCTACACCTTCTTTCTCGCTGTGCCGACGATGCTCGGCGCCAGCATCCTGAAGCTGGCAAAGTTCGGGAGCTTTACGCTGGTTCAGGGAATGTACCTGCTGCTCGGGATGGCGGTTGCATTTCTCGTATCGGTCTTTGCGATCCGCTTTCTGATGAGCTACATCAAAAAGCATGATTTCAAGGTGTTCGGCTGGTACCGGATCGTTCTGGGCATCATCGTCCTGCTTGTTTTCGCCGCGCAGTCGGCGCTTGCTTGAGAGGGAGGCGAAAGAAATATGGATAAGAAGAAAACAGTCGTCGTGGCACTCGGACACCGCGCGCTGGGCTCGACGCTGCCGGAGCAGCAGCGGGCGACGAAGGAAGCGGCGAAGGCGATCGCGGATCTGGCGGAGACCGGCGCGAACGTGGTGATCTCCCACAGCAATTCGCAGCAGGTCGGCATGATTCATATGGCCATGAATGAATTCGCCCAGAACCATCCGGAATATACGACTTGTCCGATGTCGGTCTGCTCCGCCATGAGCCAGGGCTATATCGGCTATGACCTCCAGAACGCGATCCGGGCGGAGCTGATCACGCGCGGCATCTACCGGCCGGTGTCCACCGTGCTGACCCAGGTGCTGGTGGATCCGTATGACGAGGCATTCTACGAGCCGACGAAGATCATCGGCCGTCTGCTGACGAAAGAGGAGGCGGACGCGGAGGAGAAAAAAGGAAATTTCGTGACGAAGGTGGAAGACGGCTTCCGGCGGATTGTCGCGTCTCCGGCTCCGAAGGAAATCATCGAGCTGGACGCGATCAAGGCGCTGGTGAAGGATGATCAGATCGTGATCTGCTGCGGCGGAGGCGGCATTCCGGTGATGGAACAGGGCGTGGACCTCCGGGGCGCGTCCGCTGTCGTCGAGAAAGATCTGATCGCCGGCCTCCTTGCGATCGATCTCAGTGCGGATACGCTGATGATTCTGACCTCCGTCGATGCGGTTGCGCTGAATTACCGCTCGGACAATGAAAAAATGCTGGGGCGGATCAGCGTTCATCAGGCCCGGAGCTACCTTGAGGAGAATCAGTTCGAGAAGGGATCGATGAGGCCGAAGTTTGAGGCGGCGATCAACTTCGTCGAGCTGGGCTCGTCCCGCCGGGCGATCATCACGTCGATTCCGCGGGCGAGAGCCGCGTATCTCGGCAAGGCCGGCACGGAGATCGTGAATGAGGTATGAGCGCAGAGAAAAGAAAGAAGAGACCCTTTCGGGCC
>Ga0256404_1006423_pt1 | contig 19477 bp, 16 predicted proteins | sample RumenRJG_01DNA_FD_185990 | JGI IMG/M metagenome (GOLD analysis project Ga0256404, IMG submission 185990) | Bovine rumen microbial communities from Lethbridge, Alberta, Canada - RJG_01 | ecosystem: Host-associated > Mammals > Digestive system > Stomach > Rumen | place: Canada: Alberta | collected...
GGACGACCCACATCATGAGGCCTTTCTTCACGCTCGTGGCTTCGATGTGCGCTTCGAGCTTCGCGTAGAGGCTGTCGTTCGTCCATTCGCTTTCGGGGACGGCTTTCAGCAGTTCGATGACGGCCGGCAGCAGTTCTTTCGCCTTGTCCGGCGTGACCTTGTTGCGCTTGTTCACATAGAGCTCCGCGTCAAAGGCCGGCTGTTCGCAGAGGAAGCCGATCTCGTCTGGGATCTGGCCGAGGCGCTCGATGCGCGTGCGCAGGAGCTCGGCGAGGCCGCTCCAGTTTTTCTCCAAATAATCGGGCAGGTCGCCTGCGAACGGTTTTGCCATCTCGGCAAATTTCGCTGGTTCCATGGCTTTGAAGTATTCGCCGCTGACCCAGCCGAGCTTCTGGTAGTCGAAGACGGCCGGGGATTTCGAGAGGCCTTCGAGGCTGAAGTGCTCGATCAGTTCCTGCATCGAGAAGATTTCCTGGTTCGTCGTCTTCGGATTCCAGCCGAGCAGCGCGACGTAGTTCACGATGGCTTCCGGCAGGTAGCCCATCTTGACGAGATCGTCGAACGAGGTCGCGCCATGGCGCTTCGAGAGCTTCGAGACGCTGCCGTCCTCGTTTTTGCCCATGACCGGTGCGAGGTGGATGAAGACGGGGACGTCCCAGCCGAACGACTGGTAAAGCAGAATATATTTCGGCGTCGAGGTGATGAATTCCGCGCCACGCATGATGTGCGTGATGCCCATGAGGTGGTCGTCGATGACGTTCGCGAAGTTGTACGTCGGCATGCCGTCACGCTTCAGGAGCACCTGGTCCTCGAGCTCGCTGTTCGGGATCGTGACGACACCGTGCAACACGTCCTGGTACGATGTCTCGCCATCCTCCGGCATTTTCTGACGGATGACGTAGGGATCGCCGTTTTTCAGGTGCTCGTCGATCACGTCCTGCGGCAGATTGCGGCACGTGCGGTCGTAGCCGCCGAACTCGCCCGTCGTATGGTCTTCGTCCGGGTCGCAGAAGCAGCGGTAGGCGTGGCCGGATGCGACGAGCTCTTCGGCATATTTTTTGTAAAGGTCGACGCGCTCGCTCTGGACATACGGGCCGCAATCGCCGCCGTAGCCAGGGCCTTCGTCCGGCGTGATGCCCGCCAGCTTCAGCGTGCGCTCGATGAAGTCCACGGCGTCCGCAACATAGCGCGTGCGATCCGTGTCCTCGATGCGCAGGATGAAGTCGCCGCCCTTCGCCTTCGCGAAGAGATAAGCATAGAGTGCCGTGCGCAGGTTGCCGATGTGCATATAGCCCGTCGGGCTCGGCGCGAAGCGCGTGCGTACTTTTTTGTCTGTCAAAGTGAATTCCTCCTAGTTATATGCAAGCCTCCCCCTCTGGGGGAGGTGCCGAGCGAATGCGAGGCGGAGAGGGTCACGTGGTAGATTGATTCTAGATTCGTTCAAAAGAATAGAGAATCAAACTACGTCGTAACCCTCCGCCGCAAGCGGCATAAGCGACCGCTAAGCGCTGAAGCGCTAAGCGCCTGCTTATCCGACCCCTTCGGGGCCACCTCCCCCAGAGGGGGAGGCGTGATTGAGGGCTTATCTTCCCGTCTGATTCAAAAACTGATACGCCGTCCGCACCATCAGCATGGCGCTCGTGGCGCCGGGGTCTTGGTAGCCGATGGAGCGTTCGCCGAGGTAGCTGGCGCGGCCTTTGCGGGCGGCGATGGTCTTTGTGTACTCGACACCGTCCTTGGCCACGTAGTTCGCTTCCGCGAGGCATTCGCGCAGCGTCAGCCCTTCCGCGTATTTCGGCGTGAAGCATTCGTAGACGGGGATGAGGACGTCGAGCATCGTCTTGTCGCCCTTCTGGGAGCGGCCGCGCTTCTGGATGGCCGCAACAGCGGCGCCGAGTGCTTTTTCGAGCGTCGCGACGTTCAATGGATCGTCTTTCGTCAGCGCTTTGCCCGCCGCGAGGAAGCCTGCGCCATAGAGCGGGCCTGCCGCGCCGCCGACGTTATCGAGCAGCGCATTGCCGACGGCCTGCAACACTTCGCTTGCGTCCGTCGGATCCTTCACGTGCACGAGCTCTTCTTGCACGGCTTCGAAGCCGCGCGCCATGTTGATGCCGTGGTCGCTGTCGCCGACCGGCCCGTCGAGCTCCGTCAGATATTGCTTTTCCTTTATGATCGTGCGGGCGACCGCAAGCACGGCCTCCGTGATTTTTGACATGTGCACATCGTACCTTTCTTTCGTGCATTTGCGCGCGCCGCGGACGAACGGCGACGCACACATTTCCATCATTATATCGCAGGCAAAAGCGGGAACGCAAGCGCGAATTGCGCGACAGCGGACACGCTGACGCTGTTGTTTTCGTATGCTGTATAAATATACATTTTCACGAAAAAAGTTTGCAGTAGTATATGGAAAATTGTATAATATAACCATACGTTTTGATAGCTATGATTCGGTGCTATAGATTTTGCTTCCATTGGCAGAGAAAGGACACGCTATGGAAATCAAAGATATGCGCGCGTTTTACGCGATCGTCGAGGAGGGGAACATCAGCCATGCGGCGCAGCGGCTCGGCATCGCGCAGCCGGCGCTGTCGCGGCAGATGAAGCGGCTCGAGTCGCAGCTCGGCGTGCAGCTCTTCGAGCGCGGCAGCCGCCGCATCCGCCTGACGGACGCGGGGCGCGTGCTGTACGCGCGCGTCGAGCACATCCTCGGCATGGTGGACGGCACGGTGCGCGAGATCACGGAGATCGGCTCGGGCGTCGCAGGCTGCATCCGGCTTGGCACGATCACGACGTCGGGCGCAATGCTGCTGCCGGAGCTCATCACGGAGTTCCACCGCCGCTACGAGCAGGTGACGTTCCAGCTGTGGGAGGGCGAGGGCACGCGCATCCTCGATCTCCTCGACAATCGCGTCATCGAGATCGGCATCACGCGCACGCAGGTCGACGCGCGCCTCTACGAATCCATCGTCCTGCCGAACGAGCCGCTCGTCGCCGTCATGAACAAGGAGACGAGCATCGGCCGCGACCCGCACCAAGTGCGACTCGATGAACTCAAGGAGCAGCCGATCATCCTCCCGCTCCGGTGGCAGTCGATGTTCACGAGCGAGTGCAAGAAGCTCGGCTACGAGCCGAAGATCCTCTGCGTCTCGGACAGCATCGTGCAGGATCTCTTGCTCGCGAAAATGGGCATGGGTCTCGCGATCCTGCCGATCTCGTCGAAGACGCTCCTCACGGACGGCGACCTTTTCTACAAGCGCCTCGTCGCGCCGGAGATTACGACGCACACCGTCGTCGCGTGGCTGAAGAACCGCACGCTCTCGCAGTCCGCGCAGCACTTCCTCGCGCTGTTCCGCGAGATGTTCTTGCGCTGATTCTTCAAATATTCATCGTACCGACAATCATTTGCAAAATTTGACGCGAATAAGATTCAGTTTTTGTTAAAATCGGCGGGAACGTCTTTTCTTTCCCGCTGATTCGTTATATAGTAAAGTTATTAGATTAGAAAAATACGATGGATTGGGACTGATTGCTAAGTAAATGTATTTATACGAAACGCGCGAAAAAGCGGGCAAATGCTTTTAACGTGTGACTTGGTGGTTGGTTTCTAGCCTCAGTGAGTGCGGTAGCCGAAAGGCTGTGCGCATGATGAACTACGTTAGCGGGACAAGCTGAAGACCCACCTGTGGATGTGCTTTCAGTCTGCTGCTCTGGGAGCGCCAACCAAGAAACCTGCCTATGCCCTGGCAGGATAACACGGAAACGCATGAACTTCCCGTTGACATTGGCAAGAAGGAAATTTCTCCCGCAAGGGAAGGTGACAGAGATGTCAAAAGAGTATTCGTTTGTGTTGGATGTGAACGAGAAGCGCTTGGACCCAACCATTGTGCAAAACGCATGGCGACTTGTCCGGCAGAAGAAAGCCGTTCTTGTCAGCAGATATCCCATGACGATTCAACTTAAGAAAGTTATTGAGGACGAGAACCATGACGAGATTCGCATGGGAATCGATGATGGTGCAGAATTTGTTGGTATGGCGCTCGTGCAGAAATGCCGAACGCGAAATAAAGTCCTACTAAAATGCACGCTGGTGCATCGTAGTGATGTCAATAAGAAGGTGACGCTTCGCCGCGAATATCGCAGGTATCACCGCTACTGGAAGCGGCATCGCCCCGCACGTTTCAATAACCGAGGCAGTTCCTGCAAGGCGGGAAGGCTTCCTCCTTCCATCCATCAAAAACGGCAAGCCGTGATTCGCGTTGCGGACAATCTCGGAAAACTCATCCGTATCGGTAGCCTCTGGCTGGAAGATGTTGCTATCGACATTCGTGCCTTGACGGATGGATACAAGCCGTATCATTGGCAGTATCAGAAGTCAAATCGTTTAGATGAGAATTTGCGGAAGGCTGCGATTCTACGTGATGGTTGCAAATGCAGGGAATGTGGTAAAACCGCTGGCCGCCTCGAGGTGCATCACATCACGCCGAGGAAAGCCGATGGCAGGGATACCATTGGCAACCTGATAACGCTTTGTCCAGCATGCCATAACAGAACAAAAGGATGCGAGGAACGGTTCGCTAAGCGCTACTATACCATGATTGGTTCTGGTGGGAACAACTTGGGATTACAGTATGCTTCCCACGTCATGGCGGGGAAAATATGGCTTCGTGCCGAGCTTTCCCGCCGTGCTCCTCTCGTTGTCACGACTGGCGGTGATACTGCGAACAAACGCATCGATTGGAATATTGCGAAGTCTCATAGCAACGACGCTATCTGTGTTACAGATTTGAAGCCGGAAAACATCGACGTAATGGAGTGGGAGTTGAAGCCTATTCGGCATCAGAGCAAAGCGGGTGTGGAAGAAGTTCTTGGCTTTCGCCATCATGACATCGTAGCTTATACATACAAAAATGGAGATCGCTACGAGGGATATATTACGGCGATGTATCCAGATGATGGAAAAAGACACGCATCACTGAATTTCCGGTCGCTGACGAAGCATTGTAAGCGTGTAAATGCGAGAAAATGCAAGATGATCGATCGACCAAATAAGATTTATTGGCTGAGATGTGCATAATTGTACATATCTAATATTTGTTTATGTTTTTAATTGGGAGGAAATACAATGGCGACGGAAGAACCAGTACGCATTTTCATCGTGGAGGATGAGCGCCGCATTGCCCGCTTCCTGCAGATTGAGCTCGAGCACGAAGGCTACGAGACGGCGACGGAGGAGAACGGCCAGCGCGCCTTCGAGCGCATCGGCCAGGAGAAGTTTGACCTCGTGCTTTTAGACGTCATGCTGCCGGACCTCGACGGATTCGAAGTCTGCCGCAAGGTCCGCGAATTTTCGAGCGTGCCGATCATCATGCTGACGGCGAAGGACGAGCTCGAGGACAAGGTCACGGGCCTCGACCTCGGCGCGGACGACTACATCACGAAGCCGTTTGCCATCCAGGAGCTCATGGCACGCATCCGTGCGGCGCTCCGCAAGCGCACGGAGAGCGACAGCGGTGATGGCGAGCGCCTGACGTGCAAGAGCCTCGTGCTTTATCCGAGCCGCTACGAGGTCACGGTGAATGGCGAAGAGATTCATCTGACGAAAAAGGAATATTCGCTGCTCGAATATCTCCTGCGCAACAAGCGCAATGTGCTGACGCGCGACCAGATTCTCCAGGAGGTCTGGGGCTACGACTACGCCGGCGACACGAATGTCGTCGACGTCTACATCCGCTATCTGCGCGCGAAGATCGACGAGCGCTTCGGCGACAAGTACATCTACACGGTCCGGGGCGTCGGCTATGTCATCAAAGACTGAGCACGCGCCGGAGCCCTCGAAAACGAACATATGGGAGCGTATCGCCGCGCGGATGGATCGCCCGTTCGCGCGCGTGCGCATTTCGACGAAGATCACGGCGGTGTACGCCGTGATTCTTTTTGTCGTGCTCGCTTTTACGATGGGCGCGCTGATCACGGGCATCTATTATTCGTTTTACCATCAGGCCGAAGTCGCCATGGGGGTGTCCATGCGGCAGGTCACGGCGAAGCTCGACGCGGGCGCGCCGTTCACGCGGGATTTCTGGAAGGACGATCCCGTCGTGCCCGGCACGGTGCTGCGCGTGACGGACATCACGGGCCGCATCGTGCTCGAGAACGATGCGCGCTACCCGGCGCTCGAAGACATCGAGGCGGGCACGCTCGCGCGCAAGCCGTTCTGGGCCGACCCGGACATGGACGTCGCGATTGTCGGCAACTCGGTCATCTATCATGCGACGCGCGACGTGATGCGGGACGGCTCGATCTACCGCGTGCACTTCCTGCGCACGATCACGAGCGAGCGGCAGTTTTTGCTCGACTTGCAGAAATTTCTGCTGTTCCTCGTGCTCGCGGGCTTCCTCATCGCGCTCGCGGCCGGCGCCTTCATGAGCGAGCGCGTGCTGTGGCCGATCCGCAACATGACGGCGACGGCGAAAAAAATCGAGGTCGAAGCGATGAGCCGCCGCCTCGACGTGCCGCCGACGCGCGATGAGCTCCACGAGCTCGCCGTCACGTTCAACCACATGCTCGACCGCCTCGAGGCGGGCTTCGCGCAGCAGCAGCGCTTCGTCTCCGACGCATCGCACGAGCTCCGCACGCCCGTCACCGTCATCCTCGGCTACTCCGACCTCCTCGCGCGCTGGGGCCAGTCGGACGCGAGCGTGCTCCAGGAAGGCATCGACTCCATCCGGAGCGAAGCGGAAAACATGCAGCAGCTCATCGAAAAGCTGCTGTTCCTCGCGCGCGCCGACCAGAAGCGCCAGGCGCTGCACAAAGAGCCCGTCGAGCTCCACGAGCTCGTCGAGGACGTCATGAAAAAAATGAAGCTCGTCACGAAACAGCATGAAGTCTCGCTTTTGCAAAATGACCCGGCGACGATCTATGCCGACCCCGTGCTCATCCGCCAGATGATGCGCATCTTCCTCGAGAACAGCGCGAAGTACACGCCCGCGCCCGGCCACATCACAGCAAAAAGCGAGCGCAAGGGCGATAAGATCGTCCTCACGCTCGCAGATGATGGCATCGGCATCGCGCCCGAAGAGCAGAAAAAAGTCTTCGAGCGCTTCTATCGCGTCGACACGTCCAGGACAAAAGCCGAAGGCACGAGCGGCACCGGCCTCGGCCTCTCCATCGCCACCTGGATCGCCGAGCAGCACGACATCGAGATCACGATGACGAGCGCGCTCGGAGAGGGCACGGCGATCCACCTTGCCATTCCGGTCGTGGACGGGGGAATTTTTTGAAAGAGAGGTGTTTCGCATGGCTTCGCGCTCTTATCGTCCCATCACCGAGCAGCGCGCCCGTGTCCTGCGGAAAATGATGACACCAGCGGAACGCCATCTGTGGTATGACTACCTGCGTGGCTGTCCATGGAAATTCCAGCGGCAGAAGCCCATCGGCCTTTATGTTGCAGATTTCATTTGCTACGATGCCCATCTCATCATAGAACTCGATGGAGATTCGCATAGTGGCGATGAGGCATATTTGCATGACGAGCGCCGCACGAAATATCTTAATGAACAAGGATTTCGCGTCTTGCGCTTCACGAATCGTGACGTGCACGCGCACTTCGATAGCGTTTGCGCGTTTATCGAACAAGCAGTGAAAAATCCAAACATCGAAGGGAGAGTGGGGAGCGACTCATTCAAAATGGATGGGGAGTGATATGATTTTCTTTCGAACTGTTGCAGAGCGTTGCGATCACAGAAGCCTCTCCCTCTGGGAGAGGGGGACCGCGTCAGCGGTGGAGAGGGTACTTGGGTGCGATTTGTTTCAAATACGAAGAAATCTTCAAAGCATCACGTTTTAACTCAAATAACTCGATGCTTCGAAGCTCCCTTTATGGTTGTTAGGCTATCGCACCCAAGTACCCTTTCCGACCCCTTCGGGGCCACCTTTCCCAGAGGGAAAGGCATCTGTACTCGACATGTTCGGCAATAGAACGTTAGGAATAGCGTATATCGGGATGTCATTCATGCATTTGTATTCCGTCCGCAGTACACACTCGCCAGCAATTCCTTGCAAGAATTTAAAGAATAATATACAAATGTCTTGACGGGGGGGACATCCATGTTACCATAAGGTCGGGATTGTTCTTGATTTACTCGACTGGAGGTAGATGGAGTATGAGGATGTTCAAACACTTCGCCCTCGTGGCATTGCTCGCGATGTTTTTGACCGGCATCGGCGGAGCGCTCGGGACGTCGGAAGCGAAAGCGATGACGCTCGGGGATCTCGCGGGGAATACGTACCGGGTGACGGAAACGAGTAGCACTCAGGATTGGGTTCGAAATATGCGCGCTTCCATCGTGCGGTTTGAGCAGAACACGGATGGAGATTATACCATTACGGTAGTCAAACCGAGCCATGGAACGCTTTTTGATGCGGGAGATGCGTTGGTCAATGATATGTACGTGATGGATGGCGTGATTCATTGCACGTGGAATTGGACGAGCGTTGCTGATCCGATGGATGCATTTTTGTACATATATAATGGCGGACAAACCTTGAAAGTCCAGAGAACGAAGTGGTCGGATGAATATCTCATTATGCGCAAAATCTGATGCAGATGCCGCAGCCATGACTGCTGCAACACCATAACGATGCGATGTACAACGCCCCGGTCCGGCGCCGCTCTTCACGAGCAGCGCCGGGCCGGGGCCTTTTTATTGAGATATACGTTTGAAAGTGCAGAGGTAAAGCGTTGGAACGCGTACGTAGTAAAGCCTCTCCCTCAGGGAGAGGGGGACCGCGAAGCGGTGGAGCGGGTCGCTTGTACGGCTGGTGAATCAGTAGAATGTTTCGTGTCGCCGGTGCGCATATGTGTCAAAGAAACATTTTTAGCCTTCAGTCGTTCCGCATGAGGTCCGCGATCGTGATGGTCGCGGGCTTTTTGTTTGCGTCGGCACCGTTCGTGGTGAGCGAGCCGGGGACGGGGATGGAGATGGGGTGCTCGGTCGGAGGGACGTCGGCGGGCGTGATGCCGAGGGCTTCGGCGAGGCTGTTGAGGCCGTGGGCGTTCGAGGATTCGCTGGAAGCGTTGGCAGCGGCATGGGTGCGTGGCAGGGCGGCGGGGGCGCTGCTGAATTCCGGGGCGCTGGCCAGCTTGTCAGCGACAGTGGCATTCTTCGTACGGAAGGGTTCGGAGGCTTCGTGCGTCACAGACGTTTCAGCCGTTCCAGAACCTTCGGGGGACACGGATGTTCCAGACGCTTCGGATGGCGCGATCGTTCCTGTCGTTGCGAGAGCTTCGGGCTTCGCTGTCGTTCCTACTGCGCTGGGACCTGCGGATGACGTTGCCGTTCCTGCCGCCGTAGAAACTTCGGATGGCGCAGGGGCTTTGGCGGATGGCGTGGCGGAAGGGGTGTCCGTTTCTTCTTTGCTTGCGTGCGCAGCGTTTTCATTCGGCCCTTCAATTTTCCCGTTTTCCACACGGAACCCGCTCGCGATGAGGCCGCCGAGGGGGCGGAGCTTGACGGCGAGGGTGTCGCCGTTTTTCACGGGCGCGGTGAAATCGACGGGGACGCCGTTCACGAGGATCTGGGCGCTGACGCGGCTGGAGGCGGCAGGCGGCTCGAAGCCGACGGCGACGAGGGCGTCGCTGACGGTCGTGGCGCGGCGCTCGGATTTTTCGTAGCGGATCTGGCAGCCCTCCGTGAGCTGTGTATCGGGGCGGGCGGGCGCGCCGTCTTTTTCGAGGATGAGGCTCGCGGATGGAATCTTGTGCTCTTCGCCCTGATAATAGAGCACGAGCGAGGCTTCGAGCTCGGAGATGTGGAGCGCGGCGCCGAGCGTCGGGAGCGTCCCTTCTTCGTACGTCAGGCGGTCGCCGTCGTGGACGGAGAGCGAGAGCGAGGCGGTGAGGTCATTCAAAAGGATCGTCGGCGAGCTGACGAAGGTCGTGGCGTCGCCATTCAGCGTGTAGTGGATGCGGCGGCCTTGCGGCGGGCAGCCGGCGGCACGCAGCGTTTCGCCAACGGTCGAGACGAGGCGGCTCGTGACTTCGTCGCCGTCGCGCAGGATGTAGTCGGGGCCGACTTTTTCGCCACCGACGAGGATGTCGGCGGGGATGGCGGCCGGGCGGTCGTTCAGCGTGATGTGGAGCGCGGGCGGCACGGCGAGGACGTCGCGGGCGCGGAGCTCGGGCGTCGTGCCGTTTTCGCCGCGCGTGACCGTGACCTCGCTGCCGTCATGCACGGGCGTGTCGAGGTCAGCCTCCTGCCCGTCGACCGTGAGCTTTGCGAGCGTGCCCATCGTGCCGGGGAATGATTTGTGCCGGCCGTCGACCGTCACCATGAGCGCGAGGCCGGGGCGGCCGTTCCACTTGCGGAGGTGGATGCCGGAGGCGAGCAGCGCGTCGCTGACGGTGAGCTCGCGGAAGTTGAAGAGGCTGTGCTCCTGCCCGTTGACGCGGACGCGCAGGAAATGGAGCGTGTTCATCGAGGCGATCTTGAGGATGCCGAGCGGCGTGACAGCGTCCGGCGACTGGAGAGCCTCCGGGATTTCTTCGATGCCGCCGACGATGACGGGCTGGCGCACGGCGACGCGGTTCGGCGCCATCTCGAGCGCTTCGGAGACGTAGTCCTTGAGCATCGGCGTGAGCGAGCCGCCGCCGACGAGCATGACAGCCTGCGGCGCTTCGCCATTCAGCCGCGTGATTTCGCCCGCGATGGACGTCGCGAGGTCGCGGATGGACGGCAGCACGGGCTTGATGATGTCGGCGGCCGCGAGGTCGTAGCTCGCGCCGAGGATGTCGGAGAACGCGACTTTTTCGCCGACGGCAGCTGCACGCTTCGCGGCCTCAGCGACGTTGAAGTCGAGGAGGAAATTCTGGCTGATGGCTTCCGTGATTTCGTCGCCGGCTTTCGGCACCATGCCGTAGGCGATGACGGAGCCGTTTTTTGTGATCGCGACGTCGCTCGTGCCCGCGCCGATGTCGACGAGCACGAGGTTCAGATGGCGCATCGTCGGCGGGATGAGCACGTTGATGGCCGCGATCGGCTCGAGCGTCAGCGCGCGCATCTCGAGATCACAGGCCTGGAGCGCGCTCTGCATGGAGTCGATGACCTGGCGCGGCAAAAACGTCGCGATGACTTCGGCTTTTGCCTTGTCGCCGCGCTGGCCGACGAGGCTTTTGAGCGGGATGCCGTCGAGCTCGTAGCGGATCGTGCTGTAGCCGACGCAGTAATAATGCGTCGGGTCGTCGACCATGTGCGACGAGGCGAGCTCGGCCTGCGCGGCCTGCACGCCGGCGAAATCGAGGTCGCGTTCGGCTGCCGCCGAAATGACGCCGCCGAACGTTTTTTCGGCCGTCGCCGTCATCGTGTAGAGCGCGCGGCCAGCGGCTGCGACCGCCGCGCTTCTCAAAGGGCCGACCTCGGCTTCGAGCTTTTCCTTCACGCTGCGGATGACAGTCGCGACCTGCGGCACGTCGTGGATCTGGCCGTCGAGCATCGCGCGCGTGCGGTGCTCCTGGCGCGTCGTCGCGATGATCCCGAGCTTGCCGTCCGGCTGCTCCTCGGCGACGATGCCGATGACGCTGCGCGTGCCGATGTCGAGTGCGAAAATGAGGTCGCGCTCCGTCGCAGCCATTTTTGCGGCCACCGTGGCAGCGGTTTTCGTGACCGTTTTTTCAGGCACGGATTTTTCTGCGCCAGTCGGGACGATTTTTTGCGCCACAGGCTCTTTTTCCTGCGCCACGACGTCATTTTCTTGCGCCGCCGCGCGTTTCGCGGCCCGCGCTGCCCGGCGGGCGGCGTTGCGTTTTTCCCGCGCCGCCGCTTTTTCGGCCTCCGTCTTGCGCGGGCGGCCACGTTTTTTCGGCGCCTCGGGCGCGGGGTCGGAAATGGACGCGGTCTCTTTTTTTAGTTCATCTTCCAATTGCTGCTTTGGGGTGATGTTTTCCATTATTTTGGTCTCCTGTCAGGGAAAGTTTCATTTGTTGCGATAGTATCTTCATATAGCAGCCTCTCCCATCAGGGAGCAACATCATTAAGTTAAGAGACAGCCCTCCTCCTTGGAGGAGGGACAGGGCCGGCAGGCCCAGGGAGGATCAGCAGGCTCTTAGCGCTTTAGCGCTTAGAGATCGCTTATGCCGATTCATCGGCTGCGGCTTGTAGAGCAAAACAATCCACTCGTTGTCACACAGCGCCCGTGCGCGCACGCCGTTTGATATGTTACAACGTACGGCCACGGGGCCTGAGTGACCGCGTACGTATTGGTACGACCTACAGGCCGCTCCCTCCTGCCGCTGCGCTTCGCTCCGCGTCTGTCCTCCCTCCAAGGAGGGAGGCTGGGGGTTGTGAGCCTTTCGCGCTTAACTTAATGACATTATCCCCGGAGGGGAAGGCTGCTGGACATCGATACTTTTTCAAAAATTTCTCTCGAAAAAAAGGTGATTTTACTTATTTCGCGAATACTACCATAGAATCCTTTTTTCAGAGCAAATTTTTCGCAATATTTTTTTGACCACGGTACAAAAAATCAAAGCGCGTGGTACAAAAAAGTGCGGGAGCATAAAAATGGAAAGAGTGGATGTTTATGTCAGGAAATAAAGAGGTCATCACCGGCAGCGACTACAAGCGCATGGTCATGGGCGCGTACAGCGAATTTTTGCTGGAGTACGAAAATATCAATGCGCTGCGGGGCGGCGGGACGCTGCCGGGCACGCATATCCTGCGCACGATGGCGGCCGCCGTGCAGCCGCTCGCTGACACGAAGGACGACGGCATCGGCGGGCTCGCGCGCCGCGTCGCGACGGCGGCGGTCTTCGGCGCGCGCGGGCAGGCGGGCGTCGTGCTCGCGCAGCTGTTCCGCGGGCTCGGCAAAGGGCTCTTGGGCAAATACAATGCGACGAGCTCGGAATTCGGCAAGGCGTTCCAGTATGGCATCCTCTACGCGCAGCGCGTGCTGCCGGACGGCGAGGAACGGCCGATCATCACGGTCGCGAAAGCCGTCGCGAAGGGCGCGTACCACGCCGTCCGCGCGAACGTGCCGATCACGGAGATCCTTGCGGCGGCCATCGACGCGGGCGAGGACGCTCTCTTGCGCATCGGGCGCGAGGATGCGGGCGCGCGCATCATGTTCACGTTTCTCTCCGGCTGCATGAAAGGCCTCGACGGCAATTTCGTCTCGCCGGCCATGAGCCTGTCGCTCGGCCTTGAGGCGAAGTCCGGCATGCCCGACCCGCGCGCCGACCGCGTCGCGCCGTACTGCATCCAGCTGCGCGTGAAAAATCCGACAGCCGACACGGACGCGCTCCGGAGGCAGCTCAAGGACATGGCGCCATTCGTCCAGCTCAGCCGCCAGCATGGCGGCGTCGAGATCCACCTGCACACGAATCATCCGGGCGCCGTCCTCGAGCAGGCCGTCGGCTGGGGGCCGCTCAAGGATATGCGCGTGACGGACATGAGCGAGACGCACGCGCTCGCGCCACAGGACGCCGTCCTGCGCGTCGCTTGCGTCGCCGTCGCCGAGGACGCGACGGAGGGCAAGGCGTGGCAGAAGCTCGGCGCGCACGTCGTCGTCGCCGGCTGCCCCGGCTCGTGCCCGTCCGTCTCCGAGCTCGTGAACGCCGCGCACAGCGACTTCGCCGACACGTACATCCTGCTCTCGCCGTCGAAAGACTACGAGCTCGTCTTCCGCCAGGCGCGCAAGATCCTCGGCACCCGCGTCGAGCTCGTCCTCTGCACAAGCGAAGCGCAGGCGAAAACAGCGCTCGCGGCGTTCGACGACGCGAAGAGCGCGAGCGAAAATGCGAAAGCCATGCGTGCGGCGGCGGGACTGTAAAATTCTTGACGCGTGGCAGGCAGGAACGGTATAATTGACAGGAACAGAAGAATTTTCCGAGGAGGTGCTTTCCATGCTGGCAGCAGTCGAAGGATATTATGATGGCGCGACGATCCGTTTGCCGGAGGATTTCCACGCGAAAACGAACCAGAAGGTCATCGTCACGTTGATGAATGAATTTGTGACGCCAGATGCGGCAGAAAAAAAGAGCATGCGCGGAGCACTCGCGAAGTATGCGGATCCGAAACTCAGAGAGCAGGAAGAAGGCGCATGGGAGCGTGCTGTGGCAGAGAAATATGGTCATCTTTGATACGAATATGATTTTGCGCTACCTGTTGAATGACAACGAAGTGATGGCACAGAAGGCGGAGCAATATCTCCGACAGAGTGATGTCCATGTCACAATCGAAGTCATGGCGGAGGTCGTCTACGTCATGATGCGCGTGTATCATCTGGAACGACGCGAAGCCGCAGAAACGTTGCTGGATTTTCTTCCGTTGGTAAAATGTCGGGAAATGGATGCGTTGCGCTTGGCATTGAAAACGTTCGGAGGGAAGAAGCTCGATTTCGTGGATTGTGTGTTGTATGCGTATCACGAAGTGCATGGAGCGGAGATTGCAACGTATGATAAGAAGCTGCGGAAATTGATCGAGAAGGCGTAATGGATGGCGTGGATCGCGAAAAATGCGATACGCGCCATTTTTTGTTGCGATAACATCCGTTTATTTCACAATAAAATATTCATAAAGAAGAAACAACAGGATTTTTCGAAGTTATGTCGAATAACATTCAATGTAAGATAAAAACAAACGCGAAGGATTGCGTGTTGAACATCTCGCGTTTGCCATCATAGTTGTATTCAGTAGGGGTGATGTTATGTTCCATCGGTTTTTCGGGGGGATCCATCCGGCGGGCCGCATCGGAAACACGGAGGGCAAGGAGCTCGCGCGTGATGCGGCGATCGAGGAGATGCCGGCGCCGGACGTGGTGACGATTCCGCTCCAGCAGCACATCGGCGCGATGTGCGAGCCGTGCGTGAAGCCGGGCGAGCGGGTGCTCCGCGGTCAATTGCTGGCGACAATCGAGGACTCGCTCCACGCCGACATCCACGCGTCGGTCGCGGGGAAAGTGAAAAAAATCGAGAATGGCGCCGTGATCATCGAAAACGACGGCACGGACGAGTGGGCGGAGGGACTGCCACTCGATCGCGACTGGCATGCGATGACGAAAGAGGAGCTCCTCGCGGCGATCAAGGACGCGGGCATCGTCGGCATGGGCGGCGCGACGTTCCCGGCGTTCGTGAAGCTCATGCCGAAGAAGCCCGTCGACGTGCTGATCCTGAATGGCGCGGAGTGCGAGCCGTACCTCACGGCCGACGACCGCCTCATGCGCGAGGAGCCGGAGCGCGTCGCAGAAGGCGCGCGGATTTTGGCGAAAATTCTCGGCGTGACGCGTGCGGTCCTTGCAGTCGAGGAAAACAAGCCCGAGGCGATCGAGGCGCTGTCCAATGCGGCGCAATCGCTCGAAGCTGCGGATTCGTCGGCGGACAAATCGCTGCCAAAGCTCGAAATCCTGACGCTCCCGACGCGCTACCCGCAGGGCGCAGAAAAAATGCTGATCTACGCCGTGACGGGTCGCGAAGTCCCGCTCGGCGGCCTGCCGATGGATGCGGGCGCGGTCGTGCAGAATGTCGGCACGGCAGCAGCGATCTTCGACGCATGCGCGCACGGCCTCCCGCTCATCGAGCGCATCACGACGGTGTCGGGCGATGCCATTGCGCATCCGAAAAACCTGCGCGTGCGCATCGGCACGAGCTACCAGGACGCGATCGACTATTGCGGCGGCTTTTCGGAGACGCCAGATAAAATTCTCGCGGGCGGCCCGATGATGGGACGTGCGCAGGAATCGCTCGATGTTCCCATCACGAAGGGTTCTTCGGGGATTCTTGCCTTAACGCGGAAAATCACGGAACACGGCCCGGAGCTCAATTGCATCCGCTGCGGCCGTTGCGTGCAGGCCTGCCCGATGGGGCTCATCCCGAGCATGCTGTCCATCCTCGGCCAGCGCAAAGACGTGACGAAAGCGCGTGACGACTACGGCGTCATGAACTGCATCGAATGCGGCTGCTGCACGTACGTCTGCCCGGCGAAGCGCAACATCGTGCAATACATCCGCGTGACGAAAGGCGCGGTCAAAGCGCTCGCGGCGAAGGAAAAAGCCAAAGCGCAAGCGGCGGCGCAGAAAAAGGAGGCGGCGAAAGCGTGAGCGAAGAACAAACGAACGCAACGAAACCACAAGCCACGCGTCCTACGGGAGAGGGTAACGTAGTATCGCAATCCTCAAACGGCGCTACCCTCTCAGTCGCCCATACGGGCGACAGCTCCCCCAAGGGGGGAGCCGCAAATACGAAGCCGGGACTCATGTTCACGGTTTCCTCTTCCCCGCATATCCGCGACGGCGAGACGGTCACGCATATCATGTGGCAGGTGAATGCGGCATTGGCACCGGCGGCGCTGTTCGCGATTTATCACTTCGGTGTTCCAGCTTTGATTAACATGATCGTTGGAATTGCGGCAGCGGTCGCCGCAGAATATATTTGGCAACGCGCCATGCACCAGCCCATCACGGCGTTCGACGGCAGCGCGTGCATTACGGGCCTCCTGCTCGCGATGTCGATGTCGCCGATCCTGCCGCCATGGATGGTCGCCATCGGCAGCGCCATCGCCATCATCATCGCGAAGCAGTCCATGGGCGGCCTCGGGTTCAATATTTTCAACCCCGCGCACATCGGCCGCGCCGCGCTCATGGTGTCGTGGCCTGTTGCGATGACGACGTGGACGACGCTCGCAGGCGACGCCTCCGTCGACGCGATGGCGACGGCGACGCCGCTGAACGTGTTGAAGATGCAAGGATACGACGCGGTCGTCAACATGTTCGGCGGACAGGGCGCGATGTATCAGGCGATGCTCGTGGGCAACCGCAATGGCAGCCTCGGCGAGACGAGCACGATTCTCTTGCTGCTTGGCGGCCTGTACCTCATTTACAAAGGCTATGTGAACTGGGTCGTGCCGGCCGTCATGCTCGCGACCGTCGCCGTGTTGACGTGGGTGTTCGGCCCGGCCGGCCTCTTCACGGGCGATCCGATCTTCCACCTCATGGCGGGCGGCCTCATGCTCGGCGCGTTCTTCATGGCGACGGACATGGTCACGATCCCGATGACGGTGAAAGGGCAGATCATCTTCGCGGCGGGCGCGGGGGCTCTCACCGTCCTCATCCGCCTGCTCGGCGGCTATCCCGAGGGCGTCTGCTATGCGCTGCTGCTCATGAACGCCGTCACGCCGCTCATTGATCGTTTCGTGAAGCCGCGCATGTTTGGCGAAGTCAAGAAAGGGGGCGCGGCAAAATGAGCGAGTCGAAAAACAGCATTTTCAAGATTGCCTCGAACCTCATGGCGGCGTGCTTCATCTCCGGCCTCGTCATCGGCGCCGTCTATTTCGTCACGGCGCCGGTCGCCGCGCAAAAAGCGATCGAGCGCAAGGAAAACGCGCTGAAGGAACTCGTGCCCGAGGCCGACCATTTCGCCGAGCTCGACGCGCACGAGGGCTGGTACCGCGCAGAGCAAGGCGGGGAGGCCATCGGCTACATCGTGCCGGCGCAGACGAAAGGCTACGGCGGCGAGATCAAGCTGCTCGTAGCCATCACGCCGGACGAGCACGTCATCGACTATAAGATTCTCGCGCACAACGAGACGCCGGGCCTCGGCGACAACGCGGCGAAAGAGCCGTTCCGCGGCAAGCTCCGCGGCAAGGACGCGGCGCATCTCGAAGTCACGAAAGACAAGAACAACACGGAAGACGTGCAGGCCATGACGGGCGCGACGATCTCGTCCCGCGCCGTCACGCGCGGCGTGAAGAGCGCCGTGACCGCTGTCTCCAGCTATCTTGCGGACGGGGGGCGTTAAATCATGGAACAGAAAAGCCTCTGGCAGATTTTCAGCAAAGGCCTCCTCGCGGAGAACCCGATCTTCATCCTCGCGCTTTCGCTCTGCCCGGCGCTCGCCGTCACGACGACCGTCGTCAACGGCCTGACGATGGGCCTCACGGTCACGTTCGTCATCACGACGAACAACGTCGTCGTCAGCCTTGTGCGCCGCTGGGTGAACCAAAAAGTCCGCGTGCCGGTCTACATCACGAGCATCGCGACGATCGTCACGGTCGCGCAGCTCGTCCTCCAGGCGTATTTCCCTGACCTCTACGACGCGCTCGGCATCTACCTCGCGCTCGTCGTCGTCTTCGCGATCATCCTCGCGCGTGCCGAAGTCTTCGCCTCGAAGCACGGCGTCGTTGCATCGTTCTGCGACGGCTTCGGCATGGGCTGTGGCTTCACGCTCGCCATGCTGACGATCTCCGTCATCCGCGAGCTTTTAGGCGCTGGCACGATCTGCGGCATCCCCGTCTTTGGCGCGGGCTACCAGCCCATGCTCATGATGGTCCTGCCGCCCGGCGCCTTCATGCTCATCGGCTACCTTGTCGCCGCGACGAAGACATGGAACCGCCACAAGGAACAACAGCGTGCGAAAGCCGCGCGCATCGCGGCCGCGAAAGCGGCAGAAGCCGCGGCATCGAAAGGAGGCGTTGACTGATGGCTGAATATGCAACCCTCTTTATCAGCGCTGTCGTCATCAACAACTTCGTCCTCACAAAATTCCTCGGCCTCTGCATTTTCTTCGGCATCTCGAAGAACCTCAGCGCGTCGGCCGGCATGGGCGTCGCCGTCACGGCCGTCATGACGATGAGCTCCATCCTCGCGTGGCTCGTCTACAATTTCATCCTCGCGCCCTTAGGCCTCACGTTCCTCACGACCATCGTCTTCGTCATCCTGACCGCGAGCTTCGTGCAGCTTTTAGAGCTCATCATCAAAAAGCAGGCGCCGACGCTCTACAACATGTGGGGCATCTACCTCCTGCTCATCGCGACGAACTGCATCGTGCTTGCCGTGCCGCTCCTGAACGTCGAGAACAGCTACAGCCTCCTGAAGTCCATCGTCTTCGCGATCGGCTCCGGCCTCGGCTTCGCGCTCGCCATCATCCTCATGGCGAGCCTGCGCGAAAAACTCGCGTACGCGAACGTGCCGAAACCCTTGGAGGGCATCGGCATCGCGTTTTTGCTCGCCGGCATGCTGTCGCTCGCGTTCCTCGGATTCTCGGGCATGATGTAAAGGAGGCTGAAAAAAAGTGACTACTGCAGAAACCTCTGTCGCGATCATCCTCGTGCTCGTCGGTGTCGGCGCGTTCTTCGGCATCGTGCTCGCGCTCGCGGACAAAAAATTCTACATGCAGCAGAATCCTCTCATTGACGAGGTCGAAGACATCCTGCCGAAAGGCCAGTGCGGCGCCTGCGGTTTCGCGGGCTGCGCGAAATACGCCGAGGCCGTCGTGGAAAATCCCGACGTCCCGCCGAATCTCTGCGTCCCCGGCAAAGCCGCCGTTGCGGCGAAAGTCGCCGAGCTCACGGGGAAAAGTGCGGGCGCCGTCGAAGAACGCAAAGCACACGTCCTCTGCCAGGGCGGCTGCAACGCGAAACAGGCGGCCAGATACGAAGGCATCCACGACTGCGCCGCCGCGAAGCTCGCGGCCGGCGGCCCGAAGGCCTGC
>Ga0256404_1006424_pt1 | contig 19474 bp, 21 predicted proteins | sample RumenRJG_01DNA_FD_185990 | JGI IMG/M metagenome (GOLD analysis project Ga0256404, IMG submission 185990) | Bovine rumen microbial communities from Lethbridge, Alberta, Canada - RJG_01 | ecosystem: Host-associated > Mammals > Digestive system > Stomach > Rumen | place: Canada: Alberta | collected...
CTTCGGCATAGTTTTTTCTTCGGCATAGTCAGAGTTCAAAATCATGGGTTTCGCCACCTTGAACGCCTTTTTACAGGCTTCGATGCACGCTCTGGTATCAAGGGTATCGTCAAGCTCCCATCCGACGATACATCTGCTGTACCAGTCGATGATGGCTGTAAGATACAGGAAGCCGTGCTTCATCGGGATATAAGTGATGTCTATCGACCACGCCACGTTGGGACGGTCGATCTCCGTGTTCCGGAGAAGATAAGGTACGACGGCCGCCTTCTGAAGGCATTTTGAAAGATTGGGCTTTGGATAGATCGGATCTATGGCCATCTCGTTCATCCAACGTCTGGCTCTTCTCCTTCCGATGTGGTAGCCGCGTCCCTTCAGCTGCGAGGACATCTGCCTGGCTCCCCATGTCGGGTGGTCTGTGTGGAGGTGATCAATGATCTCCTTGCACTTCAGTTCCATTTCTGAGACAGGAGAACCTTTGTAATAGATGCTTGTCCGGTTGATGCCGGCAAGTTCCGCCGCCACGCTGACAGGAATTTCGTGATCGTTATTCCTGGAAAGGCTTCGGACTAAATTTACTCTCGTAGTCAGGTCCAAGCATTTCCTCAGATTTTTTTTTCAGCCAGTCCACCTGCATGGTGAGCTGCCCGACCTTTTTGGCATATTCAGATTTCTCCTTTCGTTCCTCCTCGAGTTTTTCCTTGAGGTTCTCCTCGCGGTTCTCGTCGAAGACGATGGAGGCCTTCTCAAGGAACTCCTTCTTCCAGTTTCGGAGAAGATTCGGTTGAATCTGATTCTCAGTTGCGATGACGTTCAGTTCCTTCTCGCCCTTGAGAACTTCAAGGACCAGATCGGTTTTGAACTTGGCAGAAAAGTTTCTTCTGGTACGGGACATGATGGATCCTCCTGTATGAAATAAGCATATCAGATTCATTAGGAACCGTCCCAGATTCTGTCTTAATTTATGAGGCCATTATATTATGTCAAACAAATCTTTGTTGACGAAATCAAAAAAAGAAAAAATAAGGAAGAAGAAATTAGAAAAAACGATACTCAAAATACATCTGCTACTTTTTTTTTGAAAACCACTTCTGTTACAGCCTCAACACACTTTTCCGGTTCTTTCAATACATCCCGGCTCCAGAACCTGATAACAGTCCAGCCAAGGCCGTTCAGTTCCGCTTCAATCTCCCTGTCGCGTTCCATATTTCGTTCGATCTTCGGAACCCAATATGAGGAATTGCTTCCTCTTTCAACGCGCTGCTTTTCTCCCTCTTCCCAGTCTTTACCATGAAAATATTCTCCATCAACAAAAATACAGATCTTGTATTTTGTAAGAACTATATCAGGCTTTCCGGGAAGTTCTTTCCAATTTTTCCGGTAGCGGAATCCTTTATGATACAGCAGTTTCCTGAAAAACACCTCCGGCTTTGTGTCTTTCGATCTGACATGCTGCATATTCCGGCGTCTCTGCTCCGGTGTCATAACATCCATCTGCTTCTGCCTCAGAAAATGTCTTTTTTAAAGCTTCTGCAATATACCAGAACATAACTGGCGGAATTGCATTTCCAAGTGCCCTGTACTGATTAAAATCACTCCCTGAAAGTTTAAAAGAATCCGGGAATGACTGAATTCTGGCTACTTCCCTAGGCGTAAATCTCCTGTATCTGCCATTTTGAAAAAGAACTGGATCTGTACTATTAAGTGAAACTTTTGCAAGATGTGCTCCTACGGTATTACACGGTTTCTCAACATCCTGAGCGCGGCCTTTATTCATCGGTTCTCGATTGCGCATCATGCCATCAACCGCCTTCTGAGAAAACCAGTACTTCTCATCAAAATCTGTCTGAAGAACCTCTTTTAGCGGAACATATTGGTTTTCCATCGGCGTTACTGGCACTGGAAATGTGAAATCCGCACGAAGATCTTTGCGGAATCCGACAATAATAACTCTTTCCCTCTTCTGTGGTATTCCGTATTCTACTGCATGCATCACCTGCCATTTAACATCATAACCGCTGGCTTCAAATTCCTTTAGAATTAGAGGAAATGTCTGATGTTCATTTACAGTCAGAAGTCCTTTAACATTTTCTGCTACAAAGCAGGCAGGCTGCTTTTCTCTCAGTATACGGCACATTTCAAAAAAGAGTTTTCCGCGATCATCTTTTATCCCCAGTCTCGGCGGATTCTGCGCGACAATAGAAAAGCTCTGGCATGGAAATCCGCCAGTCAGAATGTCAAATTGTGGTAATTCTTCTGAAACAACATCCCTGATATCCCGGTTATCTGGCCTCAGTCCGAAATTCTCCTCAAAAATATCGCATGCGCTTTTCTCAATATCGTTTGCATATACGATTTTTATTCCTGTAGCATCATAATGCTTTCCGAGATAATCAAAATCGCCTTCCATGCCTACATCTGTACCGCCGCAGCCGCAGAAGAGAGAAGCAACTCTTAATCCTCTGTCCATGCTAGTAATTCCTCGTACCTTCCTGCCTTTTCGCCGAAAGTGATTTCCATCCCATCAGCGGGCGAAATATCTATAAGAGCATCTCTAAAGAGCTGTACCGGATCTTTCATAATAAACAGCTTAATATCATACCGGCTCACCATCAGGCGGTATACAAAATACCTGTTCTTGTAACTCTTTGCCGCCTGCCACTCGTTCGGAGTAAGATGTATCTTGTTAAACTCTATCGGCTTAGTGCTGATCGTTGTCTTCACTTCGATATTTCGAACTGTGCTGTCAAGCTCGCGGGAACTAATATCATAGCCCACCGCAAGTTCCGTCGGAATTTTCTTCACCAAATGAACAAGCTCAGGATGCCCATTGATCTTAAGCCTCTGACATTCATGACCTTCGACAAGAGTTTCTCCAATGTCCCCGATATCTTTGGTATTGATATGCTGCGTCTGACGGACTCTTTCAAGATAAACGGCAAAGATCTTCATGCGCTCGTTTCGCTGGTCTGAACTATCCTCAGACTGTGAAATGTATTCCGTAATATTTGTGCTAAAATCAGTATCGCCAGCTTTCCGGTTTACATACTCAAACCAGCTGCATCGGCAGTCTCTTATCGCTTGATAAGAGCCCTTCCGCTGCCGAATCATGGCATCGTATTCAGAAAACCACTCAGAAGAATTAATAAATTTCAGTATTGCTTCATTCTCCCGATGATTCAGATAAAATTCCTTACTGTTATATGACACCAGCAAATTGGCCATCTGCATGTAATCGAGAATGTCTCCGGCATACCTGATTACATCCCCAATTGGTTCGTATGTGTAAAAATGATCGCGATTATACTTGATCCGCTTCCAAGCTTCTGACGGATCTTCATTATCCCTCGTGCATCTCAGGTCATTAAAAATACAATAACAAGCCTCTGCCTTAGTGATATAAACATGCTTTCCCTCAGAAGCCTCTCCGGATTGCAGCAATTTCAAAAAGTACTGGGCTGGCTTAAAATGGACACCCTGCTCAATCAGTTCCTCAATCTCATGCGTCTTTATATGTGCTCCGGGGTACTGGAAATAAAACAGAAACTGCTTAAAAAACTGAACAAGATCACCAGTTTTCGCCAATTCCTCAGCTCTCAGGCATGCATGATTATAATGATCATCATCTTCATAAAACAGACCAAAGAGCGATGAGATTTCCGTTCTCCAGTTGTTAACCGTTTTTCTCACTAATGTCGCATTTCCCGGAAAGCACCGGATAGCGTCATTCAGTTTTGCGTTAAACTCATCTGCAGGACAGCTTCCTATTTTTGTGATCTCAGACGCCATATAAATCAAAACGTTTTCCACATTACCTTTAAACCTTGGCCTGCAGTGATGAAGCCTGAAATTATATTCATCCGGCGTATGATAAATAGACATGACATTATCCCTTCGCGCATCCGTCAAGTGTTTTTAACATCTCCTCCGCAATAGCCTGGGCCATAAGAGGCGGAACAGCATTTCCAACCTGCCTGAACTGCTGCGTCTTATTCCCAAGAAAAACAAAATTATCGGGAAATGACTGTATTCGGGCACATTCACGGACAGTCGGAACCCTATTGTATTTATAGTGGAAATGATGCCGATGTCCGGTATCAATCGTCGGCGCAGGCTTATCATCAGGAAACCTAGTCCATGCCACATGGAAATGACGCGTATCCCGATACTCCGCAGGAAGATCTTTATAATTTCCTCCGGGTGGGACCATTGAGATTATCTTTTTTACACGTTCGGAATGATCCGCCGCAATATGATTATGAATTTTTTGCGCCCCCTTGCGCATCAGCTTCTGATAATTATTCTGCGGCGGAAGGAAATAATCCATAGGGTCTGTCCCAAGTGTATTGATCAGTGGCGGAAGATCAGACAGTGCCATTTCGCACGTAACAATATCTTTGTGCTTTGCCGGAAAATCAAAAATCATGCCGGTGTCCCTAAGCCCTACAAATATAACACGTCGTCTGTTCTGCGGTACTCCGTAATCAGACGCACATAATATTTTATATTGCATGGAATAGCCCATTCCGGTAAACTTTTCTAAAATACTGTTTTTAATCTGTCCTCCGAATAAACTCACGAGTCCCGGGACATTTTCTATGATAAATGCCTTCGGCTTTATTTCATCTACTAATCGGATATATGAAAGATATAGCTTATTTCTCGGATCATCCAACTTACGGAATCCGGAAAGGCTCATTCCCTGACATGGAGGACCGCCAATGATTACATCAATCGTTTTTCCTCCTATCAAAGGCTTAATATCGCTTGCATAAGTGATTTTAGTTATGTCTCCGCATATTGTTTTCGCCTCATTATGAGTCTGCACAAAAGTTTCCAGAGCTTTTGCATCATTATCAATGCCAAGAAGAATATTAAATCCTGCCTGCTGGAACCCGAGGGACAGTCCTCCGGCTCCGCAGAAGAGATCTATTGCATTATATTTTCTCATTATATCTCCATCTACCTTTCATTCCTCCTGATCTGTTCTTCTCCCACCATTAAACCGAAGCTGCATTTTTCGTTGCTGATACGCATCATGAACAACGATAGCATTAATTGCCTGCTCTAACGTTGGTTTTCCTCCGTGAAAATGCCAAGTATCATAATGATGATGCCTGTGATAAATCCTGCATGACTGCCATCCTTCACCTTGGGTATGCAATATATGCCATTCATGCCCAGTACACCGCGACCGCAATGTTATCGCATAGGGAGAAGTCCCAAGAAGTTCAAAATATCCAATATCTAGTGAATTAACATCTGCCTTTGAAAACATATACAACCTTAACCCCAGAAGAGCCTTCTCTTACATTCTAAAAAAAATCTTGACAACTGAACCAAACCTAATAGGCTGTGTCGGTGAGCAGGGAAACGGCTCTTCTCCCCCCTGCATATCACACAACAATAATATGATATGCAGAAGAAAGATGTATAGGCTGCGTTGGAGCCGCAGGGTATCCGTATCCATCCCGGACATTACTGCCCGGCACACTTTAGCTGGCTTGCTGGGGCCTCAGTTCTGCCTTGATAACCCCGGATGATCAATCCTTTGTGTGTTCCCCCTTTCATCTAACAAGACTAATTTTACCCTATTCTGGTCCTTTATAAAGGGAATCAGTGCTAGATGAACGACAGGAACGGTCACTCCGCTTTGATACTTGCTTGTATCGCCGCATTGATGGTGTTTACATCGGGGTAGTACAGTTTTTAGTCGCGCCATTACGCGGTTGACTATGCAACGCCCGATAAAAACAGCAAATCTGCTGCCACCATCTAACGGACATCAGTGCCGCCCATATGCCGCGATTAACCGGCGTCCGCAGCGGTAGGATTATTTTTTCGCGGTTATATCCTCAGCGCGCCTCATACTTCCTTCCCGGTTTCGGACTGTCCTATGAATTTGCATAAAAAGAGCTCCCAGCTAGACACCAATGCCAAGCCGGGAGCTAAAGATTTCAAAATTTGCTCGTTTTACTCAGAAAAGCACAACATCTTGCGATTGACCAGAACACACTTAATCTCTATAATTATAGAGAAAGAGGTTTCTATCAGCTTTTCCTGCTGAGGCATGGTGTGATGCCAACGCTATTCGAGATCGCCAAATCTCAAAAAGCGATATATATTTAACTAGAAAGTATCGATGTGACGCCAATCACTTCGATACTTTTTTAGTTGATCTTTCTGCATTTCAATATACATCACTTCCTGAATACAAGCAATGAAATTTACGCATAAATTGAGAATTTTGCTTTTAAGTGGTTGAATTTCAAATATAGTGCATGTATAATTTACATTATTATAAGTTAAAAAAATGTATTATACAATAAAATACATTATAATAATTTATTTTATTGTATTTTATTTTGATGAGAGGATGGTTCCATGAAAAGTGATGGGAAAGTTATTGTTGTTGCCAACTTCAAAGGCGGAATTGGGAAAACAACATCCGCAACAGCTATCGCATCAGTGCTCACAGAAAAAGGATACAAGGTTCTTCTAATCGATTCGGATCCTCAGTGCAACTCTACCGATACATACCGTGCAAAATCAAAAGATACAGCAACACTGTATGATGTCATCCTCGACTATGACGATCCACTTCCTATATCGGACGCAATCCAAAGAACAGAAAGCGGAGATATTGTTGCTTCAGATCCAGCATTGATCGAAGGAGACACAAAATTTGAGCGAGACGGAAATGAATACTTCCGACTAAAGGATGCATTAGATGATTTGTCCGGATATGATTATGTAATTATTGACACGGCACCTACGAACAATATTATTCTAAAAAATTGCCTTGTTGCATCAGACTATGTATTAATTCCCATCACCGCTGATAGATATTCTATTCAAGGCTTATCTGGACTTAATAAAGCCATTATTGATCAGCAGCGCAGGAATAACCCAGCGCTTAAAATAGCTGGGTTGCTTCTAATCAAGTACAAGCAAGAGCAAATACTTGCGAAAGAGGTGCATGCGGCATTGACTGATATTGCAATACAAATGCGAACAAAAGTTTTCCAAACAGCCATACGAGAAAGTGTGTCCGTTCAAAAGGCGCAGTCTGCTCGCATGCCGCTTATTAAGTACGACAAAAATTGTAATGCTGCCAAGGACTACTATCTGTTTGTAGAAGAGTTGCTAGAGGATATCAAATGAGGCCAAAGAAAAGTAAGTCAATTACAGCCGCTCTATCCGGCGTGGCGGAAGGGCTTCCTTTTGATCATGACTTAATCGAAAATCAAGTCATTGAAGAAGAGGCCGAAAAAGAAAAATCATGCGAAGAACTCGGCAATGCAGCACCTGAAAAAGCATCCAGACTTCCAGAAACAAATGCGGATAGTAAATATACCAAATACTACCATCCACATCCCAAAAAAGGCTCACACGGCGGAAACCTCGGGCGTCGCACTGTCCAAGCATCTGAACGAAAGATTCAATTCAGTGTAACTTGTACACCAGATGACAAGGAACGATATCGGAAGGCCGCACAGCGAGATCATCGCAAACTTCCGGATCTAGTTACAACTGCAATTGATGAATACATAAGGAATCATAATCTTGAGTAAAATACATTAAATTAATTTATTATAATGTATTTTAATTTATTTTATCGTTTTAAAATCAGGAGAAAAAGATGAGCCAAACTATTTCTGAGTCATCTGTTGCCGAAAGTTTGAAAATAGTCATGGTAAAGAAGGATACTAACATCCTGCAACTCTCCAAAAAGATGGGTGTCAGTTCTACCTCCTTGTACAGCAAGTTTTCCCGTGGAAACTTCTCCCTTCATGACCTCGATAGCATCTGCAAAGCACTTGGCATAAGATATTCTGTGTCTTTTATGATCGATGATCAATAAGGATGAATAAGTGTAAGTAACAGCACAAGTCTTAAATGATACATTCGCTTTGATAATGAACGACTTTATGAACAAATTGTTGACAACAGCGGCTACTGAAGTTATTATATGTTCATAAATACGTTCATAAATTATAGGTATGCACTATGACAAAAGACCAAATGCAACAGATCATCGACCGGCAAGCACAGCAATTGCACGAATTATCCGAACGCATTAGCGCATTAGAAGCCAACAATGATGAAATGGTCAAAGCCAGCACATTGTACCAAGCTATTAAATACGAAAACAAATCGCTGAAGCAAGATATCGAGTATTGGAAGCTCTCGGCAGAAAACGCCAATATCCAAGTGCAAGAACTGCGTAGAAGAAAATATAAGACTGCAAAAGATGTACTGAAAATACTAAACGAGAACCAAGAATTAGTGAAACAGCACGGTGGAGATTACTGGATAGGAATAACCAGATCATCTGATGCTCGTTATCTACGTAGTTTAGAAAAAGAAAATAAAGATCTTCAAAAAGAAAATGAACACTTAAAAAGCAAGCTGGAAAATACAGAAAAACGTGAACATCATCTGCAAAATCAGTACACGCAGCTGTTGTATGCGCTTCATCCAGAAGACATGCCAGAATTGAAGCAAGAAGAACCGAAAAAAAATCCAACCATAGGGCGCCCAAAAATCGCCAGCATCGGAGAAACTATAGAAGCTAGGAAAATGCGCAAAGCAGGATGGAGTATCCGGGAAATTGCATCTTATATGGGTTGGAGCATAGGATTAACACAAAAAACCGTTGCTTCCGTTGATGTTGATCCGGAGGTAATACAAAAGCACCGGGCAGAAAATCGAAAGCTGAAGAAGAAAAACTAGTACCAAATCAAACGTTGCATAAACATGTATCACTTTAGTTATATATCAGACATGAAAAAGCCGGACCCCATTGGCGTGGAGTCCGGCACAACAATATTCCCGAAAGGAAAAACCTTCAGAACATTTACATTTTACATTATTCATTCAGTTCTGTCTTCAATCTTCAACATTAATTTATCCAATCAGGATTCACTTCGTAGTATGTCAGGCTATCATCTTGAATGGAATCATTCTTTTCGGGCCGTTGATGATCAGAAAGCAAAGGCTTTATTCGATGGATAAAATCCTCGCTTAAAACAGCAACGCGGTTTTCGGTGTCCTTCAGATAAAAACAAGGCTCTTTGTGTGCTGTTTGATAAACATGGGAAAACTGCAAGTGCGTAATCTTGTAGATTTCATTGAGAATTATCTGCTCATCATGCGAATCGATCTCCTGATGAGCAGGGTTATTCCACCATATGTATTTATTGTCCTTGGACAGGGAATAGTAATAGCTGGACGGTGAAGCATACAGCTTATTCTTTAATTCCTGATACATCTGATTCTGATGGATATATGTGGTCGTCCGATCGCTGTACGCTTCCGGCCGCGCGGTCATTTCATCTATTGTTTGGCAGAAAAGCTTTTTAATTTCATCAGGCTTCAAAAAAGAATTCTGTACAATCTTTTTCAAGTCATCTATATCAAAAATGCGGATCTGGTGCCGTTGTACTTCATCGATATAGCATTGGTTCAGTATGCTTTCGCAGAAGGAATAGGAATCTCCGCGCAGGGCACTTTGGACCGCCAGAGAGCACACAAGAGACATCGGATCGTCCGCATCCGATGCATCCTTGCTGATCTGTATTCTTTTATCCATCTGAGCAAAGAGATATTTCATGCATGAATTGTAATAGGATTCAATATTTGCATGAGTAATTCCAATCAGGTGGCACGTTTTGCGTTGATGATCATCTGCAACAGAGCTGTATCCGGAGAGATTCTGTCCCCGTGTTGTCACTTCGCAGCGGACCAGTTCTGTCTCACTTTCAACGCCGTAATTCTGTTCCAACTCTTTGCTTTTCAAGTAGATTTTGACAAGCTTTGTTTTCTGTCCGAGAAGATAGAGAGTTTCCAATGCAGAAGAATCTATATCGGTCACTTCCTGCTGTTTGTAGCCAAATCCCGTCTGGCTCTCTGACAGAATGTGTAGAATTCTCGCATATTTGCTGAATGGAAAATTCAGAATGAAAGTCCGGTTTATTTCGGCTGACGTTATTAATATTTGAGTTTCATCTGTCAGAATATCCATTCTGAAAAATGTTTTGATGTCCTTTAAAGCAGCGTGAAATTTGTCCTTTGCCTCATCCAAAGTTATATTCTGTAAATTCGGCTGCTGTTTCTGGCTGGCATGAATCGTTATTTTGGAAAATTCTCGTTGTCCCTGAAAACCAAAGGCAAAATCATAGTCAGATCCGTGAATTACGATTTTGTTTTTTCGGACGGAAGCCTTACGCTGCCCGTCAGCATATCCGGTGAGACAGGACTGGACTTCAGGGGAGAAATTATTAAGGAGAGGAGCGCTGAACGGAGAGTGCTGCCATATATTACTCAGAGTGATCTGATCAAAACCGACGCGGCCAAGATCGCCTGAGATGTCTGACATACTACTTGGAGAAACAAAAATTTTCATAAACGCCGCCTTCATATGATAATAACAATACAATACTACTTTAAATTAACATATACAGTATTATATATTACAACAATACTAACTGATAGAAATCAATAAAATATCAAAACAAAGGAGTGCCGCAAATTATCGGCATTCTTTTTTTTTCCAAAGATCGCATTTCCAATTTTCCATACTAATAAGGAGGAAATTTTGATGCCGCACTAAATCAGACATTTTTAAAGGAGGTAAAAGAAATGGCACGAACATACGAAGAGAGAGCAGCTGAACTTGAAGAAAAGATTGCACAGATGACAGCTCTCCGCAAGGAACTGCTTGAAAAACAGAAACAGGAAGAGCGCAAGAACCGAACGCATCGGCTGATTCAAATCGGCGCTGTGCTTGAAAAAGCGGCGGGAGAAGAAATTGATCCCGAGATTCTGGCTATGTATCTGCAGACAAAAATCCGGGAAGACAAAGATGGAAATCCGGTCACGGCAATCGATCTGCAGAGGCGTTACTACAAAAACGCGGTCGAAAGAATTGAAGAAGAAAAGAATGCAGAAGAGCTCAATGCGTCAGATGAAGAATTCTATGATTCAGAGCCGGAAGAGGAAAAACAGGGTTCGTCCTGGGGGCAGAGCAATGGGGAAACCAGCTTTTCGTGAGTTCTTGGATGCAAAGACAAGCGCGACTTATAGACAGGCGGAGCCTATCTATTTAAGTTTTCTCCCGAATGGTCGAACCGGTCAGCACACAGTCTGTGCTGCCGGGCGCGTTCCGTCGGCGGGCATGCCATGCAGGCCACTGCGCGTGGAGCGGTCCTTATGCCGGACGGCAGTCTTGTGCAGACAGCAGAAGAGGCCTGATGCCCCTTCACCGCACACATGCAGCTTCCGCTGCGGAAAGAGTCAGGCATGGCTTTCTATCATTTTCATATAACGATCGGATCCAGGGGATCCACGGACAGCAGAAAATCAAATTCCGTAAAAGGAGCGGCATACATCAGCGGCACAAAAATGCATGACGGAAGAACGGGACAGACGTTCGATTTCCGGACAAAGGAAGTCGTGTTTGCACCAAAGGAGGTGCTTCTGCCGGATGCTGTTTCCAAAAAGCATCCGGAATGGAAGTCGCCCGAAGCATTTTGGAACGAGGTTGAAAGAAATGAGCGCGCCGTTAACGCCCAGCTATATCGGAGCATGGATATCGCACTGCCAAAGGAACTGAACAGAGAACAGCAGCTGAATCTGGCGGAAGAGATGGCAGAGTATTTCCGCCTGAAGGGAATGGCGGTTTATTACGGCGTCCATGATGAGAAAGGAAAAACAAATCCGCATATTCATGTCATGACAGCGTGCCGCGGATTTACGGAAGACGGAGAGTGGGCAAAAAAAGAACAGAAAGTCTACGCACTGGATCAGGACGGGAACAAAATTCCAATCATTGATCCTAAAACAGGCCGGCAGAAAACACAGATCCGGAAGCGCAAAAGAAAAGACGGCACTGTATGCACAAGCGAAACGAAACTCTGGAAGCGGGAAACGGTTGCCAGCAATTCCTGGAACAAGAAAGAAAGCCTGGACGAATGGCGGACCGCATGGGAGAAGCTTGCCAATGCGGCGCTGGAGAGTGCCGGAAAAGCAGAAAGAATCGATCACAGAAGCTATTCCGCGCAGGGAATAGACAGGCTTCCGACCATTCATGAAGGTGCAAAGGCACGGAAACTTGATGAAGCAGGAGTAAAGAGGACAAAAAAGGATTTTGTCTTTACCAACATAGTGATTTCCGGATTAAAAAAAGTGGAGTCACTGCTAACCCGTGTGCGGCCGGCATTTCATTCCGGAACACTGATAGAGCAGGTGGACAGGCTTTTGAAAAAATGCCGCGACGAAATCAAAAAACTTGGAACCGGATCAGCAGGAAGGAGACAGTACAACGACATGATCAGAGCAAGAAATCATGCTGCGGACCTCATTGATTCACAGATAAAGGAACTTCAGGACGAGTTGGAAGACATGCAGACGCAGCATATACAAGACGAAAAGAGAGAGCAGGATATTTATGAGAGACTCGAAAAACTTAGAGCTGAACGAGAAGCTTATGACACAACTCGAAGAGATGCAGAAAGAAATAGAAAATCTGAATCAGACGCTGAAGACGAAGGAAGAAGAAGCAGAGAGGCTGCAGACGCAGCTGAACGAAAGTACCAGTCAGAAGAAAAAGATAGAGAAGAGCTTAAAGAGCATCGCAGAAGACGCAGATAGTCAGTGCCGCAGGATGCAGACGCGTCTCCAACAATGCGAAACCCAAAAAGAGGAAGAGGCTGCAAAGGCAGCCCGGGAGAAAAAGATCCTGGAACAGAAACTGCATAGCTGCAATACGGCCATTGCGGTGCTTTTCATTTATTCCATATTAATGACCTGTTTTTCCATACTGATTACAGGAGGTTTTTAAAATGAAGAATCCAAATGTTCAGATCCGTCTGATGGGCGACCCGAAAGTGATAGACTGCATTGTCCAAGGCATAAATATTGATCCGGCGCGCGGCTACATGCGTGTCTCACGGCACTATCCTAACTGCGGCACAGGTGATGTCCGCGTCTATGTCGAAGTAACAATGATGCTCCACAACGAGGAAACAAGCAATGAAAATTATAGATGTGATTGGCCTGTTCGCAAAAATTGATTCCAGCCCTTATCTTACCTGTGCCTCAGGCGGCCTGCTTGCGGCGATGTGGATCTGGTACCGAAAACTCAGGCATGATGCGATGACAAAAAGAGACAAAACAAGGCAGCAGAAACAGGCACAGTCTCCGTCAATCGCAAAAAGGTGGAGACAGAAAATTCCGCAGGGGCTTGTGCTCGGACGTGCAAACAAAAGGGAGTACTTTTGCCTGCCGGAAAAAGCTGCAGACAGCGGATTTTCTGTTGGACACGCACTTGTCATGGGAGGATCAGGCACAGGAAAGACAAGCAGCGTCTATGCCATGAGCATCCTGAGCGACTTCATCAATAAAGAAGACAATCCGGATCTTTTTTATAACTTTCTTGCAGTCGATATCAAAGGCGAGATCCACAAAACTTTCTGTCCTCCGGTTCATCCGCCGGCAGAAGGCAAAGAAAATCCGTACTTCCTGATTGATCCGACGGATCGTGAGCTGTCCTACGGATACAACCCTTTCTGCCTGATCGATGATGCGGATTATGTCAGCCATGATCTGATTATTCAGGTGAGCAGCGATATTGCAAGTGCCTTTGTTCCGGTCAGCGACAAGGACAGGTACTTTTCGCAGAATGCGCTTTCCATTCTCACGGGATGCGTTGCGTATTGCATCGAGCACTCGCCGAGAATCGAGCTGGCTGATATGATGCGGTGCCTCATTTCGGAAGATGTCAAAAGCGTAATGCAGGAGATCTGGGAGGATGCGCGGCCGGACAGCGTAGCCATGCACTTTCTGGGAAGATTCCAGGGAAAGAGCAAAGACAATGAGTCCTTGGATGACATTATTTCTACGCTGACAACTCAGCTCAATGCCTTTGCATTGGATGCGACGACTTACATGCTTCGGGACAATCCCTACCGCATATCGGCAGCGGATATCCGAAAAAAACCGATCATCCTTTCCGTGCCCGATAATCTCCTTGATGAAAATACCTTTGCTCCGGTTTACAGAATGATTTTGACCTCCATGCAGAGGTATTTAATCAGCAGGATTCCGCCGCCGGGAACGAATCCTGTTGTCTTATTCTACGATGAGCTTTTCAGTCTGGGCGGCAGCGAAAAAGGATCAGGCATTCCGGATCTGCAGCATTTCTTGTCTATATCAAGACAGTACGGCGCCGCAGTGGTGGCCGCTGTGCAGTCTGAAAAAATGCTTGTGAAGCAGTACGGAAGAGAGGGCGCCAAAATTCTGGAAGACAACATGTGCAAAGTCATTCTGCAGATCACGGATGCGGATACGATCCGCGCCGCAAAAGACTGGACCGGACAGTTCAAAGAGAGAAATATTTCCGTCAATTCCGGCTCGCAGATGACAAGCAGCATCAGTTTTTCCAAGCAGGATATTTTTGACGGCGCAGATTTTTCGTCACTGGTCGCGCAGCAAAAAGTTGTTGTCGTTCCATTGGATGATCACTTCATGCGGATAACAAAGTCACAATGGTTCCGTGAACCAGAATTTATAGAAATGCAAAAAGAAATAACAGCAAGGCCTGATGAAAAGGATTAGGCAGAAAAGAGGTAAGTCATGACAACAGAGTTTACGAAAGAACAATTACTTGCCGGTGTATCGCCGGTAGTGATGTCAGCAACAGAGGATGCAGATTTATTAAGGCAATGTCCTCACACAATAGTAAAAGGAACTGATCTGGCATTAGTTGCAAGGATGCAGGACACAGAAGGAAAGAACGTCCTTGTAACAAATGAAATTAAGAGCCAGGCGCATCTTACGGAAGCAGAGATTATGCGTGCAGCCACACAGAACATGATTTCTGGCCGTGATGGCGGATATGTAATCGCCCCTCTTAACCAGATGATTGGCCTTCCGGAAGATCCGGATGCACCAAAGCTGCTCGTTGTCACAAATCAGTCAGGACAGTACGGTGCCGCAGAAGCATTAAATCCAAGAGTTCAGCAGGAGCTGTCACAACAGCTCGCTGGGGATTTTTACATACTTCCTTCGAGCAAACACGAAGTAATTGCCGTTTCTGCATCTGCTGGTCTTGGTCAGCGAGAGCTGCAGGGTATGGTGGCAGATATTAACGCATCTGAGGTCAGCAAGGCAGATAAGCTTTCCGACACGGTCTATAGGTATGACTTTCAGTCGAAGACATTTGGAGTTGCATCTGAAATGGAAAAGACACAGGTAATGCCACAAGTCGAAACCGCAGGCCGGGGAAGGAGAATGTAATGACTACGGATGTTACAAAACTGGATAAAGTTGCTGCGATGTATAGGACGTATGTACATATGCGGCATGGCAAACAGGATGAGCTGACTGATATGCAGGCAGCTATCAAAAATCTGCAAGACGGTGAAATCCTGCAGATTACACCGAAGGGCGGTGATTTATATGCCGAAGGTAAAAGGGCAGATTGACGGTCAATATAATCTTGACGAATACCGCATACCGGAAGCCAGGATAAAGATGTGTGCCGGACCAGATACCATATTTAGTCCTGAGCCAATAGATAGCCCGGGTAAGGCAGCACAGATTATAGGTGATCACCTGCTAAAAGATGCGGACAGAGAGTATCTGATAGCAACGAGTCTTGATAACAAGCTACATCCGATCAATTACAGCGTGGTCAGTATAGGAACCGCAAATGCTTCGTTTGCAGATCCTAAGGAGATTTTTAAGAACTTAATACTTTCCAATGCGACTGCATTTATGCTGATGCACAATCATCCAGCGGGAGATCCATCGCCATCTTCAGAGGACTTTGCTGTAACGAAAAAACTCGCTGATGCTGGAAGCACGCTTGATATACCACTTGTTGACCATGTGGTATATGGGAGCGGAACAGGAAAATATTATTCATTCAAGGAAAACGGACTCCTTCCGGAACAGGAGAGCCAACTTAACGCGGCAGAAAGTACAGCGCAATATAAAGCGGAAAAAGGAACGGTGCCGTCAGGAGAACATCAGGAAGCGAAGAAGCCCAAAAGCGTCGATGAAGCGATACAACAGATAAAAGGCGGAATCAGCAAATGCGCTAGCAGCGAAGAATGGAAAAACATCCTTGATGTCTTTTCGCGATTTCACGCGTATTCGTTAAATAATTGCCTGTTAATTCATCTGCAGAATCCTTCATCCACCCAAGTTGCGTCATACACCACATGGAAGAGCCTTAATAGGCACGTCATGGCGGGACAAAAGGGAATGAAGATTATCTGCCCTGCTCCGTATCGCAAAAAAGAGGAACAGGAAATCATTGACGAGAAAACAGGCGAAAAAAAGAAGGAGATGGTCGAAGTCCAGCGGATGGCCTTTACTCTTGGAACAGTCTTTGATGTAAGCCAGACCGACGGAGAACCACTTCCGGAAATTACACATGAACTGCAGGGAGATTTGTCGGACAAAGATTTGTTTGAAGCAGCAAAGAGATCTGCACCTGTGGGTATATCTGTAGAAATTGGTTCGGTTGACGGATCCGCTAAAGGATATTACAGCCCGTCAGAGCGAGAAATTCGTGTGAGGGAAGGAATGTCAGAAGTGCAGCAGTTAAAAACGCTGGCACACGAACTCGGACATGCATATGCCGAAGCGACATATACAGATAAGGATCAATTTTCAACACCAGACAAAGAATTACAGGCGGAATCGATCGCATACATAGTCTGTCAGCATTATGGCATAGATTCTGGTGAACAGTACTCTTTTCCGTATCTGACGGGATGGAGTGGTGGAGACGCGGAACGCATTATGCCTAATCTCGCGGTGATCAAAAAGTGCAGTGCGGACATAATCAGAAGTATCGACCAGAATCTTGAACAATTGCGCACAGAGAAGGCTACGGAAGGCTCATATAAAACGGAATATGGATGGATTGATTTACAGCGTGGGGATGACGGAACGTGGGCATACAAGGCATATAACAAAAATTACAAGCCTATGTATAGCGGGCAAACCGAGCAACATGACCTGCGGATTGATCAGGCTGTCAGACAGATCAATATGCAGCATGGATATACGGGAATCAGCCAATCAGTCAACAGACAAGAGATGCAGCGGAATGTGAAATTAGAAGAAGCAGAGGCGCACCATCTCCATATGTGAAAGTATTAGCACGCAAGTTTTGCTGAAAAATTATCCATATCTTTTATAGCAAATACACAAACACGCCAAATGTAACGGCAGAAAGGGAATTATTATGACTATACCGATGAATAATTTATTGGCTCAGTCGATGGCATCAATGAAGACAGGGAATATTGATGCAATAAAAAATGCTTTAGATAATCATAAAGCATTGGTTCTGATACACAAACAGGATCATGCTTTGCAATATTTCATTAAAAATGGCGGTACAGCGCTGTTTTTCTTTGCAGTACACGTAGATGGATCAGCACCGTATGGTTTTTCACTGATGCTCGAGCAGGCAACGGCTAACAGTGATGACATTTTAAGAAATTTAATTCTAAATAAAATGGCAGATGGGTACGACATATATATGATGGATGAGACTTTATTGTCTGATGTGCGGCGCACGATCTGTGTAGATCCTGATAAGCACACTATTGGTACACTTACTCCGTACATACAGATCATGATTGCATGTCAGTTTATGGATAAGGGCAGGGAAAAAGACATTCTTGTTTTTGACAAAACGTAAAAAGCCAGAAAGTTGAGAGCACACCATATTTGAAATATAGATGTGCTCTCTGTTTATATATCTGGAGTAGTTGAATAAAGGCAGGAATGAATAAGTATGTTTATCATTGATTATTTACAACATTGGTACTGGTCGCGACCAAGGAGACTTAGCAATAGCCCAAATCCAAATCACGGATTCACACTAATGACGCTTGAAGAAGAATATGGAAAGATATGTTCAACATTGAAATTAAAGCGTCATCCATCCGTCTATATAGAAGGAAAAACAGATTATTACTATAGACAACCTGATGGAGTGATTATTTATAAAAGACATTATTCTGCTATCTTTTTAGCATATATTGAAAGTGATCTTCTTTTTAACCTGGCCCACGAACTGTATCATGAATACCAGCACGAAAATGAGAAGAGTTTGTTTAGAAACGATGAACAGCATGAAATAGAGGCAGATGGGTTTGCCTTGGCATGGGTAGAGCTGCGTGGCAAGAATACTGTTGGAAATAATTACAAAAGTTTTTATCCACAAAAGGTTGGACACATCTATTGTTCAGAAAAGACAGCTACTACAAGGAATAAAGATGGCATACCAATTGCTGTAAGAGTTAAGGCAGACGAATATTGGACAAAATTTCACCTTGAATCGAAGATCGAATAAGTAATAGTAAGATTAATTTACTTCTTGAGAGCAAGTGTTCAAACAAAGACCTCGTTTTGTGTACACTTAAAGCCGCCATTTTCGGCGGCTTTTATAATGCGGTATGAGGTCACAAATGTATAATATATTTATGAGCCCTTTTGTAGACAGGAAGGAGCCACAATGGCAACAATTTATGGATATGCGCGGTGCAGCACTAACGAAGAACTGCAGGATATCGACAGACAGCGCAGGGAGCTGAAATCAATGGGGGTCCCGCTGGAGAACATCTTTTTTGAGTACGAATCCGGAGCAAAGACAAGCAGGCCAGAATTGAACAAGCTGTTTGCGGCTGTGCAGCCTGGAGACACTATTGTTTCTACGGAAGTGTCAAGGCTGACGCGTTCGACATCTCATCTGTGCCAGATTCTGCAATTTGTCCAGAATAAAAAGCTCTGCCTGATAATCGGCAACTTCAAAGCAGACTGCCGTTCTGACGAAATCGATCCGATGACAAAGGGAATGCTGATGATGTGGGGCGTGTTTGCGGAAATGGAACGGGACATCATCCGGCAGCGCGTGAAATCAGGCATGGTAAATGCCAAAGCGAAAGGAAAGAAAATCGGCCGCCCTGAGGTAACGCGTGAAAATCTTCCTGATAAATTTTGGAAGTATTATGAGATGTACAGAACGAAGCAGATAAATATTTCTGAAATGGCGCATCTGCTGGGCTGTACCAGAACCACCGTATATAAGTACATTAGTTTGGCGAATACGGCTTCAATACAGGTATAAGTGCATGTTTACGATAGCTGATATCAATTCCCTTGATTCACAATACTTTGATATTCTGGGGGCATCACCCTATTCAGTGACATTACGCTCAAAATGTACCGGTCATGAATGGCATATTTTGTTTACTCAGGGCCAAGGCTGGCAGTCATGCAGGATTTATCACAGGCATCATCATTACGATGATTGGCATTTTCATGGTGCGAAGTCTAATTTGCGCTATAATGGCTCAGTTGTCAAGACAAAAAATTGAGGTTTTTATAATGAACTGATCGCCATGTCAAGGGGAGGCTGACCTCCCCAAAGCAGCCTGCAGATTAT
>Ga0256404_1006425_pt1 | contig 19473 bp, 12 predicted proteins | sample RumenRJG_01DNA_FD_185990 | JGI IMG/M metagenome (GOLD analysis project Ga0256404, IMG submission 185990) | Bovine rumen microbial communities from Lethbridge, Alberta, Canada - RJG_01 | ecosystem: Host-associated > Mammals > Digestive system > Stomach > Rumen | place: Canada: Alberta | collected...
CATTCAAAAGCGCTTCAACTTCCTCATCGGTAAAACGGTGTCCGCCCCACACCCGGTTGAACTTGATTTCTTCGCCGTTCCACACGCCGGCGGCCTTTTCCTTCTGCGTCTGTTCCATATGCTGATCCTTTCCCCCGCCGGATGCGAGGCCGTTTTTCTGCATCACCGCAAGATCATGCCGTACATATTCCTGCATGGCACGCAGGCGTTCCCGGGCGTTCACAGTGCCGTCCGCCACACCGCGCATGTCCTTCATCAGCTGTTCCGTGATGGTAAGATCTCCGATATATGTATCCTTCAGAAGCCGGTAGCTCATTTCGCCGTACTTCGTCATGGAAAGGTGTCCCCGCTTTTCCATCAGCAGCGGATACTTTGCCCTGGTACTGGTCACGTCCGCATAGATACTGGTCCGCGTGGCGCCGGTTCCCACGTCCCGCCTCTCAAGCTGTTTCATGAGCCATTTCATCGTTGGGGAAGCCGGTTTTTTCGGAAATCCCTCATAGACAAACGGGTCGGCCCGGCTCCCAAGGCCCCGGCTGTTCTCATCCTCCGCCTTGTCCGCTGCTTCACCGAACACGGTTTTCCATCCCAAAGAGAGCGGCACGCTGACATGCCCTTTGAACGTGGGATAGTCCTTCACATGACCCTTCTGCGCCTCATACTCGTAATCTTCTGCCAGCATGGCAAGATAGTTCCGCGCCACCACTTCGTAGAGCCGGGCAGCGCAGCGGCCGTACTTCGAAAGACTGTCAAGCGACTTCGGGACATTCGGACCGGGCCGGTTCGCCCCGTGCGCCTGTCCGCTTTTGATGAAAGCCGAGCGCATCTGACGGTGCGTAAGGAGTCCCGGATCCACACCGGCCACTTCCGCAATCTGATTGATGAGCGGCAGAAGCTCATTGAACTGCTCCTTTGTCACGCATCGGTCTTCCGTCCGGGGATAGGACAGAATCGAGTCCGTATACATCTTCTGGTACGTATCAAGGCATTCCTTCGCGCTGATCCCTTCGCCCGCCAGAATGGCGGACAGAGACGCCAGATCGAGGAGCTTTCCGGGCGGCGTCCGCTTCCGTTCCTTACTGTCCACCACAACGTCCGAGGCATGATAACGGACCGGCACGTCCTCTTTTTTCGGGAATGTCGGCTCATCCGGATCGGTATAAATGACACCGTGATCGTCCCGGAAGCGGTTCTGGTAGTACGGAATCTTCTTATAGGACGCGACGAGTGTCAGCTGATCGCCGGTAAGCCTGACCATGGCGGATTTCAGACGTCCCTGCCGGAGAACCGCCCGTCCGTCCCCGCAAGCCGTCGCAATCCGGGTGAACTGCATGGACAGGAAATCCCACTCGGAGCGGTAGACGGCCTTGTCATACGCAGGATCCCCTTCAAAGGACGGGATCGGCTTTCTTGAGACAAAGGCTTTCCGGATCTCCTTCTCTGACTCATCGGCAAAGTACATGCGGCTGTACCGTTTTCCAGTGAGGTGCTGCCCTTCAAGGATTTCCCATGCCAGAAGGTCGCCCTCGCCGCTCGGATCATTATCGGTGGCGATGACGATTTCATCGCATGTTTTCAGCGTGTCATGGATCTCCTTTAAGAGCTTCGACGACCCGGACGTCGCCTTCTTCTTCCATGCAAACTCTGTTTCGTTCCACGGAAGATGCGTCGTGTTCCAGCTCTTATAGAAGGCTTCCCTGTCTTTCGGGACCTGTTCTGCCGGGGGGATCAGCTCGTAAAGATGTCCGGCTGAGTGAACCAGAACGTAGTCTTCCCCATTGTATGTGCCGGACATACCGCCCAGCGCCTTGCTGAAATTCCGACAGGCGGACGGCTTTTCTGTTAAGATCCCAATCATAGTGTTGCCTCCCTGACGTTTACATTAACAGAAGAAAAAGTCCGTTCCGTTTTCGGAGAAATGCGGTTCTGCATCTCCGTAGTAACAGTTTCCTTTCTGCTCGATGCAGTGTCTTCAGAAAAAAGCTCCAGCCCTTCCGTTAAAAGCCCTCTGATGATGCGGCGCGGCCACGCATTATCCGGCGTCGTAACTCCTGTTTCGTCGATCCACATAAGGAACAGGGCGTATTTCGGAAAATAGCGGGTGATAGGACCTTCCAGTTCGTCTATGGTCGGCGTGTACTCGTCCGCCCGATACTCCATCCGGTTGAACAGCTCTGTAAAGCGGTCGTAGCTGTCGAACGACATTCTGACATGCGTCACGGTCTGCCTCCTGCAGGTTTCTGCTGCTTTGCTCTTTGTTCCGCATCGGCCGCTTCCGCAATCAGTGCGAACTGGTCCATCAGCTTTTGCAGCGTGTCGGGATCCATGTCCTGGAGAAATTCTTCGGACATAACATGCATCATGATAAGGAACGTAAAGTAGTAGGACGGGCGTTTCCGTTTCACGGAAGCGTCCTGCACTGCCTGAATGATGCGGGCAACCTGTCGTCTGCAGACGGCTGTGTCAGCCGGATTCAGTTTCAGGTTCCGGCCGTTGATTCGGATGCGCATGCACGATACCTCCTTTTTCGTTTCTGGCGCTTCATGGCACAGCAGAAGCGTCCGTAGTGATAGTCCAGTTCGCTTCTCTGATCCGGTTCGAGAGAAGCATGCAGGACATCAATCGGATAGTCGTAGAAGTTGTGGGCCGGCGTATACAGGCAGGCCTTTTTAAGAAAGGCCCACCCTTTCTCCTCATCTGCGAAATAGTCATAGAGGTCTGCCGTCCGGCTGACCGGAAGATGGTTGAGCGCATCCTGCATGCAGACGGCGAGATACAGATCGCTTTCCTGCGCCAGAAAGAAATTCTTCGGATACTTTTCCAGTTCGCCGGAAAGAACCCGGTGATACACCGCCAGGATCCATTCCCGTTTCGGGGACGGGACGCTCTTCGGGAACGCAACATGAGCCAGATACGCCAGATCTTTCTGCCGATCCAGTTCCGGCGGGAACGCGACCTTTTTCGCAATCGACTCCAGTTTCAGCATGTGAAGAAGCGGTATGCTGATCCTTTCACAGGTCATCGGGCCGCTCCACCCCAGAAGGTCATAAAAGACGTAATGCAGCAGATCCGCTGCCTGATCCTCAGACATTTCCTTCCGAACGCGCAGAGTGGAAAACGCCGCACGCTTTCCAAGCAGGATGTCTTCATATTCCGTAATCAAACCAATATCCTTCACCGCTCTTGCCCCTTCCTGACCAATACGTTTCTTTCTGCAAATATGATCAAAAATGGAAAAGTCCGTTTTTTCGGAGAAAACAGGCCTGAATCTCAGATGAAAAGGACAAAAAAAGAAGACGGGGCCGAAGCTCCCGCCTCCCAAACGGTCGTAAGTAAGTTGCAAGTTAGTTGCAAGTTGGTCGCAAGTTGGCTGCCAAGCGGTCGCAAGTTGGCTGTCGCAGACGGGCCCTCCTCGGTTCTGTGCAGCCTGTCTGGTTGCGTTTCCTACTTCCGCTCTTCCGGCCTTGCCTTCCGCATGACCACTGCTGTCATGTTGTCCGGATAGTCGGTCGATTTGGCTGCATTCACCAGGTTGACCGATGCATCCTCGCAGTCGTTCGAGGACAGGATGATGTCGGCCATGACCTCCGGCCGGACCGCATAATGCACACCGTCGGACGTCATGACGATAAGATCATCGTCTTTGATACTCCCGTGCATCGTCTGGATCTCGGGCCGGTCGTATATACCGATGCCGCTTGTCATCGTCAAACGGTCCGGATGGACGTAGTAGGTGTCCGGATCGATTTTGCCTTCCGCCAAGAGCTTCGCTGCCCTTGTATCATCCCGCGTAAGCGCCTGCAAGCGCCCGTTCCGCAGGATATAGAGCCTTGTGTTGCCCGCATGCGCCACCGTAATGCCATTGTCCTCCGACAAAAGACAGCAGGTCACGCTGGAGGCATACCCGGCAAATTTCTCCTCGTTTCCCGTCTTGAATCCGCCAATCACCTGATTGGCTGTCATCATAGCCGCTTTCAGGAACCATTCCGGCTCTGACAGAAAAAGTTCCGGCTGCCCGGTCCACGCGTCTTCCACAAAACGCCCGATCGCATTGATGATAATGACAGCAGGCTGCGGATACGGATCAACCGATCCCGTTCCATCCGCCATTACGCAGAGCAGGTTGTCCGCATCCAGATTCATGATGTCCACATAGTCTTCCTGATTCTCACGGTCTCTGCCGATATCCAGGGTCGCCCCTGCCCGGTAGAGACCTCCTTTTGCCGCATCCGGCATCGCGCATCCCCCTCCCGTTAACCTGCTGTACTGGCGTTTGTCTCCGGTGTTTCGGCCGCCGTCTCTGTTTCTGACCCGGCCGCCATCGTCTCCGCGCTTTCCGCACCAGACAGCGCATACCAGTCCACTGTTCCATTGATTGCATTCCGCGCCGTCGTATACACACTCAGATGGTCAATGATGGTCTGGCGGGCTGCAATATATTTATACATAACCTGAACCGGGTCAGACGAAGCGTCGTCAAGCGCCGTCAGGATGGAAGCGAAGTCATCGAAGAGGGCTTCCACGGACTCTGCACCTTTCTTCGTGTCATATGTGTCACTCCCGAGACGGACCGGATGCTTTTCTCTGGCATCTGCATAGGATGTCTGCATGGCCGTCAGCTGTGCCTTCAGAATCGACAGGTGATTGACAAAATCATCCGCCTTAATGTCGCCCTTCAAATAAAGCGTCACGACCGTATCCATCTGGTCGGCAAAGGAGTCAAACTGATCAAGATAGGCCGACTGCGCCTCAAACCATTCCCGCCCGGTCTGTTCATTCTTCCACTGGCGAAAACGCAGGAACCCAGTTACAAGGGCCGACAGCAGGATGAGCAGTAGAATCAGCAGCAGAACCGGATGCCGGAGCGGCTTAGCCTGCCTCCTTCTCCGAACCGGTTCGGCTGTGCGCGTCAGACGCCCCGCCTGCTTCCGCCCCACCGTCTGATGGATCCGGACTTTCCGGCTGTTCTGCAGCCTCTGCCTCAGTGATCTCTCCGGCTCGCTTCTCCTCATCACGGTTCTCCCCTTCCGTTCTGGCCTCTTTGTCCGGTTCTGTGTCCGAAGGCGTCTTCGTCCCGCCCGAGTCCTGCGGATCTTCCGGCGGCGTGGGCATGCTGTGGAACAGAAACATGGTCAGTGCACAAGCCGCCGCCACGATGCCGCTCAGGATGATCACGATTGGCAGGAAGCGGTTCCGGGCCGCTTTATCGGCTGCCTGCCGCATCCGCTCGCTCTTCTTCTCGTCCTCTGTCTTCTGAATAGAGGCGAACGGCGTCGGGCTGCCGGTCAGAGATGCCGCCGACTCGTTCTCTGCCCCTCCAAGGCTGGCCAGTGCTTCTCCGACTTCCGAAGCCGTGCTGCCGGCCCGTTTTTCCGCATCCTGTTTAATCGTCAGTCCGGACAGCTGCTCCACGATCCGGTCGGCCGCTGTGGAGGCGGCCAGGGCCGCATGCACAGTTTTCTTTTTTCCGTTTGAGTCAGTCTTTTTGCCGGAGCGTCCGGCCTTCTTTCCGGTGTTGGCTGAGACAGCCGATCCGTTCTGGTCGAAATTGTACACGTCAGACGTGTTGTTTCCCTTGGAAGCAGCCTGCTTAAGCTGTTCCGTCAGGGCGTTTCCTGCGGTCGTGACAGTGGCGTCAGTCCGATGATTGACGGAGGCCGATACCGGGGAAGCGTTCTTTCCGGCGACGGTAGAAAGCCCAAGGCCGGAGCGGTCAATCGTGGTACGGCCGGCATGCTGCGTTTCCTGTTTCGTGGAAGAACGGTTCCCTTTTGCGCTGCCGCTTCCGCTGTTGCTGCCACTGCCGTTCGTCTTCGTCGAATCCTGTTTGGGCGGGATGGTCGGCTTCGGCTTCGGCTTATAGGTCGGCGGCGGCGTAATGACGACGTGCTCGCCGGTCGGGGTCGGCGTCACCTTCGGTGTCTCCGTCGGCTCCGGCGTTTCGGTCGGCTTACGGGTCGGATTAACCGGCACATCTGTGGGGTTCGGCGTCACGGGCCGTTCAGTCGGAATCGGTGTGACCGGCTTTTCCGTCGGAACCGGCGTGACCGGACGTTCGGTCGGGGTCGGCGTCGGGGTCTCCGACGGCGTTGGCGCTTCGACGATCTCAATCGGCACCTGGCTATCCGCTGTCTTTGATGTATGGCTGTCGGATACTTCCATATGAGCCCGCACGGTCACCTGCCCGGCCTTGGAAGACGTGTTCCGGGTGTGGAGCACCATGGGTTTTGTCTGTTTGAAGGATGTACCAGTATCTTTAAGGACCAGACGGATCCGGGACACTTTCTGATTCACCGAAAGGGTGCTGCCCTGAATCGGCTGCTCAACGCCGTCCACATAGATCGACCACGTCGTGCCGCTGAAATCCGGCAGGGTAATCGAATCAGTAATCAGCTCTTCCGGAATCTCAATGGTGGTTTCAACGTGGTCCGGCTGCCATGTGCCACTCCCCGTTATACCGGATACGGTAATGTCTTCATCCGGGCTGGCCGTCGAGATGGAGGGCTGGGAAACGGACAGCGCGGGGCTGCTGACGGTATAAGACGGCATATCCGTCTGCGTGACGGCGGAGGCAATCTGTGTCCACAAGCCTGCCGTCTGCGCTTCTCCTTCCAGTGTCCACTGCGTTTTCACCGTGCCGGCGTCCTTCGTCACATCGCTTTCTGTTTCCAGAGAAAGGCCGCTGACCGTCTGAAGCGGAACGTTCGATCCGTCTTCCGTCTGGATGAGAATGGTACCGGCCTCCTGGCCGTCTGTATTCGGAATGGCGATATCCTGATCCTGCCCGACACCGCCGACGAACCGGGCCTTGTCGTCGCTCTCTCCGCGTGCGGCGGTCATCACCTTCAGCTGTCCGGCATAAGCCCCCCATTTTCCGGCATGGAGCCGGATTGCTTTCGTACCTTCCGGCAAAGCAATGCGGAGGCGGAGTCCCTGAAGGGTCTGTACCGTATCCGCGGCATAGGTCAGATGGGACACATTGGTTCCATCCGTTCCGACGGCGTCATGGTCCTGCGTCACAGTCAGTGTTCCGCCGGGCTGAACGGCCGGCACAACCGGAGTGGACGGTGCAGCAGACGGCGTCGGGGACGGCGTGACCGCGGCTTCGGTCGGTGAGGCGGACGGTGTCGGTGTCACCGCCGCGTCAGACAGACTGCCGGAGGAGCTGGTGCCGGACGGCGGTGCGCTGTCCGTCTGCGAAGTGATGTCCGCTGCGGCAGTCGTGCTGGAAGACAGAATATCTGCCGCGCCGGTTGAAAGCGGGGCGGTCAGGCTGAGCATAGAGACCGTACAAACCGCAGCCAGATGACGGCATGACTTATATCTCATGGCATGTTCCTTTCCCGAAAAAACAAAATGACGGATTACAAAGCCTCTGTTGGATAATATGGAAGATTCCGGCGAAAACCGTCGTTTCAGAGAAAAACCGCACGGAACGGACCGAATCAGCCTGTTCCGTACGGTTCTGCCTGCAGAGAGCTGTTTCACCAATCTGTCACATCGTAATACTTTTGGGCCGCATTCCCGGAAAGATCGACCTGGGAAAACAGGTCCTTGAACAAGGAGCCAAGCGAATCGAAAGAAAACCCGTCTCCGGACTTCCCTTCCTGTATCTTTTTATAGTAGCTTCCGACAGATTGATATTCCTTGCTCAGTTTGGACAGCGTGTTCTGGCCTGCCGCATCAGCGGTTTTACCCAAAGATTTGAGCTGCCTCTGCTGGCCGGAAGCGGAAAGACGGCCGTTGCCTTTCAGCATGGACAGGCTGTTCTTCAGGCTGTTGACCTGGGCTTTCTGTGCCGTCAGGGCCTGCTGGTGAGACTGGTTCACCTTATGGTAAGCGCCCAGGTTCGTCTGCTGTTCCGCTCCGATTTTACCCCGTGCCGCCGCACTTCCGCCTGCCATCTGGGACGTCAGCTGTTTGGCGGATGCCAGCGGATAGGAAGACGGTCCGGAACGGGCCTTGTCAAAGATGGACTTGATGTTGATGCTGTTTTTGATATTCGCAAACTCTCCGCTTGAAATCGAAGTGCTATAGGTCTTCAAAAGGCTCTGCTGTGCCGTTGAAAGCATCTGTTGCGGATTAAAGCCGCTGGGAATCGAAACCTTCCCAAGCTGCACCTGGTCCGCAAGGTCACCGTAAAGCGAATTGAACAGGTTCGTACAATTCAGCGATTTTCCGCTGGCATCATACGAATTCTGATAATTGGATGCCAGTGTGTTGGCCGCCGAAGTAAATTCCAGATTCAGCGCCCCGGCATCAAACCAGGACGGCGTCTTGATGTCGCTCATGTCAAACAGTGTATCCGACGGAATATCCGTTGAGAATACCTTTCCGATCTCTGAGGACAGGCTATAGGACTTTCCCTGCAGAATCGACAGCCCGACGTTCTGGAACGCCTGCGAAAGCCCGTCCGATGAGGACGAGTTCTGGTAAGCGGCTTTTGCCTCCTTTTCCGTCATGCCCGATGCGGCCATGGTAGCGGAAGAGGCGGCGTCATCTCCGTTCTCCTCCGTCAGGGACGGCATGGACAGAATCGGCAGACTCTGCGTCATAGAAGGGCTGTCCACCCCCATACCGTCTTCCACTGCCGAATGGATGGAAAGCGTGCTCCCGCTTAAGGGAGCCGGACTGGACATCGTGCTCATCTCTATGCCGCCTGTTCCGGACAAAGACGCCGCTGAAACCGGACAGACCGCCACGGTCGCGCCGAGCACGAGCAGACAGGCGATCCGCATTTTATTCCTTTTCATCGCCCCAGCCCTCCTTTACTGAAACTCGTCCACCGCACGATCCGAAACCGGCGCGTCCAGCAGTGACTGATCCCGCTTCAGGACGCGTTTCTGATTCCGTGCGCTGTAATGGTGTCCCCGTACGACCGTCGTGCGCTGATGGATCATCCGGATGATCAGAACGGATGCCATACCAGCCAGCATACCGCCGAACAGCCCTGTTCCGGCATAATAAAGCAGTTCAGATGTCAGCATCGTCTCACCCCTTTTTCTGAATCGCGCCGCGCCGTCCGGCAAGCGTGTCCGGCGACGTGCTGACCAGAATCACCTCTCCGGAAAGCAGGAAAATGACAGCCAGAATCTTTTTCCCACCAGTCAGGTCGTACACCTTGCCTTCCTTCCGCAGTCTCCGCACGACCGTCTGGATGGCATGTGACTGATAGGATGTATAGAAGCGAACCTGTTCATACGGAAGGTAGCAGTCTTTCGTAATCTTGATATCACCCATGATTCTTCTCCCTTGCGAGTTTCTTTTTCTTCAGATAATGATAAGCGTGATCCTCACGAGCCTGGTTCTGTTCGATATACTCTTTCGGATCCCGGTTGTCCGCGCTGCAGTTCAGTTCCGTCCATGAAAAGACCTCCTTCTTGCTCTGCAGCTGATCCCTGACAGACGGTACACGGATTCCGTCATCCGGGTCGTCCTCGTCCTCTTCCGGCATCCGCTTTGTCTTCTTCCGCTTACGGGCCTGTTTCAGACGGGAAGGCGTCAGGCTCTTCCGCCGGGCAGTGATACCCTGCAGGATTGTCCCCATCAGGAAGATCCCAATGGCAAACCCTTCTACCACCCCGGCCACCAGTACAAATACATATAGATAAGACGCATCCATCAAAAATGAAGCGTGAGACCCCGTCTCTTGCAGCGGGCAACACGCCGACCTCCTTTCCGCACGAAGCCTCCGGAAAACCGGAGAAGATCCCTCTCACTGAGCAGGCTCACCATGGAATACATACCCAATATGCAGGATTTCCTGCAAAGTAGGCTTTTCAGAAGAAAGAAGACAAAAACCCGGGGAGCGATTCGCCCCGGGCAAAAGTTTAATCCTTTGACGCCTTGTCGGTATCGCGGTCATCTACCTCTACATCGGGTTTGACGACCTGATCCTGTACACGCGGGGTCTGGTCAAGCCGGTAGCGCGACGGATCGTTCTTTGCCTGTTCCGCCATGCGTTCGGCAGCCTCAATAGAGGCCCGCTGTGCCATATCGTCCTGCGCCATGTTATTCTGACTGTCATCCTGCACTGTCAGATCGTGTGACGGTTCATCCATCTGAGTCAGGCTGTCGTCCGCCATCTGCTGGTTCATCCGGTCGAGATCATCAGCCTGGTCCAGTGCGGCCTGTGCATTCGTCAGATCCTGTGAGGAATCCGCTGCAAAATCGTCCAGAGCATTATGCGTCATCAGGTCAGCCTGGTTCATGTCATCAGCCATGGAAAGCGCCTGTGAAGCCGCATCAAGGCCGCTGTCTACGCCGGAATCCGTGCCCGTATCCGTGTTAAAGGTACTTTCTGCCTGCTTCGAAATGGATTCCACCAGCGATTCAGTTGAATCGGCTGCATCGCTGTCCCATGCCTGATCGGCCATATCAAAAGCATACCCCTCCACATCAACGGCCGGAATATCCACATGATCCGCCACATCCGCCGCCACATCCGCCGCCCGCGAGACGAGACTGGAAAAATCCGTTACGACCTGATTGACGTCTGCTGCGGCATCGGAAAGCGTACTGGATTCAAACTGCCCCGCCGTCGGAAGCGATGAAACGGGTTCGTCCGGGTTCCCGAATGCCAGCATGACCGCCATAATCGTCGTGGTCGCACCGACGGCGGCTCCGGACAGGAAGGATCCAAGGTTGCCGGAAGATGAATCGGATCGTCCGGCGGACGGAATGTCTCCGGCATCAATCTGCGTCTCCAGATGCTGATTGAACACATAGGCCTGTGCTTCGACCAGATCGGAAGCCTCCATCAGCTGATCCTGATCCATACCACCCGAGACCACGCATTCATGGCCGAGAAAGGACGCGCCCTCCATCTGCCGGCCATCGCCGCTGTTCATGGCGTCATGGATCACGGCCCCGACCGTACTGACCGCGTCATCCTGACTGAACGTTCCCGATTCCACTCCGTCTACAATCGCTCTCAGCAAATCCCCGCTTTCTTCCGTTCCTCCGACAACGCCGTTTGCCAGGTCCTGCACATCGTACAGTGTCACGGTTGAGGCGGGCAGGATCGCCGCAGCCGCATCCCCCGCCGTTTCGTCCGGATCGGCCTCCTCCATGAGGTCGCGGACCGTACTGTCATGCTCCGCCGATGCATCCGGACGATCCGTTTCACGACCGCTTTTCCCGTCAACCGTTTCCCTGGCTGCTTTTGCCTCGCCCTCCTCTTGATCGGTATGATCGGTATCCGGCCGCACGGGTGCGGATGCGCCATAGGCAGCCGCCGCATCAACCTTCATTTCCGTATCAGCCCGCGGCACGGTTTCCGCTTTGTCCGCTATGGCTTCCTGCCGGGACGAATCCTTTTCCTGCCTCTGCGCCTCCTGCTGCTCCGTCTCGACGCCCAGCACAGCGGCTTCCGCTGTCGGATCCTTTTCTTCGGATGTCATGGAGGATTCTTCCGTTGTCGCCGCCTGCCCGGCTGAGTCATCCTGTGCCGCATCATGCAGTTTCGGTTCCACATCAACGGACGATTCATCTGTTGCCGCCGCGTCACGATCACGGTTCGTTTCGGCCTGCTCCGTTTTCAGCTGTGCCGCTCTGTCTACAGGCTCGCGGTCCGCTTCATCCGGCTTTGCTTCCCGGACCGGCATATTGCGCTCACTCCGGTCCGGCTGGTCCCGGCCATCACGTTTCGTCCGGGCATCTGAATCGGCAGAGATGGCGGCTTCTTTCTTGTCGTTTTCTGTCGGGCATTCGTCCGGCTTATCGGAAAGATCCGGCTGCTCCACGGCCTCCTTTTCTTCAACCGGCTCGCCCTGTCCGTCACGGCTGACCAGAGCATCGGCAGCCTGCGGATGGTCGCGATCCGCCTTATCCGCTTTCCCATCCTCTGTCCCGATGTCAGAAGCAGCCGCCTGCGCGTCCTGTTCCCGCGGTCTGTCCTGTTTCTCCTGATCCTGCCGGACCGCATGACGATCCGTTGCATTCTGCGAAAAAGTCTCCTGATCGGGTCCGTTTTGATCCGTCTCATTCCGATCCGCCTTGTCCGAACCCGTATCATCCAGGTCTGCCACCGCTTCCGCACTGGCTTCCCGTTTCCCGGCATCAGAAGAATCCATCTCTTCCGGCTTATCAGCCCCGTCCCTCTGTCCTTCGCGGCCCTCCTCTGCGGCTATGCCGGATTCCGCTTCGTCTGCCCTGTCTTTGGCTGTTTCCGGCGTGGCATCCTGAGCGGCGGCTTCCCGGTTCTGTCCGTCCCGGTCAGTCTGGTCTTTTCCGCCCCGGTCGACGGAGTCCTCTGCCGGCTTGTCCGCCGTGCCCCTTTCTGTCCGGTCAACCGGATCACGCTCCGAATAGCCGACCGGATCCGCGACCACCGGTTTTTCCATCGGGTCATGCTCACGCCCATCCGCAGAATCCCGGTCCGCCGAAACCGGATCAGGCCGCGGCGGGTCAAAGCCCCGCACAAGAGCCTGCAGGGCGATGTCGTCATGGTTCTGTTCCGGACGGACCGAATCGGAACGGTCGTCACGGACAGCACGGTCAAAATCATCCTGTTCCGGAGCGGCATCGCGGCCTGCCCGATCGCTCCGATCTGTCCGGTCCGTTCGATCAACGCGGTCAGCACGGGCTGTGCCGACCGGATCCTGGCCCGCTTTGTACCCGCCTCTGAAATAGGTGCGCAGGTTGCAGAAGACCGTATAGAACGCATCCGTCATCTTGTATTCCTGGTCCGCATGCCTGATATCTGCGTCCGTCACGCCTTTTTCAATAAACGAGTTCTTCCCGACGTACCCGCCCAGATCCTGATACTGTTTGGCAAGGCGCGTCAGGTTCAGGTTATGGCGGCCATAAGAGATGTTGAGGTTAAGCTCATACGGCGACAGATTGTTCTTATACACATCCATGTGCCTTGTTTCGGCTATCATGCGTGCCCGGATGTCTGCCAGCATTTCCTTTTTCTCCGCAGCCATCTCGGTTTTATAGCGTCCGATGAGGCGTTCCCGCGTCATGCCAGGATCCGCGTGTCTTGCGGCTGCCAGGTTCTGGTTCGCCTTTGCTTCCGCACGGCGTTCAATGTCCCGCATCCCGGCTCCGCTGATTCGGACGCCTCTGTACCGGGTCGAGTCCCCCCGTTCCAGATCCAGTTTGGCCGTGGCTTCCTTTACCTTATCCTGATAGCGGGCGTCAATGTCCTCCTTTTTGATATGGGCATCGGCATACGCTCTTTTTTCTTCCCGTTCAATCCAGTCACGAAGGCCGGGGGAGAAGGGGGCGTTTGCAAAGTTCCGGAGTTCGGCTGCCACCTGCGCCCGCCATGGTTCCGCTTTGGCGCAGCGCGCATCCGTTTCTTCCCTGGCAACCTCTTCGATGGCATCCGCACGCAGTGTTTCCCTGTCCCGCACCTCAATGATGCCTCCAGGCGCGTTTTCTCTGGCCGCAAACAGCTTCTGCCCGTAACGCTGCTGGACGCGATGGCCGATCCCGCCGGGGATGTTGGCATTGAGAACGTCTTTCATGATGTTCTGCATGCCGCCCATCTCTTTTTCAACGTCGGCGCGGATCTGTGCCCGCCTCTCTGTCTGTCCCTGCGGCACATGATCCGCCTTTTCAACGCGGGCCAGAATGTCGCGCACAATCGGATCCCGGATGGTCTGCTGGAGGGCGTAAGTGTCGCCGCCCCTTTCGATTCCGTCCGCCGCTTTCCCGATCTCGTCCCGGACGGCGTCCGACCGCTTGTCCATCAGTTCCTTTACTTCGGCGTCAGACAGGCCATTTGCCACATCGATGCGGAGTTCCTGTTCCGCTTCCGTGCGGAGCGCGTTCTTGTCTTCCTCCGGCAGCTCAATCCCGACGGTCGGGTTCAGCTTCACATGGAGCTGTGTAATATATTCGGATGAGATGTTCTTATCGCCGCCCGTATACTCCCGAACCCTGTGTCCGTCAATCAGTTCGTCGTCATGCCGTCCGGCATGATCGGAATCGGCGTCCTTATCATGGGAAGCATCCTCTGGGGCATCTGGCGCGTCTACGTCGCGCGGATCCGTCCGGTCATGGCCGCGATCCGGATTTCCTGCCTGCCCGTGCTTCTCCGTCCGGTTTGCCTCATGGCGATCTGTATCGACCTGCCCGGTTTGGCCCGTTTCCGTGTCCGCCGGATTTGGACGGACGTCCGATTCGTTCGTATGCGCCCGTTCCGCGTCCACAGCCCCCTTGCCGGACGATACATCCCGTTCCGGCTTCTTCTCAACCGCTGCATCCCCCTCCCGTGTCGGATCAGCGGTCAGATCGTCGGCCGGACCGGGCACCGGACGGTCCGCCCTTTCTGCATCCTTCGCGGCCGGATCAATCTCCGGATCAGGATCCCATACAATCGGGTTCAGCCATGGGTGCCGTGCGGCCTGTATTTTCAGATCCTTGGCGCTTACAGCCGTCGGGTCAAAATCCGGACGGTCACACACAAGCCGGATAAAGCCCCGGACGAGATCCGGAATCGTGTGCACAAAGTGGGCCAGACCACCGCCCTGGTCAGGCGCATATTCTCCCAGATTGTGATACAGCTGTTCCCCATCTGACCGCCCATCCGCATAAAGCGCGAAAGCGCGCTGGCTGCCCGTAACTTCCTCTGCCATATACTCTTTGAAAGACATGCCCGCGGGCGGCTTCGTGCCATATTTGGGCTCATAGATCAGGCGGTCCTTTTCTTCTGGGCCGTACTGGTAATAACGGCTTTCCAGTTGGGGCGCATGGGAAAAAGCGGCCAGAGCGTCCGCAATCGCCCCCTTGGGCTCGTCATTCCATAACCCCCTGTAGCCTCCGGGGATATACTCTTCCCGCATGCAGGAATGAGGAAGCTCCACATGAGCGCCCGGAGCAGCCTGTGTCGAGAACAGTTCGCCACGTTCGTCTACCGCCAGTTCGTCCTGAATGCCGGTTTCAATCCTGTTGCCGTCTCCATCCCTTCTGTGGTCATTATCAATACCAAATATAAATTCCTGCGTGATGCGGTCGCAGCGGTCCAGATACGATACATGCGGAACCGCAGTCCCGGATTGTTCAACGCCCTGCTTTCCTCCTGACGGGACGTCCGCAGCATATTTCAACACGTCAAATTCGTCATGATGCATGAAAGCCGCTGCCGCGGGAGCCGGATTGTGTACGACATCATACGCCAGACGGGCAAGCCGGCTGACCGGCGTATAGTCCGCTGCATGCGGATCATCTTTTGCCACGGATGTTGCCTGGTTCTTCAGAAAGTCGTGGAGCCTTTCGCTAGAGCGGTCACACTGCGAAATGGACTCGTTCAGGCGCTGCCCGACGTGATATGCCGCATCGATCACATATTTCCGTTCTTCCACGCCGGATCCGAGTACGGTTCCCGTCCACGTACGGGCCGCGGACGTCAGGTCCTGTTTTTCCTGGTCCGTCCAGTTTTCCAGATCTTTTCCCTGAAGCCGTTCCAGAATGCCGCTCAGAGTACGAAGCGGAGAATCGGACGGCAGGACAGACTCATCCCGGAACCTCCATAACCCCGGAAGGGATTTGGCATAAATCGTCCGGATCGGAGACAAATCTTCCGTCATATCTCTGCGCTCAACCGCCAGCCGGTCACGCTGATCGGCTACCACTTCCGTCATTTTATGGTCAAAGCGGTCAATACCCCGCATGACGTCCTGCTCAAGACGGGTGTTGACGCGGCCGCCTTCTCCCAGCTCCCTCGTCCGGTCTAATTCCGGAATCGAAAAATCGGACAGCCCGTCTGTCGTCAGCAGCCGGCCGGACGGATCCACCAGCTTCACAAAGGAACGCCAGGCACCGTCTTTTTCCTGATAACTCAACTCGACCACACGAACCGGAGCTTCCCGAATGACGGCACCGTCCTCTTTCTGGCCGACGAACACCCGGTCTTTTTCATCTGCTTTCCATATATGCAGCGCCGCCGTGCCAGGAACGAGGTTGTCTCTGCACGCATCCATCGGATTGTGGAAAGTATGCGGAATAAATTTCTCGACCGAATTCCAGGACACGTTAGGCGTGCCGAAATCTGCAAACCGGCTGATGACCTCGGATTGGTCAAGACCGGACGCTTTGGCCAGCGCGCCCGCAGTCAGGTGATATACCTGGTCGGGATTGCGATATGCTTCCGTCGGGACATGTCCCGCAATCCGTTCGATGTCCTTACCCGTCACGTCGTAAGTGCTGCCGCCGATCACGAAATGTTTTGCGAACAGATCCACCCCGAGAAAGGTACCGAACAGATTGGGTCTGCTATTCTGGTCAAAACGCATACCGTCAGCGGAAAGGTGTCGGATGGTCTCCACGTCTTTTTCGCTGAAATCCGTCCGGATACTGGCCGGAACAAATGTTCCGCTTGTCAGGGAAGGAGCTTCCGGTCCTGCTTCCGTTCTGACCCGCCAGGTCTCATGATCAATCGACACGCTGGCACGGGACAGACCGGTTTTTTCAATGACGGCCTGGGCCTCCTGCCATCCGCCAATCTGATTACGGACCACTTCATTCACCGCATGATTTTCCGGAGGAACCTCGAACCATCTGTCCGAATCCCCTTCTTCCCATTCCTCATGCCGAATAACAGAAGAAGACGGATCGCCGGCGGCATCATCCGAACCCCAGACGATATCATCAGACCCTTCCGACTTCTGGCTCTCGATTTCTTCTTCAATCTTCATGGCCTGCTCGCGCCTCTCCCACTCTGCCTGGGAGATCGCCGCCTCTTCCGGATCCGCATTTCTCAAAATGGATTCCGCTTCGGCGTCATGTTCTTCCTCCGTCATGTATCCGTCGTCATCCTCCGGAACCTCTTCCATGCCGCCCATGTCTGCCCTTTCCATATCCGTCAAAACCGGTTCTTCCGGTTCTCCCGGATTCATCATCTGATCCGGATTGTCCGAATCATCCGCAAAATCCGCACGGTTTGCACTCTCGTCCCATTCCGCCACGGGAGGAAAAGCGTCCTCTTCGTAAGGACGGCCCTCTTCCTCTTCGGGAAACCATTCGTCTGCGGGCCAGTCTGCCGCCTCGTCCTGCATCGGTGCCTCGTCCCACTCTGCTGCATCCATGTGGACCGGATCCGCTTCTGCCGGATCAGGCTGCCTTGTCGTGTCCCCCGTATCGACACGGGCATGCAGCTCATCTTTTTCAAAAAACAGAATGGCCTGTCCATCGGGAGACTGATCCAGACGGTGCGGCACGACGCCTGCCAGCTCCGGCTGTACCACGCCGCTGAAATTCTCAATGCCGCGGTTTTCCAGAAAGGTACGGATCGGAGAGGAATCCTTCACCGCCGGGATCCCGGATGTCCACGAGATCTCCATCGGAGGCGTCGCCGCGATCACATGATCCGGGTCATCCTGGCGGACAAGCACGACCTGTCCTTCGGGGAGCCGTCCCGGAACGCTTTCTACCTTCAAAAGGCAGTCCGGCATACTGTCCGGCCGGAACATGGCAGGCTTTAAGGTGCCGTCGATGAACAGATTGCTCATAGCCGTACTTAAAAGGCTGTCCGGTGTAAAAGACGAAACGGTGCCTCTGGTCGTGATGCCGTCCTGTGTCTGCTTATAGGACACGACCGGTTCAACTCCTCCATCTACCGTGCCGTTGTTCAGGATATTGGCACTCAGTACCATTTTCTCCCCGATGGTGCGGGCAATCTCCTGCAGCGCATGGTCCATCTGTCCGGCAGAAACAGGAATCTCCGCAGGGCTGTTCTGGTTCAGGTCGGCAAGTGCATACACCGCATCCGCTTCTCCATGAGGGTCCGGATAAAACGCCAGCTGCATATGATCGCCTATATCAATCGTCAAACTGGTCTGATGCTCAACCGCATCCCGGATCAGGTTTTCCATATCGTCCGTAAAAACAAGCATCTTTGCACCTCCGCAAAATATCGCTCCGGCAGATTAAAACGACCCTCCCGCCCAGATCGCAGCACTCTGCCTGCGATTGCTGACGATGAGCAGACAGAGCGATGCGTCGCTTTTTTCTTCTTCAAATATGACGGACAGGCCGCAACTCTGGCACGGCGGAGAAAACCGGAAAAAGACGCAAAAACCTCCCGGCCCATACGGCCGGGAGGTCAGAAAGCGTTTTGCGAGGAGGCTCACCCGCCGCTCTGGGTGCCGGTGTTTCCGTTCAGGACATCCATGGGCGAGCGCCCGTATGCGCTCGGATACTGGGCCGCTGACGCCGCCTGGTTCTGAAACGCCGCGTCATCCGCCGGTCCCGATGTGGTGCCGGAAGAAGCGGCCTGATTCGTGCCGTTTTGAATCCCTTCCTGCGCTGCCAGCATGCCGCTGCTTTCGACGCTGTCCACAGTTGAGGTATCTGTCGTATGGAAGGACCGGAACAGGGACAGGCAGGTTTCCGGCAGGGAATCCGCAATTGTGCCTTTCTCATAGGTAAAGTCGATGAGATAGAGGTACTGACCGTCCGAAGAAAGGTAGCAGTTGTCGGTGTACTGAACATCGTTCTCGATATAGGTTGAAATAGAATGTGCCAGCGTATGCGACGTCTCAAACGATCCGAACAGGAACGACTCGCGTGATCCCCGGACCAGCTGGACCATATCCGTCGCCGTCATAGAATCGAGATACTGGCCGGACTCCGACATGCTGAGCGTGAGCGCGGCCGTGGACTGGCTGTCCTGCGCGACATAGGACGAACCGGACACCGCTTCCGTCCAGTTGTCCGGGATGCCGATCTGGAATCCGGCGTCAGACAGGTACGAGATATGATAGCCATTCGGGATAGCGTCATCCGCACTCCACGCGAACGAAGAAACCATTTTCTCGAAATACGGATGCACGTCGGCATAAGCGGCGTCCGGAAGTGTTCCGTACAGCATGACGGTATGGGAGGCCGTCCAGTATACCTCCTCGATATAGTCATAGGTCTCCCCACCTGACGTACCCTGATACAGCACTTCATAATGCGAGCCGGACGGTTTGGTGAAGCCGACCATGGTATAGCCTGCCTGCGCGGCGGCAGCGGATAAGCTGCTCTCGTCCGCCGTGTTCACGGTCGGATCATAGTCCCGCGTCTCGATGCTGACAGATGCGCCGGTCTCCTTCTGGATGAAGGTCGGATACCCGCTTTTTGTGACCCTTGTCCAGTCTGCCGGAACCAGAAGGGAAAAACCGGCCTTGTCGTCATTGTAGACGTCCGTCTTGAGCGGCGCCTCACTGCTGGACGTCCGGTTTTCCGTGCTCACCTGATCCGTTTCCTGATAGACTGGCAGGGTTGTGTCCTGCTGCTTCTGTCCGATCATGGCAAAGACGCCGGACAAAATGGCGATGCCTGCGATCACCATCATCCAGACGTCCTTATCTTTTCTCCACCGACGATGATAGCGCATGCTTCGCCCCTCCTTCTTCACCCGACTTTCTGATAGTTCGTAAGGAATCCGATCGGATTGACAAAATCCCAGCACAGCACCTGCGTCCCGTAAAGCGTAAAGCGGGTATGGGTACAGTCGGCATAAACCATGCGGAATCCGTC